>Ga0247840_10000519_pt1 | contig 79381 bp, 75 predicted proteins | sample LaCruzMarch2015__FD_192404 | JGI IMG/M metagenome (GOLD analysis project Ga0247840, IMG submission 192404) | Freshwater microbial communities from meromictic Lake La Cruz, Castile-La Mancha, Spain - LaCruzMarch2015_17m | ecosystem: Environmental > Aquatic > Freshwater > Lake | place: Spain... | reverse complement strand
CCGGAAAGCCGAAGATGGTGGCTCTGATCGCGGTTGCCCGCAAACTCCTCACCATCCTCAACGCTATCGTCAGGGATCAGAAACCATGGCAAACCGCTTGACAGTTAAGACAGTCGCTCTCCCCATCCTTACGGGGAGGGGGTCAAGGTGAGGGGCGGCAACAAATGGGGGCAATCTATAATGAAACTGTTCCACCCAAACTTTGATCAACCAAGCTTAAACTCAGGCTTCCATGGCATTCCAGAGCCTTTCGCGCAGCGCTTTTATGTCCCATGTGCGCTTGAGAGCCATCCAAGTGGCCACAATGGATAGCAATCCGTATTTAACGGGGATCGCAACGGCAAGTGCCGCCCAAACGATTGCAACTTTATAAAATGGACGCTCTGGATCATGGCTTTCGGTAGCAAAACCCTCAAACAAGCTGATCACTTCCCCAACGCCTACAGGCAGCCAAGTTGCAAACTGTAAAGCGAGGCAAACCACGACAATCATCCAAAACCACCATACGCGGGGAAGCACCGAATTCATCGGCCAACGCGAAATCGCTTCAGAATCAAGGTTCTTAACGAGACCGCCTTCCGACTTTGCATCTCGCAAAACGAAACCAACTCTTACGCGATTGCCGACACGAACTGGAAACTCCTCTCCAGTCTGGAAATGCCGCTCATTACCATCATCATAGCTGACGAAAACTCTTTGCGTGACATGAGAAGATACGTTAGCGGACGGCCCTATATGCCCCTGCCCGCTTGACGCGCTGGCGGTCACGCGGGTGATTGTCTGCACATCGCGCACGGTGCCTGTCTTGAACGAGATAGCAAACTCTCCGAATTTTGAAGGGAGCACTCGGTCTCTGAAGCTTGCCTCGTCCGAGCGCGGAGGATCGCTTTGCGGGGCGCGTGGCGGCGGGGGTGGCACAGGCTGCGTCAATCGGAACACTTGGTGACAGGGTTGCCAATCGGTGAAACCGTCGCGCCAAACCATATCCGTTGACTTGAGAAGCCCACGCCCGATCATCGCCTGCATCTCTTGCTCAGACACTGGCCCTGTTTGCTGACCATCACGAATGATGTACCAAGCAACGACCTGCTGCTGCACCATTTTAAGCCCCGAACACGCCTAAGCCCACCCCCAATCGATCATCATGAACGATTAGCCGTCCACGACGTTTTTAGCTGATCGACGTGGGATGAGGAAGGTGGGAACCAATTTTTTGATTGAGTCGATTGGCGGTGATCGGGTCAAGGTGAGGCCAATGCTTTCGGACCTTTCATACTTGCGGGCGGCGCAACATCGCCCAGAACCGCAAATCGTGGTCTGGCACGACGTCCTCGCTCACGACCTCAAAGCCAAGCTTCCGGTAGAACGCGACGTTCGCCTCGGCAGCAGTTTCGAGGTAGCAGGCACGCTCGTCCGCATCGCAACGCGCCAGCTGCGGCATTATCAATTGACGCGCGAGCCCTTGTCCTTGGAATGCCGGGTCCACGCCCAATAGCCAAAGGTACCACGGTGGCTGTACCAATTCAGCCCTACCAACCTCGCGCTCGTGGACCAGATCCATGGCATCGACGATGTCTAAGGTCCGCTGTCGCGCATCCTCGCTAAAGTGCAACATCGCCTGCGGCAGCCCGAACCCGGTGCCCAGCAGCCGCCAGAACGTCATTTTCTCGTTGCCCGGCGCAAGCCAACACGCCACTGCGTTTCCGTCCGCCGTCGTATAGACCTCTCCATAGGTCAGACTGTAACGGATCGCCGCGTCCCACAATATGGGCAGCGACCGCGCCCGTTCGTCGGCATCGGGAAAGATGAGCGTAAACATCGGGTAGTCATGAAACGCACGGGCCAGCACCTCGCTCGCTTGAGGGATCTGCGGCTCGACCAAGCGTATCGCTGCCTGAACCGGCGTGTCGATCACTGTCTCATCCTACCCGACCAGCCAAACGAGCCCGCACGCGCGTCTCCGCAATCAGCGGCAACAACGCCTTCATGTCCGGCCCGCTGTCGGCCCCGGTGATCGCCGCGCGCAACGGATGAAACAACGCCTTGCCCTTGGCACCAGTGGCAGCCTTTACGGCATTCGTCCACGCAGGCCACGTCGTCTCATCCCACGGCCCCGGCGGCAGCAAGTCGGCAGCTTTTGCCGTGAACGCGGCATCCTCGATGATCGGTGCCACCTCACCGGCAACCACGGCCCACCAGCGCGCAACATCCCCAAACACCGAAATATTTGGCCGCGCCGCGTCCCAGAACGCCTCGCCGCCGCCAATGCCCAACGCCGCCAGCCGATCCACCACGTCCCGATACGGCACCTGATGCAGCAACCGCGCATTGAACCCTTTGAGTTCGTCGAGATCAAACCGCGCTGGCGCCGTGGAAATCTTGCCCAACGAGAACCCGGCAACCAGAGACTCTAAACTCTGATGCGGCTCGATCGCATCCGAAGTCCCAATCAGCGCCGCATGAGACAGCACCGCCATCGGCTCCAGCCCCGCCTCGCGGAACCCGTCGATCGACAAACTGTCGAGCCGCTTGGAGAGCGCTTGCCCGTCCGCCCCGATCAGCAGACTGTGGTGCGCAAACGCTGGCGGCACCGCCCCGAGCGCCTCGAACAACTGCACCTGCACGCCCGAATTCGTAACGTGATCTTCGCCCCGGATGATGTGCGTGATCGCAAAATCAACATCGTCCACGACACTGGTGAACGTATACAGCGCCGTCCCATCCTCGCGGATCAGCACCGGGTCCGACAGCGACCCGACATCCACTGTCATGTCCCCGCGAATAAGATCGTTCCACGAGACGATGGTCGGCGCTGGCGTCAGCGATCCAGCCCCATCCGTATTCGCCAATCGGAACCGCCAATGCGGGCGATGTCCCCCCGCTGCCATCTCCGCATGATCGGCAGCACTCAGCCGCAACGCCGACCGGTCGTAAATCGGCGGCAAACCACGCGCGAGCTGCCGCTTGCGCTTACGGTCGAGTTCGTCCGCCGTCTCATAACACGGGTACAGTCGCCCCGCCGCCTTGAGCTGTTCGGCCACCTCCCGATAGCGCGCCGTCCGGTCCGACTGCCGAGCAAACTGGCCCCAGGCAAGCCCCAGCCAGGTCAGGTCGCGGATGATCCCATCGGCAAACGCCTGCGTCGAACGCTCTTGATCGGTGTCGTCCAGCCGCAGCATGAACGTGCCGTTGTTGGCCTTGGCGAACAGATAATTCAGCACCGCCGGCCGGATGTTGCCCACGTGCAGGCGTCCAGTCGGGCTCGGCGCAAAACGAACAGTGACGGTCATAAGCAAGGTCCAATCTGGCGCGGGTTGTATGGGGCCTCGCGCTTGCAAAGCAGCCCGCACCCTAATCGCCGCACCCTACCGCGACCACCCATGAAAACAAGAGTGGACACCGCGCCTATCCCCGTTCGTGGCGAGCCCGAATCGCGTAGACTTGCACACACACCGTCGACTGCTTTTCCACACGTTGTCCACCACTGCCCAACAGGGATAACCCGATGGCAAGCCACACCCAGATGGCCCGCACGGCAGCCAGCGCCGACGCCGTGCAGAACATGGCAACGATCCTGCTGACCATTGCCGATGTCGGCTGGACCGACTGGGAACTCGATTTCCTGGAGCACATGCGCGAGCACGTCGGACCCGAGCCCATCAGCATGCGCCAGCGCGAAGTCCTTTTTGAGCTGAACGATAAGGCGCGCAGTTACCGTGACTATCGCGGCATCCCGGTGCGCCGCCTTGTGAACCAGTGCTGGTGCGCCCGCCTCGACCTCGACGAAGACGAAGATGATTTCATTGCAGGCCTTCACGCCGCCAACCCGACGAGCCTGAAGCGGCGGGCCCTCTACCGGCTCGTCCATCTCGCCCGCAAACTCGGCCTCATCGACGAGGATCAAGCCCGCGATCATTAACCCTATCCGAGCAGAGCCCCAGCCGCAAAAGCTCCACTAAAATCGGAACTATATCACTTCAACTATCTGGCAAATAAGCAAACTATCACAATTCTGATGTTGCTCAGTGCCTTCAAAACAGCGTAAAACAACGCGAGCTGACTGCCAGCGCTTGGCATGCCGCTGTTTATGGACCGTGTGAACCGGAGTAACTGACCATGACGAAACGTTCAAACCTCGCCGCCGCCGTGGCGTTGGGCTGTGCATTCCTGTTCGCAGCAAACCCCGCCAGCGCACTCGGCCTCAAAGACTGCAGCGACAAGTACAGCGCCTCGAAGTCCAAGAAAACGTTCGCAGAATTCCAGGCTACCGAGTGCGGGCCCGACGCCAAGCCGGTCGCAGCACCAGCCGCCGCGGCCAAGCCAGCCGCTCCAGCAACGACCGTCGCACCGGCACCTGCCCCCCCCGCGCCAGCAGCTGCCGCCCCAGCGGCACCAGTCCCAACCGCCGACGCAAAAGCCAAAGCCGACGCCAAGGCTGCAGAGAAGGCCGCCGCGAAGGCCGCCCGCGCAGAAAAGCGCAAGGCTGCCAAAGCCGCAGCCGCGACCGACAAAGCCGCCGCAGACGCTGCCGCCAAACTCCCCGTCAAGGACGCGGTTTACCCCACCAAGATCGCCGACGAATTCAAATCGAGAAAACCGAGCAAAGCCCGCTTTGCCACCTGCCTTGCCCAGTACAAAGTCAACAAGTCAACCAATGCCAACGGCGGCATGAAGTGGATTCAAAAAGGCGGCGGCTATTACAGCGCTTGCAACAAAAAGCTGAAAGCCTGATCACGACCTGTTTCCCCGGACGGCCCTGCACTTGGCCGATCCGGGGGCTTTCCCAATTAAATATGATCAAAGTCCCCGAATTGCGAACGCGAAAAGCAACCGTGAAGCGTGCGCCTACCAAAACCATAGAGACCGCGAGCTAAGCCGCCCGCTCTATCCTCGCCGCTTCCACCAGCGCCACCGCCGCGCGCAATACATCCACACCCGCCCCATCCCGCACGGCATTCTCGCTCAGGTGCCGCCGAAACGCCCGCGCTCCAGGCTCGCCATGATATAGGCCCAGCACATGCCGGGTGACATTGTTGAGCCGTCCACCGCGCGCCAGATGCGCCTCGACATACCCCATCAGCGCCGCCAGCGCCTCGGCCCGCAACATGGGGGCACGCGCGCAGCCGAACACGCGCGCGTCCACGTCCGCCAGCAGATACGGCGTCTGATAAGCGGCCCGGCCCAGCATCACGCCATCCACGTGCGCCAGATGCCCGACCGCCTCATCCAGCGTCTCGATCCCGCCGTTGAGCACAATCGTCAACTCTGGCCGCGCCTGCTTCAAGCGGTACACCCGCGCATAATCGAGCGGCGGAACCTCCCGGTTTTCCTTCGGGCTCAACCCGCTCAGCCAAGCCTTGCGCGCATGAACGATGAACTGCGTGCAGCCCGCGCCCGCCACCACGTCGATGAACCTAGCGAAGTCCGCCTCGCTGTCTTGCTCGTCGATCCCGATCCGGCACTTGACCGTCACCGGCACGCGCACCGCGTCCGCCATCGCGGCAACGCACGCGCCAACCAATTCCGGCTCGGCCATCAGACACGCGCCAAACCGCCCCGACTGCACCCGGTCCGAAGGGCACCCGACGTTGAGATTGATCTCGCCATACCCATACCCGGCCCCGATGGCCGCAGCCTCTGCAAGTTTTCCCGGATCAGACCCGCCCAGCTGCAAAGCCACCGGCTGCTCGTCCGCTGAAAAACCCAACAGCTGATCGCGCTTGCCATGCAAGATCGCCTCCGCCGTCACCATCTCGGTGTACAGCAGGGCGCGGCGCGTCAATTGCCGATGGAAAAACCGGCAATGCCGATCCGTCCAATCCATCATCGGGGCTACGCTGAAGCGCGAACTGGGTATCGTCATACGCCTGCCATATCGCCTGCGAGAACCCGCCGCAAGCGGCTCAGTCGTCCCGCGCAGGCAGCTTATGAGCAATGCCTTTGTGGCAATCGATGCAGGTTTCGCCCTTCTTGAGGCCTTCTTCCATCTTCTCGCGCGCGCGCGGCGTCTGCTTATGAAACGCCATCGCTTCAAAGCTGTGGCAATTACGGCATTCACGGGAGTTATTGGCCTTCATGGTCGCCCACACGTGTTCCGCCATGGCAGCCCGTTGTGCCTCGAACTTTTCCGGTGTCCCGATTTTACCCGTCAGATGATGCCAGACTTCCGCAGTCGCCTGCACTTTACGAATGAACTTGGCAGTCCAATCCTTCGGCACATGGCAATCCGCACACACCGCCCGCACCCCCGAAGCATTCGAATAATGCACCGACTGCTTGTATTCTTCGTACGGCTTCGACATCGAATGGCATGAGACGCAGAATTCAAGTTTATTAGTCGCTTCCATGACGGTATTGAACCCGCCCCAGAAGATCACGCCGCCCGCCCCGCCAAGCACTACGAGTGCCGCCAAGCTGTACCGCGACGACGGCATCCAAAGGGTACGCCAAAGCCGGACAATCCAGCCAGCCTTTGGTGGCCGTGTCTCGTTCGTCGTCATAAAAATTGCTCCTAAAGCCGCCGCCCGGCCCACCTGTGTCAGGTGGACCGGTCTTCTTTGAATAGACGCGGCGCAACCGCCTTATTTCGGCAGCGTCTGCAGATGCACCGCAATATCCGCCGCAATCTGGTGATCAAGCGCGCGCAGTGCCGGCATCGCTTCCCCCGGCTGGCCGTTGAGCAGCTTGTGCATCATCTCGTTTGGGTTATCCGCAACCGATCCCAACGACGGCGCATTGGGAACCTTCTTGCCGTCCACACCGTGGCACCCGGCACACAGCGTGTTGAAATAACCTTCGCCCTTCGCGCCGTTGCCCTTGGGCTTATTGGTCGCCGCATCGACATACAGGGCTAAATCAGGCTGACCTTTTGACACGAACAGGGCTAGATCATCGACATCCTTGGCCGACAACTGCGCTTCGGTATAGCCATGCGGCGGCAGCCGCAACGTGGCGGCAATTCCAGCCGGGTCCTTGCCAGCGGCAGCGCTGATGCCCTTGATCCCGGTCGCGTGCCCACCTTTGGAATACGCGCCGTCCTTGCCACGGTAATCCCACCCGTGGCACTCTTTGCAGCGCCACGACGCCTCTTTCCCATACTTGCCGCCTTTGACCGGATAGGCTGGGTGATCGTCCCCGGGCTTTGCTGTTTTGTTTTCAGCAAAGAACTTATCGTAGAGGCGTCCGCCGCGTGCAATGGCGCTTTCGGTTTCTGCAGCCATCACCGGCAATGCAAAACCCGCAACGACGCTCAACGCAAGTGCGGCAAGTCCAGCGGTACGAAGTCGCGTCATGAGGTCCTCCCCAGGTTGTCACTGGCAGGAGAAGGCACCCCTGCCCTAACCGAGGTCCTTGTTCTAGATCAAACTGTAGGCGCCAAACGGCTGCAGATCCTCGCATGACTGATTATGACAGCCCAAAAGTCGCCGCAGAGCACCAGACGCTCGGCGCAAAGCCCGCATGCAGCCATCCTCACTGCCGACCCAGCACCGCACGGTCGACCATAGTCATCAACCAGATGGACTGATCAAGCCTGACCGGTTTATGCTCCCCCGTAGACATGCTGCGGTTCTTTCTTGATAGAAGGGTTTCCCATGTTCGCGTTTTTTCGTTCAGCCATGACGGCGATTGTGCCGGTCACGCTCCTTTTTACCGGCTTCAGCCCCGAGGCATTGGCCCAGCAACAGCTGACCTTCACGGCCGGAAAAGCGCCCGAAACGCAAATCGCGCCCAACGCCGCTTATGGTACGGTGCGCTTCCGGCTCGAAGTCCTCAAGAACGGGCGGCCGACAAATGACAGCCTGTTTCGAGCGCTTCTCGACGGCCTTCAAGGCGTCATGAAGCGCGATGGCACGTACACGGTCACGGTTGAATTACTGGCTGGCGATAGCGACGAGGTGCTTGCGCGCCGCGCTTTGGTGACGGCTGAACGAAAGAGCCAGGGTTGGTTCATCTTCAATCGGCAGACAGTCGAGAAACAGGCAGTCGAGTGGTACGGCGATTTCCCAGTGAGCCAACTCGTTGCCCCCGGTAACAATAACCTCCGGATCCGGGTGCGAAGCTACTTCAGCGAAACCGCGAAGTTTGACATGGAGACGTTCAACCTCCTGGCCGGCTTCGTCGCGAAAGCCAAGCTGCTTGGCGCTGCCAATACGGTCATCGACACCGCTTGGAAGCCAATTGCCCAACAAATTGAGGGGCTCCTCACATCCTCCCAGACCGAAGACATCAGCGACACCGCAACCCTCTCGTTCGCCAAGCTCGACGGTAACGTTCACCCAGCGTCAGGCGTCTTCATTCGCGACTACCGCCTGCAGCCCAACGACGACGGCGCGTCCGTGCGCTACACGATCCGTCTTGTCCTTGAGACCCGCACCAGCGAAGGCCGCGTCGCGAATTTCAAGGACGGCAAAGTCATAGGCCTGATTAACTGGCAGGACGTTCTGGCGGCGGCCCGTGTCGCCGATCAGCCCATCGACTTGCTGCTGTCAAACTCAAAGACCGAAGCGGTCAAGAAGTTCTTCGCCGATCTCAACTCCACCGCCGGCTACAAAGCCGACGACATCGGCGAACGCTGCGATCGCACATATGACGAACTGGCTCGCCACTTCACCGTGACCGACAAAGTCGTTTCGTATTGGGCGCTCTTGCACCTCTATCGCCGCAAACTGGCAACGAACGCGCTGGCGAAAGATTGCGTGGGTACCGGCATCCGCGCGCAGATGACCGCGATAGGGCTGTCCCTGGGTGACCTCCCCTTTACCCGCGACGTGACGGTAGCCGCTGCCCCTCCAACAGCAAACATAGCTCTGGAGAGCGCGCCAAATGTCGCCCGCTCCGTTGAAAAAATCGTCCCGTCAAACAGCGTCGTTGGAAGTCTGCTTGGCGAGAAAGACACGTCTAAAACATTCCAGGTCTTCCCGATCCGACGCCTTGCCGAATAAACTTGGGCAGCGGTCGGCAGATGTGGGCAATCATGATTTCAAGTCGATACCTGCCCACCATGTCGATGCACGAAAGGTGTTCGACAAGATCTCTGGTCGACAACGATTTGCCTTTGCGGTTACACCAGCGACGGGGCTGAAGTGCGAAAGGGCGAAAACCTCGCACCCGATAAAATCATGGACGCCGGTGTCGACCATGCTCAGCGCAAACCGCGCACGACGGCGGCAAACCGCTCCAACGGGGCCTGATTGCGGATCAGCGTCATCGGCACTGAGAAGTGCCCGCGCTCCAAGATGAACAGGTTCTCCGGCGGGATAGTCCAGTCGCGCACCAGTGCCTCCCCGCTCGCAAACGGCGTCACCCTGTCAAAGCGGCCCAACACCGACACGATGCAAGAGGGGTCGATTGGCGGTGAGCGCGCCGGATCAAGCAGCCCGACGTAGGGCTGGATCGTCTCGGGCGTCCACCCCTTCGCAAACACATCGGCCGCACTGCCAAAAATCTCCGGCAACGCTCCGTGCAGCACCGCCTCTGCGATCTGCCCGCAATGGGTGATCAACAGCAACGCCTGCGGCCGCAAACGCTCCGGCCACGCCCGCGACTGGTCGGCCACCAATTGCGCCATCTGCGCCCCAAGGCTCGTCCCGCCCATCGCAAGCGGCCCCGTCGACGTTCGCCGCGCCCAGTCCGCCAGCACGGCCCACTCTTGAGCAGCACCCGTAAAGGCATCGAGCGGCCCGGTTGGAAACCGCGCAATGATCGGCTCACCGCCGAACGCATTGGCAGCCGCCCGCCGCCCATGCCACGGCGCTTCCGGCCGGATGACCCGAAACCCCAGCGCGACCAGTTCGTCCGTCTCGTCCACGAGTCCGCGCCAGTGATCGAACTCGATACAAACCCCGTGACCCAGAATGATTGTCGGCGGATTGGCGACATCGAGCGGCTCGTGCACCCGCGCCGTCACCATATCGCCGAGCCGCGCACTCGGGCTTTTGAACCGCAGCCAATAGTCCCGGCCATGCGTGCCCGGCACGGCGCGAGAAACCGCAATCTCCGGCATCGGCGAAGGCGGCGCGACGAGCGGCCCAATACCGCCCAGAGCATGACCATATAGAGCGTCCGTCGCCGCCGGCGTCTGCGTCTCCAGCCGCACGCGGGGAATGTCGCGCATCACATAGCGGACAAACAATGCCCGCTGACCGTTCAAGGCTTGCCGCGCATCCAGACGCGCCGCCTCGATCGCCGCCCGCTGCACCACTCCAACCTCGTCGGGCCCAAAAAACGCCGCCTCCCAGGCAGCCTCCAGCGCCCGGGTCCGCGCGAGCCCCTCCTCAAACCGGACCAGCGCTCTGCTCAGATGGCGCGTATCCTCAAACCGCCGCGCCATCGGCACGCCGTCCTGGAACGCCGACACCGACCCACCAGCTGCCCGTGCCGCCGCCCACATCCGCGATGTTGGAAAGAAGATCCGCCGCAGCATGAACAGCGTAACGTGGTCAAACCACGCCCACGCCAACAACCAGCCCATAGCCCAGCGCTGCCAGCCGTGAACGCCAGCGCTGGAGCGAAAGTGCGCTGCCGGTCGCACGTCCTCACTCAACGGACGCGGCGGCATGGGCTCAGGCTTCACATCGCGGGGTAAAATGCTCATCGTCCAACCATATACCATCAGAGCGAAACGGACAGCCCAAACTATGCCACAGCCCCGTTAGCAGACCCTGAGTGAAGCCGTTCAATCTTCAATGTTTGGCCAGGAAAGCCTGAATAACCGGCCAAGCAGCGTCCCGCAGCGGTGCAACATGCCCAACCCCCTGCAGCGTCAGCAGCCGCTTGGGTTCATTCGCCGCCGCAAACAGCTTCGCGCCCAGCGCATAAGGAACCACGTCGTCATCCGTCCCGTGCACCACCAAAAGCGGCGCGCGCACCTTCCCGATGTGCGCCATGGAATCAAACGGGTCCGACATGATCCAATGCACCGGCAGCCAAGGCACCCGCCCCGCCGCGACATCCGCCATCGACGTGTAAGGACTATCGAGGATCACTGCCCGCGCCATTCGGCTCGCAGCCAATTGAACGGCCAATCCCGTGCCTAAACTTTCCCCGAACACCACGATGCGGTCCGCAGCGATCCCCTTGGCCACAATCCAATCGAACGCCAGCTTGCCATCCGCCACCAGCGCCGCTTCGCTCGGCGCTCCCGTCGACCCGCTATAGCCACGCCCAGCCAACATCAAGACGCCATATCCTGCGCTTTGAAACAGCGATAACCGGGTCGAGCGGTTCGCCAGATTGCCGCCATTCCCGTGAAAATACAAAATCACCCGCTGACCGGCTTGAGGCGTCGACCACCAGGCCACGAGCTTCTCGCCATCCAGCGTCGCCAGTGTCTCCTCGCGCACCCCCGTCAACCCCGCCCGCTCTGGCGCAACCCGCTGCGGATCGGGCTGGAAAACCAACGAGCGCTGAACCAGATAGACCAAGACGACGACAACCAGATAAGCAACCAGGGCAGACTTGGCGAACCCAACCGCGAACGCTACAAAATTGAACTGCATCAATATCCCTTGAGAAGCGGCGACACCCCGATCTTGCGTGGAACTTTCCGGGTCTGGCTCAGTTACCTGACCAACCAGTTTGGCCTCCTATAAGTCTTCCGTTTTAAGGCCTGACTGTTCAAAAAGGGAAAGTGACTTCAATGACCAGTATGAAATCCTTATTGATCGGCGCACTCGCCGTGGCCGTGATGGTTCTCGGCTACATGGTGTACGAAAGAAACCAGCGCACCATCTCTATCGAATTACCCAAAGTAAAAGTGGGCGGACAGCTTTAGATTTGTAATTCGGGTCAAACTCACCGAAATTGCAAACACGTTTGCGCGTGCAAACACGGCGCAAACACGGCGTGATAAAAAGCAAACGTGTTCAAGTTCCCGACCCGCATGAAACTGTCTCCACGGAGCCCGACACCCATGGCCGACAACGACCTTGCCGAACTCGACGAACGCATCGCGATTGCGCGCGAGAATCTCCGCCAGCTGGTAGAACAGGCAACGGCCTTCTCGGGCGCTGCCGATGAAGAACGTATGGCCGACCGCATCGCCGACCAGGAACAGCGCCTCGCAGCCCTCCTACGCGAGCGGGATCTATTCGCCTAACGGACGCTAATCACTGCCGCCGCAATCGCCACCAGCATCCGATTCACCGGCACACGACTTTTGAGCCAGGAGCGACCGCGAGCGTTCGTGCGAATGCTGAAGGCCCGCTACGTGCTCGACCACTGCATCAATCGGTAACGCTGGCGGCAGGCCGAACATGGCCCGGATGAACCCGCTGCCTATGCTCATGAAATAGCCGATGGCCAGTGCCAATCCCACAGCAAAGCCCATCAGCCCCACAAATAGTCCCAACGCCGTGATCAACTGCATCCGCCGTCTCCCTATTGAGGTCAACGGTGACGATATAAGCCGTTCAAGGCCGATTTCATGACCCCGGTGCAACAAAGAAGCGCAATCGCTGATCTGGGTTAACCCCGCTCCCGCACCGCCGAAAAGCGAATATCCGGGTTGTTTTCCTGTGAATGCCGCAGCTTCCAATCGCTCTCGGCCAAATACACCAGCGCCCCGTCGCGATCCTTCGCCATCCAGTTCCGGTTGCGCTCGACGAACGCGGCGACCGTCTCCGGCTTGTCCGACGACACCCAACGCGCCGTATCGCACGGCGCACTTTCGTAGCTGATCGGCACGCCGTACTCAGCCCGCAACCGCGATGCCAGAACGTCCAACTGCAGCGCACCCACCACGCCCAGAATAGGCCGCGACCCCAGCAGGGGGTGGAACACCTGCACCACGCCCTCCTCCGCTAAGTCTTCCAGCGCCCGATTGAGCTGCTTCATCTTCATCGCGTCGTCGATCTGCACGCGGCGCAGGATTTCCGGCGCGAAGTTGGGAATGCCCTCGAACCGCAGCGGCTCCTTCTCGCTCAGCGTATCGCCAACCCGCATCGTGCCGTGGTTGGGAACGCCGATGATGTCGCCCGCAAACGCATCGTCCACGGTCTCGCGCGACTGGGCAAAAAACAGGATCGGGTTCGTCACAGCCATGAACCGCTCTTCGCGCACATGGTACAGCTTCATCCCGCGACGGAACTTGCCCGAGCACAACCGCACGAACGCCACGCGGTCGCGATGGTTGGGGTCCATGTTCGCCTGAACCTTGAACACGAAGCCCGACACGTCGCGTTCCAGCGGCTGCACCGTGCGAGACACAGCCTTGCGCGGCAACGGCCCCGGCACCCACTTGGCGAGCCCGTTAAGCAGGTCCTCGATGCAGAAGTTGCGCAGCGCCGAGCCAAAAAATACCGGGCTCAGATGCCCCTCATGAAAACTCTCGATCTTGAACTCCGGCAGTGCCCCGATCGCAAGTTGCAAGCCCTCCAGCGACGGCTGCCAAATCCGGTCGTCTATGCTGGCAGCCTCCCCCGGCATCGCGGTCAGATCGGCGATATTACCCGCTTCCACCACCCGCCCGAACGGCGTCGTCCGCTCCCCTTCCGGCAGCAGGATGCGATTGTTCACCACATCAAAGCAGCCGCGAAAATCCGACCCGAGCCCGATCGGCCACGTCATCGGCACCATGTCGAGTGCCAGCCCCGACGAAATCTCGTCCAGCAGCGACAGCGGGTCTTGCGCCTCGCGGTCGATCTTGTTGACGAACGTGATGATGGGAATGTCGCGCAACCGGCAAACTTCAAACAGCTTGCGCGTCTGGCTTTCGATCCCCTTGGCCGCGTCGATCACCATCACGGCCGCGTCCACCGCCGACAGCGTCCGGTAGGTGTCTTCCGAAAAGTCCGAGTGACCCGGCGTGTCGAGCAGGTTGAACATCACCCCCTCGCGCTCGAAGGTCATCACCGACGACGTGACCGAAATCCCGCGCGCCTTCTCGATTTCCATCCAGTCCGACCGCGTCCGCCGCCGCTCGCCGCGCGCACGCACCGCGCCCGCCATCTGAATCGCGCCGCCAAACAGCAGCAGCTTTTCCGTCAGCGTCGTTTTACCGGCATCTGGATGGGAAATGATCGCAAACGTCCGCCGCCGCTCAATCTCGCGGGCGTCTGTGGCGTCAACTTGGGGCAGGGTCGGTGTGGCTGTGCTCATGGACGGTCACTAGCGCGATGCGCGCCGCCACGCAACGGTGAGGGCTGACGCGCAAGACAAGGGCCACTTCCCCCTCTCCCCGCGCGTCGTCAGCGCGGGAAGAGGGTTGGGGTGAGGGGCGGCAGCCAGCACCGGCCTATCGCAAACGTACGAATCAGCGCCGTCGCCACTCACGAGCCCAACTTTCGTCAGCAAAGACAGCTCCCCAGCCCCCTCAGTAATTCAAGCCAATCTGCACGCACGATGACACTTGCATCGATCCACGGAGTTGAGCGAGATGGCTGGTTAGTGCGTAAGCGGTCACTAACTGAGGATTGATGCTCGTGAAGCGAATCGGATTTGGCTTGCTCGCCGCATGGGCCGTCGGAGCAACCCTAATGTTGCTTGCTCCAACCACCATACTCAGCCCCCCGCGCTTTCGCATGATTGTTGGCGACAACGCGGATTATGTGAGTGTCGTCGGAACATGGGCGCTTGAAAATGGCGAGATAGCCAATCCGATTTCCACAACCACCATTGATTGCTTCAAAGGACCGATGGAGTGCACCGAAGCGACGTTCACCATCTTCGATGGTCTTCGAATCCTGCCCGAAGTTCAAATCCGATATCTCAAAATCATAAACTGGACCGATGCTTCCATCAAAGTACATGACACAAGCGCCCACTGCGCCAGTTCCGTCTTGGAAATCGATACGTCATTGAAGACGGTGAAGTCGTTGTCGACGCGGAATGAAAGCTTGCCAGTGTGCCGCGAACTACTAACAAGACCAGAGGCACGAGCATACTTGGCCGATGGATACGTTATCGCGAAGGCTGAGCGGCAAAAGCGGCAGCCTCGCCTCCTCAAAGCACTTGCCGCTCTATTCGAATAATTAGGAATTGCTTCGACATTTAAAATCGCAGAATAGCCCTCACCCAAACGCCCCGAAGTGGTGCGAAATCCCGGTGCCGATCTCGCGGATGAACTCATACGCGCTTTCCATCGGCTCCAGAATTTCCGTCTCCAGCCGCCCGTAGTCATCGATCCCGCGCGGCCGATAGGTCGCCTTCTCGTCATAGGCAGCAGCATCCGCCGCCGCCGATACCCGATGCGGAAACGCCTGCCGCATGAACGCGATCACATCCGGCACATCAAGCCCCAACGCCCGCGCCAATAGCGTCGCATGACTGGTATCGTTCTGCGGCGCAAAGCGCGGCAACTGAGCAGCCAGAATGAACACCCGCATAATCAGTGCGAGTCGGATCGCCTGCAACACATCCAGCTCAAGCCGCGCTTCATCCAGTTCATTGACATTGCCATACCCGGACTGCGTCATGATCGCGTGCAAATCGATGCTGTCGAGCCGCAAGTGATGCACCAGCTTGTTGATCGCCGTCGCCCGGTCATCATCAAGGAACGCCGCCGACAAAGTCCGGAAAGCCGGTTGCAACGCCTCCTCGCGGCCCCATGAGGCGCGCGACGCCCAAAAGCCAGGGTCGAACACCATCGCGTTCGCCCCCATCGCATTCAGCGACGACAAGCGCTTTCCAGCAGCCACCATCTCCAGAATGATCTTGAGCCGCGCCGATCTAGCTGCCAGCGCAACAAACCGATCGCGATCCGACCCCACGGCAGCGCCCAGCCCCGCCACCACGTTTGCGATATAGCCAAACTGCTGCAGGATCGCATTGTTGGGGATCGCCCTCATCCGCGAGGGATCACCCCGATCCGCCAGCGACGCCCCATCGCTCTGTCGCTTGACGGCGCGCGATCCGGTCCGAAACAACAAACTCGACCCGAACGCGCCCAACACCGCCCGATAGCCCGCGTGCCCGAACAATTGCTGCTGATAGCCCCGCAACCGCAGGAAAAAATCCAGGCTCAGGTTCTGGTCGGCATAAAACGGATCGTCGGCGACCAGATCACGATGCGCATCCAGAATGATCGTCGCCATCGCCTTGGTCGTCAGTTGGCGATTGCCAAAGAACATGAACCCGTCGCCACCCTGAAAGCTCGTCTCGTGCTTAACAGGGATATGGTGGCGCGCGAATCGCAAGCGGGCTTCGTCGGAAAACACATAACTCAGCCGCGTGGTCAGATCGCCGGGATGCGCGCCGCGCCCGATGCTTTCGCCGTGCGTTGAAAACATGAGGAACTCGACGTCGCCGACGCCAGCCTTCTGCATCATGTCGGCGACCGCAAAATGCAGCCGCTCAATCGCAATCGTCGCCGAAATCTGCCCGATGAACCGCCCCGCGTCCGAAAACCCCGTCTGCATCGACAGCCGACCACGCCCGTGCACGTAATCGCGATACGCCTTGACGTCGAGCAGACGCTCCATCAGCCGCGCGCCACCTTCAAGACCGGCGGGCGTTTCAAACAGCGGCGAGATATCGACGATCTTTTCCACGCCGAACAACTTGGCGAAAAACACCGCAATCAGAACCGTCGCCGCGCTCTCGCATTCGGCAATCAGGAACCGGATCGGCGTTTCGCTATCGACATGCTTTTGGATTTGCGCGCACAGCGCAAACTGCCGGATCGCCGTTGCGGTTTCCAGTTCCAGCGTCCCGAAGTTCACGCTCTCGTGCGGCACCTTCTCAATCATCTCGACGATGCGCGCCAGCGCCTGCCGTTCCGTCAGATCGCGGGCCCACGGCTCATGAACGTACGCACGAAACGCGTTGTTCAACTGCTGCGCATTGATCCGCAGATGAATATGAGCGGTGCCAAGCCCCGTCGCATCGACAAGCCCGGAGAACGACGCCATCGCCCGCTTTAACTGCGGACCTTCGATTGCAGCCGCCAACGCATCGAACAGTTCGGTCAGCGGCTTCGTCGACGACAGGTTGTATGTATCGGACCGCGCCAGCACATTCGCAACGCGCGGCAATGCGGCCGCATCCGGCCCCATATTGGAAAGCGCCCGCACCTGCTCGTCGACCGCGGCAATCGCCAAGTCGAGCTTGCCCGTGATCTGCCGCGACAGCCGGTTGATTTCAGGCGCATCGCCTAACCGATGCTTCAACGCCAAAAACCGCTCGCGCACGTCCGTCAGCGCCGCGCGCTTTTCCTGAATCCGGATCTGATAAGACCGATGCCAAGGAATGTCGGTGCGCCCGTCGAGGTCATACCCCACCCACGACGCCATCGACGTGAGCTTGGGCTTTAATCCATAAGCCGCCTCGCCAAACCGGTTGGCCGCCGCTGAATAAAACGCGTTGAGCAGATCGGCGTATCCATTGCGCAGGTTGACGACCGCCTCCTGGGCCCGCGCGTGTTCATAGCTCAGGTCGATGCCCTCGTCGGGCCGGTGGGCATGCCCGATGCCCGACGTCTCGGGATGATCGAGGTCGCCCGTCGCAATCTGGATCATGTGCCGCGACAGCGCTTCCGACACACCAAAGGTTGGATGCGCGGTCAGCACGATACCCGACCGGGCCCGCTCCCACCGGAACTTGAACGCGTTAAACTGATCCTTGGCATCGAGGTTCATCACGACCGTCTGATCGACGCCGCGGATGAAATCGTTGAGTGTGGCCGTGTGATCCGTGTAGCCGATCCGCGTCCGCAGACGACGGGCGCGCTGCGTGCAGGCCCGGTCCATCAGCCGCCCCGCCAACGCGCGCAGGTCTATCATGCTGGTCTCTCCAGCCTCGAGCCGCCGCGAGATATTGAACGCGACGTTGACGATGGGGTTCAGTCCCGGCTGGTCCGGGATCTGCGTCCGCAACTCGCGCAACTGCTCGCGCAAAGCGAGTTCGTCGAGCTTGGCCTTGGCTGAAGCCTGCGGTGCGCCGGATGTCGTTTGGTCGTTCATGACTGGCCCTCTCCCCATCGTTTCACGTGATGGGGAGAGGAGCGGGGTGAGGGGCGGCCCAACACGCAGACGATTGCCCGCCGCCGCCCTTCACCCTAGCCCTCTCCCCGCGCCGGACGGGGAGAGGGAATTCCCCCCGCACGTTCCACGGTTCATTCCAAACTTAAGCGACCTGCTTGACACCAATGATCTTGGCCAGCGTGCTGCCCATGTCGGCTGGCGTCGGCACGATATGCACGCCGCAGCCCTTCAGAATGTCGACCTTTTCCGCTGCCGATTCGCCAAACGCCGACACGATAGCACCCGCGTGCCCCATTTTGCGGCCCTTAGGCGCCGACAGGCCTGCGATGTAGGCAGCCAGCGGCTTCTTCATGTGATCACGGGCAAACAACCCGGCTTCGGCTTCCTGCGGACCACCGATTTCCCCGATCATGAGGATCGCTTCCGTTTCGGGATCGGCCTCGAAATGAGCGAGAATATCCTTGAACGACGACCCGTTGATGGGATCTCCACCGATACCCACCGACGTCGAAATACCAAGGCCCAGCGCCTTGATCTGCGCGGCGGCTTCATACCCAAGCGTGCCCGAGCGGCCCACTATGCCGATCCGCCCGCGAGAATAGATGTTACCCGGCATGATGCCGAGCATCGCCCGGCCCGGCGAGATCGTTCCGGCACAGTTCGGGCCGGTCAGGATCATCCGTCGCTCTTCTTTATAGCGGCGCATGTACCGCTTCACGCGGATCATGTCCTGGGTCGGAATACCGTCCGTGATGCACGTGCAGTATTTGATGCCGGCGTCGGCGGCTTCCATGATGGCATCGGCGGCAAATGGCGGCGGCACGAACACGATCGACGTCGTCGCGCCGGTTTCGGCAACCGCACCCTTCATCGTGTTGAACACCGGCCGCCCCAGATGGGTCGCGCCGCCTTTACCCGGCGTCACGCCTCCGACCACGTTGGTGCCGTAGTCGATCATTTCCTGCGCGTGGAAAGTGCCGATGCGCCCGGTGAACCCTTGGATGAGAACCGGCGTGTTTTCGTCGATCAGAATGGCCATGGCGTCTCTCTCCCTTAAGCGGCTTTGGCGGCAGCGACAGCCTTCTGAGCAGCATCGCCCAGACTGTCGGCGCTGATGACGGCGAGACCGCTCTGGTCGATGATCTTGCGGCCTTCGGCGACGTTGGTGCCCGCCAGACGTACGATGACCGGCATGGTGATGTTCAATTCCTTGACCGCATCGACGACGCCTTTCGCCACCCAGTCACACCGGTTGATGCCGGCAAAAACGTTGACCAGCAGCACCTTGACGTTCTTGTCCTTGAGGACGGCGCGGAACGATTTTGCAACCCGCTCTGGCGAGGCTCCCCCGCCGATGTCGAGGAAGTTGGCCGGTTCGCCGCCCGCCAGCTTGATCATGTCGAGTGTCGCCATCGCCAACCCGGCTCCGTTCACGACGCAACCGATGTCCCCGTCCAGACCAACGTAAGCAAGCCCGCGATCGGAAGCATATGTTTCGCGCGGGTCTTCCTGGCTCTTGTCGCGCAACTCCGAAATGGCGGCGCGGCGGAACAAGGCGTTGTCGTCGAAGCTCATTTTGGCATCGAGTGCCAAGATCTGATTGTCCTTGGTGATGACGAGCGGATTGATTTCGACCATCGTCGCATCCAGATCGCGGAATGCGCGGTACGTGCCCATGATGACCGGGACGACCTTGCCGACGAGATCGGAATCAACGCCCAGACCGAACGCAACTTCGCGCGCCTGGAACTGTTGCATCCCCACCATAGGATCGACGCTCACCCGGATCAGACTTTCAGGCTTGGTCGCCGAGATTTCCTCGATCTCCATCCCGCCTGCCGCCGACGCGACAACCATGATCCGCTCCGACGACCGGTCCATCACGAAGCCGAGGTAGAACTCCTTGGCGATCTGCGTCGCCTCCTCGACGTAGAGGCGCGACACCAGCTTGCCAGCGGGTCCGGTCTGGTTGGTGACGAGCTTTTTGCCGAGCAGCGACTCGGACGCCTCTTCGATTTCCCGGTCGTTACGGCAGAATTTGATGCCGCCGGCCTTGCCGCGCGCACCGGAATGGATCTGGGCTTTCACGACCCACTGCGATCCGCCGATATCGCTAGCCCGATAGGCCGCCTGCTCGGGGCTGTAAGCCAGTCCGCCGCGCGGGATGGGGACGCCGAACTTCGCGAGAAGCTCTTTGGCTTGATACTCGTGAATGTCCATGGGGGATCTCCTGTCTGATTGGCAGAGTAGGGCGCAATAGCCCATCGCGTATTGCGCCGACTTCGGCGGAGGCAGCGCTTTACGGCTTGCGCCGATTGCGCCCTACGGGTTTGCGTTCAGCCTGCCCGTTTTGCATTCGCGGCCTGAATGGCGGCCGCCGTTGCCAGCAGATTGTTTGCCATCTTTTCAGACGCCGCATCAATCATCTTGCCATCGAGCGAAGCAGCCCCCTTGCCTTGGGCTTCAGCTTCCTTCAGCGCGACGAGAATGCGTTCCGCACGCGTCACCTCGGCAGCCGTCGGCGAGTAGATTTCGTTGGCCAACTCGATCTGGCTCGGGTGGATCGCCCACTTGCCTTCCATGCCGAGCGCCGCACCGCGCCGGGCGGCAGCCTTGTACCCTTCTGGATCGTCAATGCCACCGAACGGCCCGTCGATGGGACGCAGTCCAAACGCCCGGCAGGCAACCGTCATCCGCGACAGCGGGAAATGCCACTGGTCGCCCGGATAGTCCGGGTTTAAGCCGCCGATCACGACGGTGCGAGCCTTATTGAAGGCCGAGTAGTCGGCCACACCGAAGTGCATGGACTCCAATCGGCTATTGGCCGACGCGATCGCCTCGACGTTGGCCATGCCAAGCGGCGTCTCGATCAAGGCTTCCGTTCCGATCCGGTTCGTCAAGCCCTTGGCGACTTCGATCTGGCTAACGAGACACTCGACCGTGTACACGTCGGCAGGGACGCCCACTTTGGGGATCAGGATCGTATCGAGCTTGGCACCGGCCTGCTCGACGATGTCGATCACGTCGCGATACATGTAATGCGTATCAAGCCCGTTGATGCGCACCGAGACGCTCTTGCCCGCGCCCTTCCAATCCAGATCGTTAAGCGCCTGAATGATATTCTTGCGGGCCTGCTCTTTTTCCGGCGGGGCCACGGCGTCTTCGCAATCCAAAAACACGTAATCGGCAGCGCTCTTGATGGCGCGGTCGATCATGGTCGGGTTTGACCCGGGCACCGCGAGGTACGAGCGCTGCAGGCGGCTCTTGCGAAGCGGATAAAGCGTGTAGCTCATGGGGACGTTTCCTCGGTTTTGAATGACTTTTATTTTGGGGAGAACCGGGCCATCGCTGGCCCGGTCCATCGCTCGGAAAATCAGGCTGCGTTCTTGGTCACAGCGGTCGCAGACTTCGTCGCCGTCTTGGAGAAGTATTCGGCAGCCGCCCCCGTACCCGAGCCTAGCTTGATGTTTACGCCGCAATCCTTGAGCGTCATCTCGACGGCGAACAGCACGCCGCCGACCATGAATTCATCCAACGCGCCCAAGTGCCCGATGCGGAACACGCGGCCGTTCAGCTTGTTGAGGCCCGTCCCCAGCGACGTGTTGTAGCGGTAGAAGGCCGTCTTCAAGACATTGTTGGCGTCGATACCTTCTGGAACGTAGATTGCCGACACCGTATCGGAGTGCCATTTCGCTTCCGTGGCGCAAAGCTTGAGGCCCCACGCATCGACGGCGGCTCGCACACCGCTGGCCAGACGGTGGTGACGGGCAAAGATGTTTTCGAGCCCTTCTTCCGCAATCATGTCAAGTGAGGTGCGCAGGCCGCGAATGAGTTGCGTTGCCGGCGTATAAGGGAAGAAACCCAGATCGTTGGTCTTGATCATGTCTTCCCACGAGAAGAAGCACCGGTTCATCCGCCCGTTCGCCGACTTGTTATGGTCGAGCGCTTTCTGGCTGACGGCAAGGATGCCCAGGCCCGTTGGCAGCATGAAGCCCTTCTGCGAACCCGACACGCAGCAATCGACGCCCCATTCGGTCATGCGCATGTCGAGCGACCCGACCGATGACACGCCATCGACCATCAGCAAGGCCGGGTGACCAGCCGCATCCATCGCCTTGCGGACGCCGGCGATATCGCTGGAAACACCCGTCGCCGTTTCGTTGTGCGTGGCAAAGACAGCCTTGATTTCGTGGTTCTTATCTTTGGCAAGAATGTCGGCGTACTTTTCGAGCGGCACGCCCGTGCCCCACTCTTCGTCGCACAGCTCGACCTTCAGCCCCATCCGCTCGGCCATATCGACCCACAGCAGCGAGAACTGGCCAAAGCGCGACATCAAAACCTTGTCGCCAACCGCCAGCGTGTTCTCCATCGCCGATTCCCAGGCGCCCGTTCCCGACGATGGGAAAATAAACACCCGGCCGTCCGTGAGCTTGAACACTTTCTTCAAATCGGCAAAGACCGGCAGCGTGAATTTGGGGAACTCCGGGTTGCGCATATCCTCCATCGGCAAATTCATGGCCATACGGACCTTGTCGGGAACATTTGTCGGGCCGGGAATAAACAGATGGGGTTGCACCAACATCGTAACGTCTCCTCAAATCGGATGATTATTGTCAAGCTGGCATCGCGGCAGCGTCGACCGTGAACCAGCAGCATCTTGCAGGAGCCACATGCCGCGTCTTCGACCTTAGTCGCAACACCCAGCAGGGCAGATAACCGTCGCAGATGGGCTGTGGCGCGCCTACCCGGTGGGGTGGCAGCGGGGTGGATGGTCCCGACATAGACTTTGGTGCAATGCAAAATAATTCGCAATAGAATGGCGTGTCATCAACGCCAAAGCGATACCGCAGGTGCGAACAATACCGCGTCCTGCGCAGGCAGGCCGCATGATGCGCGGGAGGCCGCTACCTCTGGTCGCGCCCCGCCGACATGAACATCGCAACCGCCATCGCGCGATTGTTGACGCCGAGTTTGTCGTACAGGTTCTTGAGGTGATACTTCACGGTGTTAGCCGAGATGCCGATCCGGGCGGCGATCTGCTGGTTGGTCCACCCGTTCGCCAGCGCCGCCAGAAGTTCCCGTTCCCGCGCAGTCAGCGCTTCAAGCGGATCGGATGCAATTGTCTTGATGTCGATGTAAGGCACCGAAAGCCGTCCGCGCGCCACCGACGCGATGGTTTCAATCAACACCGCCGGATCTTCAGTTTTGGACGTAAACCCCCACGCCCCCTCGCGGACGGCTTCACGTAGTACGTCCGGGTTGGAGTCGCCCGTATAGATGATAATCCGCACCGGATGCTGCCGCCGCTTCATCAGCGCAATGACGCCGCCGCCCGTCATATCGGGCAACGCCCAGCCCACGACACCGATATCGACGGTCTTTTCCTGCGCGAGACTTGCAAACGCCTGCCCGTTGATGGTCGACCCCACCACATCGAACCGCCCATCCTTGCGGATGTAGTCTTCAAGACCCGCGCGCACGACCGGGCTTTTGTCGGCAATCAGCACACGTGGCGTCCGCGCACCCAGCGGCACGGCCACATGTTCTTCTTCATGCTCACGGTCGGATCGAGGCGTGACGGCGCGCATCGGCGTACGTTCCCTGTTGGTCGAATTAGCCGATAGTAGCATGTGTCGCGCCGTCATTGCTGGGAAAGGTGACGCAGGTCCCAGGCACAAACCAGTCAACTCAATGTTGCCAACCACCCAGCTTTGCCCTAAACACCGTCGATCCGCGCAAGTGAGAGCTTGCGCGACTTTCCGTATTGACCCGGCTGGACGACATCCCGGCCGTGGCCACCCTCGCAGGGGTGCTGATCGCAACCCTGCATTCCTCCCGTTAGAAAGGATCCCCGATGTCGGAAATCTTGCCTATCCGCAAGCTTGCCAAGACCGAAGTCATCAAAAGCAACGCACTGGCTGCCAACGACACCGGCTCGCCTGAAGTGCAGATCGCCGTGCTGACGCACCGCATCAACCACCTGACCGACCATTTCAAGCAGCACAAGAAGGACAACCACTCCCGTCGTGGCCTTCTCAAAATGGTCAGCCAACGCCGCCAGTTGCTCGATTACGTGAAGCGCAAAGACGTCAAGCGTTACACAACCATCATCGAAAAACTTGGCATCCGCCGCTGAGACCGCTCCTGTAGGTCCCGTTCGTATCGCGCTCGACCCCTCCAAACGGGGCTCGGCGCGATACGCGCTTTCAGGGTCGTCACCTGCTCACTGCTGAGCAGAAATTACGAAAGCGTGGTTAGATCGACTGACGCTTTTTGTTCATAACGGCACGCACGACGAACACCACACGACACACATCACCAATTCTCCCGTATAGGACGGGGCAATTGCAGGTCCGCAAAGAAAGCTGAAATAGAATGTTTGACATCCATCGCGTTGAAATCGAGTGGGGCGGCCGTAAGCTGCGCCTCGAAACCGGGCACATGGCCCGCCAAGCCGACGCCGCCGTGTTCGCCCAGTATGGCGAGACCAGCGTGCTCGCGACCGTCGTCGCCGCCCGCTCTGTGAAGCCGGGCATCGATTTCTTCCCGCTCACCGTCAACTACCAAGAGCGCACGTACGCTGCCGGTAAAATCCCAGGCGGCTACTTCAAGCGCGAAGGCCGCCCCACCGAAAAAGAAACCCTGACCTCGCGCCTGATCGACCGCCCGATCCGCCCGCTGTTCGTCGAAGGGTTCAAGCATGAGACCCAGGTCGTCGTGACCGTCCTGTCCCACGACATGGAGAACGACCCCGACATCCTCGGCATGGTCGCTGCCTCTGCAGCCCTCACCTTGTCCGGCCTCCCCTTCCTCGGCCCTATCGGCGGCGCGCGCGTCGGCATCATCAACGGCGAGTACATACTCAACCCGATGGTTGATGAGATGGCGAACTCGTCGCTCGATCTGGTCATGGCTGGCACCCACGACGCCGTCATGATGGTCGAATCCGAAGCCAAGGAACTGTCTGAGCAGCAGATGCTCGAAGCCGTAATGTTTGGTCATCGCGAGATGCAGCCCGTCATCAAGGCGATCATCAAGCTCGCGGACGCTGCCGCAAAAGAACCATGGAACTTCGAACCGCCAGGCGAAAACAAGTACAAAGCCCAGGTACTGTCGATCACCGAACAGATGCTGCGCACCGCCTTCTCGACCCCCGAGAAAGCCAAGCGCCAGGATCTTGTCGCCGCGGCCAAAAAGAAAATCGGCGAAGAGATCAAGCTTCCCGAGGGCGATGCGACCGAAAAGACCCTGCTCGGCGATGCCTTCAAGCAGGTCGAGATGGACATCATGCGCAACGACGTGGTGAAAACCGGTCGCCGCATTGATGGCCGCGATCTCTCAACCGTCCGCCCGATCGTCTCCGAAGTCCACGTTCTGCCCCGCACCCACGGTTCAGCCTTGTTCACGCGCGGCGAAACCCAGGCCCTCGTGGTTGCAACGCTCGGCACCGGCGAAGACGAGCAGTACATCGACAGCCTGGAAGGCACCAAGAAAGAGCGCTTCCTGCTGCATTACAACTTCCCTCCATACTCGGTCGGTGAAGTCGGACGCATGGGCTCGCCGGGCCGCCGCGAAATCGGCCACGGCAAACTCGCCTATCGCGCCATCCGCCCCTTGCTGCCGCCGCAAGACCAGTTCCCCTATACCATCCGCGTCGTGTCCGAGATCACCGAATCAAACGGCTCGTCCTCGATGGCAACCGTCTGCGGCACCTCGCTCGCTTTGATGGACGCAGGCGTCCCCCTGCCCCGTCCAGTCGCCGGTATCGCCATGGGTCTGATCAAAGAAGGCGCTGATTTCGCCGTCCTGTCGGACATCTTAGGCGACGAAGACCACCTCGGCGACATGGACTTCAAGGTTGCCGGCACAAGCGCTGGCGTCACCTCGCTGCAGATGGACATCAAGATCACCGGCATCACCGAAGAGATCATGCGCATCGCGCTCGATCAGGCGAAGGCTGGCCGCTTGCACATCTTAGGCGAGATGGAAAAGGCGATGACCGCGCCGCGCACCGAATTAGGTGAGCACGCGCCACGCATTGAAACCATCAAAATCCCGACCGAAAAAATCCGCGAAGTCATCGGCACCGGCGGTTCGGTGATCCGTGGCATCGTCGAACAGTCGGGTGCCAAGATCGACATCGACGACGACGGCACCATCAAGGTCGCAGCCTCGAAGAAAGAATCAATCGACAAGGCCATGGACCTGATCAAATCGATCACCCAGGAAGCCGAAGTTGGCAAAATCTACAAAGGCAAGATCGTCAAGATCATGGACTTTGGGGCGTTTGTGAACTTCTTTGGTGCCAAAGACGGCCTCGTCCACATCTCGCAGTTGACCAACGGTCGCCCCGCAACCGTCGGCGAAGTCGTGAAAGAGGGCCAGGAAGTTTTCGTGAAGCTCTTGGGCTTCGATGATCGCGGCAAAACCCGCCTGTCGATGAAGATCGTCGACCAGGCCACCGGTGCTGAACTCCCACGCGCCGAGGGCGAGCCGGAAGAAGTCTTCGAACCCCGCCCGCCCCGCCGCGAAGGCGGCGGCAACCGCCGCCCCCGCCGCGACTAATCACGAACTCCAGTCAAACCAGAAAGCCGCCGGATCACCCGGCGGCTTTTACCGTCTGTCACTGGAAATCACAAAAAAGCAGGGGGTTTGGGGGATGCAATCCTCCAAATGGGTTCGGGCGATAGCCCGACACTTAACTCGGGACCGCAGCTATGATTTCATCCATCACCGTCCGCCGAACCCCCACGATGGGCCGCGGCGTGTTTGCAGCGCGCGCTATCGCGCACGGCGAGACGCTCGGTGTGTTTCATACGATCCGCCTTCCCGCGCACGAAGTCACGGCCATGGCTGGTTCAACGCTGTCGCATTTCTGGTTTGAGGATGCCGATGGGTCGGCCTTCATCGTGCTCGGCTGGATCGAGATGATCAACCACGCGCGGACGCCGAACGCCGACCGCTCCTGGCAGCCAACGCCCGAAGGCGAAGTCGTCACGCTGTTTGCAACGCGCGACATCGCCGTCGGCGAACAACTCTTCATCGACTACAAGTTCGACGCCCACACCAGCAATCCGGCATGGGCGGCTGAGGGTGGGTAAACGACCATCAGGCCACCCGGCTGAGTTCCCGGCAATGATGCTCAAGCTCTTCCGCCGCCATGATCCCGTGATACGCCGGGTCTAACTCGGCTGGAATGTTGGTGTGACCGGGAAAAATATCGTCGAAGTCGAGTTCGTCCAAGTCCTGCACCTGGGACCGCGCCACGAACTGATGCGCCAGAAGGTGGAGTTCGCCATGCAGCGATTGAACGGTCGCGGCAAACGCACCAACCGAATGGGTCGACGCCCCCGTGATCTCACGGGTGAACTGGTCCAGTAACCCGGCGAGGTTGGACGCAGGCAAAGCCTCGCCACACTCCGCTTGAACGAGATCGATGCTGGCTGTTTCTGCCGCCGTCGCTTGAACAGTCTGAGTCATGACCCGCGCCTCCCCCTGGCAATGCTGATGCCTGTCAGATTACGGGGCAATCGTTAACGGTCTGTTTACTCCGTCGGCGGAGCGGGCCCTGCCAAATAAATTGAGCGGCCAAGAGAGAGCATCAGAACATCGCTGGATGAACACGGTCGGGCGGCGCGTGCCCATCCAAAAACGCCTTGATGTTGATGATCACCTTCTCGCCCATGTCGATCCGGCCCTCGACGGTAGCCGACCCCATATGCGGCAGCGAGATCACCCGATCAGACGCGAGTAGTTTCGGATTGACCGACGGCTCATGCTCGAACACGTCGAGTCCAGCGCCTGCAATCGACCCGTTCTCGATCAAGCGGGCCAGTTCATTTTCGTCGATGACCTCACCACGCGATGTGTTGACCACAAAACAGGTGGGCTTGAGCAGCTTCAGCCGACGGGCCGAAAGCAAATGATAGGTCGCCGGCGTGTGGGGGCAATTGACCGATAGGATGTCGACGCGCGACAGCATCTGATCGAGGCCTTCCCAGTAGGTCGCGCCGAGGTCTGCCTCGATCTCAGCCGCAACCCGGCGGCGATTGTGATAATGAATCTGGAGACCGAACGCTTTTGCGCGATGGGCAACAGCTTGGCCAATGCGGCCCATACCGATAATCCCCAAACGCTTACCGTGAATCCGGTGGCCGAGCATCCAAGTCGGCGACCAGCCGGTCCAGTTCGACTTATGATCCTTGAGATACGCGGTCCCTTCGGCAAGCCGCCGCGGAACGGCAAGGATCAACGCCATCGTCATGTCGGCGGTATCCTCGGTCAGGACGCCCGGCGTATTCGTCACAATGATCCCGCGATTTCGCGCGGTGTCGAGGTCGATATTGTCGACCCCGGTGCCGAAGTTGGCGATCAGCCGAAGCTGCGGACCAGCCTGGGCGATCACCGAGCGGTCGATCCGGTCGGTCACGGTCGGCACCAGCACGTCGGCGGTTTTCACGGCTTCGATCAACTGAGCTTGGCTCATTGGCTTATCGTCATGATTGAGACGCGCTTCGAACAGCTCCGTGAGCCGTGCCTCAACGAGGCTGGGCAACTTGCGGGTGACGATGACGACGGGGGGCTTTGTTTCTTTGGGCATTTCGTCTTCCAGGGACCTGCAGAAAAAGGCGTGGAGGGGCCAGAGAACGGCTGGCAAAACAAATTCGGTATGCGTTGTCTAAAGCGTCATCGGTTGAGAGGGAAGTTCTTTCGAAACGAACGCCATTACCCATCCGTCGCAGTGCTCATCCAAGAGGCAGTTGGCGAATTGGCAGGCTGAAACGTCAAGTGTGGATGGATGCCACACCGCGAACAAACTCACGCGAGATGTGAACGGAACAGGTGTAGGGTTCAACAAACCTGCACACGACGCTATGCTCAACTGCACCACGAGGAATGCCGTGACAACGCTTCAAGGTAGTCGACGCCGGATCGGGTTGGCGTTGCTGCTTATGGCAACGTCATTTTTAAATAGCCAGACCGCATGCGCGGCTGGACCTACTGCAAAACCTCAGTCTTTGCCGCGTTTTTCCAGCCTCAAGCCCAGCCGCGCGAACCTGCGCAGTGGGCCCGGCACCGAATACCCGACCGTCTGGGTCTATCACCGGGAAGGCCTGCCGCTCGAAATCATCAAGGAATTTGAAGGCTGGCGTCAGGTGCGCGATGCCGATGGCGCGTCTGGATGGGTCTTGCAGTCGTTCCTGTCGGGACGCCGCACCGCACTGATCGAACCATGGGAAGTCAAACCCGGTGCCCCGCCGCCGCAGATCGCGCTGATGTCGGACGATAACGACAAGGCCAGCATCGTTGTTCAGGTCGAAGCCGGGGTGATTGCGAACGTGCTGTCGTGCAATGGCACGTGGTGCTGGGTTGCCGTCGAAAAGTTCAAGGGTTTCGTTCCGCAGAAAAAACTATGGGGCGTGTACGAAAAAGAAGTCCTGAAGTAGCGAACGAACAGCGCTGACACATCTTACCGACCCCAGTCAGGCGGAAACCGGACCTAATCTGAGTCTGGAACCAGCCTGACGACCACATCAATGTGGGAAATACGCATTCCCGCAGGCGGCTGCGGCAGCCCATCGACGCGGATCGTGTCGCTGGGAATATCGAGCAGCACCCCATCGGCTTCCACAAAAAAGTGATTGTGGTTCGACACATTGGTATCGAAATAAGCGCGCGACGCATCAATCGCTAATTCGCGGACGAGCCCGGCACTGCGAAACTGATGCAGCGTGTTGTAAACCGTCGCCAGCGAGACATGTTCGCCTCTGGCCAGCGCTTCCGCGTGCAAAACTTCGGCCGACACGTGGCGATCGTGTTCGGCAAACAACAATTCTGCCAGCAACTGGCGCTGGCGCGTCGGACGCAAGCCCGATGCGTGCAATTTCGCAAGGGCCCGGCGTCGCGCATTCGCCACAACTGGATCAAGCGTGCCAGTCGCACGACGGGACTGACCGGTGTCGCTCAGTCTCGCGTCACCGATAGGCGTGTCGCCGAGGTTGCTGTCGCTGATATCTTTCGCCATGCCGTCTCAATAGTCCTTGGTTGTACCAATTCATCGGCAGAGCCGTGCTTGGGACATAAGTCGCAAACAGTAATATACGGATCGAAGGCCCAGCCCGCAATATCGCTCTCAGCGCGGCATCAACGACCAGGGATTTCAGCGTTGCGTCACACTTTGCTATACTCAACCTGCTTGACGGTCGGCAGCTTTACCTTTTGAAGGTGGTGGGAACTCAAATCCGGTCACGCCGCTGCAAGCGAGCGGACCGTGCTTGGCACTATGGGTGCAGGCACTAAACGAGGGGAAGACAGAGCAAAATGGCCGAACGGCGCTCCAGCTACGATTATGCCGACCTCTTGGAATGCGGCCATGGCCGCCTGTTCGGACCGGGTAACGCTCAGCTTCCGCTCCCGCCGATGTTGATGTTTGAAAAAATCTCACTGATCACCGACACCGGCGGCCTTTACGGCAAAGGTCAGATCGTGGCCGAACTCGACGTCGCCGGCAATCCGGCACTCGACTGGTTCTTCAAGTGCCATTTCGAAGGCGACCCTGTCATGCCCGGATGCCTTGGGTTGGACGCGCTCTGGCAGCTGACCGGATTTTTCCTGGGCTGGTCTGGGCTGACAGGCCAGGGCCGCGCGTCGGGCTGTGGCGAAGTCAAGTTCATGAAAGAGGTGACGCCGGACGTCAAACACCTCAAGTATGTGATCGACATCAAGCGCGTCATTGCGCGTAAGCTCAAACTCGCCGAAGCCGATGGTCAGCTCGTCGCTGACGGCGAAGTCATTTACACGGCGAAAGACCTGCGCGTTCTGCTAAAGCCCGACGTGGTCAAAGCAGGTTAACGTAGACGCCATTCCTGCACCAAGACGTTCTATGAGGATGCTCGCAAGATGAGACGTGTTGTTGTGACGGGCATGGGCATCGTGTCCTCGATCGGGAACACGACCGAGGAGGTGACAGCCTCCTTGCGTGAAGCCAAGTCGGGGATTGTCAAGGCCGATAAGTACGCCGAACTTGGGTTCCGCTCGCAGGTTCATGGCCAGCCCCAGATCGACTGGGAGGCCATCGTCCCGCGCAAACCCAAGCGCTTCATGGAAGCAGGCATTGGCTGGAACTACATCGCCATGGACCAGGCGATCAAAGATAGCGGGCTGGAACCCGGCGCCGTTGCAAACGAGCGCACTGGTATCATCATGGGGTCGGGCGGCCCCTCGACCCGTGCCATCGTCTGGGCTGCCGATACAGCGCGCACCAAGACCCCCAAACAGGTCGGCCCCTTCGAAGTCACCAAAGGCATGTGCTCAGGACCGTCCGCAGTCCTGGCCACGAGCTTCCAGATCAAAGGCGTCAACTATTCGATCTCGTCGGCATGCTCAACCTCGGCCCACTGCATCGGCAACGCCTCCGAACTCATCCAATGGGGTAAACAGGACGTGATCTTTGCAGGTGGCTGCGAAGAACTGGACTGGACCCTGTCGGTTTTGTTCGACGGCATGGGCGCGATGTCGTCGCGCTACAACGACACGCCCGCCACCGCCAGCCGCGCCTACGATAAAAACCGCGATGGCTTCGTGATTGCGGGTGGGGCCGGTGTGCTGGTGCTGGAAGAACTCGAACATGCCAAAGCGCGTGGGGCTAAAATCTATGGCGAAGTCGCAGGCTACGGTGCCACGTCCGACGGGTTCGATATGGTAGCGCCGTCGGGTGAAGGCGCGGCGCGCTGCATGTTAAACGCCATGAAAGGTCTCGACGAAAAGGGCCTGGGCTGCGCGATTGACTATATCAATCCCCATGCGACCGCGACCCCGATCGGGGATGCGCGCGAAATCGAAGCGATCCGTGCAGTTTTCGGCGCCAATATTCCCAAGATTGCAGCCACCAAATCACTGACCGGCCACTCGCTTGGAGCTATTGGTGTCCAGGAAGCAATTTTCTCGCTCCTGATGATGAAACATAATTTCATCTGCGAAAGTGCCAATATTCAGGAGATCGACCCCGCTTTTGCCGATCTGCCGATCATGCGCCAGCGACTTGATAATGCAGAACTTAACTGTGTGATGTCGAACAGTTTTGGGTTCGGCGGAACCAATGCAACATTGGTGTTCAAACGCTACAATGGTTAACGGCGCGCCTGTGTGAACAGCCATCTTGGCAAGACTTTTGCTGCGCGCTTCCAGTTCATGATTCCAGTCGCCGACACGCGGCGCAACGAAGAGGCTTATTCATGTCGCAGATCGATATCGCAGTCCCAGGCCCGCTCATGGCCGGCAAACGCGGCCTGATCATGGGGGTTGCCAACGACCGCTCGATCGCATGGGGCATCGCGCGTGTCTTGGCAGGCCAAGGGGCCAAGCTCGCCTTCACCTATCAAGGCGACGCGTTTGGCCGCCGCGCCATCCCGCTTGCACAATCCGTCGGCGCAGAAATCATCGCCCCTTGCGACGTCAACGATCTGGCCAGCGTCGACGCCGTATTCGACGAGATCAAGCAGAAGTGGGGCAGCCTCGACTTCGTCGTTCATGCCCTCGCCTTCTCCGATCGCCGCGAACTGGCCGGTCGCTATGCCGACACCAGCCGCGAAAACTTCTCCAACACGATGGTCATCTCGTGCTTCTCGTTTACAGAGATCTCCAAGCGCGCAGCCGACCTGATGCCAAACGGCGGCACGCTGCTCACATTGACCTACGGCGGCGCAACCCGCTGGGTGCCGTCCTACAACGTGATGGGTGTCGCCAAGGCGGCCCTTGAAGCCTCCGTCCGCTATCTGGCCGCCGACCTTGGCCCGCAGGGCATCCGCGTCAACGCGCTGTCGGCAGGCCCCATGCGCACGCTGGCAGGGGCCGGTGTTTCCGACGCACGCCTGATCTTCAACTACCAGAAAGATCATTCCCCGCTGCGTAAAACCCCTACGCTCGACGACGTCGGCGGCTCAGCACTCTACCTGCTCTCCCCGCTGTCGGGGGCCGTCACGGGTGAAGTCCACTTCGTCGACTGTGGATATTCGACCGTTGCAATGCCCACTCTCGATAGCCTGAAAGCAATCGACACCGCAGTGCCGGGACCAGCGCAGTAAGCTTGCTGTAAGCAACTGCGAGATAGATGTTATGAGCACGTGGCACTTTTGGGCTGCGCAAGCGCTAGAGTTGGTGTAACGCCAAGAGTGTCGCGTTCGTTATAACGTCCAGGGAACTCGCATGAAAAAAATTCTCGCCGCTCTCGCGTTCAGCATCGTCGCAATGCCGATGATGGCTGGATCGGCCTCTGCCCACGGTTGCCATCACGATATTCAAGAGGGCCGCTACGGCTGGCATCGTCACGACCGCAATTGCAACCGCATCGCCACTGGCCCTCCCCGCCGTGAATGGCGCGGAGACCGTGAATGGCGCGGAGACCGCGACCATCGCCGTTATGAACCGCGTTGCGAAGAGCGCTGCAAATACATTGGCCCCTTCAAGGAATGCAAGCGCGTTTGCCATTGAGACCTGCGCGCACGTAATGAGCGGCGACCTGGACAACCGTCCGGGCCGCCGCTTTTGTTTAAGGGTCCACATTTAGATTTTGCGAGCGCCTATGATCGGTGTGTTCGACTCAGGCCTCGGCGGACTGACCGTACTGCGTGTCCTGGCCGAACGCTTCCCACAGCATTCGTTCACCTATTTCGGTGATCACGCCCACGTTCCCTATGGCAACAAGCCCTCGGGCGAGATCGTCGATCTGACGCGAGACGCGACCCAGGCGCTGTTTGAACGCGACTGCCGGTTAGTCCTGCTGGGCTGCAACACGGCGACCGCCGTTGCCGCCCGCCGCCTGCAGCAATCCTGGCTGCCCCAGTCACCGTGGCGCGGCACGCACAATGTGCTGGGCATCGTCGCCCCAACCGTCGAAGCCGCGACGCAAACCCCTTGGGCCGTGACGGCCCCGCAATATCCCCAGAAATACAACACCGACCTGATCGCGGTCTTCGGCACCGCACGCACGGTCGCCTCGGGCGTCTACCCGGAAGAAATTCGCAAACGCTGCCCCAAGGTAGAGGTCGTCCAGCAAGTCTGCGCCGAACTTGCCGGTGCAATCGAACGCGACTCCAGTCCCGCAGACCTGGACGCTCTGGTCGAAGCAGGGGTGGCCGGACTGATGGCACAAACCGCTGGTGCTCCCCCGCACAGGGCCATCCTGGGTTGCACGCACTTCCCGCTTGTTGAGCATCTGTTTCGCCGCCACCTGCCCCCGTTCACGCGGATGTTGTCTCAGCCCATTGTCGTCGCCGATAGCTTCGAGGATTATCTGACGCGGCGACCCCATTACGTCGCCGACACCCCAGCCCAGCGCACCATCACGCTCCTGACATCGGGCGACCCAGCTGAAGTCAACCCGCGCGCCCGCGTCTTCTGGCCCGATGCCCCAGCCTTCAGCCAACTCTAAAGTCCCAAAAAGCGGGGGGGTTGGGGGAAGCATTCCCCCAAGCGGGCTCGGGCGGCAGCCCGACGTATCAACCCTCATGAATCGCCAAATCCAGGATCGTCGGGTTCGTCCCCGTCAATGGATTGTCGGGGTCCCAGCCGATGTTGACCGTTTCAAACCGTCCGCCAAGCCCATCATAAATCAACAGTCGTCCGGCCAGACTTTCTCCGATTTCAAGGATTTCCTTGATAATCTCAACCGCTGCCAGCGTGCCGAGAACGCCAACAGTCGCTCCCAACACACCAACCTCCGAACAGTTTGCCACCGTCCCTGGCGGCGGCGGTTGCGGAAACAGACACCGGTAGGTCGGGTATCGCACACCGTCCCGGCTGGTCATGTGCGGTTTCAAAGTCGTGATATGCCCATCAAATGGTCCAACCGCTGCAAACACCAGCGTCCGTTTGGCTAGACAGCACGCATCCGACACCAGATAGCGGGTTTCAAAATTGTCCGAACCGTCCACCACAATGTCGTAATGAGCAATCAGCCCAAGCGCGTTGCCAGCAGTCAGTCGCGCCGCAAACGGCTCGACCAGCACATGCGGATTGATGCGAGCGAGAGTTGCCTGAGCGCTCTCGACCTTGGCAACGCCGATGCTTGCCGTATCGTGCACAATCTGGCGCTGGAGGTTACTGAGCGAAACGGTATCATCATCAATCACCGCGATGGTGCCGACGCCGGCAGCCGCCAGATACAGCAGAATCGGCGAGCCAAGCCCGCCGGCACCGATAACCAGCACGCGCGCAGCCTTAAGGCGCTGTTGGCCAGCACCCCCGACTTCCCTCAAGACCAAGTGACGCTTGTAGCGCTGGAGTTCGTCGGCAGACAGGTGTGTCATGATTAAGTGCTCGGACAGTGGGCATTCGCCCCCACCCATTTGGAGGAACGAGTCCCCCCAAAACCCCATCCATTCTGGGGCTTTAGGGGAAACGTGCGTCAGGCTTTTGCTGGGTCGAGAAACAAATCCGACGAGTAATATCGCTCAGCCGACGACGGCGCGAACGTCACAATCGTCTTCCCAGCCATTTCGGGGCGTGCTGCAACCGTAAGGGCGGCTGCGAGATTGGCCCCCGTCGAAATGCCCCCCGGAATGCCTTCCATTTTAGCCAGCATCCGCGAAACGTCGAACGCCATTTCGCTCGGCACCGTGATGACTTCGTCGATCAGGTCACGCTGGAGAACGGCTGGGATGAAGCCCGCTCCAATGCCCTGAATCTTGTGGGGACCTTTCTCGCCACCCGACAGCACAGGGCTGGTCGAGGGCTCGACGGCAAACACCTTGAGCGCGGGGTTGTAGGCTTTGAGCACGCGACCGCAGCCCGTGATCGTGCCGCCGGTGCCGATCGCAATCACCACGGCATCGACTTTTCCGTGGGTATCCGCCCAGATTTCTTCAGCGGTGGTCAGTTCGTGCACGCGCGGGTTGGCTGGATTGACGAACTGCCCGACAAGAATGGCATCCGGCGTCGTGGCTGCGAGTTCTTCCGCCTTGGAGATGGCAGCCCCCATGCCGCCAGGACCCGGCGTCAAAATCAGTTCAGCCCCCAGATGAGCAAGCAGCTTGCGGCGCTCCAGCGACATGGTCTCGGGCATGGTGAGAATGAGCCGGTAACCGCGCGCGGCCGCAACAAAAGCGAGCGCGACACCCGTATTGCCAGACGTCGGCTCGACCAGAACGCTTTTGCCAGGCGTGATGCGTCCCTGCGATTCCAGCGTATCGATCATCGAAACGCCAATGCGATCCTTCACCGAATTCAACGGGTTGAAGAATTCAAGCTTCATGAGGATTTCTGCCGTCGTCTTGGCAGCCGCCATGACGCGCGACAGCCGCACGAGCGGCGTGTGGCCAATGGTTTCGGTGATGTCGCCATAAACCTTGCCCCGACCCCACGTGCGCGTCGCGGCCAGCGTCTTGATGTCGGGGATGTCGGTCATGAGGGCTCCATTGTGCATCGTCTGCGTGATTTGCGCGCACATTTGCAGCAAATGGCGACGCGCTCAAGAGTGCAGGCGCTGCAATCGACATTGCAAAGCCCACAAACCTGCGCTCGACAACCCCCAAAGGTCCGCGTCAGTCCGCTTCAAGTTGCTGGCGCATGGCAAGCAACTCCGCTCGCCGCTCAGCAGTCGTTGCCGGGTATTGTAGCTTGAGACCCTCAAGGGTCTGCATGATGATGTGGGACACAAACAGGCGGGCATTCGCCTTGTCGTCGGCTGGAACGACATGCCAAGGCGCTTCCCGGGTCGAGGTCGCATTGATCGCCTCTTCGTAGGCCACGCGGTAGTCTTTCCAGAACTTGCGCTCCTCAATATCCGACGGCGCGATCTTCCAATTCTTCTCCGGCACGTCGATGCGCTCCAGCAGCCGCCGTCTCTGCTCATCCTTGGAGATATGGAGAAAGATTTTGACGATGCGCGTCCCGTTACCGGCCAGATGACGCTCAAGGCCGCAGATCGAGCGGTAGCGCTCAGCCCACAGCTTCTCATCATGGCCATTGTCTGGAAGATTTTCGGCCTCAAGAATATTCCGGTGAACACGAACGATCAGCACCTCTTCATAATGCGACCGGTTATAAATCCCGATCATCCCGCGTTCGGGCAAATCGCGCGTCGTTCGCCACAAAAAGTCGTGCTTGAGCTCAGCCGGACTTGGATGGCTGAAGCTGTGAACCTTGCAGCCCTGCGGATTGATGCCCGACATGACGTGCTTGATGCAGCTATCTTTGCCAGCCGCGTCCATACCTTGAAACATCACCAGGATTGCGTGGGTGTGCGTCGCGTAAAGTTGTGCCTGCAGTTCCGCCATCATTTCGGTCTGGCCAGCAAGCATCTGATGATATTCGCGCTTGTTCGCGTAAACCGGGTCAACACGGGTTGGCCAGACCCTGAGGTCGAGACTTGAACCCGGCTCCACGCGGAATTTCTTGGTGATTTTCTTCATGATATCCTCCCATCCGAGAGGATGAACGCAAACACAGTTCGCGGTCTATGACAAATTTATGAAAACCGCGACGCACACAGAGCAGCCACCCACTAATCCTTGGATTTCACCTGAGGCACCGACCACAGACGGATCATTCCGTCGCTGCCGCCAGAAGCCAACCGGGTTCCGTCAGGCGAAAAGCCTACAGTCTTTGCACCCCCTGCATGGCCGCCGAGCGAGCGCATGGTGCGTCCACGCTTGGCGTCCCATAGCCGGACGATCCCCTCGTCGGCAGCCGATGCCAGAACGCTGCCATCGGGCGAAAACGCAAGCGCACCGATCCGGCTTCGGTGGCCGGTCAACTGCCGCAGCAACCGGCTCGACGCCGTCGTATAAACACGGATCGCACCGTCCAGGCTTGCAACCGCCAGTGACTTCCCGTCGGGAGAAAACGCAAGCGCCGTCACGAAGTCCTTCGGTCCCTTGTAAACGCGCTGCAGGTCGTGACTGTCGGTATCGTAAAGCCGGACCGTCTTGTCGGCGCTGCCGGTAGCGATCCACGGCCCGTGCTCGGAATAGGCGACCGCCTGCACGGCGCTCTCGTGGCCGTCGAGCGTATACACGGGCGCGGCTGGCACCTTCGCGTCCCAGACGGCGGTCGTGTAATCGTGACTGACGGTCGCAAAGCGATCCGGCCCCCCCAAGAACGTCACCCCCCAGATTTCGGCGTCGTTGCGCTTGTACTGGGCCAGTCGCTCACCACGATCGAGATCGTAGATGAACGACGCGCCGTCGCCATGGCCGGTCACGGCCCGGCGACCGGCAACTGCAAGCGAGGAAACCAGCCGGTTGTCGAGCGCGACCGACTTTTCAAGCCGCCCCGATGTCGCATTCCAGATCTTGAGCGTGGCATCCCGAGAAACCGACACGAGTTGGCGCCCCTCCGGCGTAAAAGCAACGCCGGTCACGTCGGTATCGTGCGCTTTGAACTCGCGCAGCATCACCGGAATGTCCTGCGGCAGCGCGACGACAGCGACCTTGCTGGGAGCAGGCGTCTTCGGCAACTGGTTTTGGAACAGCACGACCAAGCCTGCAACGCCAGCCGCCAGCGCGAGCTTGCCGATCAATCCGATGCGGCGTGGCTTGCCACCGCCATGAACGGGCCGCGGACGGGCTGGCGTCGCGCGGTCGGCTATCATCTTGCCGACGGCAGGTTTTGCACTTGCTCCTTTAGCGACCGCCGCCTTGGCATCCCCCCCCGCGACGGGCTCCGTTGCTTTCCCTTTTGGTTTTGGCTTCGCCTTTGGCTCGACGAGCTTGGCCTCAACCTTCCCTGCGGCCTGCGCGTCAAGTTTACCCTTGAGATCGGGCTTGGCTTTCGCGGCGGGCTTGGACTTGAGCGCTGGCGGGCTGTCCTCCACGCGCGCTTCGGCATCAACCGGTTTGCGTTTTAAGCCGTCGAAGAAATCGAGCAGCCCCCCCTGTACGCCAGGCGCATCCGGTTGCGGCGGGATCAAAACTGAAACCGGCACGGCGACAGGAGCACCCGCTCCGGCCAACTCCATCGCCTCCCCATGCTGCTTTGCGCCACGTCCACGCGACAACCACGATTGCTTCGGCGGATCGGGAGCCAGAACGTCGCCGCGCCACGCCGCAACCGACTGCGGCCGCGCCTCGACATTCATCAGCAACGCTTTATCAATCGCACGCAGGAAACCGGCCCGATAGGACCCAAGAGCAGCGTCCCGCGCGGGAACGTACTCGTCCTTCATGATCCGCGACGGGCTATCGGGGGGACGCCGTCCGGTGATGGCATGGTAGAGCGTCGCCGCCAGCGCGTAGATATCTGACCATGGCCCTTGCTGGCGGCTCGTTTCCGCGTACTGCTCATAGGGGCTATACCCAGGCTTCACCAGCGCGCTGACTGTCTTGGAATGGGCCGCGATCTCCCCCCGCGCCGAGCCGAAATCAATCAGGACCGGCGCGCCGTCCTTGCGGATGATGATGTTGTCTGGCGCGATATCGCGATGCAGAAAATCCGCTTTGTGGATGAACTCCAGCGCATCGAGCAGCGGCCCGATGATCGCATCGAGTTCCTTCTGGCGCGGCGCGCGACCGAGGCCATTGAGCCACGTCTTCAGGCTCAACCCCTCTTCGAACTGCAGCACCATGTAGGCGGTATTGTTGGCGCGGAAATAGCGGTAGACGCGCACGATATTGGGATGGTCGAACTTTGCCAGCGTCTGCGCTTCCTCGATGAAGCGATCGAGCCCCCACTTGAAATCGCCCGCACTGTCGGACGAGCGCGGGGCAGCCTCGATACCGTCTTTACGTGCGGCAAAATCCGACGGGAAATATTCCTTCAGCGTAATCACCCGGGACAAGGCGATCTCATCGGCCAGATAGGTCACGCCGAACCCGCCCGCGCCCAGCACGCGCTGGATGCGGTAATCTCCCACGAGAACGGTTCCAGCCGGTAGCGCGATAAGGTTCATGGTCTCCTTTTGAGTTCAGCGGGGCGCACGCGACCCCCTCTCACCCAGGTCTATCTCATCCCATACGGCGAATCCGGTGCTTGGGTATCGTCCATGGGCTGTGAATGTGGCAAGGGCCGGGTTAGGAACTTAATCTGAATAAAAATTCATAATGTCGGATCGCTTCAGCCATTTTGCTGCCGCATCACAGCTCAAACTAAGTCATATGACATTTATGGTCCGGCGCGTGACCCGTTTTGGCAATCGGACACGCCACCACGCCAAGAAAGCCATCACGCCAAGAAAAAAGTGTAGACACGGCATACAACGGTCCGATGCTATCATTGAAACGTCGGCGTGACGGCACGACAACGAGACGGCTCGGAATCAACGGTTCGTCATTAATGGGTTGGGAGACGCACAATGGTGGATACTCCAGGTAACAAGGGACGGCCCGGCGGCTTCTTGGGTTCGCTGAAAGACGCACTCGCAGCCGCAGGCCGCGATGACACGGCACTGCCGGCCCGCCTCCCAGCCGTAGCTTCGGTCCCAGCCCCCCAGCCCCCATCCATACCCGCTGCCGCAGCCCATCCCCCCGAGCCGTCAGATCTGACCCCGCCCCCGGCCGGCCCGGCCCCGGCGGCGGCGACAAACGACCCTGACCTCCAACGCCCGCTCAGCGCCGCCGAAGCGGCCCGGCAAGCGCGCGGTGTCGCCTCACTCAAGCAACCCGACCTTCTCCAACAGGATCGTCACATGGAATTTGATGGCACCAACACGACGCGCATGATCCGCGGCGGCGCAGGCAAAGCGCCCGATCCAGCACCTGCTGCTGCCGACGAGCCCGCCCGCACCCAGCTTGTGCGCGGCCGCCAAGCCCTGAAGCGCGGCCAGTTCGCCCAAGACCCCGTGGTCGGTTGGCTTGTCATCACCGGCGGCCCGGGCCTCGGCTCGTTCCGTCCCGTCTTCGAGGGCAACAACTCCATCGGCCGTTCGCCCGATAGCCGCATTCCGCTTGATTTCGGCGACGACAGCATTTCATTCGAAGAGCAGGCATACGTGCGCTACGATGGCAACGATCGCGGCTTCCTGTTCGTGCCCAACATGAGCAAAACCAACGTCGTATCGGTCAACACCAAACGCCCGACCTCGGCGATTGAATTGGCCGCGATGGACGTGATCGTGATGGGCCGTACGCAACTCGTCTTCATGCCATTCTGCGGCCCCGAATTCGATTGGTCCGAGATTTCGGAAACGAAAGATTGAAAGACAGCGCTTGACCACAGATCGTCCCGACACCGCCCCTGATGGTACCGATCAGCCATCAAGTGGCGAACGGCCCTCGGCTGGCCAACCAGACCACGCGCCCATGTTTGACTGTGCCGTGCGCACGACCCGAGGCGCGCGCGACTACCAGGAAGACTCAGCCCTGGTTTGGACGGGAGAAGATCCCCCCGAGCCCGGCACAACCGGTCAATCGCAAAGCGTGGAACTATTGGCGATTCTGGCCGACGGAATGGGGGGGCACGCCGGTGGTGCCCTCGCCAGCCGAACGTGCTGCGACTATTTCCTGCAATCGTTCTCGCATCATAACGGTCCCATCGGCAAAGGCCTCATGAGCGCGCTGGCAGCCGCCAATGCCGCCATCGCCGATAAGGTCAAAACCAATCCGCTGCTGTCGGGCATGGGTTCGACACTCGTGGGTGTGACGTTTGCTGCCAACGGAATCAACTGGGTCAGCGTTGGCGACAGTCCCTTGCTGTTATGGCGGCGCGGCGAGATCGCACTCCTCAACGAAGACCATTCGCTCGCACCCGATCTCGACAGGCTTGCAGCGGCCGGCAAGATTTCAGCCAGCGAAGCCAAGCGCGACCCGCGCCGCCACATGCTGCGATCCGCCGTGACGGGCGAAGACATCGACCTCGTCGATATCTCGCGCAAACCCCTCGTGCTGGAGGCGGGCGATTATGTCATCCTGGCCAGCGACGGATTGCAAAGTCTCGATAATGGCGAGATCGGCCGCATCATCGCGGCCTACGGCGCCGATGGATCGGAAGCGGTCGCGAGCGCCTTGATCCGCACCATCGACCAACTGCGCGAACCCCATCAGGACAACGCCACCGTCGTCGTCGTCCGGCCAATCGCCGCAAGCACGTCGGCCTAATTCCAGCGCGCGCGGTTGAACCGCTGGGCGCGCAAGCCCACTTCATAGGCACTCTGGTCACCCGTGCGCATCGGCTTGCTGCGTCCGGGCTCCGCTCTCTCGCAACGCGTGGCCACCACCGCGCTCAACTGGAGACCGCTCGATGACGATGATGCACCGCCGCGCCCACGATCGTGGAAAAGCTAATTTCGGTTGGCTTGACAGCAAACACACCTTTTCGTTCGGTCGCTATCACGATCCCGATCACACGGGCTTTGGCCCCCTGCGCGTTATCAACGACGACCGGGTCGCCGGTGGCGGCGGGTTCCCGGCTCATCCGCACGCGAACATGGAAATCCTGACCTACGTGCTCGACGGCGCCCTCGAACATCGCGACAGCCTCGGCACCGGCTCGGTCATCCGCCCCGGCGACGTGCAGCGTATGTCGGCTGGCAGCGGCATCCAGCACAGCGAATTCAACGCATCCAAAACCGAGCCGGTGCATTTCCTGCAGATCTGGATTTTGCCCGAAAAACAAGGGCTGGCACCCGGCTACGAGCAGAGGTCGTTTGCCGCTGACGGCAAACGAGGAAAGCTGCGCCTCGTTGGATCGCGCGACGGGCGCGACGGCTCGGTCACCATCCACCAGGACGTCGATCTCTTTGCTGGATTGCTTGCGCATGGTGACCACATCACGCACGATATCGCGCCAAACCGGCTTGCTTGGCTCCAGATTGCACGCGGGTCCGTGACAGCCAACGGCCTTGAACTCGCCGAAGGCGACGGTCTCGCACTCCAAGATGTTCTAGCCCTCGAACTGACTGGCACGGGCCCAGCCGAAGTGCTCGTGTTCGATATGACCCGATGAATGTTACGTGGGTGCGGGCAAGCGCTCGCCTTTGCTCATCATCAGCCCGCGATGTGTCGCGATACCGAACTCTAAGCTTTGTGCGATCCGGCCAGCGGCATCCAAAAACACCACGGCAGCCGCTGGTGGGCAGGTCTCCATTACGGTCTGCGTGAACAGTGCCATCCACCGGTCGAAATGCGCACCGCTCACCGCCAGGGGCGCGTGCCGCTGCATAGGAGAGCCGCTGTAGATGGCGGTCTTGAGCGTCACCGACGACCAGAAACGGCACATAGTCGCCAGATGCGGCTCCCAATCCGTGATCCGGGCGGCAAACACTGGACCCAGTTCCGCATCGGCGCGAACCTTGGCGTAGAACCCGTGAACGACCCGCCCAATCAGGGCTTCGTCAATGCCCGTGCGCGCCATCAGGTCAGCGGTGACCTGCGCGCGGTGTTCGGCTCGTGAGGCAGCGTCGGACATGGGCAACTTGCTTCCACGGTGATTTTCCAGGGCCGAAGCATACGCGCCCCGCCGATCCTACGCGCTCGCTCGATTCGTCGCGCGGCACGACGGCACCTCGGCGACCGCCAACGGCTCAGCAAGTCCCGACCGGTCACTCCACCGCGTCGGCCCAAGCAACCAATCCCAGCGTTCGCCGTTAAGCAATTGGTAAAGCAAACGTGTTCGCGCATGGAGACGGCAATGAAAGACGATCAGACCCGCGCCTGGGACCTCATGTCCGCGATAGATTACTGCATGTTGGTGACGCAAGCAGGCGACGGGCTGCACGCCCGCCCGATGTCCTCAATCGTCAAACCCGACGAGGGAAAAATATATTTCCTGAGCGACGCGAGCTCGACCAAAGACGAGGAAATTGCGAATAACCCCGACATCCTGCTCGCCTACTCGAACGGCAGCTCGAAATTCGTCTCGGCAATGGCGAGCGCCTCAGCCAGCCACGACCGTGCCCTGATCGACCGGCTCTGGAACCCCGGCGCGCAGGCATTCTGGCCCAAAGGTCCAAGCGATCCCAGCGTCATCGCCATCATCGCAGTCCCCACCCACGCCCAGTTCTGGGATGGCTCGAATGCCGCCGTCAGCACCGTCAGGTTCGCAATCGCCCTGATGACTGGCACCAAGCCCGATCCAGGCGAGACCGCCAAGGTCGTTCTTTAATATACGACGACCCTGAAGTCGGGCGCTAAACGATTCGCGTCCGCACCGTCCCGACCCCGGCGATCTCTCCGACACAGGTTTCACCCCGCTGCAGGACCCCCACGCCCTCCGGCGTGCCCGTCATGATGAGATCGCCCGGTGCAAGTGCCACCAGTCCCGAAAGCACCGCGATAATCTCATCGACGGCCCAGATCTGATCGGCCAGATCGCCCGACTGCCGCAAGGCCCCATCGACTTTGAACGTGATAGCCCCGGCTTTGGGGTGCCCAACGGAGGCTGCAGGCGCGATGGCCCCGATGGGCGCAGAGGCGTCGAACCCTTTGCTCAAATCCCAGGGTCGACGCGTCGCTTTCGCCTCGTCTTGAAGGTCGCGCCGGGTCAAATCCAAACCCGCCGCATACCCAAACACATGGCCCAGCGCATCGGCCCGCGCGATGTCGACGCCTCCCTTGCCGATGGCAACCACCAATTCGATCTCGTGATGCAGGTTCGCTGTTTTGCTCGGATAGGGCGTATCGGCATCGTTGATGACAACCGCGTCGGCTGGTTTCATAAAAAAGAATGGTGGTTCCCGGGTCGGGTCTGAGCCCATCTCGCGGGCGTGCGCGGCATAGTTACGCCCCACGCAATAGATCCGCCGGACCGGAAACCACCCGCCGCCAGCCACGGGCACGAACGCCTGCTGTGGTGCAGAAATGACACAGTTGTTCATCGTGTCGCCCCGGCATCTTTGGTTAACACCCGCTAGCGGCTATTCTGCACCGACGGTCCGCCGCTTCAAAGTTTTCTTTAGCCTTTTCCGAACTGAAGTTAGACCAACTGGCTGAATTATTTAGCGTCCCTAGGATCAAAAACCCCCTGACTGAGTTTTGGGCATACCACTACCGCCAGCGGCAGTTGCTGCAGATGTAACGCAACCGCCACCCAGTGTGGCTTCCCAGAGATGACCCTTGCACCGCGCTCCTACCAGCATCCTCATGGTTGAAGACGAAGCCCTGCTTTTGCTTTGCGTCGCATGCGAACTCCGCGAAGTCGGCTTCCGCGTGCTCGAAGCCTGCAATGCCGATCAAGCCATCAGGGCTTTGGAAGCCGATCATGAGATCGACGTCCTGTTCACCGACGTCGATATGCCAGGGTCAATGGATGGCCTGCGCCTGTCGGCTCTCGTCGCCGAGCGTTGGCCGCCGATCAAAATCATCGTCACATCTGGAAAACCGCTCGTTCGGGCCGGCATCCTCCCGGCCAAAGCGACGTTCATCCCCAAGCCTTATGAATTAACGACATTGCAGGCCAACCTTCACACGATCAACACCTGACCGCGACAACCGCGCGACCGTGATCGTCACCCGCCGGGCGCGCACCCACTACGTAATGCTTTGAGATCCTGGTGCGTCTCTCCACCCAACTGAGCCCGCTCAATGATCCCTGCACACCCGCCCGGCACTGACCCAACAGGCCCTGCCAGCATAGCAGCCTTCCCCGGAGCCTTGCCCGCAGTCGCCTTGCCCTTGCCGGTCGTACCTGTAGCCGATGGCTCGACCGGCACTGCGACCGGCAGCCCTTTGCCCGCTGAAACCGGCTCGGCAGCCCTAACAATCGCCCCTCCGGCCACCGGCTCAGGACACGGCTCCTCAATCGACATCTGCGCGCTCGGCACAAACCGGCGGCACGTCGCGGGAGCGACCGTCGCGCTAGCCTTGATCACCGCCGCAACCGTCGGCCCGCACTCAATCGCAATCGTCACACCCGAACTGGGGATATACTGACGGCAGGTCGCCAAGCGATCGGCAGTCTCCGCGACCGCGAATTCGGCCACGCCAAAAGCACCAAGCAGGGCAACGGGCAAAATCGCAATCATCGGCCAACGGTGCACGGTCATCGCGGTGGTCCCTTTCAAGGTTCAACAACGCACAACCTTCGTGCGCTGAACCAAACCATGCCAGCACCGGCCTAGACGATCTGTCCCAGTGGGAACAGCACCCGACCTTTGATCAAGGCACGGTGGAGTCAGCATCGTCGTCAGTTCACGACGCCTGACGCACCGCCGCTGCTGCATTGCAGTCCCCAGCAGTTGCGCTACCAATGGCGTTGTCGCGATGATGTTGTCGAAACGGAATTGATCTGTCTGGGCCGCTGGAGACGGTGGCCTTTTCCAGCTTTGTGATATTGCCAAGAGGTGAGACCATGATCCTATCCAAGTTCGTAAAGCCGCTCGTCATCGCTGGTCTTCTGAGCGCAGGAGCATACCCGGTCCAGGCCCAGCCAGCCCCACCCCAACCGGTAGCGTCTCCCCCCGCAACGGCCGCACCAGCGCCCGTGTTGCCACCCCCCGCACCCTTTGAACAGGCGCTGATGAATGCGGCCAACGACCTCTTCACAAAGGTCAAAATGCCCGACGGGACGGCCCCGCCGAGCACCCTCGTCATCGACCCCTTGATCGACGGCTCGACCGGCATCCAGTCCATCACCACCCGCTCGATGGAGCGCCGCATCGTCGACCTCGTCCGTGCGTCCTACAAGTCCTTCGACGTCCAGCCGTTCTCAACCGCCAACGTCGCCAAATCGCCCGTCGTCCTTGTGGGAACTTTCACCCCGATCAGCCTCAAAACCGACGGCCCGCGCGACGCCTTCCGCGTCTGTCTCGCCCTTCTCGATCTGAAATCGGGCAAAATCGTTTCCAAAGGTTTTGCCCGCTCGACCACTGAAGGCATCGACCACACGCCGGTCGCCTACTTCAACGACAGCCCGGTTTGGACCAACGACCCCGCGACCGTCGCCTACATCAAGTCCTGCCAGGGCACGAAGGCCGGCGACCCGATCAGCCAAGCCTACGCCGACCGCGTGCTGTCAGCCGCCTTCCTCTCCGACGCCATTAACGCGTATGAGGACAAGCGCTACAAGGAATCCCTGGAACTTTACAAAACGGCTTTATCGACACCAGGCGGCGATCAACTGCGCGCCCATAACGGAATCTATCTCACCAACCTGAAACTCAAGCGCAAAAAGCCCGCAGCCGTTGCCTTCGCAAAGGTCGTGGACTTCGGCCTCGCCAACGAGAAGCTCGCGGTTAAGTTCCTGTTCCGTCCTGGTTCAAATCAGCTCTACAGCGATAAAAGCGCCAAAACGCCTTACGACATGTGGCTAAAAACGATTGCGGCGAAAATCGACGAGCGCAAATCGTGTCTGGAAATCGTCGGCCATTCGAGTTCGACAGGCCCCGAGCCGATTAACCTCCGCTTGTCGGGCATCCGCGCCGAATCGATCAAAAACCGCTTGGAAGAGTTTGCACCAGCGGTCTCCAAACGGTTGATCGCAAACGGCGTCGGCTCAAAAGAACCACTCGTCGGCACCGGCTCCGACGACGCCCGAGACGCCCTCGACCGGCGCGTCGAGTTCAAGTCGCTGGGCAAATGCTGATCCCCAGCGCGCATGATTGACCCTTCGGAATGGCCGGCCGCGCGCTGGCCATTCCCGTATTGACAATCGCACCACCCGGTTGGACCATTTGCGTATCTGATTGAAGTGTATGGCTATGATTATGAAGCGGAGAGCCTTAAACGATAAAGCATCCGGCAGTCTCAGCGTGGCCCCAACCATGAAGCGCAAAATCGCGGCCATCATCGCGGCCGACATCGCCGGTTACAGCCGCCTCGTCGAAGATGACGAGGAAGACACCCTCCGTCGCTTTATCGCTGCATCTGCCGTTTTCAAATCCCTGGTCCAAGACCATTACGGCCGCGTTTTCAATACCGCAGGCGACGCGATCCTCGCCGAATTCTCAAGCTCCGTCGAAGCGGTCCGCTGCGCTGCCACCATTCAGGCGCGCGTCCGCGATCTGAACGCGGGCCAGCCCAAACACCGCCAACTGCTGTTCCGGATCGGCATCAGCGTCGGTGATGTCATCGAGCACGAGTCCGACCTGCTAGGCGACGGCGTCAACATCGCAGCCCGCCTGCAGACGCTGGCAACGCCCGGCGGTCTCAGCATCTCCCATTGGGTCCACGAGCAGATCGCGGGCAAGATCGGCCTGGAATTCCGCGACGCCGGTTGGCACAACGTCCGCAACATTGCAAAGCCGGTCCATGTGTTCCTGGCCAGCATAGACGAAACGGCGATCCCTTATAACCAGCCTCCCGTTTCGTCACGCGCACCTTTCGCAGCTTTCAGCCCCACTACGATCGCAATCGTAGTCAGCATTAGTGCGCTGGCGTTGACGGCACTACTTTGGCCCCGCGCTCAGCCCAACGACGCTGCTCCCGCGCTGCCGCCCGTCGCCGCGACCGTCCCGGCGTTGCCCAAACTCGGGCCCACGCCAGCATCCCCACCCCCCACCGTGATCCAGCCCGCAGCCCTCACACCGGTCACCCCCGCCCCGTCGCCCCAGATCGAGGCCGTCGCTCCAAGCCCAGGTGACAGCAGATCGCCGCTCCCTTCAAAGACAGTTGAGGACCCCAAACCAGATCAACCCACTATCGCGGCCCAAACACCGCCGTCCACCGAGCAGTCGCCGGAGGCCAGCACAACGCTAACTCTGCCCAAAACCTCCGCAGAGCCTGCCACGGAACCGGTCGCGGGTCCCAAACCCGCCATCCTACCACTCCCGTTCCCGGCATCACCTGCCGCCAGCGCCTCGCGCCCGCGCAGCGCGACCCTGTGCGCCGAAATCCGCGAACGCGCCCAACTCGGCGACATTTCCAGCGACGAACGCGATCTCCTCCGCACCAACTGCCGCTGATCCCTTGCGCTGAAACAAGGAGTCCGGCGCGCCATGTCCCTATCGTGTGGGTAACTAGGATCACGCCACGAGGACCGCCATGGCCGCACGCAAGCAGCAAGACGCACGCGAATGGGAAGACTGGCTCGGCATCGCTTTAGGGATAGCGATTGCCTTCGCGCCCTGGATCGTTGAGGAAACCAGCAATCGCAACGTCCTTATCAACGCAACGCTGTCGGGTATTGTCGTGTTGTTACTGGCAGAATTCGAACTCGTAAAATTCCGCCGCTGGCCCGAAATCGGCCTGACCGCCGCTGGCATCTGGGTGGCAGCCTCCCCGCTCATCTTCAACTATGCAGGCAGCGGACAACTCCGCTTCTGGCACATCGCCGCCGGTCTCATCGTCGCCATCCTCGGCGTTATGGAACTCCGCCAAGCCCGCACCCCTTAAGTCCCAAAAAAGACGGGCGGTTTGGCGGGTGTCCCGCCAAGCGGGGCCCGGGGCGGCAGCCCCGAGTCTTCAACAAGCTGCGGCAGCCCCAATCGCGAAGCGCTTATCAAGCCTCCGCCACCTCAATGACTCCCGCCATGGCGCCGAGCATGCCCTGCGTGTCCGGGCTCGTATCGTATCGCCCCGGCAGCACGATTTCGACGTCGCGCCCCCCGCTCATGCCAGCCACCGCGCCAAACGACACCACGAAGCAGATCTCGCCCTTGCCGCTGCCAGGACGGAGCATCGCCTTGATGTCAGACAACCCCGCCGTCTGAGCAGCCAACGCCCGCGCATCGAGCGTCACGCGCAAACCCCGCTGCAGATTGGACGCCGCCGCATTGAGCCCCTCAAGACCCAGCACGCGCATCTTGAGGGTTTCCTCGACCCGTTCCGCCTCGACCTGGATCAGAACCGGCGTCCCCGGTTCCAGCAGATCGCCAGCCGCCGCCAGCGTATCGGAAAAAATCACCGCCTCGAACTGGCCGGTGGTGTCTGAAAACATCGCGAACGCAAACTTGTTGCCTTTCGCCGACCGTCGCTCGCGCGCCGCCAGCACGATCCCGCCCAGCCGCGCCGTCGTCGCCCCGCGCTCGCTCGCCGCCTCGAACTCTGCAAACGTCTTGACGCCGAGCTTTTTCAAAACCGCGACGTACTGATCGAGCGGATGGCCCGACAGGAAGAACCCGATCGCATCGAACTCATGTTGAAGCCGTTCCATCGGCGTCCAACCCTTGGCGGTGCGCAAATCGAGTGCGGGCACAGCAGTCCCCCCGCCGGCAAACAGATCCGTGGTGCCGCTCGCCTTGTCGGCCTGCGTGCGGGCAGCCAACCCCGTGATCCCCTCGACATTGCCGAGCACCAGCGCTCGGTTCGGCTCAAGCGAATCAAACGCCCCTGCCTGCGCCAGCGTTTCAAGCCCGCGCTTATTCAGCAGCTTAGGGTTCAACCGGCCCGCAAAGTCTCCCAGCGAGCGGAATTTGCCCGCCGTTTTGCGCTCCTCGACGAGGCTCGCCACCGCACCAGCGCCGATGTTCTTCAGCGCGGCCAGCGAATACCGGATCGCCCCGCGCTTGGCTTCACCCTTGGGCGGCTCGGCCAGAAAATCGATCTCGGACGAATTGATGCACGGCGGCAGCAGCGCAATGCCGCTTTTCTTGGCTTCGCTGGCAAACACCGCCAGCTTATCGGTATTGCCCATATCCAGCGTCATGGATGCCGCAATGAACTCTTCGCGATAGTTCGCCTTGAGGTAGGCCGTATGATAGCTGATCAGCGCATACGCCGCCGCATGCGATTTGTTGAACCCGTATCCGGCAAACTTATCGACCAGTTCGAAAATCGCGACAGCGTCCTTTTCCTTGACGCCTTTCTTCTTGGCGCCTTCCACGAAGCCCGCCTGCTGCTTGGCCATTTCGGCCTTGTCTTTTTTACCCATCGCCCGACGCAGCAAGTCGGCTTGACCCAGCGAATACCCGCCCATCACCTGGGCGATCTGCATCACCTGCTCCTGATAGATGATGACGCCGTACGTCTCCCGCAGCGTCCCATCCAGCAGCGGATGCAGACAGTCGACCTCTTCTTCGCCGTGCTTGCTATTGATGTAGGTTGGAATGTTGTCCATCGGACCGGGGCGATACAGCGCCACCATCGCGATGATGTCTTCGAAACGGTCAGGCTTCAGCCGTTTCAGGCTTTCCCGCATCCCCGTTGATTCCAACTGGAAAACCCCGACCGTGTCGGCCTTGGCCAGCAACTGATAGGCGGCCAGAACCTTCGGATCGTCGCCAGCGATGGCAAGCGTCGACAGATCGACATCGATCCCCCGCCCGCGCTTGATGAGTTGCACGGCCTTTTCCAGCACCGTCAGAGTTTTGAGACCGAGGAAGTCGAACTTGACGAGCCCCGCCTGCTCGACGAGCTTCCAGTTGTACTGGGTCACCGGAAAGCTCGATTTCGGATCGCGGTACAGCGGGACGAGTTCATCGAGTGGCCGGTCGCCGATCACCATGCCAGCCGCATGCGTCGACGCGTGCCGGTAAAGCCCTTCGAGCTTGATCGCAATTTCAATCAACCGCCCGACCAACGGATCGCTGTCGCGCGCTTCCTGTAGCTTCGGCTCGCCTTCGATGGCTTCGGGCAACGTGCACGGCTTGGCTGGATTGTTGGGCACCAGCTTGCACAGTTTATCAACCTGCCCATAGCTCATCTGCAGCACGCGGCCCACATCACGCAGCACGGCGCGCGCCTGCAGCTTTCCGTGCGTGATGATTTGCGCAACCCGGTCGTGGCCGTACTTCTGCTGCACGTAGAGAATCGTTTTTTCCCGGTTCTCCTGGCAGAAATCGATGTCGAAGTCCGGCATCGACACGCGCTCGGGGTTCAAGAACCGCTCAAACAGCAGCCCGAACCGCAGCGGGTCCAGGTCCGTGATCGTCAGCGCGTAGGCAACCAGCGAGCCGGCCCCCGACCCGCGCCCCGGCCCCACCGGAACCCCGTTGGATTTCGACCACTTGATGAAGTCCGCCACGATCAGAAAGTAACCGGGGAATTTCATCTTGGTGATGACATCGACCTCAAACGCCAACCGCTTGAAGTAGTCGTCCCGCGTGAACCCCGGCGCCATCTCGATCACGGCCAGCCGATCTTCCAGCCCGGCTTCGGCCTGCACTCGCAACGCCTCAGCCTCCGCCGCCATCACCTCTTCGACGGTGGAGCCTTCTTTGACCGAAACGAACCGCGGAAGGATCGGCTTTTTGCCCAGCGGCCGATAGGAACAGCGCTTGGCAATCTCAATGGTATTGGCGATGGCTTCGGGCAGATCGGCGAACAGCGCCACCATCTGCTCTGCCGACTTCAGGCAATGTTCGGGGCTCGCCTTGCGCCGGTCGTCCTCCACGACATATCGGCCCTCCGCGATGCACAGCAGCGCGTCGTGGGCCTCGTAGTCAGACGGCGTTGAAAAATAAACTTCATTCGTCGCCACGATTGCGATGGCGCGCTCATAGGCGAGCGCCAGCAACTGCGGCTCGACCGCTGCTTCCTCGGCCAACCCGTGCCGCTGGATTTCCACATACAGCCGGTCGCCGTAAATCTTTTCAAGCGTTTGCAGCCGCGCCATCGCCTGCGCGGTCTGCCCGCCCACGAGCGCCTTGTCGATCGGGCCGCGCGGCCCCCCGGTCAGCGCGATCAGCCCGGCGCTATGGTCCTCAAGCCGCGAAATATTGACATGCGGCACCTCGGTATCGCTCGGATCGAAATACGCCCGGCTCGCGAGCTTCAGCAGATGGCCAAAGCCAACCTCGGTCGTCGCCAGCAATGCCATATGGCCCGCCGGCGCACTCTTAGGCTGGTTGCTCGCCGCCCGCAGTCCGCTGTCGTTTCCGCCGCCATCGCCAAAGTCGACCGCGATATTCAGCCCGATGATGGGCTGAATACCGACGCCCCACAACTTGTCGGAAAATTCCAGCGCCCCAAACAGATTGTTCGTATCGGTCAGCGCAATCGCTGGAAATCCATACCCCTCCGCGAGCTTGGCGAGTTTGCTGATCGGCAACGCGCCTTCCAGCAGCGAATAGGCCGAATGCACCTTGAGGTGCACGAACAGCGCACGCGGTTTGGCCGGCGTGGCAGAGGAGACATCAAGGCTGCGTGTCGGTGCGTTCATCCCCCCAGATTACGCCAACACCCCATCTCAGCGCTCGCACATTTTCGCGCCCCACGCCCCCCTGTGGAGAACCTAACTGGTGATCGCGAATTTCAGCGGCAATTCGGTTGAATACTTCATCTGCTCCATTGCAAACGATGACGAGACTTTAGCGATTTCCAACCGGGAAATCAGACGCTTATAAAAGGCATCGTAGCCCGCAATATCGGGCACGACGACCCGCAACAGATAATCGACCTCCCCCGACATCCGGTAGGCCTCGACCACCTCGGGCAAGTCGCCAATCGCCGTTCGGAACCGCTCCAGCCACTCCAGATTATGCTGATCGGTTTTGACCTGAATGAACACCGTCACGCCTGCATTGACCTGCTTGGCGTCGAGCACAGCCACGCGGCGTTGAATGACGCCGGCCTCTTCAAGCTTCTGGATGCGCCGCCAGCACGGCGTCGTTGACAACCCGACCTCCTTGCCGATCTCGGCGACAGGCCGGGTACAATCCGCCTGAAGGATCGCAAGAATTTTGATATCCATCTCGTCAAGCATGGACCACCTTAGAAAACCATTCCCATTTACACACGTTTTCCAAAATACGTATTCGGCCCATCGCGTCAACGCAACAGTGTTCCGACGCGCTCCTGGAGCGCTGGCACCACGTCGGCACCAAACCACGGATTGGCCTTGAGCCACCCGCTGTTGCGCCACGACGGGTGCGGCAACGGCAGCAGGCTCGGCCCACCCCCGCGACGTACCGAAATCTCAGCCCAACCCCGCACGGTCTCAGTCATCGACTGGCGCGCTGGCATCGGCAAATGCCAAGCCATTGCATAGGTCCCGATCACCAATATCAACGACAGGTTCGAGAACTCGGCCAGAACCCGCTCCCGCCAAATCGGCGCGCACTCCCGACGCGGCGGCAAATCCCCGCCAGACTGGTCATAGCCTGGAAAACAAAACCCCATCGGAACGACGGCCACACGGTCCTCGTCATAGAACTCCTCGCGCATAACCCCCATCCAGGCGCGCAGCCGGTCCCCCGAAGGATCGTTGAACGGCAGCCCTGACCGATGAACCCTGATCCCCGGTGCTTGGCCGCAAACGGCAATCCGAGCCGATACCCGCCCCCGCACCACGGGCCTGGGCTCGTGTGGCAGCGCCGCACCGCACGGACGATCCACGCAAACCCGACACGCCCGCACGCTTTCCAACAGCGCGTCCAATCCCTCACTACACGGCACGAACTAGGCTTTCGCGCTCGGGCGTGATGACACCTCGTCATACCAGCGCGCAATATTGGCCAATCCGTCAGGCCGAACGATCCGCGCAGGTTTCATAAAGTCGATCGCGACCAGCAGCGTGATATCGGCGATTGTGAAATCGTCCCCGGCGATGAACCGCGTCCTGGTCAGTTGCGCGTCAAACTTACCCAGTGCTTCCAGCGCCTTAGGCTTGTTGGCTTCGCCCCATTCGGCAATCTGGGGAACCTCCAGGGCCGCCATCGACGGATGCATGTGCCGGAACGCGGCGGCAACATGCGCGAAAAACCCTAACTCCACCCGCCGCTGCCACATTTCGACCAGCGCCCGCTCGACCGCCCCCCGCCCCATAAGTGGCGGTTCGGGGTGGATTTCCTCGAAATACCGGCAGATCGCCACCGTTTCGCAAATCGCCGTGCCGTCGTCGAGCACCAACACTGGCACGCGCTGCTCGGGATTGATTTTGCTGAATGCCTCAGACTTAAGCGCGCCCAAATCGCGATGCTCGACAGGCACCACGATCCCCTTTTCCGCTAGGAAAATCCGCACCCGGCGTGGGTTCGGCGCCGTTTTCGTCTCAATGAGTTGCATCATCTACCTATCCAATTGCACGACCACGATTTTGATGACAGCAGCGATCAACGCCAACAGTCCCACCACGCCGACGCGCCCGAGTGGCGTTGAAATACGTCTGAAGGTACGTGGTTTAATCATTTGTTTTCCTGTCAGAATTAGCCATTCGTAAATCATTTGTTGACAGTTAAGGACCACAGTTGCTGCTCACGCAGTTCCGCGCCGCCCCTTTCGCCCAGATTATGAGCCCTGACCGGAATGGAAAGCAACTCCGCTCAAACGATGGCGCGTCCTACAGGGCTTGGCCGCCGCACCCCGGCCGCTCAAGCCGAGATCAAAGCCGTGCGCGGTCGTCTCCAGTCCGGCAGCAGCATCGAACCTGCCTTTGAGCACGAACTGCTCTCGATGTTTGCGCGCAACGAGATTAAAGCCGCCGTCACTATGCCGGCGTTGTCGCTGATCTTCTCGCTCGCCAGCATGTTCTGGGCCCCCCAATATCAGGCCTGGATCTGGCTCATCCTGGTCGTGCTCACCAAAGCCTGGCTGTTGTGGCAATGCGGGCGTCTCCTCGCCGACCCCGACGCTGCCAGCGACATCGCCGCATGGCGCCGCAAATTCATCACCGCAGAATTGCTGACCGGCCTGTCCTGGGCTGGCTTTGCCGTCGTTGGCATTGATTTGAGCCCGCTCGCGCCGCTTCTGGGCCTCAGCCCGCCTGCCATCCAAGCGATCCCGACCTCGCTCGAAATCTCGTCCAACGTTTTCGTCTTTGCGACCCTGATCGTCGTCCTCGCGGTCCGCATGACGTTCGCCGCAACCGTCATCCCGATCCTCTATGTCGGCACGATTCCCATGACGGCTGCCGTCGTCATCCGTCTCGTGATGCTGCAAGACCCCTTCTATGTGGCGTTGGCCGCCATGGGCGTCGGCGTCCACCTCTACTTCATTTGGCTCGCCCGCGGCCTCAACCAGACCGCCGTCGATCGCCTCAAATTCCGTGCCCAAAAGGACCTGCTGATTGCAGCCTTGGAAGAAGAAAAAGCGATTTCCGAAGAAGCGCGCCGCCGCGCCGAAGCCGCCAACAATTCCAAATCCCGCTTCCTCGCCACCATGAGCCATGAACTCCGCACGCCCCTGAATGCCATCATGGGCTTTTCCGAAGTCATGCACGCCGAAGTCCTGGGCCCCATCGGCAGCGCGAAATACAAAGACTACGCCGGTACCATCCACGAAAGTGGTCGCCACCTGCTGAATCTGATCAACGAAATTCTCGACCTCTCGCGCATCGAAGCCGGCAAATACGAACTCAACGAAGAGCGGGTTCGCTTAGCCGACGTCACCGAGGACTGCCACCGCATCCTCAAATTGCGCGCCGATGCCAAGGGCCTGGAAATCATCGAAGATGTCGACGCAAAGATGCCCCCGGTCTGGGCCGATCAGCGTGCCATGCGCCAGATCTGCTTGAACCTCATGTCCAACGCCTTGAAGTTCACCCCCAGGGGCGGCCGCATCACCGTTACCGTCGAAAATCTGGCGACCGGCGAACAACGCCTCACCGTCGCCGACACCGGCCCCGGCATCCCCGCCGACGAAATCCCCAAGGTGCTCCAGCCATTCGGCCAAGGCACGCTGGCCCATCAGACAGCCGAAGGCGGCACCGGTCTTGGCCTCTCGATCGTCCAAAGCTTGATTGAACTTCACGGCGGCACGTTTGACTTGAAAAGCGAACTGCGCCGCGGCACGCAAGCCATCGTCACCTTGCCCGCCCGCCGCGTAATGGTTCCAGCCCCCCCGCTCCAGCCGCTCGGCGAGGAACGCCATCGCCTTCAGCCGGTCTCAGCCCACGCAGCACATCTCCCCTTATCGCCCCCCAGTGCTCGCCCCGCCCGCTTGCGCAGACCACGCACCAGCAGCACGCTAGCCCACTCCAACTGACGCAACTGCGGCCTGCCGACTCAGTCAGCACTGGAATAACCCGTGTCTGCTCCCTATACCGGCATGGACGCCAAGCGCTGGAGCCCCAATTGGAATCGCCCTGTATAAACCTCTGCCACCTCAATGATGACACCGGCCTGTGCGAAGGCTGCGGTCGAAGCGGTGCTGAAATCGCAAATTGGCTCCAGTACACGCCGCAGGAGCGCCGCGCGATAATGGCCACGCTGTCAGCACGGCTGGCGCAGATGAACTCCAACCCGGAATAGCCCCATGGCCGTCTTCGGCGACCTCGATCCTGGCACCCTGATCGCCATTGCAGCATCCCTCGCCCTGATCGCCATCATCCTGCCCGCACTGATGTATGGCTATCGCGGTCGCGTCGGAAGCGGCCTGAAACACGCCGCCATCTGGCTTGCCATAACGCTGGCGCTGATCTCCGCCTACGCCTACCGCGATGACTTCGCTCAAATCGCAAACCGCGTCTCTTCTGAGTTGCTGCCCGCCGGCCAACCGGTGACCACCGCGACCGCAGATGGTGCCCGCGCCGTCCGCATCCGCCGTTCCCCCTCCGGTCCCTTTGTTGCCCGCGCGAAAGTTAACGGCGCGGAAACCATGATGCTGGTCGACACCGGCGCGTCTTCGGTTGTGCTCAAAGCCGCCGATGCGGAACGGGCTGGCATCGACCTCAAAACCTTGAACTTCACCATTGCCGTCGATACCGCCAACGGGGCGACCTTTTGTGCCCCCGTCCGCCTGCGCCAGATCTCGGTCGGCGGCATCATCTATGAGGGCGTCGACGCCCTCGTCTCAAAACCCGGTAATTTGAAGGAAAGTCTGCTCGGTATGAGTTTTTTAAGGCGTTTGCGTTCATATGATTTCGCAGGAGAATTCCTGACGTTGCGAAGCTGACGCAAATCCACGCGGGCTTCTGACCCCGTGTGCTGGAGTAGCGCGTTGACCAACAGGCATCTGATCGGCGAAGCCCTGAGTTGGCTCGCAGCCGCCGCCATGCTCATCACGTTCGCCTTCAATTTCTCGACCATCCGCAACGCCATGACCCAAACTGCCGCCACCCAAAGCTTGGTGGCGCGACCGGCGGCAGCCAAATCCGCCAGCGATCAGCCAGCCAGCGGCGAGGGCGTCGAACTCTACGCCGATCGCTCGGGCCATTTCGCCGCCAGCATGGAAATCAACGGCCGCCCCATCAACGCCATCGTCGACACCGGCGCGACCATCGTCATGCTGACCTACGAGGACGCCCAGCGCATCGGCATTCACCTGCGCGACCGCGACTTCACGATGCCGATGCAAACCGCCAACGGTATCGCAAAAGCCGCCCCCATCACGCTGGACCGCATCACCATCGGCTCGATCACCATCCGCAACGTCCAGGCCGGCGTCGGCGAACCGGGCCTGCTGCGCTCAAACCTTCTTGGCATGACGTTTTTGAAACGCCTGTCCAAATTCGAGATCCGTTCCGGCACATTGGTCCTGCAGGAATAGGCTCTCGCGCGGCCCTTCCCCTTGCCCGTTCCTTTGGCCTGCCCTTTGCATTCCCTGAAGCTGTAAACGTGAGTTGCGGCGACGCGTCCGCTATCCCTGAAGCCCTGCGGCATCACGGACCTGCGGCACGCCGCGCGTCGAAACTTGCACGTCATCGGTGTAATAAAATCCGATAGTAGGCTGATTGAATTGACGAAGAAAAGGGACGAGACGCCATGCGTGACGCGATCTTTACCAATTGGACCCCGGAATTGACAGATCGCTGGGCCAAAGCCCCGCTTCGGGCCAGCCACCGTCTCAACAGCCATCCCCTCTATTCCTTCGACGCCCTTGCCGATTTGATCGAGCGGTATCCCCGCCAGCATTACGCGCTCGTCCACATGGGGGCTCAAGGCGGCAAGCGTGAATGGCGCGAAGGCGATATCGGCAGCCTGTCGGGCCACGAAGTTATCGCGGCGATCAAGGCTGGCCGCATGTGGCTGAACCTGCGCAACATCGGCGCGGTCGACTCCCGCTATCGCGAAGTCCTCGACCAGATCTTCGAGGAAGTCGCCACCAACGTGCCCGGCTACGACACCTATAACCGCACATCCGGCATTCTGATTTCCTCGCCCAGCGCCCAGGTCTACTATCATTGCGATCTGCCCGGCCAATCGCTCTGGCAAATCCACGGCAAGAAACGCGTTTATGTCTACCCCACGCACGCGCCCTTCCTGACGCCCGAGCAACTCGAAACCATCGCGCTCTATGAAGTCGAGGTCGACATGGCCTACGACCCCGCCTACGACCAGCACGCCCAGGTCTTCGAGATCGAAGGCGGCGACATGCTGCATTGGCCGCTGAACGCCCCCCACCGCGTCGAAAACATGAACACACTCAACGTCTCCATGACGACCGAATACTGGACGCAAAGCATTCGCCGCAACCTGATGGTCACGATGGGCAACGCCCTGCTGCGCAATCGCTTAGGGATCGCCTCAAACAGCACGGCCACCGATGGCCCGGCCTTCTGGGCCAAGGCCGCCCTTCAAGCCGGGGTGCGCCGCGCAGGCCTGCTTAAGCCCATGCGCAAAGCCAAGCGCCCAATCGAGTTCGATCTCGACAAGGCAAACCTTGGCCAGATCATCGAACGCGCGCCCGCAAGACTGCCAATCGCTGCCGAGTAGCCCGACCATGGACACCGGCCCCACCATTGCCGCTCACACACAAGCGGGCAATCTGTCGGCCAGCCCCGCAGCACCAACCCACGCCCCCGCGTCTCTCCGCGTCGAACGCCTTGACACGTCAGACGCGATATTTACCGCCGTCCGCCAGGCAAACCTCTTCACCGCAACCGGTTTCCAATCGGCAGACTGGCTGGCAGCCGTCTATCGCCACCTCGTCCCCGCCACAGGCTCCCCGGTCGGCCTCGCAATCCACTCGGCCCAGACCGGCGACCTGCTTGCTGTGCTGCCGCTATACACCTGCAAACAGGGCCCCTTGACGGTTGCCAAATTCGCCGACTGCGGCGTCTCCGACTACAACGCCGTTCTGACGAGCATCCCAGCCAACGACCACCGCTTCGGCGACGCAGACCTCCTTGCCGCCATCAAATCCGCCTGCCGGGGCATCGACATCCTCGCCCTGGAACGCATGACGGCTACCAGCCCACTCGCAGACCACCCATCCGCGACGCCCGCGCGCCTGTTTGGCAACACCCTGACCATTGACACAACGGTCGACGACTACATCCGCGCGCGCGGCAAGAAATATCGCAAGGAAGCCGAACGCTCGTTTCGCGTCCTGGAAAGCCACGGCGCGTGGTCCTTCCAGCGCGCAGAAACACCCAAAGACATCGCCGAAGGCTTTGCCGAACTCGAACGCCAGCAGGCCGACCGCCATGCCGGAAAGGGCGATCAATATGCCCTTGCTGCCCCCCAATTCGCAGCCTTCTACCGCGACCTGCTCACCAGCGCGCCAGACACAACCCACCTGTTCACCCTCAAAGTGGACGGCGTCATCATGGCCGCGCTGCTCGGCATCACCCATCGCGATACCTTCACGCTTTTGCGCATCGCCAATGGCGGCGAGGCATGGCGTCAGGTCTCCCCGGGCCGCCTGATCGTCATTGAGGCGATGCGTTATTTCTGCCCGCGCGGCGTTGCGACGTTCGATATGGGCATGGGCGACTATGCCTTCAAACGCGGCTTCGGCACGCAGCCCACCCCGCTGACCGACCTCATCGTCCCCCTGTCCTGGCGCGGCATCCCCGTGGTCGCCGCCCACCGCCTTAAAGAGCGCCTGCGCGACAACGAGCGCCTTCGCTCCGCCGTCCGCACCCTCAAAGCCCGTTTTTCAGGCCAACAGTCCTAGCCAGTTAATTCCGTCACCCCAGCGAAGGCTGGGGTCCAGACAACTCGATTATTGTGCCAATGAGAGGCATGACTGGATCCCAGCCTTCGCTGGGATGACGTTGGTGGGGAGGCCAAGATCGGCCTTCGCAACACCCACCTTTGCCCTCAGCCAGCGTTCCGTCTATAAGCCGCACTCAATCAAACTGAGGGCGCAGCGCTTAGAGCGCGCGAGCACGATCTCCATGTCCAAGAACGACCAGAAGACCGACGCCAAATCCGACTCCGCCTCCCGCCCGCAAGCCCGCGTCGCCAAGGGCTTCCGCGACATCGAGGCCGCAGAGTTGCGCCAGCAAGAGGCCATGATCGCGACGATCCGCGCCGTCTATGAGCGCTATGGCTTCGAGCCGCTGGAAACTCCCGTATTCGAATACACCGACGCCCTCGGCAAATTCCTCCCCGACCAGGACCGCCCTAACGCAGGTGTTTTCTCGCTCCAGGACGAAGACGAGCAGTGGATGAGCCTGCGCTATGACCTGACCGCCCCGCTCGCCCGCTTCGTCGCCCAGAACTACGACCGCCTGCCCAAGCCCTACCGCCGCTATGCGACCGGCTCGGTCTACCGCAATGAAAAGCCTGGCCCCGGCCGCTACCGCCAGTTCACCCAGTTCGACGCCGACACCGTCGGCACCGACAACATCGCCGCCGACGCCGAAATGTGCATGCTCGCCGCCGACACGCTGGAGGCGTTGGGGTTGAAGGGCAAATACGTGGTGAAGGTCTCCCATCGGGGCCTTCTCGACGGCATCCTCGAACAGATCGGCATGACTGGCCCCGAAAGCGCCCAGCGCAAACTGATCGTGTTACGCGCCATGGACAAGCTCGACCGCCTCGGCCTGGACGGCGTCCGCCTCCTGCTCGGCGCAGGCCGCAAAGATGAATCCGGCGACTTCACAAAAGGCGCAGAACTTACCCCAGCACAAATCGAACATGTACTGCATTTCTTGTCTGAACCTGTTCTTCAGTCGGGAAACACTGGCGCGAGTGCTAAAGGCCGTCCCCCGGGAGAGCCCACCCAGACCTTCCAAAATGCGCAGGCTGAATTGGGAGGCATTCGCGGTTTACTTCTCGCCGCTGGTTACGACGACGACCGCATCAAGATTGACCAAACCGTCGTCCGCGGCCTGGAATACTACACCGGCCCCGTGTTCGAGGCCGAGCTGACCTTCACCGTCAACGACGAGCACGGCCAACCCGTCCGCTTCGGCTCGGTCGGCGGCGGCGGACGCTACGACGATCTCGTCGCCCGCTTCACGGGCCAGAAAGTCCCGGCGACCGGCTTCTCCATAGGCGTCTCGCGCCTCCAGGCAGCCCTTGCCTTGCTCAACAAGGATCGGGCTAAACCCACACTCGGCCCCGTCGTCGTCCTCGTCATGGATAAAGGCGAATTGCCCCGCTATCAAAAACTCACCAAGACCCTGCGCGACGCAAGCATCCGCGCCGAAATGTACCTCGGCACCGCCGGTATGAAACCGCAGATGAAATACGCCGACCGTCGCGGCGCACCCGTCGTCGTCATTCAGGGCTCGAACGAACGCGAAAAAGGCGAAGTCGTCTTGAAGGACCTGATCGAAGGCGAAAAAGCCGCCGCCGCCATCAAATCCAACGCCGACTACAAAGCCGCCCGCCCCGCGCAACACACCGTCAAAGAAACCGACCTCGTCGCCGAAGTCCGCAAGATTTTGGCGTTGTATGAGTGATCCCGCGCGCCCCCCTCAATTGTCATCCTCGGGCTGGTCCCGAGGACCCATGGTTCAACAATCTCTGCCGCATCTAGCGAAGCCCTGCCAGCACCCTCCGGACTGAAATTGCTCGTCATGCCCCATGATAGATGGGTCCTCGGGACAAGCCCGAGGATGACAAAGGAAGAAGCCGCAACCTGATATGACCGCTGAAACCGCCCGCCAATTCGAAGCTCTTGAGGCCCAGGCCGCCCGCATCATGGGCGTGTTCACGCGCGCCGGCCACGAAGCCGTCGCCCCCGCGATCATCCAGCCCGCCGGCGTCTTCCTTGATGGCATCGGCGAAGCCTTGCGCGCCCGCACCTACGTCTTCAACGACCCCGACGGTCGCGAACTGTGCCTGCGCCCCGACCTGACCGTCCCCACCTGCCGCCTCCATATCGAGCGCGTCGACGACCCGGCGACGCCCGCGAAATACTGCTACAACGGCGCGGCCTTCCGCTACCAGCCAGCAGGCGCCGATGCCGCCCACCCGCGCGAATTCCGCCAGGCAGGAATCGAATCCATCGGCCACAAAGACCCCATCGAAGCCGAAGCCGAAACCCTCGCCCTTATGATCGAAGCGTTGAGCGCCGCAGGCCTCGACCGCCGCTCGCTCCACCTGCGCTTTGGCGACCTCGGCTTGATGCGTGCCCTGCTCGACGCCCTCGAGATGCCGCCCCGCTGGCGTCAACGCCTGCAGGCGCAATTCTGGCGGCCACCGGTGTTTCGTGCCGAATTGAAGCGCCTCACCCAAGACCCCGCCCGCCTCATCAAAGCACTCCCCGAACGCCTCGTCCGCCAACTCCAGACCGCGACCCCCGGCACGAGTGAAACAATCGTCGCAGCCCACCTGGAAACCGAAGGCAAAGAGCCGTTTGGCCGCCGCACCGTCACCGAAATCGCCGCCAGTGTGATGGCCGTGATCGACGACGCGCGCGCCAAGCCGCTCGCCCCCTCCGCTGCAAACCTCATCGAAGCCTACGTCGCCACCAGCGGTCCAAGCCGGAACGCCTCCGCCAAAATCGCAGCCCTTGCCAACAGTGCCGGCATCGACCTGTCGGCAGCACTTGACCGCTTCGACCAGCGCCTCACTCGCTTCACAGCCCTCGGCGTGAACTTGGACGACGCCAGCTTTTCGGGTGAATTTGGCCGCTCGCTCGAATACTACACCGGCTTCGTGTTCGAGATCGGCGCGCCCGGCCAACCGCTGCTGAACCCGATCGCAGGCGGCGGTCGCTACGACGGTCTGATGCGCCTTGCCGGTTCCCCCGTCGACGTCGCAGCGGTAGGGGCCGCCATCCATACCGAACGCGCGTTGGCCGCCATCGAAGGCAGCATCACATGAGCACAGATAAACTTGTATTTGCCGTCCCCTCCAAGGGCCGCCTGATGGAGCAAACCACGCAGGTCTTGGCCGAGCACGGGCTGACGCTGCGCAAAACCGGTCATGCAAGGGGCTATCGCGGCGCGTTCGACGAACTGCCCGACATCGAAGTCGCCTTCGTCTCCGCCTCCGAAATCGCCGCCCAAATCAAATCCGGCACGGTCCACTTCGGCGTTACGGGCGAAGATCTGATCCGCGAAACGATCCCCGACGCCGACACCCGCGTCGAATTCGTGAGCAAACTGGGGTTTGGCCACGCCGACGTCGTGGTCGCCGTCCCCGACTTCTGGATCGACGTCCGTACCATGGCCGATCTCGACAGCATCACCGTCCCGTTCCGCCGCCAGCATGGCCGCTCGATCCGCGTCGCCACCAAATACATTAATGTCACCCGCCGCTTTTTTGCAGGATCAGGTGTCGCGGACTACCGCATCGTTGAAAGCCTGGGTGCCACCGAAGGCACGCCCGCCAGCGGTGCCGCCGACCTGATCGTCGACATCACCTCGACGGGGGAAACTCTGCGCGCCAACGCCCTGCGGATCCTGGACGACGGCGTCATCCTGCGCTCTGAGGCCAATGTCGTCGTCTCAAACGCGGCCCCCTGGTCGGAGTCCACGACCGCCCTGGCCGATAACATCCGGTCCCGCTTCAAGGCACTGAAGTCATAAGAATTGGAGGGTTTGGGAGGCTGTGCCTCTCAATGGGGCGTGGGGCTAGTGGCCCGCCGACTGCGGAGCAGTCACCTCGGCATACATCTTGCTCTCGGGACAGAGTTGTCACAGAAAGCGCCATGCCCCACTCATTAACCATCCATGACCCTACCCGCAGCACGACGGGCCAGTTAGGCGGGCTGATCGCGGCAGGTTGCACGGTCATCGTGGCCTCGCTGCTCGCGATTTCTCCGCTCGCATTGTACATGTTTGGCTGGCAATATTTCGACACCGGCGGCAGCCCGGTCGAGAAGTTCCACCCCGCAACGCTCGCTGCCATCGGCGTGCTGTTAGCGATGGCGACAACCTACGGCAACCCGCTGACAGGCCTCATCGAAATCGCCAAGCGCCACGAAGCCTTACTGCCCTACCTCGCCGCCAACGGATTCATGATCGTGTACGCAGCGATCATATTGAAGCTCCCCGTCACGATTTTCATCGAAGTCTTCGTCGGCGCAGCGATCATCTTCGTCGTGTTCGCCAACCAGAACGAACGCCTCGCGCACCGCCTTGCCTTGCTGATCCACGCGCTCCTGATGGCCAACGCTGTGCTCGGCTTTTACGAGGTGATGACCAGCACCCGCATGACTCCGCTTGTGATCAACGGCGAGGACCTGCTGGACGAGCCCCGCGCAACAGCCCTTCTCGGCCATCCCCTAGCCAACGCCATGTTGATGGGGACCTACGTCGTCATGATGGCCCAGGGCGGCGCACGCGACTTGCCCCGATGGCTGCGCCCCGTCGTTTTCCTGATCGCGCTGGCCAGCCTCATTCCATTTGGTGGCCGCGCGGCCACCGCTGCCACGATGGTGTGTCTAGCCTATCTCGGCAGCCAGCGCCTGATTGCCATTCTGCGCGGCGCTACCTTCGACACCCGGTCCGTAATCGCAGGGATCGTCGCCGTCCCGCTCGCCGCAGTCGCTCTGCTCGCCGCCCTCGATCTCGGTGCCTTCGACACCCTCACCAACCGCTTATTCGACGACGAAGGCAGCGCTGGCACCCGCATCGAAATGTTCGCGCTATTCCGCTACTTGTCGGCCTACGATCTGGTCTTTGGCCCAGACCCCAACATGCTGATGACCTGGGTCCGCCTCCATGGTCTCGAATACGGCATCGAGAGCTTCATCGTGGCGTTCGTATTGAACTACGGCCTGCTCGCAACGGCGCTGTTTTTCCCGACTTTTGGCCTGTTTTTGTACCACATGAAACAACGCCTTCGGCCCGGCGCTGGCCTCGTCATCGCCTGCATGCTCGCCGTCGCCCTCACCTCGATCAGCCTGTCCGCCAAGTCACCGGCGTTGTCGATCTTCGTCATGACGCTGACGATTTTGATGCGCAAGACAAAGCGCTCAGGCGATCTCCGCTAGCAAGCATTTCAGCACGCCGTAAGAATACTTGCCGTCGAACGCGGCGTGCACCGGCCCCAGCTTCATGCTGTCGAGCGTCTCATGCTTTTCAAAAGCGGCAAGAACCTCGTCGATCTCGGCCTCCTCCAGCTCAACCACATCGCGCGCCTCCATGTGCCCGGCCTCAATGGCTTCGGCAAAATGCCCCATGATGGTGCTGGCCGAAAACCCGCGCCGCTCGGCAATCTCTTCAACGCTGAGCCCCGCCGTGCGCAATTCCAGCGACGCATTGACCGTTTTCGACAGCCCGTTCGCACACTTGCTTTCGATCTCGGCGGGTGCCGGGTTTCGCGTACTCCTGCTCGGCACGGCTGGTAACGCCACATCGGAACTGTCGCTCACACCACCCCGATGCGGCGCCAGCGCTTCAAGAAACGCCTGCCCGTAACGGCTGATTTTGCTCGCCCCGAGCCCGATGATGTTCTGCAACTCGGCTAGCGTCCCCGGTCGCTTCTGCGCCAACTCGACCAGCGTCCGGTCATGGCAGATCACATACGGCGGCACCTTCGCCTCCTGCGACAGCCGCGAGCGCACAACCCGCAACACCGCGAATAGCGACTGGTCCGCCCCCTCGCCCGTGCCCAACACAACAGCCGGACGTCGCCCCTTGGCGGGCTTGCCCACGCCTTTGACGATCGCGCGCATCCGGAACGGCGTCTCGCCCCGTAACAGCGGCCGCGCAAGATCGGTCAATACCAGCGTTCCATGCCCTTCCGTGTCGCCCGTCAGATGCCCCGCCGCTGTCAACTGCCGGAACACCCCGCGCCAAACGTTGGCATCCTCGCTTTTGCCGATCCCGAACACCGCCAGCTTATCGTGCTCGTTGCGGATGATCCGCTCGTCGGCCTTGCCCATCAGCACGTCCGTGACGTAGCCGACGCCAAACCGCTGCCCCGTGCGATACACTGCCGACAGCGCTTTGCGCGCGACCTCGGTGCCATCCACCGTCACTGGCGGATTGAGGCAATTGTCGCAGTTCCCGCAGGGCTCGTGCTTGATCTCGTTGAAATAGGCGAGCAGCGCCTGCCGTCGGCAGTTGACCATTTCTCCCAGCCCGATCAACGCATCGAGCTTCTGCCGCTGAACCTTCTTGAAGTCTTCGCTGCCCTCCGACTGCGCAATCCACTGCCGCAACTGAATGAGATCCTGCAGCCCATAGGCCATCCAGGCGTCTGCGGCTTCCCCATCGCGGCCAGCACGGCCCGTCTCCTGATAGTAAGCCTCGATCGACTTCGGCAGGTTCAAATGCGCCACAAACCGAACATCCGGCTTGTCGATGCCCATCCCGAACGCAATCGTCGCCACGATCACGAGGTTATCTTCGGCGAGAAACCGCTGCTGCACGGTCCGCCGCACGTCCGCTGGTAACCCCGCGTGATAGGCCAGCGCCCGCTTGCCTTTCGCTGTCAGATAGGCGGCCGTCTCCTCGACCGACTTGCGCGACAGGCAATAGACGATGCCGCTGTTGGTTGGGTGCTCGCTCGCAATGAACTGCCACAACTTATCGCGCGCACTCGTCCCGCCATTTTCCGAAATCGTGTAGCGGATGTTGGGCCGGTCGAAACTCGCAACGAACCGGTGCGCGCCTTCCAGGCTAAGTTCGGTCGCAATTTCTTCCCGGGTCCGCTCGTCCGCCGTGGCCGTCAGCGCAATGCGCGGAATACCCGGAAACCGGTCCGCCAAAATCCGCAACTGCCGGTACTCGGGCCTGAAGTCGTGCCCCCACTGCGACACGCAATGCGCCTCGTCGATCGCAAACAGCGCGATCTTAGACCGCCCCAACAGTCCAAGCATGCGATCTTGCACCAGCCGTTCCGGCGCGACGTAAAGCAAATCGAGCTTACCCCCGACGAGTTCCCATTCGACCGCCTCCTGCTCGCGGCGGTCCAGCGTCGAATTGAGGAACGCAGCCCTCACCCCCGCTTCCCGGAGCGCGTCCACCTGATCCTGCATCAGCGCGATCAGCGGCGACACCACGATCCCCGTCCCCTCCCGCACCAAGGCCGGAATCTGATAGCAAAGCGACTTGCCCCCACCCGTCGGCATTAACGCAAGGCAATCCCCGCCGTTGATCACCGTCTCGATGATCGCCGCCTGATGCAGCCGGAAGGATTTATACCCAAATACCCGTTCAAGAACCTCATGCGCCCGATCCATGAGATCAGACTCGCGAAATGAGGATTGGCGCGCTGCGGCAGCCGGCATGGTGGAACGCCCCGTTGTTATTACATCGAGACGCTAGTCGGATTCAGCCGTCGCCGCACGGCCCGGCCCAGCAAAAGCACTTGATAACTCGAGAAATGACCCCACCAAATGGGCAACGCGCACCCAACCCGCCTCGCGCCCCCGCCCAGACGCACCGAAGGCGGGCAATTGCCTCGCTTGTACGCACCCCTCTGATTGTCAACGCCTTGAGATCGGCCGGTCAATTTTCATTCATCACGTAGCTGCATGACTGAATTTGATTTTGGCTGCAGGCAGGCGCATGTACCCTCCATGAACGCGCCGCCAGAGCGCCCCAGGAGGACACCCATGGATCAATCTCGCATGACACCTGCGAGGGCCGCGACAGGCCTATCCCTTGTCGATTGGCTTTCGTCCGAATTGGGCGCTACTCAAACCGATCGCGAGCTGGCTCGCACCATCACGGGTCTCGCCGATGCCTGCGCGCAACTCGCAGCAGCCATCCGCGCGGGCGCGGCCAGCGCATCACACGGCAGTGTCGTGGGCAGCACCAACGCGGACGGCGACAGCCAGCGCGCGCTGGACGTCATCGCCAACACCCTCATTCTCGACGCGCTGACAGCGACGCCCGTCGCCTTTTACGCCTCTGAAGAAGAAAAAACCGTCATCACTCTCGATGCTGGCGGAAGCCTTGCCGTGGCGGTCGACCCGCTCGACGGCTCTTCAAACATTGATGCCAATATGTCCATCGGCACGATCTTTTCGATATTCACAGCCATCCCTGGCCAACCCGACGCGTCGTTCCTGCGCTGTAGCCGCGAGCAGATCGCCGCCGGCTACGTGGTTTATGGCCCCCACACCGCTCTCGTCCTGACAGTCGGCACTGGCACCGTTCTCTTCGTTCTCCGCGACGACAATGGACAATTCGTGCTGGCACGCGCTCAATTGTCCGTCCCCCATGCGGCAACCGAGTTCGCAATCAACACCTCGAACTATCGCCACTGGTACGCCCCGGTCCGCCGGTACGTCGACGACTGCATCGCTGGCACCAGCGGACCGCGCGAGAAAGATTTCAACATGCGTTGGGTGGCCTCGCTCGTGGCCGACACCCACCGTATCCTGTCGCGCGGCGGCGTATTCTTGTACCCCGCCGATCAGCGCCAAGGCTACCAGTACGGCCGTCTAAGATTGATCTACGAGGCAGCGCCCATCGCTTTTCTCATCGAACAGGCAGGCGGCCTCGCGACCGACGGCAGCGCCCCGGTCTTAGACACGGTCGCCAGCAGCCTCCACCAGCGAACGCCCCTGATTTTCGGATCAGCCCAAGAGGTCGAGCGCATCGCAATTGACCACGGCGACCCCGATTTCGTGCGCGCAACCTCCCCCTTGTTCCGCACCCGCGGCTTGTTCAGCACGTGAGGCCCCATGTCGGCAAAACATCCCATCATTTCGGTTGTCGGCTCCTCAGGCGCTGGCACCAGCACGGTCAAGCACACCTTCGACCAGATTTTTCGTCGCGAAGGCGTCGCAGCCGCCACCATCCATGGCGATGCCTTCCACGCGTTTGACCGCGCAAAAATGAAGCTTGAGACGCTGCGGCGTCAGGAGGCTGGAGATAATACGTTCAGCCACTTCTCGCTTGAGGCCAATCTCCTGACGGAACTCGCCGCAGAGATGGCAGCCTATGGCCGGACCGGCGTTTGCAAGGCCCGCGCCTATGTCCACAACGACGAAGAATACCGCAAGCATGGCGTCCCACCTGGACAATTCACGCCCTGGCGCGAGATCGGCGCTGGCAGCGACGTGCTGTTCTACGAAGGACTTCACGGCGCAGTTAAAACCAAAGAACTGAACATTGCCGATCACGCTGACCTCAAGATCGGCGTAGTGCCCGTGATCAATCTTGAATGGATTCAAAAAATTCACCGTGACCGCGCCTCGCGCGGCTACACCACAGAGGCCGTCACAGACACCATTCTGCGGCGCATGCACGCCTATGTGAATGTCATCTGCCCGCAGTTTACGCAGACCGACATCAATTTCCAGCGCGTGCCGATCGTCGACACCTCAAATCCCTTCGTTGCACGGTGGATCCCGACCGCTGGCGAATCGCTCGTCGTGATCCGCTTCAGAAACCCGCGCGGGATCGACTTCCCCTACCTCGTTTCGATGATCGCCGGCAGCTGGATGACGCGCGCCAATTCAATCGTCATTCCCGGCGACAAGCTCGATCTCGCGATGCAACTCGTGTTGACGCCCATGATTAACCGCCTCGTCGAGCAAGCTCGCCGGGCGCGCTGAACACCACATTGGCGCCCAAAATCGAATTGAGCCGGAGCCAGCCAATAGGCCACGTCGAAAATTGTGTCGAAACCCGCGAGGGCTGGTATGAGTGCCAAGGCGTATCAGCGCGTCTGGACCGCGCTGATTGATCGAGCAAGGCGCGTCATACTTGCCGGCTCGATAACGCGCGAGACATCAACGTGGAAACATCCAAACCATGACCGCCGCAGGCAAAAAAATCCTCATCGCCCCATCCATTCTGTCCGCCGACTTTGCGAAGTTCGGCGAAGAGGTCCGCGCGATTGACGAAGCTGGCTGCGATTGGGTGCACGTCGATGTCATGGACGGACATTTCGTCCCCAACATCACGTTTGGACCGCGCCTCGTAGAATGCATCCGCCCACACACCAAAAAAATCCTCGACGTCCACCTGATGATCGCCCCCTGCGACCCCTACCTGGAGGCGTTCGCAAAGGCTGGCTCCGACATCATCACAGTCCATGCCGAGGCAGGCCCCCACCTCGACCGGTCCCTGCAGGCCATCCGCGCCCTCGGCAAAAAAGCCGGTGTCTCCCTCAATCCATCGACACCCGAAAGTGTGATTGAATACGTTCTCGACCGCCTCGATCTCATCTTGCTGATGACCGTCAACCCGGGCTTCGGCGGCCAGGCCTTCATCCCAGCCATCGTTGAAAAGACCCGCCGGGTGAAAGCCATGATCGGATCGCGCCCAATTCAGATCGAGATCGACGGTGGCGTGACGCCACAGACAGCCCCCTTGGTTGCCGCTGCCGGTGCCGACGTTCTCGTTGCAGGATCAGCGATCTTCAAAGGCGGCTCGCGCGAGGCCTACGCAGCCAACATGGCCGCCATCCGCCACGCAGTTGAATCGGGCGGTTGAGACGTCTTTGACCCAATCAAAGTCAGACGGACCTTAGGCGGCGACCCAACCCAACCGGACCCGCCGCCTTGCGTCGCCGCCGCTGAATGCCTTTGAACCGCGCGATGGCATCCGCCAAATCGCCCACGACCCCGCTGTCGTCGCCGCGCTTACGCAACCGGCCACGCCAAATCTTGAGAACGCGCACCGCGTTGGCGATGTGCTCGTCACTCATCTCGTCGATTGGAATTTCGCGCCCGTCTTTCGTGGTCCATAGCAGGATCTCACGCTGCGCTTGCCGCGCAAACAGGGCGGGATCGGGGCTGCGGACAAGCGCCATACAGCCCCTCAAACCTTAAACGGCGGCGGCCTTGGCCTTGGCGGCAGCAGCGCGCGCAATACCCGACATCTTCTTCAGCATCCGGCGAACGGCTGGCGTATTGCCCTGAGGACGCGAGAGCTTCGCGCGCGGAATGACGCGGCGCGCCTTCTTTTTCTGAGTTTCAACGGCACGTGCATCATGCTTGCTCATCGGAGCGCTCCGGTCGAATTGGTATGAGTATCCAGGCGCGAGCGCTCGGGACGAAGCGTCGGTAGATAAGCGATTATGCGCCCGCTGGCAAGCACGACGCGTGCACGCTACACAGTGCGCCACACCTTTGCGCCCCGGAGCAGACAGCCCCTATGAAAATCGTCACCTGGAACATCAACGGCGTCAAAGCGCGCCTGGGCACCGCCATCGACTGGTTGCGCCACGATAACCCCGACGTTGTCTGCTTCCAGGAAATCAAATCCGTCGACGAAGGCTTCCCAGGCGCAGAGTTCGAAGCTCTTGGCTACAACGTCGCAACCCACGGCCAGAAGGGCTTCAACGGCGTCGCGATCCTGTCCAAAACCCCGCTGGAGGACATCACGCGCGGCCTCCCCGGCGACGACACCGACCCCCAGGCCCGCTACATCGAGGCGACCGTCGTCGGCGGCCAGACCGCCGTCCGCATCGGCTGCCTCTACCTGCCCAACGGCAATCCGCTCGGCACCGAAAAATTCCCCTACAAGCTCGCCTGGATGGCCCGTCTCGAAGCTCACGCCAAGCGCTTAGCTGAAACCGAAATGCCCGTCGTGCTGGCTGGCGACTACAACGTCATCCCAATGCCCGAAGACGCCAAGCGCCCGGAAGCCTGGACCGGCGACGCCCTGTTCCAGCCGGAAAGCCGCGCAGCCTTCCGCCGGCTTCTAAATCTCGGCTACACCGACGCGATTCGCGCCTGCCATCCCGAACCCGGCGTCTACACCTTCTGGGACTACCAGGCCGGTGCCTTCCAGAAAAACGACGGCATCCGCATTGACCACCTGCTCTTGTCCCCCCAAGCCACCGACCGCCTCACCGCCAGCGGCGTCGACAAAGGGCCGCGCTCCGCCGAAAAACCCTCCGACCATACCCCGGTGTGGATTGAGTTGGCGGTGGGGTGAGGGCACTTCTCCCTCTCCCCGCCCCTTCGCAACGGGGAGAGGGCTGGGGTGAGGGGCGGCTGCTTGTTCGACGTTATCCAGTGCTTGAGGCGGAATTGTCGTCCCAACGCCGACGTTGCCGGGTCTGACGACCACTGTAGGGCTTATTCAGAGCAGAGCCTAACGGCGGGTTCGACTCGTTGCAGACTTTCTCAAGGGTATCTTACGGTTAACCCAATTCGCACAGTAGGGGTCGTATGGCGATCTGGCAGTTCACCTTCCATCTTGTTCCGCGCGAAGCGATCAAGCAGCGTCATCGCTTGGGTGATCGTTGTGCAGATAATGAGAACGTCAATGCACCCAGTTATTGGCCCCGCCATTACGCGGCAGATGCAGAAGCACTATTGCCGCCTCGAGAATCATGGAGCTCGGACGCCTTCATGTTTGGCGATGAACAGGGCGATTGCATTGAGTTGTGGGACGATGGGATCAACGTTCGACTCGACGTCCGTCACTTCAATGATCCTCTTACGCGAGCGCTTGTGAATTTGGCATCAGTCCATGAGCTGAATTTTGTCTTACCCCAGGGCCGATCAATACCACCGTTGTACGACGAGTTGATCCGAGAAATCGCTCAATCGCGGGCGATTATGTGCGTTCTGAACCCAGAGGAAACGCTTGGAGAGATCGGGCAAGAACGTGGTGGCCGCAAGTCGCACGAGCTGGACTAAAGCGGCCCCTATCAACCACGGCGTTGTCGTCCCTATCACGACGTTGCCGAGGCACACGCCCCCAATTGTCATCCTCGGGCTTGTCCCGAGGACCCATCGAGCTGCAAACTCTCAGCTTCAGGAGGAGGGCGAATTCGCCTCCTCGCACATTTTTACGACAGGGGTTTGCACCAAATACTAGCGCTGGAGCCAATTGAAAAATGGGTCCTCGGGACAAGCCCGAGGATGACAAAGTTAGGTGGCCCACTCTCACAAACTTTATCCTTGCCCCCAAAACGCAAGCCAACACTGGCCGCGTCTTGTCGTCGTGAGGGGAGCCTGTCCGGAGGCGTTCCGACTGGTGGCAGCAGGATGCAGGTCTGGGGTGCCGTACGCCACGGACGATCCAGACGCTCGCCGCACCCGCCTGGGTGAGAGTCCCAGGTCCACGATGCGATAAACGCTGCGGGTATGCGAAAAATCCTGTGTCCATGCAGAGCATGGCTTCGCCACGACGAGCGTGCCTCACTCGCTTTCTACCCACTTCGGAATACCCGTGCGGTGACACACAGCTCCGCCCCCTCGCCTTTCAGAAGGAAACATCGTGCCCATCAGTTGTAGCAACACAAGAATTTGCGAAGTCCCAAAAAGTGAGGGGGTTTGGGGGAACTCGTTCCCCCAATTGGGTTCGGGCGAAAGCCCGACGGATAGATCCGAGCTTGTGGCCCTGGATGGCCGGGTCAAGCCCGGCCATGGAGTGAATGGGAGCCTAAACGCGAAACGGCCCCGGATTGCTCCAGGGCCGTTTCGCTTATCGAACTCTAAAAACCGAAAAGGGCCCCGCGAGGGGCCCCTTGGTTTGGCTGCCGTTAGGCAGCCTGCACGGCGTAGACAGGCGGCTTCTTATCCTCCTGACGGTCTGCTTCGGACTTTAGCGCGATGCCAATATACCGAATTCTTCCTGCAATCTTTTCTTTCTTGACGCCTAATTCACCAAATGCGCGACCAAACGTAGGAAGTGCTAAAGGCTCCTTTGTTTTCGTTTCACACCAGGCACAGTAGTCCTCATAAAGCTCCGTTGCAGTCAGACTTGAACCATCAGTGACTTCGATGCTCTCCTTGTAAAATCGCTCCACGTCATTTTCAGGGGCGACCAATCGAGTCGTAGTTGCAGTTGCAGTCGTAGTCGTAGTCGTAGCCGGTGCCGACCTGTTGTCGTTTGCACCAGAACGCGGTTTTGCAAGTTGTTGCACAGCCGGTTGGGCTGCCACCGCTACCGCAGCGGTGTGAAGTGTCGTCGAATTCGTCGCAGCCGCAGTCACCGGAACAAAGCGCGGTGCAGCGGGAGCCTTCACGTCATAGAGACGCCATTGGCTAAAGGCGACGTACATGCCAAGACCCGAACCAACTTCGAGCAACAAGGCAACAAACACAGACATCATCGTCTGGACTTGAGTAACCTTCACGTCGGGTATGACAATCGACAGAAGTGACGCGAGAACAGCTGCTTGCGGGTCGGCCTCTACTGCACCAGCAGTCGAAGACGTTCCAGCGATCTTGGCTTCGGCAGCCTGGATACGCTTTTCCAATGCAGCAGCCTGACTGGCAGAGCCAGCTTCGGCACCCAAAGCATGGAAACGATCGCAGATTTTGCGCTCGGCAGCGCCGTCCATTTTCTTACAGCCATCCGACCAGCCCCAAGCTTTATTCGTCTTGAGAGACTCGATCTCAGCCTGCACCGTTGCCAGCGGGCGATGCTGCGGAATCCAGCTGAGCTGGTCCTGAGCACGCTTCATGTCAGCACGAGCATCCTGATAGTGCTGCGACTGCGTAACCCGCGCGCCGCTTGTGTCATTACGGCTATGCGCCGCATTCCCCAAAGCCGACGTGAGCGAGTAACCCGTCACAACAATCCCGACGAATGCCGCTGCCACAACCTGCGACCATTCCCGATTTCGCCAAGCGGCGAAGAAGTAGAACGGCACAAGCGCCTTTAAGCAGTCTGCTGCAGCGCTTGCGGCGCCGTAGAGTTGACCATCGAAGTCGTTACGTCCGAGGCTATATCCAAACTGCCAGTTCATAGCGGCCGAAACAGCAAGCAATACGCTCGCTGCTAACACCCCTAACACGCCCAAGGCATGTCTCATTGCCCTCTCCATTGAGTAGGGCCTAACGTAAGCGAAACAAATCGCGGCCTTTTCTTAGTGTTCTTGATTCACAGGGATACGCTGAAGCCCCGACGCCAATACTGCCGCACGCGCCATCCTTCAAAAACACAGCCATCCCGTGAGCATCCAGCGCCTTCCCCAAGGCGCCAGCAGGTGATGTGATCGAAGAACACCTCGTGTTAAGGACCCGTTGCCACCAAACCCTTGCCTTATCCACAGCCACCGATCGCCGCTCGATCTAAGCCTGTGGGTAACGCAGTTGAGGTTGGAATGGCACAATCTACCGACGCAAATAAACTCCCTGTCGACCTACCTAACTGATTCCCCGTGAAATGGTAAGGGGAATCAGACCCCTACGTTTTCGTCGCAGCACGAGCCACATGTTGCCAATGCGCCACAGGCCCGTTCGCAAGCAGCGTTTGGCCACCATTTTCGAATGTTATTCCTTGGCGGTGGCCGAATCTTCCACAGCCTGAGCACGATTGACAGACCAGAGATGAATAATACTTCAGGGAACTTAGGCGGCGCTTCCTGAGTTTCGAGGAGACGGTCCCGCGATAGCCAGTCGACCGCAATATCGTTGCGGAGATTTTTTGGGGCCATCGTGCACCGCGCTAACAATTTCGCGGATTTGGCAATCAATCTTGGATTGTTCTTGATCACATGGCGGAGTATAGGTGTGGTCAGATCAATACCCGTCGGCAGCAAGACGCCCTGAAACGCTGTTATCGGCTCATCAGGGCTTGAGGTGTCGGCCAATCGCCTTTTTAGGCAGCCGCGCCGAGTTTGGAGTAAAGCGTTATGCGTGTCGTGACCGTTCTCGGTGCTATCTGCGTTGGTTTGGGACTCGGCTCCGCCGCCATTCTGGCACCGCTGATGATGAGCCACGCCGGCTCAAAGGCTGGGGCCTCGCAAACTGAGCCGTGGGGCAGTCAATGGGGCCAGCAGGCCTCCCGTGCCGCCCAGTATTTGACCGGCAGCGACGCCAAGCCGACCTCGCCGGTTGCGAAGATCTCCAATGCGTCGCCCGCCGACGCGATAGCGAACGCCCCCGGTCAAGACGCCAAGACCATCGATTTCCTTGCCCATCCCGCTGGTACCAAAGCCGCAGCGAACACAACCCTCGCCGACGCGCGCATCGTTCAGAGCCCTTGGAAAGCTCAAGTCACGGTATCCCCCGAAAACGGCGCGGCCGCCAAAAAACTGACGTCGTCAAAGGCCACGTCCGACGAACAGCGACAGTCCCTCATTCGCGATCTCCAAACTGAGCTGAAGCGGGTCGGCTGCTACGACGGCGAAGCCAATGGCCAATGGGGCGCGGCCTCAAAAAAAGCCATGGCGACCTTCACCGACCGACTGAACGCGAGCCTGCCCTACGAACAGCCCGACTTTATTCTGCTGACATTGGTACAGGGCCATAAGGGCCGCGCGTGTGGCGAAGTCTGCCCGGCCAATCAGAGCCTTGGCGAAAATGGCCGCTGCACGCCAAACAGCATCTTGGCGAAGGCCGAACGCTCAAAGCAGTCCGACACAGCCAAACGCGATGCACTGGCGGCAGCAGCCGCAGTCGCTGCAGCCAAACTTAGCGAAACCAAAAAGTCCCAAGAACGCGCGTCAATCGCGTCTGCCTGGGCCACCGCGACCCATCAAGCACCCCTCGAAACCGGCTCCATCACGGCAGGTTCCGTGCGCGTAACGCGCCCTCAACCGCCCGAAACGCCAGCGATTACGGGCCAGCCCCCGGTTTCAGTTGCAGCCGCTCTCTCGCCCGAACCAGCCTCGCGTTCAACAACCCCACTACCCGGTCGCATGGCCATCGGCGCACCGATCCCCGCGCCAGCCGACGCTGCAGGGCCCACCGCCGCATCCGCCGAACCCATCACCGCCGCCCAGCCAGCATCTGAAACATCGCGCAACGAGAAAAGCCTCCAGCGCGCTGCACCCCGCACGCCCCCTGCGTCGCAGATCAAGCAGTACGCTCCCGAGCCTGTCTACGTTCGCCGTCCATCGCCGCCCCCGCGCTACACGGCGTCAGCGCCCCAGCAAGGGCTGAGCAAGAGCGCAAGGTCTCGCCGCCTCGTTTATGAAATGTTCCAAAACCCCAACCGGAACTGAGCGGCCCGAAGACGACGATAGGCGTCACGGTCAAGCCTTAATCCTCGCCCCGCGATTGACCCAAACGAGCCACGACGGGCTGATCAGTCGATTGCAAAAATGCGCTCGGTCAGATCGCGACGTTTCGCCTGCTCGTCATGTCGCCTCGACCTGCGCCTTGACCCACGCCAGATAGGCCGACGATCCCGCACGCACGTCCAAAGACACCAACGCGGGATTGGCATACGGGTGCAAAGCCGTAATCGCCGTGAATACGTCGGCGACCCGCCCGGCCAGGGTCTTGATGATCACGACCACCTCGCCGTCCTCATGAATGGCGCCCTCCCACTCATAGATCGCCGTTACACCAGGAACGACATTCACGCAGGCAGCCATCCGTTGCTCAACCAGCGCCCGCCCCACAGCAGTGGCCGCCGTAACCGATGGGAACGTGCAATAGACAATGGCAACGCCAGTCCGCCCCGGCACACCAAGCCCTGCCTGTCCCTCATCCGGATAGTTCTTTGTATCCCGGCCCGTTTCTGGCATTGACGACTACCTCCTCTTGCCCGGTTGCGCGAAATGTCCAAACCCAAGCCGCCCTACGACCGCGTCGCTTTCGTCGCCAGCGACAGCCCCGACGCGCAGGCAGCCCTCGCGAAACTCGTCGCGATCTACGGCAATCGCCCCTCGCGCGAGGCCGATGCCATTGTCGCCCTCGGCGGCGACGGCCTGATGCTCCAAACCCTCCATCGCCACATGAACGACCACATCCCGATCTTCGGCATGAATTGCGGGTCGGTCGGCTTCCTTATGAACGAGTACCGCGAAGATAACCTGCACGAGCGCTTGGCGCACGCCGAAGTCAGCCGCATCCACCCTTTGTCGATGATCGCCACCGACTGTGCGGGCAAAACCCATAAGGCGCTCGCAATCAACGAGGTCTCGCTGTTTCGCGAAACCGCCCAAGCCGCCAAGCTCCGCATCTCCATCGACGGCACGGTCCGCCTGCAGGAACTGATCTGCGACGGGGTCCTTGTGGCAACCCCCGCTGGCTCGACCGCCTATAACCTGTCGGCCCACGGCCCCATTGTGCCCATCAACGCACCCCTGCTGGCCTTGACGCCCATTAGCCCCTTCCGCCCCAGGCGCTGGCGCGGCGCGCTGCTGCCAAATAAGGCGCGCATCACCATCGAAGTGCTGGAAACGCCCAAGCGCCTCGTGTCCGCCGTCGCCGACCATTTCGAGACCCGCTCCGTCGTCCGCGTCGAAATCGAAAAGGCCCGCAACATCGAACTCTACATGATGTGCGACCCCGACCACTCCCTCGACGAACGCATCCTCACCGAACAATTCAGGTTTTAACGCCAACGCGCCAAGCCGAAGAAAGCTGGAACCACGGGATTTTGAAACGACCATAGTCAGAACAGGGTGATCGACATGAGGTTTCCTAGATGGAACGGTGCAACGCAGCCGAGCATCTATGTTTTCTCGCTGGTGTGTTTTTTCGTCGGCTTCGCAACAGTCAAACTTCTCGCCCCCGGTCGATTGAAGGGCCCGGACCAAAACGACAAACTCCCCCAGTCGATATCCGCGCCTCCTGAAACCGCGGTTGGCCTGTCGGACGGCGCCATCAGAGACATCGGGTTTGTAGCGCTAGCAATTGGACTGGCAGCACTCGTAGGTCTGGGCTTGCTTTGGAACTACATCAGACTGAGTTGAACCGGAGTCGTGCGCCCCGCGTCCACGGCTAGACGAATGCATCCTAACCGAACAGTTCAGGTTTTTGTGAAGGGTTCCAGACGACTGCCCGCGGGACCTCGCTGGACGCACGGGGGCCGTCGTCTGGAAGCCTCCAGGGAAGGAACCCGCGAGACGTTTGGCGCCGCCGGTGCAGCGGGCGCTATGGGGA
>Ga0247840_10000516_pt1 | contig 79469 bp, 76 predicted proteins | sample LaCruzMarch2015__FD_192404 | JGI IMG/M metagenome (GOLD analysis project Ga0247840, IMG submission 192404) | Freshwater microbial communities from meromictic Lake La Cruz, Castile-La Mancha, Spain - LaCruzMarch2015_17m | ecosystem: Environmental > Aquatic > Freshwater > Lake | place: Spain... | reverse complement strand
GATGACGCACAGGTAGCCGATCATCGAGAGCGCGTTGAAGACAAGTAGCGCGCGCTTGGTGCCGAGCCGGTCGCTCAGGTAGCCGCCGGGAAAGGAGTAGAGCGCGGAGAGCAGATCGTCCATGCCCGCCAGCAGGCCGATAGCCAGCACGGCGGTTGAAGCCTGCGTCAGCTGCTGGAGGTAGAGCGGCAGAAATCGTTCGGCCATGTGCTCGCCCATGCCGACCAGTATGATCATGCCGAGCAGACCGGTTATGCTACGTTTGTCTGAGGAAGCTCTCATTTCCACCGAGTGTGAAAACCCGGAGGAGTGCTGTCAACTCTCCTTCGCCCAACAATCCGGTAATCCAATATTCCAATCATTCGTTTTCCGTCGCATACTGCGGCGCATGAACATGATTTTCAATGCATCGGCGGGAACCGGCAAGACCTGGCAGGTCACCGAACTCTATTCCGCGCTGGTTCTGGGCAAAGATCACGAGCACCTGCCTGCCGGTCGTAAGCCAATCGATCCGCGCCGGATTCTTCTGATGACTTTTACCGATAACGCCGCCGCCGAACTGCGCGGCCGCGTTTCTGAAAAGATGATCGCCGCCGAGAAGGACGGCGATGCAACGGGTGATCGCGCCCGCCGCGTACTCCGCTCACTGCCTGCGGCGAACATTTCCACCATTCACGCCTTTTGCGCTGGGTTGCTCCGCGAACACGCGCTGGAACTGGGGCTTTCGCCGGCGTTCCAAACTTTGGAAGATGAAGACCGCGACGCGCTGCTCGGCGAAGTTCTGTGCGCCGGAATTATTCAAACCCTGGAAGACGATGCGGACTTCCGTGAGTTCTGCTCCGGCATTTCGATTCTCGGCTCGCCGGATAATCCGTACAGCCTGATCAACACGATTCGCACGCTGCTCGAAAAGAGTTTCAGCCGCGGACTCGACTTGAGTCCTGCTGAAGCGCTGCTTCCGCCGCCGGAACGGACGGTTTGTAAGCAAAGTTTTGAGCGCATTTGCGCCGAACTTGAAACCTTTGATTTACCGAAAACCGCCGCCGATGCGCTGGATGCGCTGAAGATCGCGCTCGCTGACTTCCCAAATCCGGCGCTGATGGCCGCATTGCCGAAATTCGGTCAGGCGAAAAAGGTGAAACATTTGTCCGATGAACTGGCGGAACTGAAAGAACGGTTTTTGACGGAATATTTTTACGAACAGAATGTCGAAAAGTTCCGTGCCTTCGCCCGCTGTTTGTCGGCTTGCGCCTGCGGCTTTACCGAGACGAAGCGGTCACGCGATGCCGTCGATTTCGGCGACCAGCTTTTACTGGCGCGCGATCTGCTCCGGGGCGGCAGATTCAAAAACCGGTTCGACTGGATTATCGTGGACGAAGTGCAGGATACGTCGAGGGTGCAGTACGCTGTAATTGAAGCACTCTGGGGCAAAGAAACGCATCTGGTGATCTGCGGCGATAAGAAGCAGTCGATCTATGCCTGGCGCAGCGCCGATCCGCAGGTGATGCCCGATCTTGAAAAAGCGATGGAACAGCGCGGCGGAATTAAACGGATTGATCTGAAAACAAGTTTCCGCAGCAACGACCGGGTAATCACAGCGGTTAATGAGATGTTCAGCGGAATTTATGAGCGGTACGATGCGCTTGAGCCGCAAGGCGTTCTCGCCGGCGAAAAACCGTGCGTCGAGTTCCTGGCGCCGGACGGCGATGAAAGTACGATAGAGGATGAAATGTCGGCGGTGGCGCGCCGCATCCGGCTGCTGGTGGACGGCGGCGCGGAATGGCGTCCGAAGTTTGGACATAACGGCAAGACATTTGCCGAAGGCGAACCGTTCAACTATGGCGACATCCTGATTCTTCTGAAACGCTCGACGCATCAGGCGGCGCTTGAAAAGGCGCTGCGCGATGCCGGTATTTCGTACACCAGCGGCGGCAAAGGCCGCGCGCTGTTCGAACAGCAGGAAGTGCGCGATCTGCTTCTGTTCCTGCAGGTGCTTTGCGAGCCGACAAATGATTTGGCACTGATCGGCTTTCTACGCTCGCCGTTTGCCAATGTGCCTGACGATGAAATCGTACAGCTCGGCTGGGACGGCGAAACCTTCGACCACGAGATTTTGAGGAAACAGTTTTTTGAAAGCGGGCTGCCTGCGGCGGAGCGCCTTTTGCGTTACCGTGCGCAGACCGGCGAAAAGCTGGCATCACAGCTGGTGCGCGATATCGTTCGCGAAACGGCGTTCGATGCGCAGCTGGCCGGACTGCCGGGCGGCGAGCAGCGGCTGGCTAATTTTAAAAAGGCGCTCGACTGGATTCGCGCCGCCGAGCGCGGCGGACAGGTTCTTTTGCCGGATGTTGTGCGGCGGTTTGAAAAATACATTAAGACGCCACCGCGCAGCGGAGCCGCTGAAGCACTGCTTCCTGATCCGGAGCAGAACGCGGTGACGCTGATGACGGTACACGGCGCGAAAGGGCTGACGAAGCGCGTCTGTTTCGTGCCGGATATCAGTTTCGGCGATGTCAACGATCCGGGCTTCGCGATGTTTTCGCCGGAAGGGCGGCTGGAGATGAAATTCGCCGGGCTCGCCGGCGAAGAGGTGAAATCGCCAGGCTGGGACGAGGCCCGCGCCGCCGATAAGGAAATCCGCAATCTCGAACTGACGAATGTTTTCTATGTGGCGATGACCCGCGCCCGCGACCTGGTCGTCCTTTCCGGCGCGGGCACCAAAGAGCCGAAGGGCTGGCTGAAGCTGAGTGAAGCGTTTTTGGGGAAGGCGGCGCCGGAGGTTTTGCGAAAGCTGAGTTTTTCGGAAATGCCGCAAGCGGAAGAAGGCATGATGCATGAGGCTGTAGGCTTGAGGAAAGAACTTGAATATAAATCTTTGCTGATACCAAAAGGCCTCGAACGGAAGCCGGTGACGAGTCTGGTTGAATCCCTAAAGTCTAAAGCCCAAAGCCTAACGCCTTCAAATGATCGAAGATCATTTGGAACGCTTGGTCACGCGGTGCTGGAAGAACTGGCGAAAAACCGGTGGACGGGAAATATTCCGGAGCTGGTGAACCTGTTTAGTGCAGAATTCGGCGAAGTGGAAATTGATGTATTGATTCCGCAACTCGAAGCGGCGCGCGATCTTTTACGCAAGGAGACGGCGGACGCGACAACGCTGTTTACGGAACATCCGTTTGTGCTGAAACGCGGCGAGCTCCTGCTGGACGGGACGATCGATCTACTGGCGCAGTTCCCTGACGGATTCAAAATTTTCGACTACAAGTTCACCGGCGCGCCGCCGGAATCGGTTTTAGAAATGTATGCGCCGCAGTTGGAGGCCTACCGGGAGGCGGTTGAAAAGCTCCATCCCGGCGTGGCAGTTTCGGCGGTGCTGGTGCTGATCGGCGAGTCGGTGCAGCTTGTTCCGGCCGGCTGATCACTTCGTTTTGGCGCGGCTGACGTCGGAGAGGTAGGCGGCGATGCCGTCGGCGATGCCGCGGGCGATCCGGTCGCGTCCGGCGGGATCAATTACGATGGCTTCATCTTTCGGATTGCTCATAAAAGCCATTTCGACGAGGGCGGCGGGGCAGGGCGCATCGCGCAGGACTTCAAAGCGGGCCCGTTTAATGCCGCGGTCTTCCTGTCCGGTGGCTTTAATCAGGTTCTGCTGAATGCGATAGCTGAGTGCCATGTTGGCGACGTCATACCGGTTTCCAGGATTGGTGTCGGCAGGGAGTTTCCCCCCGCCGTAGGAGTTGCTGCTGTAGCGGCCGGGCAGGGCAAGGACGAAGGTTTCGGCTCCGCGGACGTCACGGTTTTTTCCGGCGGAGTTGGCGTGGATGCTGACCATCAGATCGGCTTTAAGCGCAGCGGCTTTGCGGCAGCGGGAGTCGAGATCCAGGGTCCGGTCGCTCTCGCGGGTCAGTTCGACGTTGATGCCGCGGGCTTCAAGCCGGTTTCGTACCCGGTTGGCAACGTCGAGCGCGACCTTTTTTTCCTGAACATTGCGCGGACTGCTGGCCCCTTTATCGTCGCCGCCGTGGCCGGGGTCGAGGACGACCGTGCGGGTTCCGGCGTTTTTCAGGAATTGAGTCGGACGTGCCACGGGCTCGATGGTTTTATTGAAGTCGGTTGTATCTATGGCCCACGACCAGCCGACTTTACTAACCGGCTCGCTGAGTGCGACGAGCGTCCCATTGATCCAGACGCTGCGGGATTCAGTCTCGAATTCGATTTTGTTGTATTTATTCTGCAGGCGGACGCGCTTTTTGGCGGGCTGGGTAACGGTCATTCCGTAGTAAGCGGCCAGGTTGGGCAGGGTGACGTAACTTCTGCCGTGCGAGGTGACGGTGCGTACGCCGGCGAAGGCGGTTGCGGCAGTAAAAAAAACTGTCAGTCCGATAACGGACAGTAGAGCGTTTTTGTTCAGGCGCATGAAATAACCTTTTAAGCGGGAGGGTTCATTTGTATAGTCTGCGAAACAGTTATCACGGACTACTTCATGAAGCGAGGCATATATCACTTTGAACAGCCCCGGACGCTTCGGCTGGGGCTTTATCTCTTTCTTTTTCTGTCGGTGATGGGCGGCGGCACCGCCGGATATCACCTGATCGAAGGCTGGCCGCTGGATGAATGCCTTTTTATGACGGTAATTACCGTTTCAACCGTCGGATTTGGGGAAGTGCACCCGCTTTCGCATGAAGGCCGGATGTTTACGATTCTGCTGATTTTCTTCGGGGTGACGGCCGCCGCACTGTCGCTGACCGCGATCTTTGAGTATTTTATCCTGCGCGGGCTGAATAATCTTTTCGGGAGAAATAAAATGGATAAGCAAATTGAAAAGCTCAACCGGCACATCATCATTTGCGGCTACGGACGTACCGGCGATTACATCGCCCGCGATCTGCAGAAAATGAAAAAATCTTTCGTCGTGATCGAAAGCGATCCGGAGCGGGTCAAACAGATGGAGCATGAGGGTGTGCTTTATATTCTGGGGGATCCGTCAGATGAAGAACTTCTGGAAACCGCCGGCGTTACCCGGGCCGAGGCGCTGGTGGCTGCGCTGCCGAAGGATGCGGACAATCTCTTTTTAACGATCAATGCACGCAGTCTGAATCGCGACCTGCATATTATTGCCCGGGTTCAGGATGCGGACAACAGTCGTAAGTTGATCAAGGCCGGCGCCAATCAGGTGGTTTCGCCGTTTTCGACCGGCGCTGCCCGTATTGTTCAGCTGCTGACCCGCCCGGCCGCGCTGGATATGGTTGAGCTGGTGACGCAGCGCGAAAACCTTGAGCTGGAAATGTGCGAAATTCTGGTGGATGAGAAGAGTGATCTGGCGAGCAAGACGCTGGCGGAGTCTCATGTCCGGCAGACGCTCGGCTGTATGGTTTTTGCTGTTAAGCGCCCGAGCGGCGAAACGGTGTTTGATCCTGATCCGCAGATGAGAATTGAACCGGGCGATGTGCTTATGGCGATTAAGAAGCCACGTCCGGCGGAAGAGTGAAGATGGCTGGTCAGTACGGTTTCTGTTCGCCGGTCAATAGCAGGTAGCGTCGCGTTGATTCCGCGCCCGCCTGATCCGAGATTGTGATCTGTGTTCCGGCTCCGTGCAGCCTTGTCCCCTGAGGCAGAGGTTTCCAGTCCGCTAGTTTGCCCAGCGGAGCATCGGTGTAATAAACCGTATAACTCAAATTGCTTGCGGCTTTCCATGTGATGGTTGTTTCGCCGCCGGCGGTGGCGGTGGCCATTTTCGGCGAAACAGGAAATTTGACCGGCTCGGGTGCGGTAGAGCACCCGGCCAGTATGAGCATCGTCAGAAGGATGATGTTTTCTTTCATTAGAACAGTTCCCACCACGCTTTTTTCGGTGCCTGCGGAACGACTATTTCCGCCGCAGGAATTTCTTCCGTTGAAAACGGATCTGCTTCAACTGCGGCGGCCGGTTTTTCTATGGGAGTTGCTTCAATCATCGGCACGGCAGGATTTTCAACCAGCGGAGCGGGGGTCAGATCAACTGCTGGGGGCGGTTCAACGATTTGCGCCGGTTCGGTAAAAGAGGCCGCCGGAGCAATGACCGGTTCTGGTTTAAGCGACGGAAATGCGCCGGCTTCCGGGGCCGGTTTAAGAGCCGGAATAGGTGCCGGTATAACAGCGGCTTTAGACTCAATTGGCGGGACAGATTTGACTGCCGGAGCCTTTTCTTCTGCCATCGCGGGTGCGCTGACGGTGATGGTCTTGACCGGCTCGGAGGCGGGGACTTCAACCTCGGGAACCGTTCCGAGTTCACTTTGAATTGTTACCGGCACAATCGGCGGCGGCGGAAGTGTTGCGAGATACTGCCATTTATCCAGATCGATCAGGAAGTCTCGTTTTGCCCGTTTTGCAGCCAGTTCATCGCCGCGGAGATTCCACCAGTGAACATTACTTAGTGTCGGGTTAATTTCCTCCAGTGGATAACCGTAGCGTTTTGCGAACTGATCCCAGTCGCTGAATGGGAAATCGAAGTAAAGGCCGAGCAGATGAATCATCGCGCGCGAGTTGGTGGTGGAGAGGCGGTTGGCGCTTTCGCACCAGGTGCTGTTTGGAGTCAGTGCGGCAGGCACGCGGACCCGGTCGTATTCCACCAAAATCGCGTGTTTGGGCCGGTTAGCAAAGAAAGTGCCGTTGGCGTAATCTTCCACCGGCACGCCGACCCAGTTATCGCCGTTCCACGCGTGGAGCTTCAGTTCGCCTCTTGCCGTCTGGTAGCTTACAAGCAGGACGGGATATCGCCGGGAAATATCCTGTGCAATCTGAAGAGGGAGAACCTCGCGCGGCACCACCAGCATGGTGATATCGCTTTGCCAGAAAGCCCAAGCCGCCGGCGAAAAGGCGGTGATTATAACCACGGCAAAAAAAATCAGTTTTTTAAACATAATCAGCCCTTTTCTTAGTTTAAACCTGAACGACTGCCGGTGCGGGCGGAAGCCGCAGGCTGAGTTTGTCGTCTATCATCATCAAGGCGGCGCCGTTGTCGCCGATCATTTTCAGCCGGTCAACGATTTCTTTCACATTGGCCTCTTCTTCGACCTGTTCGGTGACGAACCATTGCAGGAAAACCTGAGTGGCATGATCTTTTTCTTCTACCGCGACGTTCAGCAGTTCATTAATTGATGATGTCACAAACTGTTCATGCTTCTGGCTGGCTTCGAAGGCACCGAGTATTGAGCCGAAATCCGCCGGCGGCTCATCGATTTTCAGCAGCCGGGCTTCGCCGCCGTGTTGCATGACATAATCGAACATCTTGGTCATATGGATGACTTCTTCATCGTACTGTATGCGGAACCAGTGTTCACAGCCGGGCATACCGAGTTTGTTGCAATAGGCGGACATCGCCAGGTAGAGGTAGGCGGAATAGAATTCTTTATTGATCTGGGCGTTAATCGCTTTTTCCATTCTCTTTGTAATCATGGTTGCAACTCCCTTTATTTGCAGGGATTCTAGCCCAACCATGCGGGCAGTCAAACCACAACCCTTGAAAACAGATGTTCTTCCGGCCGTCCAGGACGCGGTCAGGAACCGTCTTTTGCCGTGGTTTGCGGCCAGTGCACGAGACCTGCCGTGGCGCCGGAACCGTACGCCGTACCGCGTCTGGATTTCCGAGATCATGCTCCAGCAGACCCGCGTGGAGCAGGTTGTTCCGTATTACCGGCGCTGGATGAAAGCCTTTCCGTCGTGGAGCGCGCTGGCTCGCGCACCGCAAGGCGACGTGCTCAAGCTGTGGGAAGGTCTCGGTTATTACCGCCGTGCGCGCACTCTTCACGCCGCCGCGCAAATCATCGCCGGTGAATACGCCGGAAAAACGCCGGTTACGGCGGCGGAACTGGGAAAAATGCCGGGGATCGGTCCGTATACGGCGGCGGCGATTGCCAGTCTTGCATTCAACGCCGACTCCGCGGTGGTTGACGGCAACGTCATCCGTGTTTTGAGCCGGCTTTTCGCTTTTGGCGGCGACACGCGGTCAGCCGCCGGTAAAAAACAGATGCAGGCCTGGGTTGATGATCTTCTGGTGAAGGGCCGAGCTGGCGAATTTAATGAATCAATAATGGAGCTTGGGGCTCTGATTTGTCTGCCGAAAAACCCGAAGTGCGCAGAATGTCCGCTGCAGAACATTTGTCCGGCTTTTGCCAGCGGCGCGCCATCAATGTTTCCGGTACTGAAGAAAAAAAAGAAAGCTCCTCATATTGTCGTCGGCGCGGCGGTGACGATGAACTGTAAGGGCGAAATACTGATTGCCCAGCGAAAGCAAAACGACATGCTTGGCGGGTTGTGGGAGTTTCCTGGCGGTAAGCAGGAGCCGGGTGAGACCGTTGAGGAGTGCATCGCCCGTGAACTGAAAGAGGAGCTGGGTATTAAAATCGCCGTCGGCGAATTTCTTATGACGGTTCGGCATGCCTACAGCCACTTCACTATGACTATGCATGTTCACCGCGCGAAAATCATCTCCGGCCGGCCGCGCCCGATTCATTGCGCCGATTATGCCTGGGTAAAAGTGAGGGATTTAGGAAAATACGCCTATTCGAAGGCTGACCTGCTGGTGGTAGAAAAACTGCAACCGGGGTGAGTTTGCGCCGGCCGGGTGAAAAAAACGGAAAAAAGGTTGATGCGCTGGGGGGAATGATATAGACAGTACCCTCTTTTTCCGCGGACAGAGGTCTGCAATACTGGACTGGAGATTACAGAAATATGGCAACGAAAATACGTTTACGTCGAATGGGCACCATCAATAAGCCGTTTTATCGCATTGTGGTAGCCGATTCCCGCTTCGCAACAACCGGACGCTTCCTCGAAATTCTCGGCTGGTACGATCCCAAGCAGAAAGGCGACAATTTCAGCGTTAATGTTGAACGCGTCAAGCATTGGATTGGTACCGGCGCACAGATTTCCAATACGGTCATAAGCCTTTTGAAAAAGGCAGAAGCCGGGCTGGGCTTTCCTGTCGGCGCGGCGCCGGATAAAAAAGCTTCCGAACAGCAGGAGGCTTAAAAATGAAGAAGCTTGTGAAGCAGATGGTCACCGCATTGGTTGACCAGCCCCGTTGCGTTAAAATCACTGAGATCAAAGGCGAAAAAAGCGTCGTCTATGAACTGCGTTGCCACGAGAAAGATGTCGGTAAAGTAATCGGACGCAGCGGAAAAACCGTTGGTGCCATGCGCACACTCCTCGGTGCAATTGCCGCCCGGGACGGTCGCCGTACGATGCTCGAAGTGGTGGAATAAAAAAATACACCGTGATACAAAAGCGGCCGAAAGGCCGCTTTTTTGTTTTATGAAGATTGATGTCATAACCATTTTCCCCGAAATGCTCGACGGCTTTCTCGGTCGAAGCATGATGAAACGTGCTGCTGAAGCAGGGCATGTTGCCTTTAATTGTATTAATCTGCGCGATTACGCCGAAGATAAGCACCGCACCACCGACGACCGGCCGTTTGGTGGCGGCCCCGGAATGGTTATGAAGCCGGAGCCGATCTTCAGTGCGGTAGAATCGGTTCGTACCGAAAAGTCCCGCGTGATTCTGATGTGTCCGCAGGGGCGGCCTTTCACTCAGCAACGGGCGCAGGAGCTTTCAGGTGAAGAGCACCTGATTTTTGTTTGCGGACATTATGAAGGAGTGGACGAGCGTATTCGCGAGTCGCTTATTGATGAAGAGATATCCATTGGCGACTATGTTTTAACCAATGGAGTGCTTCCTGCCGCCGTCGTGATCGATGCCGTAGTGCGGTTGCTTCCCGGAGTACTCGGCGGGGAGGGGGCCGCCGAACAGGAATCGTTCAGCGAACCGCTGTTGGAGTATCCCCAATATACCCGGCCGGCAGAATTCCGCGGCATGAAAGTCCCGGAAGAGCTGGTTTCCGGCGACCATGCCGCCATTGCAAAATGGCGCCGTCAGCAGGCCGAGAAACGTACCGCCGCCCGCCGCCCGGATCTGTTTCCCGGTCGCGGTACAGAAAGTTGAGATGACGCTTGACCGAAAAGCGAAGTTCGATATTATTCGACGCTCGCTTTTGGAATTGGAAGAAAGAGAACAATTATGAATCCGGTAGTCTTAAAAATAGGCAAAGAACAGTGCACCAAGGAAATTCCCGTTTTCAATATCGGTGACACCGTCGATGTTCATGTAAAAATTAAAGAAGGCTCTAAGGAGCGTATCCAGGTGTACAACGGCACCGTAATCGCCCGTGAAGGTGCTGGCGTGGCCGAAACCTTTACCGTGCGCCGCGTGGCTTTCGGCGAAGGCATCGAACGTGTGTTCCCGATGCAGAGTCCGAGCGTGGCGAAGATTGAAGTTGTGCGTAGCGGTAAGACCCGTCGTGCCAAACTTTATTATTTGCGTGATCTTGCCGGTAAGAAGGCGCGCATTAAAGAACGTCGTGTGTAAACTGTAATGGACATGCTCCGTTATGAAAAAGAGGCCTGGCAATCAGGCCTCTTTTTTATTGCCGGCGTAGATGAAGCCGGCCGCGGCCCGCTGGCTGGGCCGGTTGTTGCCGCGGCCGTTGCATTCGTCCGTGAGCCGCTCGAAAACGGCGGAGCGAAGATATTCTCCGGACTTACCGATTCAAAAGCGCTGAGCGAAAAGCGGCGTGAATATTTTTTTGATCTGTTGCAGAACTGCTATTTTGCCCGGATCGGATGTTCCGTTGTCGGACCGGAGATCATAGACGAAATCAATATTCTGCAGGCCACTTGGAAAGCCATGGCGGAAGCCGTTGCGCAGATCGCTCCTGCTCCCGATCTGGCGCTGGTTGATGGCTGGCCGGTTTGCGGACTTCCCTGTAAATCGCAGAGCATTGTCAAAGGCGATGCGCAGAGCCTTTCAATCGCCGCAGCCAGCGTTATCGCCAAGGTTACGCGTGATCGCCTGATGATCGAACTCGACGTACATTTTCCTCAGTACGGGTTTGCGCAACACAAAGGTTATGGAACCGCCACGCATCTTGCGGCCATCCATCGGTATGGGAGTTCTCCATGTCACCGTAAGACTTTCCGTCCGGTCTCTGAGCTCAACCAGGGGGAGTTGAATTTATGAAGAGCCTGTTTCAGTGGTTTGAAAAAAAGGCTCCGCACCTTCGCACCGGCCAAAGAGGTGAGGCGCAGGCCGAAAAATTTCTGAGAAAGGCAGGATTCCGAACCCTTGCCCGCAATGTGCGCGTGGGGCACGACGAACTTGATCTGATTGTAAAGCAGGGGGACACCCTGATTTTTGTGGAGGTCAAAACCAGATCAACTGAGGAATTTGGGAGACCCGTTGCGGCGGTCAACCGCGCCAAGAGGAAGAAGCTGTCCCGCGCCGCAGTTCACTTTTTAAAAAAACGCGGGTTGCATCCCCCGTACATCCGGTTCGATGTGGTTGAGGTAATAGGCGAAACCCCAGAAATCCGGCATATTAAAAATGTTTTCACGCTTGAGGGCGGTTATCGTGTCTGGTGGTGAAAATCAATATGGTGCCACGACGAGTCCGCGTGGTATTCCGTCCGGATGGCTGGAAGGGGTAAAAAACAGACCATCAAAAAATTTACCCCAAAATAGTTGACAGGATATCAATATTAGCTAAAGTCGCTCCCCTTTGTGTGACAGACCAAAGCAGTTTTGGTGTTTGCGCAGAGTAATTTAGGACTAAACGGGTATAGAAAGAAGTCTGTTTCTTTGGCGGAGAAAAGCAGGGAACGGAGCTTTTTGTGCTTTTTTATTTTTGAATGAGGATGTCGCGGGCACGGGGGACAAGGACCGCCCACGTAGCTCAGTTGGTAGAGCACGTCCTTGGTAAGGACGAGGTCAGCGGTTCGATCCCGCTCGTGGGCTCCATAGAAAAGAACGATTTAACTGGATTAAAGTAGTAGCAATAAGGATCAGGAGGAAATAAGTCATGGCTAAGGATAAATTCGAACGCACAAAACCGCACGTGAACGTGGGTACGATCGGCCACGTTGACCATGGTAAAACAACATTGACCGCTGCGATCACCTGCGTGCAGGGCTCTAAGGGTCTTGCGCAGTACATTGCATACGATCAGGTCGCGAAAGCATCTGAATCACAGGGTCGCCGTGACCCGACGAAAATTTTGACGATTGCCACTTCGCACGTCGAATATTCAACTGCTAACCGTCACTATGCACACGTTGACTGCCCCGGCCATGCCGACTACGTTAAAAACATGATTACCGGCGCAGCTCAGATGGATGGCGCTATTCTTGTGGTTAGCGCTTGCGACGGACCGATGCCGCAAACACGCGAACACATTCTTCTGGCCCGTCAGGTTGGTGTTCCGGCTGTCGTGGTATTTATGAACAAGTGCGACCTGGTGGACGATTCCGAATTGCTCGACCTCGTTGAACTCGAAATTCGCGAACTGCTCAGCAAGTACGAATTCCCTGGTGACGACACTCCGATCATCCGCGGTTCTGCAACCGGTGCAATTAAAGATCCTTCCGGACCGGGCGCAGCCTGCATTCAGGAACTGATGGACGCTTTGGATAGCTACATCAAGGAACCAGTACGTGTTACCGATCAGGCTTTCCTGCTGCCAATCGAAGACGTGTTCTCCATTGAAGGCCGCGGTACCGTGGTAACAGGACGTGTTGAACGCGGTATTGTTCATACCGGTGATGATGTCGAAATTGTTGGTTTGAAACCGACCGTCAAGACGACTTGCACAGGCGTTGAAATGTTCCGCAAAATTCTGGATGAGGGTCGGGCTGGTGACAACGTTGGTTGTTTGCTTCGCAGCACGAAGAAGGAAGATGTTGAGCGCGGTCAGGTTTTGGCCAAGCCGGGGTCTATTTTGCCGCATACCCACTTCAAGTCTGAAGTTTATGTCTTGAGCAAAGAAGAAGGCGGTCGTCATACCCCGTTCTTCAAGGGCTACCGTCCGCAGTTTTATTTCCGCACAACTGATGTGACCGGTGATATTACTTTGCCGGAAGGTGTTGAGATGGTCATGCCGGGCGACAATGTTACGATGGAAGTCCTGCTGATCACCCCTATCGCGATGGAGCAGCACATGCGCTTTGCGATTCGTGAAGGCGGACGTACGGTTGGTGCCGGTCGCGTAATCGAAGTCATTAAGTAAGCAGGCGATAGGAATCAGCTGACAAAGTGATGTGCTCGTCGAACAGTACATCACTTTGTGAGTCATAAGCCGGGAAAGATTGAAATCATGCGAGACATTATTACATTGGCCTGCACAGAATGTAAGCGACGTAACTATACGACGACCAAAAACAAGAAGCTTTCTACGGGGCGGCTTGAAGTAAAAAAATTCTGCCCGCATGACCGCAGTCACACCGTGCATAAGGAAACCAAGTAATTTTAAAAATTTCGGTGTAGGCCAGTAGCTCAATTGGCAGAGCGGCGGTCTCCAAAACCGCAGGTTGGGGGTTCAATTCCCTCCTGGCCTGCCAGTTCTTCGGGAAAAAGAGATGAAAAAAATAGTCGAACTGTTTAAGGCGCTGAAGACATTTCTGAGCGAAGTGAATATTGAGCTCAAGAAATGTACCTGGCCGACGCGACAGGAGCTTCTGGGTTCGACCATGGTTGTAGTAATCTCTGTACTGATCGTTGGTGTTTTTGTTGGGTTGAGCGATACGGTGATAATGGGCTTGTTGCGGGCCGTTCTTCGGTAGGCGGATAGAAAGACAAAAATGGAAAAACAGTGGTTTGTTTTACATACGCTCTCCGGGCACGAATACAAGGTGCAGAACAGCATTATCAGCCGGGTGAAGCAGGAAGAACTGGGCGAGTACGTCGGCGAAGTTCTGATTCCGACCGAAAAGGTTTCGGAAGTTAAGCAGGGTAAGAAAACAACGGTGTCGCGGAAGTTTTTCCCCGGCTATGTGTTGGCAAATTTAGCTTTATATGGTGAGAACAAAAAACTGGTAGAGGAAACCTGGTATTTTATCCAGAACACGCCCGGAGTGATCGGCTTTGTCGGAGGAGAATCTCCGGTTCCGTTGCGTGCCGATGAAGTGAGCCGGATTATCAACCAGGTGGAAGAGAAGAAAGAGACGGTTACACCTAAGATTCATTTTGAGGCAGGGGAGACTATTAAGATCACCGACGGTCCGTTTTTGAACTTTAACGGAGTGATTGAAGAAGTAGATCCGGCGCGCGGCAAACTGACCGTTTCAGTTTCCATTTTCGGGCGGTCGGCTCCGGTTGAACTTGAATACTGGCAGGCAGACAAAGCGTAATTTGAGCGGAGTTTATTTATGGCAAAGAAAGAAAAGGGATTGATCAAGTTGCAGATTCCGGCCGGGCAGGCCAATCCGGCTCCGCCGGTAGGTCCTGCACTGGGTCAGCACGGCGTGAATATCATGGAGTTCTGCAAGGCGTTCAACGCGGCTACGCAGAAGGAAGCGGGTATGATTATCCCAGTGGTGATTACTGTTTATCAGGATCGCTCGTTCAGCTTTATCACCAAGAGTCCGCCGGCCTCCGCGCTACTGAAAAAAGCAGCGGCCGTAGCTAAAGGCTCGGGTGTTCCGAATCGCGACAAAGTGGGTAAAGTGACTCTTGCGCAGGTTCAAGAGATTGCCAAAATTAAAGAGGCTGATTTAAACGCCAGTGGTCTGGATGCGGCTTGCCGCATCATCGCCGGCACAGCCCGCAGTATGGGAATTGAGGTTGTATAACCATGGCTAAGCACGGAAAAAAATATACCGCAGTAAAGAAAAAGGTTCAGGTTGAGAAGCTGTACGCCGTTGAAGAAGCGCTACAGTTCATAAAAAATAATCCGACCGCAAAATTTGACGAAACCATCGAAGTGGCTCTGCGAATGGGCGTCGATCCGACCAAATCGGACCAGGCAATCCGCTCCACTGTGGCGCTTCCGAACGGAAGCGGTAAAGATGTTCGTGTGATCGTGTTCGCCACCGGGTCTGCTGCTGAAGCTGCGCGCGCGGCTGGTGCTGTTGAAGCCGGCTTTGAAGACCTCCTGGCTAAAGTGACCGGTGGCTGGATGGATTTTGATATCGTCGTATCTACCCCGGATGCAATGAAAGAAGTCCGCAAGCTCGGTAAAGTGCTCGGCCCGCGCGGTCTGATGCCGAATCCCAAAACCGGGACGGTTACGGACGACACGGCGACTGCGGTCAAGCAGTTCAAAGCTGGTCGTGTGGAGTTCCGCATGGATAAAAACGGGAACATTATTGTTCCGTTCGGTAAACTTTCATTTGCCGTTGAAGCTTTGGCTGAGAATTTCAGGGCAGTGTATGATGCCATTCTGGCTGCTAAACCATCTTCGACCAAAGGTATTTATATCAAGCGGTGTACGGTCTCCAGCACGATGGGGCCGGGATTACATCTTGATGTCAAAGATTCTGCAGCGGCTTAATTTGCAAGGATGAGGCTATAGTCATGAGTAAAGAAAACAAAAAGATCAGGCCTGAAAAACAGGCCATGTACAATGAGGTTCAGGAGAATATCTCCGGAGCTATCTACATGTTGCTGGCCGACTATAAGGGCATGACGATGCCCGAGACCGATGAATTTAAAAAACTTCTACGTGGTGCTAACGCACGGGTTAAAGTTGTCAAAAACAGCATGCTCGGACGTATCAGTAGCGAGATGGGGTGTGGACTTGGCGATACAACGCTGAGCGGACCGACAGCCGTCATCTTCGGTGCCGGCGACGTTGTTGAAGTGGCTAAGATTCTGAAAAAATTCACCGGCGACAAAAACAAGCCGACGGTCAAAGGCGGCGTGCTGGAAGGCGCGATTCTTTCTCAAAAGGATGTGGCTGCGCTGGCTTCACTGCCCGGCAAGAAGGAACTGCAGGCCAAACTGGTCGGAACTCTGGCGGCTCCGATGACTCAGGTGGTCGGCGTGATGAATCAAAAGGTTTGCAGCCTATTGTACGTGCTGAATGCCGTTTGTGAGAAAAAAGAGAAGGTAGCGTAGTTAATTTTTAATTAGGTTGGTTGAATTCAATTCATGTGTAGGGAGGAAAAGAAAATGGCTGAAGAAACTGTAGAAGTAAAACTTGAAGGCAAAATGGCTGAGTTCGTTGATTGGATCGAAGGCATTTCGGTGCTCGAACTTTCGAAGCTCGTCAAAGCGCTGGAAGTACGTCTAGGTGTTTCCGCAGCAGCTCCGGTCGCAGTAGCGGCAGCGGGCGGTGCGGCAGCAGGCGCGGAAGCGGTTGCTGAAAAGACCGAATTCACTGTGGTGCTGGCACAGGCCGGTGCGCAGAAGATCCAGGTTATTAAAGAGCTCCGCGGCGTGACCGCGCTGGGCCTCAAAGAAGCCAAAGATCTGGTGGACGGTGCTCCGAAGACGATCAAAGAAGGCGTCTCCAAAGAAGAAGCCGCAACCATCAAAGCGAAACTCGAAGGCGTGGGCGCCACCGTCGAAATCAAGTAATGATGCGATATGTCTCCTGTTCCGGCGGCTTCGGCAGCCGGTTCAGTTGCATATTGATAATGTTTGAATTTCGTGTGCCCAGTGTATCCCTATTAATGGGTATCTGGGCGAAGCGTCCAACAAAAGCCTGAAGGTGATGGAATGGTCGAGAGAAAAAACTTTGGAAAACTGACAGACGTAATTGAAGCTCCGGATCTTATTGAGCTTCAGACCAATTCCTATGCGGAGTTTCTCCAGCAAGGAGTCGCCCCGTCGCGCCGGAAAAAAACCGGTTTGCAGGCGGTTTTAAGCGAGGCATTTCCGGTCGAAAGTTATGACGGGCAGATTGCTCTTGATTTCGTAAGCTACGAAATCAAGGAGCCGAATATGTCCTATGTCGAATCCGTTAAAGAGGGCGAAACCTATGCGGCTCCGCTCTATGTTACGTTTCGGCTGCGCGAAAACGAAGACGTCCGCGAAGACACCCTGTTTATGGGTGAAATCCCGCTGATGACCGATCGCGGAAGCTTTGTCGTTAATGGCGCGGAACGTGTTATCGTCAGTCAGTTGCATCGTTCGCCGGGTATTTGCTTCGAGCAGACCACTCATGCGAACGGTTCACTTCTCTATTCATTCCGCATCATTCCGGATCATGGTTCATGGGTTGAAACCCAGTTTGATACTTCGGAACTGCTGTATGTCTATTTGGATCGCAAACGTCGCCGCAGAAAATTTCTTGCGTCAACGTTCCTGCGCGCTCTTGGTTACGGCACTGATGAAGAAATCATCAACCTGTATTATACGATTGAAAGTTTCCCACTGAACAAGCGTATTGGCGACGAATCGGAACTTTCCAATCTGGTACTCAAAGACGACGCCGTGGACAGCGACTCGCAGTCCGTTATCGGTCGCCGTTATGATGCGCTCACGCTGGATATGATTCAGCGCATGAAGCTTGCCGGATATAAGAACGTCGAAGTCGTCAACGTTTCGTGGGACGAAGGACTCTTCCTGAAAACGATTCAGAAAGATACGACCCGTTCCGTAGACGAAGCTCTTAAGGATCTTTATCAAAAGTTGCGGCCCGGCGATCCGCCAACCACCGCTTCAGCGCGTCAGATGCTTAAACGTCTTTTCTTTGATGAAACCCGCTTCAGTCTCAGCCGGGTTGGCCGCTACAAAATTCAGCAGAAGCTGAAAACTGCCGCGACGTCACTGACGCTGGATAAAGAAGACGTGGTGGAAGCGATTCGTTACCTCATCAATATCCGCATGGGTAACGGCACACTGGACGACATTGACCATCTGGGTAGCCGTCGCATCCGCACGGTCGGTGAACTGCTCGAAGGGCAGTGTCGCGTCGGGTTGGCCCGCATTCAGCGCCTCGTCAAAGAGCGTATGACGATCTTTGATACCACGGTCGATCGTCTGACTTCACAGAAGTTGATTAATCCCAAAGCCCTTTCGGCTGTGATCAAAGATTTCTTCGGCCGGTCGCAGCTCAGCCAGTTCATGGACCAGACCAATCCGCTGTCCGAACTGACGCACAAACGCCGTCTTTCTGCGCTCGGCCCAGGCGGATTGAACCGTGACCGTGCGGGGTTTGAGGTGCGTGACGTTCATAGCTCGCACTATGGCCGCATCTGCCCGATTGAAACACCGGAAGGTCCGAACATCGGTTTGATCTCCTCGCTAAGCACCTTTGCCCGCATCAACGAGTACGGGTTCATTATATCCCCGTACCGTAAAGTGGAAAAGGGTCGCGTTTCTGAAAAAGTCGAATCGCTTACAGCGGACGAAGAGGAAAATTTTGTCATTGCTCAGGCGAATGCGCCGCTGAATCCGAACGGCACATTCCAGAACGACCGTGTCATGGTACGTATGCGCGGCGACTTTAAAGAAGTTGCTCCGTCTGAAGTGCAGTACATGGACGTATCGCCCAAGCAGGTGGTGAGTATTGCCGCCGGATTAATTCCGTTTCTGGAGCACGACGACGCCAACCGAGCCCTGATGGGTTCAAACATGCAGCGTCAAGCGGTTCCTCTGATGGTCTCTGAACGGCCCTTTGTAGCTACAGGAATCGAAGGCCGTATTGCCCGCGACTCGCGTGTGCTGGTTATCGCGGAAGAGGCCGGCAAGATCGCGTATGTATCGGCTGATAAGATTATCGTCTCAAAAGACGGCGAAGCTCCGGTCAAAAAGAAAACGCCTAAAGAAGACTATCAGGAATACGATCTGCGCAAGTTTATGCGTTCTAACGCCGGCACCTGTCTTAATCAGCGGCCGATCGTCAAGCGTGGCGATAAGGTTAAAAAAGGCCAGGTACTGGCTGACGGTCCTGCGACGGATCAGGGCGAACTCGCTCTCGGCCGCAACGTGACCGTCGCCTTTATGCCTTGGTGCGGATACAACTTTGAAGACGCTATTCTGATCAGTCAGAAGATCGTCAAAGAGGATGTCTACACGTCAATCCACATTGAAGAATTTGAGTGCGGTGCCCGTGATACCAAGCTGGGTCCGGAAGAAATCACCCGTGACATTCCTAATGTTGGTGAGGAAGCGCTCAAGAATCTGACTCACGAAGGTATTATTCAGATTGGCGCGGAAGTTAAGCCCGGCGATATTCTTGTAGGTAAAATCACTCCGAAAGTTGAAACCGAGCTGGCCCCTGAAGAACGTCTGTTGCGTGCCATTTTCGGTGAAAAGGCCGCCGATGTCCGTGATACATCACTGCGCGCGCCCAGCGGCACTTACGGTATTGTGATGGACGTCAAGGTTTCGGCAAAAAATAAAAACGCCAAGGAAGAGCCTAAAGCCAAGCCAGCTGCCGATATGCGTAAGCGCCAGAAGGATATTGAAGAGCGCTACAGAAGTTCCGTGCACGAATTGACCGAAGATCTGACGGAAGCTCTCAGCAATATTCTGCTGGGCGAAAAGATTCCGCTGGATGTCATGAATGCGCAAACCGGTGACGTTATTATCCCGGCCAATCGCAAGATCACAAAGACACTTTTGCGCAAACTGGCGGCCAACTACGAGCACATCGAAATTGATCCGAGTCCTATTCGCATCAAGATCATGAGCATCATCGACAACTTCCGTAATAAGTTTGCCGAAGCCGAAGCCGACAAGCAGCGTTCGCTCGATCGCGCTGGAAGCGGCGAGGAAGTCGACGAAGGCATTGTCAAGCAGGTCAAGGTTTATGTGGCCAGCAAGAAAAAACTGTCGGTCGGTGACAAGATGGCCGGACGTCACGGTAACAAGGGTGTTATTTCGCGCATTCTGCCCGAAGAAGATATGCCTTTCCTGCCAGACGGAACTCCGGTCGAAATTGTACTTAATCCTCTCGGCGTACCTTCACGTATGAATGTCGGACAGGTTCTCGAAACACATCTCGGATGGGCCTGTAAGCATCTTGGTATCTATGCGGCAACTCCGATTTTCGACGGGATTTCGGAGAAAGAAATCCGCGAAATGCTTGAAGAGGCCAATCTGCCGAAAGATGGTAAGACAGTGCTCTATGACGGACGTACTGGCGAACCTTTCGAACAGCGAGTGGTGGTCGGAACTATTTACATGCTCAAATTGCACCACTTGGTGACCGAAAAGATCCATGCCCGTGCCGTTGGTCCGTACTCGCTCGTTACCCAGCAGCCGTTGGGTGGCAAGGCGCAATACGGCGGACAGCGCTTCGGGGAAATGGAAGTATGGGCGCTGGAAGCTTACGGAGCGGCATACGCATTGCAGGAAGTTCTCACCGTCAAGAGTGACGACCTGTCCGGCCGTACCCGAATTTATGAGTCCATTGTGAAGGGTGAGAACGTGCTTGATGCCGGACGTCCGGAATCGTTCAACGTGCTGATCAAGGAACTGCAGGGGCTCGGCTTGAATTTTGAGGTTAGAAAGCCGAACACGGACAATGTTTCTTTCACAGGGCATCTTTAATCTTTGACAGGAGAATACCGGTGGATACACGTAACGCAGCAGATATACTTGGCGTAGAGGCCGAAGCGGTCGGTGAAGTGGCCAGCATTAAGCTGGCTTCGCCTGAGAACATTCGTTCCTGGAGTTTCGGGGAAGTTAAAAATCCTGAAACCATCAATTACCGGACGTTTAAGCCTGAGAAGGGCGGTCTTTTCTGTGAACGAATCTTCGGCCCGTCCAAGGACTGGGAATGCAGTTGCGGAAAGTATAAGCGCATCAAACATAAAGGCGTTATTTGCGACCGTTGCGGCGTCGAAGTGACGCTGTCCCGTGTGCGTCGCGAGCGCATGGCGCACATTGAACTGGCGGTCCCGGTTTCGCACATCTGGTTCTTTAAAGCCACGCCGAGCCGCATGGGTCTTTTGCTGGATATGACTCTGCGTAGCCTCGAGCATATTATCTACTACGACGACTATGTAGTCGTTGAGCCGGGCGAAACACCGCTCAAAGAAAAACAGCTGCTGACTGAACTCGAATATCGTGAAGCACTGGACAATTACGGCGACGGTAGTTTCGACGCCCGTATTGGTGCCGAAGGTCTCCGTGAACTGCTTAAAAAAATCGACCTGCCCGAAAAGCTGGTTGAGCTTGAGGACGCTTTGGCGAGCACCCGGAGCAAGCAGACACGCAAAAAACTGGTCAGCCAGATGAAGGTAATCGAAGGGCTGATCAAGAGCAATTCAAGGCCTGAGTGGATGATTTTTGAAGTACTGCCGGTAATTCCTCCGGATCTTCGTCCGCTGGTTCCTCTCGAAGGCGGACGTTTTGCAACATCAGACCTTAACGACCTCTACCGCCGTGTCATCAACCGCAACAATCGATTGAAAACATTGTTGGCGCTCAAAACACCGGAAGTGATTATTCGCAACGAAAAACGGATGTTGCAGCAGGCGGTGGATTCGCTGTTCGACAATGGTCGTCACGGTCGCGCCGTTAGCGGGCCGGGTAACCGGCCTCTGAAATCGCTGAGTGACATGCTGAAGGGGAAACAAGGCCGTTTCCGCCAGAATCTGCTCGGTAAGCGCGTGGACTATTCCGGACGTTCCGTGATCGTAGTCGGTCCGAATCTTAAACTGAATCAGTGCGGATTACCCAAAAAGATGGCGCTGGTTTTGTTCGAACCTTTTATTATTCGCAAGCTCAAAGAACGCGGCATTGTGCATACTGTGCGTAGCGCCAAAAAGATGATCGAGCGCGAAGAAGAGGTGGTGTGGGATATTCTCGACGAAGTGACCAAGGGGCACACCGTCATGCTGAATCGTGCGCCGACGCTGCATCGCCTCAGTATTCAGTCGTTTGAGCCGGTTCTGATCGAAGGGGAGGCCATTCAGGTTCATCCGCTGGTCTGTACGGCATACAATGCGGACTTCGACGGTGACCAAATGGCCGTTCATGTTCCACTTTCCATCGAAGCACAGATCGAGTCCAAATGTCTGATGCTTGCTCCGAATAATATTTTCTCACCGTCCAGCGGAAAGCCGGTTATGACTCCGACGCAGGATATCGCGCTCGGAATGTACTTCCTGACCAGCTTCTCGCAGACATTCATCCTTGAATCGCGGAAGAATGCAGGCAAAGAAGTGCAGGAACGTCTGCCTCTGTTGGCAGACAACAACGAAGTACACACCGCGTTTGATGAAGGCGCACTCCGTCTGCACGACCGCATCCGTTATCGCAATCCGGATTATCAGCGGGAAACAAAATTTGGTGATCAGCATAAATCCGCCATTGTAACAACCGTAGGACGTGTTTTCTTCAATGAAGTCTGGCCTGACAGTATCGGCTTTGTGAATGAACGGGTCACCAAAAAGCTGCTCGGCAAGCTCATTGAACACTGCTACGAGGTAGCAGGGCACAACGAAACCGTCCGGGTGCTTGACAGTCTTAAGAATCTCGGGTTTGCGCAGGCAACGGCCGCAGGTATTTCGATTGGTCTTTCCGACATGATTATTCCACCGGAAAAAGCGGAAATTATTGCTGCAGCGCGCAAAACAATCAGCGCGGTGGAAGACAAGTACAAAAAAGGTCTCATCACTGACGGCGAGCGCTACAACATGGTTATTGACCAGTGGACCGATGCGAATGACAAGTTGACCGGCAAGTTGTTTAGCGCCTTGGAGCGCAACGATGATCCGGCAAATAAAGATTCGTCTAAAGACCTGAACCCTGTGTTCATCATGGTGGACTCCGGCGCCCGCGGCAGCCGTCAGCAGATTCGTCAGCTGGCCGGTATGCGCGGTTTGATGGCTAAGCCGTCAGGTGAGATTATTGAACGTCCGATTCTCGCAAACTTCCGCGAAGGACTGAGCGTTCTGGAATACTTCATTTCAACACACGGTGCCCGTAAAGGTTTGGCCGACACTGCGCTCAAAACCGCAGACTCCGGATACCTGACCCGCAAGCTGGTCGATGTGGCTCATGACATCATCATCATGGAAGAAGATTGTCATACGCTTAACGGCATTGAAGTGAGCGCCATTACCGATGGTGATGATGAACTTGTATCGCTGACTCAGCGTATAGTTGGGCGTACAACCTGTGATGATATTCTTGATCCGTACAACGCGAAAGAAGTGATTGTCGCTGCAAATGAAATTATTGACGAATACGCCGCTAAGAAAATTGAGCGGGTCGGTGTTGAAAAAGTACGCATCCGCAGCGTGCTGACCTGCGAATCCCGTCGTGGTGTCTGCGCCAAGTGCTACGGCCGAAATCTGGCTTCTGGTCGTGAAGCCCGCCTGGGTGAGCCGGTTGGTATTATTGCCGCACAGTCCATCGGTGAGCCTGGAACGCAGCTGACCATGCGTACCTTCCATATCGGTGGTACAGCCAGCTCGGTCTTTAAGCAGCCAAAAATTACGGCCAAAGAAAACTGCGTGGTTCGTTACGAAAATCTCCGTACGGTTAAAGTGGAGACCGGCAACGTCATTCTTAATAAAAATGGTTTTGTGGTGACGTATGACGACGACGGCCGCGAGCTAGAGCGCTACTCGGCAGTTATTGGTGCTGTGATTACAATTGAAGACGGTGCTCGCGTGAAACGCGGCGATACGTTCGTCAGTTGGGATCCGTACAGCGTGCCGATTCTTTCCGAGCAGGACGGTAAAATTGATTTCCATGACTTTATTGAAGGCGTTACGGTTCAGAAGGCCGAAGATGCCACGACCGGCGTTGAAGGCTTGGTTGTGCTTGAGCACAAAGAAGACCTGCATCCGCAGATTGTTGTTAAGGATGCCTCCGGTAAAGCCATCGCCTATTACTCTATTCCGGCAGCGGCCCACGTGATGGTGACTAAAGGCATGAAGATTATTGCCGGCGCCACACTGGCCAAAACTCCTCGCAAGCAGTCCCGCACCAAGGACATTACCGGTGGTTTGCCGCGCGTGGCCGAACTGGTCGAAGCGCGTCGTCCGAAAGAGGCCGCCGAAATCGCGAAGATTGACGGTGTGGTCGAGCTGGGCGGTATTGCTAAAGGTAAGCGCCAGTTGATCGTTCGCGACCCGGCGACCGGCACCGAAGAAGAGCATCTGATCCCGATGGGTAAGCACGTTATCGTTTACTCGGGCGATGTGGTTCAGAAGGGGCAGCAGCTCACCGAAGGTCCGATCGTTCCGCAGGAACTGCTGGAAGTTTGCGGCCCTCAGGAGTTGCAGGAGTATTTGGTAAATGAAGTACAGGCGGTTTACCGTCTGCAGGGCGTGGAAATCAACGACAAGCACATTGAAGTAATTGTTCGTCAGATGCTGCGTAAAGTTAAAATCACCGACCCTGGTGACACCGAATTTCTCTGGGGCGAACAGGTTGAGAAACAGAAGTTTCAGGAAGTCAATCAGCGGGCTATGGAAGAAGGGCGCCGTCCGGCGGAAGCTTCTCCCGTGTTGCTGGGGATCACCAAAGCCGCATTGGCCACTGAAAGCTTTATTTCGGCGGCATCATTCCAGGATACTACTCGTGTATTGACGCAGGCCGCCACGCTGGGACGTATCGACCAGTTGCGTGGTTTTAAAGAAAACGTGATCATGGGGCATCTGATTCCTGCAGGAAGCGGATTCCCACTTTACAAAAACATTCGTCCAGTCAAGTTGGGCGAAGAAATCAGCGTAGAGGATGCGCTGGGTTCGAACCCGTTGCTTGGACAGGATGAAAAAACAGCAGAAAGTTAAATCTTAATGCTTGCTGGATGAGCGGCCGGCTCCTATTATCTGCCGCTCGTTTTTTTTGATGGAAGGAACTTATGCCGACGATTAACCAGTTGATTAAAAAACCGCGCAAACCGCTGCTGAAAAAAAGTAAATCACCCGCGTTGATGAACTGCCCGCAACGGCGCGGCGTCTGTCTTCTTGTGAAGACCATGACCCCTAAAAAGCCGAACTCTGCGTTGCGTAAAATCGCTCGCGTGCGGTTGACAAACGGTCGCGAAATCAACGCCTACATTCCGGGTGAAGGTCACAATCTGCAGGAACACAGCATGGTGCTGGTTCGTGGCGGAAGGGTGAAGGACTTGCCGGGGGTTCGCTATCACATCGTGCGCGGCACTCTCGACTGTCTCGGTGTGACGTCGCGTCGCCGGGGCCGCTCTAAATACGGAGCCAAGAAACCGAAAGCATCTTAAAGAAAGTTTTTAAACCATGGCAAGAAGACGCAGAGCAGAAAAACGTACGGTTACAGCAGACCCTCGCTTTAACAGTGAGCTGATAGCTTACATGATCAACAGCATCATGGGACACGGAAAGAAATCAACCGCTGCTGCCATCGTTTACGGCGCGCTGGAAGATATTCAGACGAAACTCAAAGAAGAAGATCCTCTGGCGGTGTTCGGTCGCGCGATGGAAAATATTAAGCCGAAGCTTGAAGTAAAATCAAAACGCGTTGGTGGCGCCACCTATCAGGTGCCTCTTGAAGTCAGTCCGAAACGCCAGACGGCGTTGGCCAGCCGCTGGCTTATTCAGTATGCTAAAACCCGTCGCGGCCAGCCGATGCGTCGTGCGTTGGCGATGGAAGTGCTGGATGCTTACAACAACCAAGGGTCGGCAGTCAAGAAACGGGATGACACCCACAAGATGGCTCAGGCCAATAAAGCTTTTGCTCACTACAAGTGGTAATTACCGGGATTCGAAATGAAGTTTGCTGTGAAACAGGACGGAAAAAATGCGAAGAGTTCTGTGCCTTCCCAACGGGAAGACGCAGAGCGCGGGCGCAGTCTGTCTTCGATCCGCAATATTGGAATTGTAGCACATATCGATGCCGGCAAAACCACGACTTCCGAACGCATTCTGTATTACACCGGTCGTGTTTATAAGATGGGTGAGGTGCATGAAGGCACTGCCGTCATGGACTGGATGGAGCAGGAGCAGGAGCGCGGTATTACCATTACCAGCGCGGCTACAACCTGTTTCTGGAAAGATCATCAAGTCAATCTCATCGACACCCCCGGCCACGTTGACTTTACCGTTGAAGTTGAGCGGTCTCTGCGCGTACTCGACGGTGCGATTGGCGTATTCTGCGGAGTGGGAGGCGTTCAGCCGCAATCCGAAACCGTCTGGCGTCAGGCCAAAAAATATCATGTTCCCTGTCTGGCATTCGTTAACAAGATGGATCGTAAAGGCGCCGATTTCTGGTCGGTTGTGAAACAGATCCGTGAGAAATTGGCCGCACCGGCCGTCCCGATTCAGCTTCCACTGGGATCGGAGGAATCTTTTAAGGGCGTGGTCGACCTCATTACGATGCGCGCATTTTTATTTAATGAGGAAAATCTCGGTAGCGAAGTTCAAGAGATAGCGATTCCTGAAAACATGGCTGTTGAAGCTGAAAAATCCCGCGCCGAACTGATTGAGCGCGTTTCCGAAGCCGATGAACAGCTGATCGATATTTATCTCGAGAATCCCGACGTGCCCGCCGGCCAGCTGATCGCGGCGTTGCGCCGCACCACGATTTCGGGTCAGATTGTTCCTGTGCTTTGCGGTTCTTCTCTCAAGAATAAAGGCGTGCAGCCGCTGCTTGACGCTGTTGTTAATTATCTGCCTTCACCAATCGATGTCCCGGCCGTTCACGGGATTCATCCCAAAACGGAAGAAGTGCTTTGCCGGGAAGCCGGCGACTTCGAACCGCTCAGCGCACTGGCGTTCAAAATGGCGAACGACCCGTTTGTCGGCAAGCTGGTGTTCGTGCGAATTTATTCCGGCAAGCTGGAAAAACGGCAGAACGTATTTAATCCGCGCACCAAAAAACGTGAAAAAATCGGGCGTCTGCTTCGTCTGCACGCAAACAGCCGCGAAGATATCGAAGTACTTTACACCGGTGAGATCGGTGCAATCTCCGGTCTGAAAAATTTCACCACTGGCGACACGCTTTGCGCAGAAAACGATCCGATTGTTCTGGAGCGAATTGTGTTTCCGGAGCCGGTTATCGCGATGGCTATTGAGCCGAAGACTCAGGCGGATCGCGATGCGCTTAAAGAAGCGCTCCATTCCCTGACGGAAGAAGATCCGACGTTCCGTGTGACCATGAACGAAGACACCGGACAGACGATCATCAACGGCATGGGTGAACTTCATCTTGAAATCATTAAAGACCGTATTTTCCGCGAATTCAAGGTGCAGGCCAATGCCGGCAAGCCGGTAGTGGCTTATCGCGAAAGTGCACAAAAAGCAGCTGCCGGTGAGTTTACCTTCTCTCGTGAAATCGGCGGACGCGGCCATTTTGGCCATGTTATTGTTCAAGTCGTTCCGCGCGAACGCAGCTCTGGAAATCACATTTCCATTAAGGTTTCCAACGAAGTGATCCCGGCAGAATTTCATGATGCAATTAATGACGGTCTCAGCGATGCGTTGATGACCGGCGTGCTCGGCAATTATCCGCTGGTTGATGTGGATGTGACGGTTACAGGCGGCAGTTCCCATCCAACGGATTCTTCTGAGATGGCTTTCCGTACCGCGGCCGTGATGGCTTTGCGTGCGGCGGTCGGCGGCTCTTCGCCGACGTTGCTGGAACCGATCATGAAGCTTGAAGTGGTCGCCCCGGGAGAGCATTTGGGCGATGTGATGAATGATTTAAACGGTCGTCGCGGACGGATCCGCGAGATCGAGGCTCGCGAGGCAGTGCAAATTGTACATGTGGATGTACCGCTGGCAGAAATGTTCGGCTATTCTACCACATTGCGCTCACTGACTAAGGGCCGGGCCAGTTACACGATGGAGCCGCATTACTTCGAGGCGGTACCGGATTCCATACAGGAGACCATCTTAAACCGGTAGTAGAGATAAATTATGAATAATCAGCGAATACGTATACGTTTAAAATCTTTTGACCACCGGGTGTTGGACGCCTCGTCAAAGGAAATTGTAGAGACTGCGAAACGCACCGGTGCCCGCGTGGCAGGTCCTATTCCGATGCCGACCCGTATTGAACGTTTCACCGTCAATCGCAGTCCGTTTGTGAATAAAAAATCAATGGAACAATTTGAAATCAGAACGCATAAGCGTCTGCTGGACATTATTAACCCGACGATCAAAACAGTGGACGAGCTTAAAAAACTCAATCTGCCGGCGGGCGTGGACATCACCATTAAAATCTGAGCGAAATCATGAAGAGTCTACTAGGAAAAAAACTGGGCATGACCCAGATCTTCGACGAAGAAGGACGGCGGGTTCCGGTTACGGTTATCGAAGCCGGACCTTGCAGTGTGGTTCAGCGCAAAACCGCCGCCACGGATGGATATGAAGCGATTCAGCTTGGGTTTGGCGTGCAGAAGCCCGAACGGGTTGCTAAACCGCTGGCTGGGCACTTTAAAAAAGCTGGCGTTGGAACAATGCGTGAACTGCGTGAAGTCCGTGTGGATGCGGATGATGCTGCTAAAGCAGGCGACACTTTGACCGCGGCTGTCTTTGAGGGAGTCAATTTTATCGATGTGCTGGGCGTTACAAAAGGTAAAGGCTTTCAGGGCGTAATGAAACGGCATAATTTCGGTGGCGGGCGCGCAACCCACGGATCGCACTTTCACCGGACGACCGGATCAATCGGTATGAAAGAAAAGCCAGGCCGCGTTTTTAAAGGTAAAAAAATGGCGGGTCAGATGGGCAATACGGAGGTCACCGTCCAAAATGTTAAGGTGATCCAGGTGCGCGCTACCGAAAACCTGATTCTGGTTAAAGGACAGGTGCCGGGCGCAAACGGCACGACGCTGGTGCTTCGCGAAGCACTCAAAAGAAAGTAATTTGAGAGGATGACCATGAGTACATTGCCGCTTAAAGATTGCAAGGGAAAGAAGTTGGGCGAAGTGACCCTTAGCGATAAGTTTACTGTCGCCGACAAGGGCGCTCAGGCGGTTCATCAGGCCGTTATAACATATCAGGCTCATCAGCATCAGGGTTCTGCTAACACGCAACGTAAGGGTGAAGTTGCCGGCTCCGGCAAAAAACCCTGGAAGCAGAAAGGTCTTGGACGCGCTCGTGCCGGTTATCGTCAATCGCCGGTGTGGCGCGGTGGCGGCGTAGCTTTCGGTCCGCATCCGCACAAAGTACGTAAACAGGTCCCTCGCAAAGTGGCTCGTTTGGCGTTTGCCTGTGCTTTTGGTGAAAAAGCGGCTTCTGGTCAGGTAATGGTTGTCGACAGCATTAAGCTGTCCTCGCCGCGCACTAAAGAAATCTGTTCTTTACTGCAGGCGCTGGAAATAAAGGGAAAGACCCTTTTAATTCTGGATGTAATGGACACCAGTGTTGTGCTGGCGGCCCGCAACCTTCAGAATGTTGAAGTGGTGTGCGCAGAAAATGTGAACACCTATCAGATTATCCGTTACCCGCAGATCGTTATCACCAAAGCGGGCGTGGAAAAACTCGAGCAACGCCTGGCTTAGGAAGGAATTTTCAATGAAAGACGTATACAAGGTAATACAAAAAGTCGTGTTGACCGAGAAGGGAACGCGTATCGCTGAAGAAGAGAATAAATATATCTTCAATGTTCGCCCCGATGCCAACAAGGCGGAGATCAAACAGGCGGTAGAAGAGCTCTTCAAGGTGAAGGTCAGTGCAGTTAACACAATGAAACGCCAAGGTAAGAATAAGCGTGAGCGTACTGCCAGTTCCGGACGGACGTCCGGAACAAAACGTGCCGTAGTAACGCTGGCCGAAGGCAGCAAGATTGATTTGGTTTAAGGAGTTCGAGTCATGGCTTTAAAAACATATAAACCGACCACGCCGAGTCGCCGTCACACGGTGACATCTGCGTTTGAAGAAATTACAAAATCTACGCCGGAACGGTCTTTGATCCGTTCGAAGAAAAGCACTGGCGGGCGAAATAGCGCCGGGCGCGTATCAACTCGGCATCGCGGCGGCGGACACAAGCGTCGTTACCGTCTGATTGATTTTAAACGCAATAAATATGGTGTTCCAGCGGTCGTCGCGGCGATTGAGTACGATCCAAACCGTTCGGCCCGTATTGCGCTGTTGAATTATGTGGATGGCGAAAAACGCTACATGATTGCGCCTGTCGGTCTTCAGGTCGGCACTGTGGTACTGTCTGGTCCGGAAGCCGAACCGGCGGTTGGTAACGCCCTGCCGCTTGAAAAAATCCCGCTTGGCATGACGGTTCATAATATTGAATTGAAATCCGGCGGCGGAGGGCAGATTGCCCGTTCTGCAGGAACCGGCGCGCAGCTGATGTCCCGCGAAGGCGACTTCGCTAATTTGAAGATGCCGTCCGGTGAAATCCGTCGTGTTCGCGTCAACTGCTACGCCACAATCGGTCAGGTCGGGAATGCGGATCATGAAAATATTTCCAGCGGGAAAGCCGGGCGCAAGCGCTGGCTGGGCATTCGCCCAACTGTTCGTGGTGTGGCCATGAACCCGGTTGACCATCCGATGGGCGGTGGTGAAGGTCGCACTTCCGGCGGCGGTCATCCGCAGTCGCCGTGGGGCACGCTCGCCAAGGGTAAGCGCACCCGCAAACACAAACTGGCTTCGAATAAGTATATTATCGAACGGAGAAAGAAATAAGTTATGGCTCGTTCACTTAAAAAAGGTCCTTACGTAGACGTAAAGTTGCTCAAGAAAGTTGAGCAGATGGAAGTCTCCGGCAGAAAGAAGCCGATCAAGACATGGGCTCGTGCTTCGATGATCGTGCCTGAGTTTATCGGCCATAACTTTTCCGTTCATAACGGCAAGGTTTTTGTTGCGGTATTTGTGACGGAAAACATGGTTGGGCATCGTTTCGGCGAGTTTGCTGCGACCCGTGCATTTAGGCAGCATGGTGTTGCAACGGATAAGACCGTCGCTAAATAAACTATTTTTTTTATAGAAGTTCTGGATTTGAAAATGGAATGACGTATAGTTGCCGCCTTTGCGTAAAAAACGGCACGGATGAGAGAGATAAAAATGGAAGTTTCAGCAACAACAAAATATGTGAGAATGTCGCCGATCAAAGCCCGTTATATGGCATCTGAGATCCGTGGTCTTTCAGTTGCGGAAGCCCTTCGTATTACAAGCTTTAACGCAATGAAGGCGGCGACAGAAATCGGCAAAACACTCAAATCTGCCGTTGCCAATGCTCAGAGCAATGAGGGCGTCTCAGCAGAAAATCTTTTTGTGAAAGATGCTTATGTTGATGGCGGACCGGTTCTCAAACGGTTTCGGCCCCGCGCACGCGGATCAGCCAGTGCCATTCGTAAACGCACCACTCATATCACTGTTATTTTAACTGATCGTAAATAAGGAAAGGGAGTCGTTTTGGGACAGAAAGTAAATCCTATAGGGTTCCGGATTGCTGTAAACAAAAACTGGCGTTCTCGCTGGTTTGCCGGCAAGAAGGAATTTGCTGATCTGCTTCAGGAGGATATCCGTATCCGCGAAGCCGTACAAATGCGTCTGAAAGAGGCTGCTATTTCCAACGTTTTTATCGAACGTTATGCTAACCGTGTTCGCGTGACTATTCGCACGGCTCGTCCGGGGCTGGTGATTGGCCGCAAGGGAGAAGATGTAGAAAAATTGCGCGAGCAACTTGGTAAGATGACCAAGAAGGAAGTTTACATTGAAATTGATGAAGTAAAGAAACCCGACATTGATGCCAGGCTGGTTGCTGAGAGCATTGCGTTACAACTGGAACGGCGTGTCTCATATCGCCGCGCAATGAAGCGCGCAATTCAGATGGCGATGGATGTCGGTGCTGACGGCATTAAAGTGCTGGCTTCTGGGCGTCTGGGCGGTGCCGAAATCTCCCGTACGGAGAGTTACAAAGAAGGCAAAATTCCGCTTCATACGCTGCGGGCCGACATTGATTACGGAACGGCAACTTCCCGGACCGTAGCTGGAGCCATCGGTATCAAGGTGTGGATTTGTAAGAAGGATGAAAAGGCGCAAGCTTAGGAGTATTGATCAATGCCTTTACTGCCCAAACGAGTTAAATATAGGAAAGTCCAAAAGGGCTCCCGTCGCGGTATGGCCAAAGCCGGCACAACGCTGGCTTTTGGTGAGTATGGTCTTCAGGCGATGGAGCGTGCATGGATAACAAACATTCAGATTGAGGCCTGCCGCGTGGCAATCAACCGCAACCTGAAGCGCAAAGGGAAGCTTTGGATCCGGATTTTCCCGGACAAGCCTTTCACCAAAAAACCGCTGGAAGTTCGCATGGGTAAAGGGAAGGGCGGCGTCGAAGGGTGGGTCTCTGTAGTACGTCCCGGCCGGATGCTCTTTGAGCTTGACGGAGTGACTGATCAGCAGGCGCGCATTGCTATGCGGCTGGCTGCCACCAAGCTTCCCATACGGGTGCAGTTTGTGACGCGTCATGCAAACCGCTGATTTCAGCTGAGAGTATCGAATGAAAAAAGTAAAAGAACTTACAGATATGACAACGGTCGAGTTGCGGCAGCAGCTTGAGGATGCAAAGAAAGAGCTGTTTACATTGCGCCTTCAGCAGGTTTCGGGGCAGCTGGAAAATCCGCTGCGTATCCGTGCCGCGCGCCGCTCGGTGGCCCGCATTAAAACGGTTATGAATCAGGCGGCGAAAGCCGAGGGGTAAAAGATGGAGTTAAGAGGTCATCGAAAAGTGCGCGAGGGTCGCGTGTGCAGTGTTTCGGGTAACAAAACTATCGCTGTGCTCGTTGAGCGCCGGGTTCGGCATCCGTTGCTTGGTAAGGAACTGCGTGTGACAAAAAAAATTCATGCGCATGATGAAAATAACGAAGCTAAGGTTGGTCAGGTGGTTCGGGTGATGGAAACGCGTCCGATCAGTCGACTGAAAAACTGGCGGCTTATCGAAATTATTTCGAAATAAGGCAGGTAATAAAATGATTTTAGTACAGACCAGACTGGATGTCGCGGATAACACGGGTGCGCGGAGCGTGCAGTGCATCCGGGTTCTGAAAACCAAGCGTAATTACGCTAAGGTTGGTGAGATTATTAAGGTGGCTGTCAAAGAGGCTCAGCCGGGCGGTATTGTCAAAAAAGGCGAAGTTTGTGAAGCGGTCGTTGTGCGGACTAAATCGGCGATTCGCCGCCGCGACGGCTCTGTTTTGCGTTTCGACCACAATGCAGCTGTCATTATCGATGCGGCTAAAAATCCGCGGGGGACTCGCATTTTCGGCCCCGTAGCCCGCGAGCTGCGTGATGGCAACTTCATGAAAGTGGTTTCGCTCGCGCCGGAAGTGCTTTAAGGAGAGGTGACATTTTATGGCAGCGATAAAAAAAGGTGATTTGGTAAAAGCCGTCTGTGGTGATGATAAGGGGAAGACCGGCAAAGCCCTTCAGGTGCTTCCGGGCTCCGGGCGGGTTGTGGTGGAAGGCTTGAATTTTGTGAAGAAGCACATGCGCAAGACCCAGGATAACCCAAAGGGCGGCGTGGTTGAAAAGGAAGCTTCGATTCACATGTCGAATCTGAAAAAAGCAGAATAACTGATTAATTTATTTAGAGAGGGTATCCATGATACCGACAATGAAAAAAAAATATCGTGAGCAGGTGGTGCCGGAACTTCAGAAGAAGTTTAATTACAGCAACCGCATGCAAATCCCAGCGCTTTCAAAAATCGCCATTAATGTGTCCGTCGGCATGCAGCATGACCGTGACGCCTTGCAGGCGGTGCTTGATGATCTGACGAAGATCGCCGGCCAGCGTCCGGTAACGATCAAGGCTCGGAAGAGTGTGTCTAACTTCAAGTTGCGTGAGGGCGTTTCTCTGGCAGGGAAAGTGACGTTGCGCGGGGCTCGGATGTATGAGTTCTTGGATCGCCTGATCAATACAGCCTTGCCGCGTATCCGTGACTTTCGCGGTATTCCTCCTAAATCATTTGACGGCTTCGGGAACTATTCTCTTGGCCTCAAGGAACAGACGATTTTCCCGGAAATTAATCCGGACCATGTCCGCAAGGTGCACGGCATGGATGTGACGTTTGTCACGACGGCCAAGACCGACTCTGAGGCCTATGAACTGCTCCGCCTTATGGGGATGCCGTTTGAAACCGCCAAAAACAAAGGTGAACAGCAATGATATTGAGCGATCCTATTTCTGATATGCTGACTCGTATCCGCAATGCCAACATGGCAGCGCACGTTAAGGTGCAAATGCCGCATTCCAAGATGAAAAGCGAGCTGGCCCGTATCCTTAAACAAGAAGGATACATAAAGGACTACACCACTGAAAAAGTAGATGGAAAGCCGACGCTGGTTCTTCATCTCAAATATCAGGGTGATCAGAAGCCGGTTATTCAGGGGTTGCGGCGCGTCAGTCGTCCGAGCTGTCACCACTATGTGACGGCGGACGATGTCCCGCGTGTATTAGGAGGTATCGGTACGGCGGTTCTGAGCACCTCGTCCGGTATGCTCAGCGATAGAGATGCTCGCAAGGCCCACGTGGGCGGCGAAGTGCTTTGCTATGTGTGGTAATTTCAAATCGAGGTTGTAACGATGTCAAGAATAGGAAGATTGCCTGTAACGATTCCTGCCGGAGCGGAAGTGACGCTGAGCGGGAATATCGCCACGGTTAAAGGAGCCAAGGGGCAGAGCTCTTTGCGGATTCCCGCACAGATCACGGTCGCCGTTGAAAACGGCCGGGTGATTGTCGGACGCAAGGATGAAACGAAAGAAGCCCGTGCACTGCACGGCACCATCCGTAATACGCTTAACAATATGATTCTCGGCGTACAGAACGGGTATGTAAAAGAGCTCGAAATTCAAGGTGTAGGATACAAGGCTCAATTGCAGGGAAAGGTGCTGGTTCTTGCGCTCGGCTTTTCGCACGACATCAAATATGAAATTCCCGAAGGTATCAAAGTCGAAGTTACCGGGGCGACCGATGTAAAAGTCTCGGGGCACGAAAAGGCTCTGGTCGGTCTGGTCGCTTCACGTATTCGCGCATTCGCTCCTGCAGAACCCTACAAGGGCAAAGGCGTGCGTTACAAAGGTGAGCAGGTTCGGCGTAAAGAAGGTAAGGCAGTGGCTTAATCATGAAGGTCAAAAACAAATCAGATTATCGGAAGCGCAGACATCTTCGTTTGCGGAACAAAGTACAGGGAACCGCCGAACGTCCGCGTATGGCTGTTTATGTCTCCAACCGTTATATTTATGTGCAGGTCATCGACGATGCGGCACAGAAAACTCTTTGCTCCGTTTCGTCGCTCGGCGAAAAATGTACAGTGGATACCGCCAAAGCATTGGGTACCAAGGCGGCGGAATCGGCCAAAAAACAGGGTGTTTCCAAAGTTGTTTTCGACCGCGGCGGTTTTGCCTACGGCTCGCGTCTGCGTGCGCTGGCCGACAGTGCCCGTGAAGCCGGTCTTCAGTTTTAGTTTTATGTAAATGAGGAGTTGCTCGAAGTGATTGAAAAATCAGCAGAAAAAAAAGTGAAGTCGGAATTTGAAGAACGTGTAGTTCACATCAACCGCAATTCAAAGGTGGTCAAGGGTGGACGTCGTTTCAGCTTCGGCGCACTGGTTGTCGTCGGCGATGGTGCCGGACGGGTCGGGTACGGCCTCGGTAAAGCTAACGAAGTGGCCGATGCAATTCGCAAAGGCGGGGAAGCTGCCAAACGTGCCATGAAACCGATCACCATGCGCGGCACCACAATTCCGCACGAGACAACAGGAAAATTCGGCGGTGCGCAGGTTTTATTGCGTCCGGCTTCCGAAGGTACCGGTGTAATTGCCGGGGGATCCTGCCGTGCGGTACTTGAACTTGCCGGTGTACGCGACGTCCTCGCTAAATCGCTCGGTAGCAGCAATAAATTGAACGTAACCAAAGCCACCATGGCTGCTCTCGCCACTCTGCGTACGCGCGAAGCGGCGCTTGCGGCCCGCGGAAAATAAAAAAGAGGTTTTTTAAAATGGAACTCCATTCACTACAGCCTGCAAAAGGTTCTACACACCGTAAAATGCGTGTCGGTCGCGGCCGGGCTTCCGGAAAAGGAAAGACCTCGGGACGCGGACACAAAGGGGCGTATGCCCGCTCCGGTCACAAACACAAACCTCTATTTGAAGGGGGCCAGATGCCTATGGCCCGCCGAATCCCCAAGCGCGGGTTCAGTAACTATAACCGCAAAGTATTTGCTCCGGTAAATGTTGCCACGTTGAACGGGTTTGAAGCCGGCACGGTAGTAACGCTTGAGCTGTTGCGTCAGGCGGGTATGGTCAACGGTCAGTGGGATGGCATCAAGATTCTCGGCAACGGCGATCTTGGTAAAAAACTTCTGGTGAAGGCTGATGCATTCAGTGTTACAGCCAAAGCGAAGATCGAAGCTGCCGGCGGCAGTTGCGAAACAGTCTGACCCATAAATTTAGCGGGGTAAACGATGCTATCCGCCTTCGTCAACAGCTTTAAGATTCAGGAATTGCGCCAGCGGATACTCTTTACCTTGGGCGTGATCTTTCTGTGCCGTGTGGTTTCTGACATCCCGATCGCCGGTGTGGATTTCAGCATGATCAGCAGCTACATCAAGTCCTCCGCCGGACAAGGTGTTGGTTTTCTGGATATGTTTAACCTGTTCAGCGGCGGCGCGGTGGCGAACTGTGCTGTCGGCGCGCTTGGCATCATGCCGTACATCAGTGCTTCGATTATCATTCAGTTGATGACCGCAGTGGTTCCTGCGCTGGAAAAACTGGTGCGCGAAGGCGAGTCGGGACGGGCTAAAATAACGCAGTATACCCGTTATCTTACTGTAGCGCTTTGCGCTTTTCAGGGCTTTCTGATCGCGCGTGCACTGGAAAGCGGACAGCTTTATTTCCCCGCGGATGTTGTCCGGATTCCTGGTTTTGGATTTGAACTGCTCACCACCATGACGCTGGTCACCGGCACGCTGTTGCTGATGTGGCTCGGCGAACAGATCACCGAACGCGGAATCGGCAACGGCATTTCGATGATTATCACCGTTAACATTGTTAGTGGTATGCCGGCGGCGGTGGGCGCGATGATCAGTATGTTTAAGCCGGTTGATGGCGTTGTGCGGCATTCGCCCTTTATGGCAGTTGCAATGCTCGTCATGGTTCTCGCGGTTATTGCGGTCGTAATTGCCGTTACACAGGCTCAGCAGAAAATCCCGGTACAGTATGCCAAGCGCGTTGTCGGCCAGAAGGTCTATGGCGGACAGCACACCTTCATGCCGCTGCGTGTTAATTATGCCGGTGTTATGCCTATCATCTTTGCACAGGCCATTCTGATGTTCCCGGCCAAGATATTGAATATGCTGCCGTGGGCTGCTGCAAAGCAAATGGGTGCCGCGCTTGGTTATGGAACCGGCCCCTATATGGCGAGCTTTGGCCTTATGATCCTTTTCTTTTCTTATTTCTGGGTTGCCACACAGTTCAACCCCGTACGGATCGCTGACGATCTTAAAAAACAGGGCGGCTATATTCCTGGTATTCGTCCAGGTAAATCAACCGCTGAATTTCTTGATCGCACCATGACTCGCATTACGCTTGCCGGAGCGATTTTTCTGACTCTTATCGCGGTGCTTCCTACCATTATGGGGAATCAGTTCGGCATTCCTCAAATGATCGCCTCGTTCTTTGGCGGAACCAGTCTGCTTATCACGGTTGGTGTCATGCTCGATACCATGCGTCAGATCGAATCCCATCTGCTGATGCGCCACTACGACGGATTTCTGAAAAAAGGGAAACTTAAATCCGGAAGAAGGTAGGCGATGGAAGCAATTATTCTCCTTGGCGGTCCCGGTGCAGGTAAGGGAACGTTGGCAGAAGACCTCAAGCGGCAGACCGCGTATATCCACGTTTCTACCGGAGATATGTTGCGCGCCGCACTCAAATCAGGAAGTCCGGTCGGTCTGGAAGCCAAGGCTTTTATGGAGGCTGGCGAACTGGTTCCTGATTCGGTCATTCTCCGCATCATCGAAGAGCGCATCGAAAAAGAACCGTCTCCTGCCTGTTTCATGTTCGACGGATTTCCGCGTACCATTGATCAGGCTGAAGGTCTCGATCAGCTTTTGAAAAAATACAACGGCATCATCACTCACGTCTTTGATCTGGAAGTTCAGCGGGAAATTCTGCTGCAGAGGCTTACCGGTCGCCGCATCTGTAAATCCTGCGGTGCCGTGTATCACATGACTAGACGGCCTCCTGCAAAAGAAGGAGTGTGTGATAGTGACGGCGGTGAGCTCTATCAACGCACGGACGACAGTGAAGCCACTATCCTTAACCGTCTCGAAGTATACGGGAATCAGACGGCTCCGCTTATAGCCTACTATCAGCGGCAGGGACTTATTCGCAAAATCGAAGCTGGCGGACATGCCGATACAACAACCGCGTTTGTCATTGATGTGCTTAACGCGTAAGGACGGCTGATGATTGTCATTAAGACTCCGCTCGAACTCGAGGCTATGCGCCGGGTCAACCAAATGACCGCCCGTGTACGCGACGAATTGGTCTCAATGGTTCGCCCTGGAGTTACCACACTTGAACTGGGGGCTGCGGCGCTCGACATAATCCGCAATCTCGGCGGAATCAGCGCCTTCTACGGTTATCACGGTTTTCCGGGGCAGATCTGCGTTTCCGTCAATGAAGAAGTTGTTCATGGCATTCCCGGTAAACGGGTCATCCGTGAAGGTGACATTGTCAGTATTGACACTGGCATCACTTTTGGCGGATTTATCGGCGACACGGCGGTTACCGTAGCGGCAGGTGAAATTGACGATGAAAAAAAGAAACTGCTCGCAGTGACAAAAGCGGCGCTTGATGCCGGAATTGCCAAGGCGGTGGCCGGCAATCGGCTCGGCGATATTTCGCACGCCATCCAAACGGTAGTGGAAGCTGCCGGCTTTTCGGTTGTCCGTGAATTTGTTGGCCACGGTATTGGTCGTGATATGCACGAAGATCCGCAGATCCCGAATTTTGGTAAACCGGGTCGCGGACCGAAGCTCAAGCCCGGTATGACGCTGGCCATTGAGCCGATGGTAAACATTGGCGGCCCGAAGGTGAAGGTTCTGGACGACAATTGGACTGCTGTTACTTGCGACGGCAGCGCGTCGGCTCATTTTGAGCATACCGTCGTCGTCGGCGTAACTGTGCCGGAAATTCTTACGCTTCCCTGATCCGCACCGGCCGTAAAATTAGCGCCATACCCGTTCGAATATTGAACCCCGAAAAAAGGATTTGAGCCTTGTCTTTGCAGGCCGGCTCACTATGATTTCCGCTCTTTTACGAACCGCAGTTTTGTGAACTAACCGGCCGGGTGGCCGTGAACATTCAGCGGGAAATAAAACAACCCCGGAGCGGGGCCTTCCGTGTAATGCGGTTGCAAATGTCTCCGGATCGAACAGAAAATAGAAACCATGGAACAGACAACTAAAACCGATAGTTTCTCAATCGGCCTCGACGCCGCCGCTATCGATGCAATGTATAACAACACCCTCAAGGACTTCACCCTCGGCTCTATTGTGCCCGGTAAAGTGCTACGCGTTCAAGATGACGAAGTTCTCGTCGATATCGGCTATAAATCTGAAGGGATTGTAGACGGTGATGAATTCGAAGACGTCGAAGCCGTCAAGGTCGGCGACACAATCGAAGTTTTTCTCGAAAGCCTAGAAAATGACCACGGCATGGTTGTTCTCAGCAAAAAACGTGCGGAACAGCAGCGCAAGTGGGATCACATTGTTAACGACTGCGAAGAAGGAAGCTTGGTCGAAGGCATGATCACCCGCGCCATCAAAGGCGGCTTTATTGTCGATATCGGTGCCGATGCATTCCTGCCGGGTTCACAGGTGGATGTTGTCCCGGTTCGCAATCTCGACGACTACATCGGCCGGACGCTCCAGGTCAAGATCATCAAAATCAACAAAGAGCGCAAAAACATTGTTGTTTCCCGTCGCGAAATCATCGAAGAAAGCCGCCGTGAACAGAAGCTCAAATTGCTCGGCGAAATCAAGGTCGGCCAGCTTCGCAAGGGCACGGTCAAGAACATTACCGATTTCGGTGCGTTCGTGGATCTCGACGGTATCGACGGTTTGCTGCATGTCACCGACATGAGCTGGGGCCGGATCAATCACCCGACCGAAATGGTCAAAGTCGGCGACGAGATCGAAGTGATGATTCTCGACATCAACCTCGACAAAGAACGCATTTCGCTCGGCCTGAAGCAGACTCTTTCTAATCCGTGGCAGGATATCGACGCGAAATATCCGATCGGCACTCGTGTCCACGGTAAAGTCGTTAGCCTCGCTCCGTATGGTGCGTTCGTTGAAGTCGAAGAAGGCGTTGAAGGTCTTGTCCACGTGTCTGAAATTTCCTGGACCAAGCGGATTCAGCGCGCTTCCGACGTCCTCAAAGTCGGCGACGAAGTCGACGCAGTTGTTCTTTCGATCAACACCGACGACAAGAAGATCTCGCTGGGCATGCGCCAGACCGAAGAAAATCCGTGGGAAGTTGCCGCGCACAAATACCCGATCGGTTCGCTGGTCAAGGGCAAGGTGCGCAACTTCACCTCGTACGGCGCTTTTATCGAAATCGAAGAAGGCGTAGACGGTATGATTCATGTGTCCGATATGTCCTGGACACGCAAAATCAACCATCCTTCCGAAGTCCTCAAGAAGGGCGAGGAGGTCGAAACGATCGTACTCGAAATCGATGCCACCAACCAGCGCATCTCTCTCGGCCTCAAGCAGGCTCAGGAAGATCCGTGGGCGCGCATTACCGACACCTACAAAGAAGGCCAGAAGATCACCGGCAAAGTCACCAAGCTCACCAACTTCGGTGCGTTTGTTGAACTCGAAGACGGTATCGACGGCCTGGTGCACATCAGCCAGATCAGCGATGCACACATCGAAAAAGTCAAAGATGTGCTCAACATCGGCGACCAGATCGAAGCCCGCATTGTTAAGATTGATCCGGTCGAACACCGTATCGGTCTGAGCATCAAAGCGGCCAAGATCGCGGACGAAGACTTCGAGATCAGTGATGAACTGCTTACCGGCCTGCGTCCGGGCGAAGAGCTTGTCGACCTTTCTTCAGCGTTCGACAATCTGTTGACCGGCAACGAAGAGTGGCATCCCGGCCAGAAATCATAATAAAGCGGAGAATTAATCTCCGTTTTTCAAACCCGCAGGTTGTAAACGCCTGCGGGTTTTTTTATGCTCCGGCAGATTATGAATACAGACGAACAGCTCAACTTCCTCACCGCCCGCCATGTGGATTTGATTTCTGCCGGGGAACTGAAACGCAAACTGGAGGCCGCCGCAAAAGAAAAACGCGGCCTGCGCATCAAGTACGGTGCCGATCCGTCCGCGCCGGATATTCACCTTGGCCACGTTGTCGGCCTGAACAAGTTGCGCGAATTTCAAGATGCGGGGCATACCGTTGTCTTCATCATCGGCGACTTCACCGGCATGATTGGCGATCCGTCCGGTAAATCGGCAACCCGTCCGGCACTTTCGCGTGAGCAGGTGGCGGCCAACGCCGAAAGCTATAAACGGCAGATTTTTAAAGTGCTCGATCCAGAAAAAACCGAAGTGCGCTTTAATTCCGAGTGGCTCGGCGGAATGAAGTTTGAAGATGTCATCCGCCTTTCCGCACACGTCACCGTGGCGCAGATGCTGGCACGTGACGACTTTTCCAAACGTTACGCTGAAAACCGCCCGATCTCGCTGGTCGAATTCCTTTACCCTCTAGTGCAGGCCTACGATTCGGTTATGGTCAAAGCCGACGTGGAGCTCGGCGGAACCGACCAGCTTTTCAATCTGCTACTCGGCCGCGAACTGCAGAAAACCTTCGGGCAGGAGCCGCAGGTCGTCATGACGCTACCGCTGATCGAAGGACTCGACGGCGTGCAAAAAATGAGTAAGAGCCTCGGCAACTATGTCGGTGTCAACGAATGCGCCAAAGAAATGTTCGGCAAGCTCATGAGCGTCAGCGACGAACTGATGTGGAAATATTTCCTGCACGTCCTTTGCTACTCAAATTCTGACGTGCGGGAACTTCAAGATGCTGTGAGAGAAAATCGGAGTCACCCTCGAGATGTAAAAGAAATACTGGCAAAGCAGGTTGTAGGAAAATTTCATTCAGACGCTGATGCGGAAAATGCAGCTCGCGAATTTAGGCGTGTTTTTTCGGAAGGGTATCTTCCGGAAGATATGCCGGAATACAGGCTGGTTGAGCCGGAAATCGGACTAATCGAGTTGATCGTTAAATGTGAAATTGCTGCCTCAAACAGCAAAGCGCGCCAGCTCATTCAGGGTGGTGGCGTGCAAATTACTGGTGTCGGGAAAGTTTCTGATATTAAAGCCATCATCACGCCAGTTAATGGCATGGTTCTAAAAGTCGGACGCAAGTTCGCCCGCATCGTGCTTTAAGGAGGTTTTATGTCCTCCGTCATCCTCAAAAAAGGTCGTGAAAAAAATCTTCTTCAGCGGCATCCGTGGATTTTTTCCGGCGCGATTGAGCGCGTTGAAGGTTCGCCGGGTTCCGGCGAAACCGTAACGGTTTGTTCTTTTGATCGCAAGCCGCTGGCGCAGGCCGCGTGGTCGCCGGAGTCGCAGATCGCCGCGCGCATCTGGAGTTTTAATCCGGAGACGATCATCGACGCCGCGTTCTTCCGTACGAAACTGCAAAATGCGATCAATGCCCGATGCCATCTAACAGGTAGGGCGTGCTCTCCGAGCGCGCCGCGGACGGCTGAGACAGCCGTCCCTACCACAAACGCCGTGCGTCTTGTGGCGGCGGAGTCCGACGGACTTCCCGGCCTGATCATTGACCGTTACGCGGACTGGATCGTCTGTCAGTTTCTTTCGGCCGGTTCCGAATATTGGAAAGACACCATCGTTGAGCTTTTGCAGGAATTTTTCCCCGGACTTTCCATCTACGAGCGCTCCGATGTTTCGGTGCGCGAAAAAGAAGGTCTGCCTTCCCGTTGCGGCGTACTGGCTGGCACGGAGCCGCCGGAGCACGTTGAAATCGAAGAAAACGGCATGCGCCTGCTGGTGGACATCAAGGGCGGACACAAGACCGGTTACTACCTCGATCAGCGCGACAGCCGCTTTGCCGTACGTCAGTGGGCGGAAGGGCGCGATGTGTTGAACTGTTTTTCCTACACCGGCGGCTTTGGCGTCGCCGCACTGCTTGGCGGTGCGAAGCACGTCACGCAAATGGACAGTTCGGAGCCCGCGCTCGACATCGCAAAGAAGAATGCGGAGCTCAACGGACTCGATCCGGCGGTATCCGAATATCTTTGCGGCGACGTCTTCAAGGAACTCCGGAAATACCGCGATTCGCGGCGGAGCTTTGATCTGATCGTGCTCGATCCTCCGAAGTTTATAGAGTCGCGCAGTCAGCTTGATGGCGGCGCGCGCGGCTATAAAGACATCAATCTGCTGGCCTTCAAACTGCTGCGGCCCGGCGGACTGCTTTTCACCTTTTCCTGCTCCGGTCTGATGGAGATGCCGCTGTTTCAGAAAATCGTTTCCGACGCCGCGCTGGATGCCGGACGGAACGGGCAGATTCTGGCGGTCTTAAACCAGTCGCCGGATCATCCGGTGGCGTTGAATTTTCCGGAAGGTGCCTATCTTAAAGGGCTTCTCTGTCGCGCAGAATAAAAGTTTCCAAGGTTCGAGGAAAAGGATAGTAGAGCGTCATGAAGTTGGTTTGCAAAAGCCCTGAAATGGGCATTGAGCTTCCCGATCCGGGTTGTTCCGGTAGCGGTATTCGTCTGGAAATAGTCCGCGATTGTACCGAACTGCAGAAGCATGCGGAGGCGTGGAACCGGCTGGTTGTGGAAACCGGTCAGCGTCCTGAGCTCTCTTGTGCATGGATTGTCAGTCATCTTGAAGCCCGCTTAAATCCCGGCGACGGATGGTTTTGTCTGCTGGCCTATAACCGTCAGCAGCTTGTCGGCGTCCTTCCCGTTGTCACGATTCCTCGCTGCTGGCTGGGCCGGTTTAAATGCCTGCGATTCGAAACCCCGTATGATATTTTCAGCACCGGTGCCGTCGAAGCGTTGCTGCGGCGGGGCTGTGAAGAAAATGTATTTTCTGTTTTTATCGAGTATCTCTGGAGTATTCCCTGTGCCTGCTGCTGCCTCCGTTTCCGCGGGCTTCCCTATACGCGGCTGCCAAACACGGTCAGCCGCGGCAGCAGTTTTGTCGCCGATGTAGACGGCAGTGAAAGTTTTATCGCTGTGCAGGGAAGTGCCGAAGAGTATTTCGGTGCACTTTCGAAAAAATTCTACCGCAACTACTGCCGGACGGGGCGGCGCATTCAGGAGCAGGCCGATTTTTATTTCCGCTTTGAAACCGGCAATACCGAAATTAACGCCGAAAAATTTATGGATATCGAACATCAGGGGTGGAAAGCAAAACGGAGGACCTCGATTCGTTCCGAGGAATCCTATGTGAAATTTTTCCGCCTGCTGACCAAGCGGCTGGGGGACCTGGGGTGGTTGCGCTGGGCCTTTTTGGATCTCGGCGGAGAGCCGGTCGCCGGTCAGTTTATGGTTCAGAGCGGCGACACGCTTTATGTCGTCAAAATCGGTTATAACGAAGCCTTCTCAAAGCTTGCGCCGGGCTCGACACTCTTTGGAAAGGTCATTGAGAATGTTTTCGAATCGGGCAGTGCAAAAGAAATCAACTTTATGTCCGGTTATTCATGGCTGGATGATTGGAATGTCCAGATGCGTCCGCTCGCCAATGTCGCTCTTTTTCCGGCCAATTATCGCCGCTGGGGACTTTGTAAGCAGCCTATGCAGCTGCGTTCATTGATAAATCGGAACCAGAAAATCAAAAACGCCGTTAATTTGTTTTCCGATCGAATTTTTAACAGGGCGGCTCATTGACGTTTTCGTAAGGCGCAGGATTCAAAACGGGATTGTTTTTGGAAAGGATGGAATTACACTATTCGGCTTTCAAAATTATTTTGAAGGAGTCCGACTTGAAAAAAAACAAAACCGTATCGTCCGTACTTTTTCTAGGCCTGTCCATGATGCTGGCCGTCGCCGTTTTCTCCAGCTGGCTCCGTTGTCAGGAGGGTTATCGTGATGAAAAGGGGCGCTGGTGTCTGCGCTATACACAGCGGGAATCGCTTTGGAAAAAGGTGGATTATAATGCTTTCTTGAAGCTCAATGGAACAATGAAAAATAATGCCGTCATGCAGACAATATGGGGCATTACCAATCACCGAGCCTTCGACCTGGCCGCTGCCGCCTGGATGGTTTTACTTTTCGGCTGCTATTATGTCCGCAATCCGCGCGGGGAGGACCGCGTCGCGATCATGCAGTTCGGTCTTTATATGACAGCTTCTTTATTGCTTGTTGCCATTATCTCGGAGGCGAGCATTCAGTTCCATCGGCTTTCGCCGGGGGAAATCGGTGAATTGAAAAATAAAGCAATTATCCTCTCAGATCTGACCGACCGCATTACCTGGAAAGTCAAAGTTGGATCAAGCAACAGCTTTCCGGGAGATCATGCGATGGTGCTGATGTTTATCGGCTCTTTTATTATATACCGGTTGCGCTCCTGGTATGGCGCTGCGGCCGGCTTTGGAATAGTTGCGTTCATACTGCCACGGCTGGCGGGCGGCGGACATTGGCTTTCCGACGTTTTGGTGGGCGGTTTATTTTTTTACCTGATTTTATTTCCTCTGCTCATGTTTGCGCCGCTGCGGGAATGGGCTCTCGTCCGGCTAAGAAATCCTGCCGTTTGGCTCAGCAAAAAACTTAGTTTTATTGTGCCGGACGGGTGGGGTGTGCAGATCACCCGTTTTTGATAGCGGCAGCAATGAATTCGCGGAAGAGCGGGTGCGGAAGAACCGGCTGGCTCTTCAGCTCCGGATGCGCTTGTGTGGCGACATACCACGGATGATTCGGCAGTTCGATCATTTCAACTACACCGATATCAGGATTGGTGCCGGAGATGATTAGTCCGCCTTTCTCAAGCTGGTCACGGTAGTTATTGTTGACCTCGTAACGGTGGCGGTGACGCTCGGAGATTTTCTTTTCGCCATAGGCCGCAAGTGCTTTGGTGTCTTTTTCCAGTACACAAGGGCAGGCCCCGAGGCGCATGGTGCCGCCTTTTTCAGTAACAGTACGCTGTTCTTCAAGCAGGCAGACGACCGGGTGTTCAGTTTTTACTCCGCGCTCTTCGTCGAATTCTGTGCTGTGCGCTCCGGCCAATCCGCAAACATTCCGGGCGAATTCAATCACGGCGCATTGCAGACCTAGGCAGATACCGAGGAAGGGGATGTTGTTTTCTCTGGCGTATTGCGCCGCCCGGATTTTACCCTCCATGCCGCGCGAACCGAATCCGCCGGGGATCAGAATTCCTGAGACGTCTTTCAGAATATCGGGATTCTTTGCGATTTCTTCGGCATGGAATTTGATGATTTCCACTTCGTATTCCGCAGCGTATCCGCCGTGGTAGAGAGCCTCATAGATGGATTTGTAGGCATCCTGCAGCTCGGAATATTTTCCGACTACGCCGATGCGGACTTTCCCTTTTGGATTCTTGATGACGGAAATGAGTTTCTGCCAGTCCTTCAGCGACTTGGTAGGCTTGGCGATGCGGAAGTGGTTGAGGATCAGTTCGTCTACACCCTGTTCGGCAAGCACCAGCGGAATTTCGTAAATGGATGTTTCGACATCTTTTTCGACAATAACGCACTCTTTCGACACGTTACAGAACATGGCCAGTTTTTCGAGGTGTTCATCTGTCAGATCCACTTCCGTGCGGCAGACGATAATGTGCGGCAGGATACCGATCTCACGCAGCTTGGCGACGCTTTGCTGAGTGGGTTTGGTTTTAACTTCGCCGGCGGCCCGGATGTAGGGGACGTACGTGAGGTGAATGTACATGGAATTGTCGCGGCCAACATCCGCGCCGAGCTGGCGCAGTGCTTCGAGAAAGATAAGCCCTTCGATGTCGCCGACAGTTCCGCCGAGCTCGATCACAATCACGTCAGGGTTTTCGGATTCAAGCTGACGGATTTTAAATTTAATCTCGTTGGAGATGTGCGGGATCATTTGCACGGTAGCGCCGAGATAGTCGCCGCGCCGTTCTTTATGGAGAACATCCCAATAAATGCGGCCGGCGGTGATATTGCTCTTTTGCGAGGTGGGCTGGCCGGTGTAGCGCTCATAGTGGCCGAGGTCGAGGTCAGTTTCCGCGCCGTCGTCGGTGACATACACTTCTCCGTGCTGGTACGGACTCATAGTGCCGGGATCGACGTTGAGGTACGGATCGAGTTTCAGCATGCGGATATTGAGTCCGCGATTGATCAGGAGGCGCCCGATAGATGCGGCCGTGATGCCTTTTCCGAGTGAAGATACAACACCGCCGGTTACGATAAGATATTTGGCCATTTGCTTTCCCATAGTCCCTGTTTAGATTCCCCGCTACGGGAAGGCACTTTAAGGATGGGGCACGAGGTTGTCCAAAGAATAGTTGCCAATGTTTAAAAACTTTTTAGCCAGCCGGTCAAAAGACCGGCATCAGGCCTATTTTCGCTTATACGCTTCAAGGACTTTGATGTAGTTGGCGCGTTCAAACTCGTTCGAATCGGGTGTCGCACGCTGACTCATTGCGCCTTTGAGTTGTTCGACTGAGTCATATTCCTTGATTTCCATCCATTGCGTAAGCTCTGAAATCAGTGTACCGGCGTATTCCGGTCCGTTTTTTAGCAAGGCGGAGGCAACCTGAACAGCATCGGATCCGGCCAGCAGGTATTTGACGATTTCTGCGCCAGTCTGCACGCCGATGGATGCGGCTAAGGATATCTTGAGTTTGCCGTGCAGCATGGCGATCCAGCGCAGCGGCAGGCGGATTTCGGCGGCGGTGCTGAGATCAAGGGTAGCCTCGATTTCCATGGCCTCCAGATCAAAGTCGGGCTGGTAAAAACGGTTAAAGAGAACCAGCGCGTCAGCGCCGGCCGTGTCAAACTGCCGGGCCATGTTACCCAGCGAACTGAAGTAGGGGCTGAGTTTCATGGCAACCGGAATCTGGACGGCGCTTTTGACCGCCTTAAGGATTTCGAGATGTCGTCTTTCAATATCGGTGCCGGTTTCTTCAGGATTGGCGGCAACATGGTAAATGTTCAGTTCGAGTCCGGCGACACCAGTCTGTTCAATTTCTTTAGCATACTCAACCCAGCCTTCATTGGTGACACCGTTGAGGCTTCCAAGAATCGGAATCCCTGTTTGTTCAACGGCCTTTCGGGTGAGGTTGAGATAATCATCCGGAGCGCAGGCATACACATCCGGCAGGTAAGGAGTTTCTGCGCCGGTTCCGAGCTGTTCAGCGAAAAGCGAAAACATAACCGCCGCCGCCGCGCCGGCATCGGCGGCGCGGCGGAGGCCGTCAAGGTTTTGTGATATCGGCGAGGAAGCGACAATGATCGGGTTTTTAAGTTCCAAACCCATGTAGGTGGTTTTTAAATTCACGATCCGTCGCTCCCTGCCTTTTTACCGGTTTTTATTCAGCCGGTTCGAAGTATTCCTTGCCTACGCCGCATTCGGGACAAACCCAGTCTGCGGGCAGGTCTGCGAATGCCGTTCCGGCGGCAATGCCGTTATCCGGATCGCCGGCGGCCGGGTCATAAATATAACCGCAAGGTACGCATTTGAATTTTTTCATCGGAAGTCTCCTTTGTTTTTTGATTACATGATTTTACCGAGATTTTCCATAAACGCCATCCGGCGTTTGGCATCATCTTCCGCCTGCTTGAAGAGCGCTTCTGCTTCCTGCGGGGCGGCTTTGAGCAGTGCGGTATAGCGGCGCTCGCTGCGGATAAACTCCTGGAAGTTACCTGTCGGAGGTTTGCTTTCCCAGGTGAAGCGTTTGCCTTCTTCGCCGGCCGGGTTGTAACGGTAGAGCGGCCAGTAACCGCATTCGACAGCCCGTTTCTCTTCGACCTGCGTCTTCATCATATCGATACCGTGCGCAATACACGGAGCGTAGGCGATGACGATCGACGGGCCGTTATAGGCCGCGGCTTCCATCAGCGCTTTCTGCGTTTGCATGCGGTTGGCGCCCATCGAGATCGAGGCGACGTACACATAGCCGTAGCTCATGCACATGAAGCCGAGATTCTTTTTACCCATCCGCTTGCCGGCGGCGGCAAACTGAGCGACCGCGCCGATCGGGGTGGACTTGGACATCTGTCCGCCGGTGTTGGAGTACACTTCGGTGTCGAGCACCAGAATGTTGACATTCTTGCCGGAGGCGACGACGTGGTCGAGTCCGCCGTAACCGATGTCGTAGGCCCATCCGTCACCGCCGAAAATCCAGACGCTCTTGTCGACGAAGAAGTCCTGCAGTTCGGTGATCTTGGCCAGTACTTCTTTCAGCTCGCCCGAAGCGGCTTTGAGCGCACCCGGCAGGAGCATCTTGACGGAGTTCTGTGTGATAACCGCAGCGTCGCTGACGGTATTGCCGGCTTCGAGCGCTTTGGTCATCGCGGCGGCGAGGTCTTTATCAACGCCCAGTGCGACGGCACGGGTCGTCAGGTCGCCGAGCATTTTGCGGTTCTGGTCAACCGCCAGACGCATGCCAAGGCCGTATTCCGCGTTGTCTTCGAACAGCGAATTGCCCCACGCCGGCCCGCGGCCTTCCTTACTCTTGCAGTACGGAATCGCCGGGAAGGTTCCGCCGTAAATGGAGGAGCATCCGGTGGCGTTGGCAACCATCATGTGTTCGCCGTAAAGCTGGGTGACCAGTTTGACATACGGAGTTTCGCCGCAACCGCCGCAGGCGCCGGAGAACTCAAACAGCGGCTTCTTGAACTGAAGCCCTTTGAGCGTCGATTCGGCGGCACCGTCGAGGACGTTGTCGGGCAGCGCTTCGAAGAACTCGGCGTTCTTGCGTTCGCCGGCTTCGCGTTCTTCTTCAATCGTCTTGAATTCAAGTGCCTTGGTCTTGGCCGGGCAGGTTTCAACGCAGACGCCGCAACCGGTACAGTCTTCGATGTAAACCTGAATCTTATATTCCAGATTTTTGTCGTTTTTGGTGTTCGATTTGATCGTGCAGAAGCTTTCCGGCTTTTTAGTCAGGTCTTTCGGATCCATCTGCTTGGCGCGGACGACGGCATGCGGACAGGCCATGACGCACTGGTTGCACTGGATGCAGTTCTCTTTGACCCAGTGCGGAACGCGCGGCGCGATACCGCGTTTTTCCAGCGCGCTGGTGCCGGTTGGCAGTACGCCGTCGTACGACATTTTGGAGACCGGAACCTGGTCGCCTTTCAGCAGCAGAACCGGTTCCATCACATCCTTGGCGAAACAGCCGGGCGCTTCGTTGATCAGCGTCGGGAAAACAAATGACTTGGTGATCGTTGCCGGAATCTTAACCTGCTGGAGTGCAGCGCACGCTTTGTCCACGCAGGCCCAGTTCATCTTGACGATATCTTCGCCCTTTTTGGCGAAGCTCTTCTTGATGGCGGTTTTGATCAGCTCGATCGCCTTGTCCTGTTCCAGCACGCCGGAGAGTTTGAAGAAGGCGGTCTGCATAACGGTGTTGATGCGGCTGCCGAGACCGGCTTCGACCGAAATCTTCAGTGCGTCGATGTTGTAGAACTTAATCTTGCGCTGAATGATGATTTCCTGCATTTCGCGCGTCAGGTGGTTGAACACCTCCTCGCTCGGAATATCGGAAGTCAGCAGGAAGGTGCCGCCTTCTTTGATGCAGCCGAGCATGTCGTAACGGCCGATGTAGGCCGGGTTGTGGCAGGCCACGAAGTCGGCGTGTTGAATCAGGTACGGATAGTTCACACTGCTCTTGCCGAAACGCAGATGGGAAACCGTGATGCCGTAGGATTTCTTCGAGTCGTACACGAAGTAGCCCTGCGCGTTCATATCGGTGTTGTCGCCGATGATCTTAATCGAGTTTTTGTTCGCGCCGACGGTTCCGTCGGAGCCGAGACCCCAGAACATGCAGTTCACCACGTCCTTGGCTTCGATGTTCAATTCCTTGCCGACTTTGAGCGACAGGTTGGTCACATCGTCGTTGATACCGACCGTGAAGCCGTGAGTGGCTGCGCCGTCGAGGTGGTCGTAAACGGCTTTCACCATCGCCGGTGTGAATTCCTTGGAGGAAAGACCGTAACGGCCGCCGATGATCTTAATGCCTTTTCCGTCGAGCGCGGCAACCACGTCGAGGAACAGCGGTTCGCCGATGTTACCCGGCTCTTTCGTGCGGTCGAGTACGGCGATCTTCTTGACGCTCTTCGGCAGACAGCCGACAAACGCTTTGACCGAGAAGGGGCGGAAGAGACGTACTTTGATCAGGCCGAGCTTTTCGCCCTTGGCGTTGAGCTGGTTGATGGTCGCTTCAATCGTGTCGCAGGCTGAGCCGATCGCGATGATTACTTTTTCGGCATCCGGTGCGCCGACATAGTCAAAAAGGTGATACTGGCGGCCGATTTTCGCGGCCAGCTTGTTCATGTAATCCTGCACGATGTCCGGCAGAGCGTCATAATACTTGTTGGAGGTTTCGCGACCCTGGAAATAAACATCCGGGTTCTGTGCGGCAACTTTCAGTACCGGCGCTTCGGGGCGCAGACCGCGTTTGCGGAAGCGTTCGACAAATTCCGGTTCCAGCATGCTCTTGATTTCGTCGTAGGAAATTTCTTCAACCTTCTGCACTTCGTGCGAGGTGCGGAAACCGTCGAAGAAGTTTACAAAAGGAACCTGGCCTTTCAGTGTCGAGAGGTGGCTGACGATGGCGAGATCCATCGTTTCCTGAATGCCGTTGGCGGCGAGCATCGCCCAGCCGGTGTTGCGGACGCTCATCACGTCGGAATGGTCGCCGAAAATCGAGAGCGACTGCGCGGCCAGCGAGCGGGCCGAAACGTGGAAAACCGCCGGCAGCATTTCGCCCGCGATCTTATACATATTAGGAATCATCAGCAGGAGACCCTGTGATGCGGTGAAAGTCGTCGTTAGCGAACCGGCACTCAGCGCACCGTGCACGGCACCGGCGGCACCGGCTTCCGACTGCATTTCCGTCACGCTCACTACGGAGCCGAAGATATTTTTGCGACCCTGGGAAGCCCAGATGTCCGCGTATTCGCCCATGTTGGACGAGGGGGTGATTGGATAAATCGCCGCGATTTCGCTGAAGGCATACGCTACATGCGCTGCCGCGGTATTTCCGTCAATGGTAACCATTTTCTTACTCATACCTGCTTCTTTCTCCTGAGGATTGTGCGTTTCTATATTAAATTCCGTGAAAACTCTCATGGCCGGTTTATTGCTTTTGCCGCTTTCCTGCCGGTTTTCCGTAAAAAAGGGGTTCCTGCAAATCCGGTTTCCGCTGTTTGTCATGCGGAGCTGAGAGAATTTCAAAAATTGGCTCCGAACAGAAGCCTTTTTTGAGGAGAAAATCAGGTAAATGTCAGTGTTGGCTCGCAGAGCCGCAAAGACGCAGAGATTTGTAGCCGCGATCCGCGATCGCGGAACCGAGGTCAAGGACCTCGGCTACAAGGTGGAACGCGCCCTCCGAGCGCGTTTTAAATGAGAAGCGTGCGCGGCTGTGTCCCGCCAGACCCTTGTGACGTCGGCGGAAGCGCCCGCTCCACCCAACAGCGAGGAACGAAAAATGTAGTGTCGGCTCTGTGAGCCGATGGGGATGAGATTGGCTCATAGAGCCAACGCTACATCACGCCATTCGCGCCGGAACAGGACTCCACTTGCCGTAACTGATAACCTGCCGAGATGCTTGACGGAAAAACTGAGCAGGGTTAGTTTCAACCCCGTGGTGCAAAAGCATCGAATTTGAAAAAGGAAATCTATCGAACAGTTTTAAAACAAAAAATTTAATGCGTTAACGCGCAGTATCGTTTCTTCCGAAAACGGCAAATTTTTACTCAAGGAAGCGAGACACGCGGAGACGCGTCCCATGTGGGCGCGGCTCCCTGTCTTGTGTTTCCTTGAAAGGGATTGCCGTCCCTCGGAAGAGACGCGAGCTAGGAGTTCGCGCCCCTTTTTTTTGGCGGACTCCGGAAAGACAGGAGTATCGCCGATGAAAAAATGGCTTTGGATGGGATTGTTTGCGGTATGGAGCTGCCAAGCGGAAGTGACAATTACCGATCTTGTTGTTGCTCAGCGCCCCGGCACGAAGCTGGTGGACATCACCTATGATCTTCTCAGCACGACGCCCAATGCAGCGCCGGTGTCTCTGATAGTGAAAAATGGTGCGACTGTGTTGATGGCACAAAGCCTGACGGGCGATTTGAGTGATAGCGGTGTTTCTACGGGTGCCGGCAAATCCATTGTTTGGAACATGGGCGCTGACTGGAACGGTAATATCGCGACTGGTGTTGTCTTCACCCTTAACATCTGTCCGGCTGGCGGTGATCCTACGGCAGTTGCTTGGAAGGTGGAAAATACCCGATGGGTAAAAAATACCTATGCCAATGGTGACCGTACCATGAGCGACAGAAACACTGGGAGAATGTGGCTTTATAACGCAGGTTTCGCTGGCTATATGGCATGGAATTCCGCTGTTACCTATTGCAATGGATTGACCTATGCCGGGCGTTCGGACTGGAAATTGCCTGACAGGGATACACTGCTGGCACAATACGGTCAAACAGGCTTCTTCGTTACAATTGCACCTAACATCGTGTACTGGTCTAGTTCGGTTGCGTCCTCTACAGACTACGCGTGGTACGTGGCGTTGGACCGTGCCGACAACACGTACTACTTCACGAAGACCTCCCTCTGCTCCGTGTGGCCGGTGCGCGATGGACAATCCGATGGTACGGCCTCGGGTGTCACCACAACTGCAAATCTGGATTCCCGTGACTATACGCTGACGGTTGCCTCAGCGCATGGCCAGACGGTTCCAGCCTGTGGGACCGCTGTCTACGCTTGGAGTGCATCCGTTACCTGTTCAGTTGCTTCTACGATTGAACAGGGGATTAACTGGAAAGCTGCGGGCTGGACGGGAACAGGTTCTGTTCCTGCGTCGGGCACTACAAATACGACGGGAATAATTCTACTGACGAATCTCAGTTCTTCGATTACATGGAATTGGAATACAGCATTTTCAATTACAAACCTCACAGTGGCGCAACGCTCCGGCACCAAACTGGCGGATATTACCTATGATGCCATCAGTGATTTGACCAATGCTGTGGCGGTCAGTTTGAAGATCAAGAACGGAACCACCAATGTGCTGAGCACGAATAGCACAGGAGATGTTGGTACAAATGTATTACCGGGTACAACCCGGCATATTGTCTGGAACATGGGTACAGACTGGAAAACCAACTCGGCTTCGCTGACCTATTCGGTTATGCACACGACCGTAACCAATTTATGCGCCTCTGTTGTCGCTCCATCCGATTCCCGCAACTACACACTTACGGTGGCATCGGCACACGGCACTCCCGTTCCAAGCATTGGCACTAATCTTTATGCATGGCAGACCACGTTGACTTGTTCTGTGGATAACGCAGTGAGTGGACGTACCAATAGCACGTGTTCCGGTTGGGCAGGAACCGGCAATGTGCCTGCTTCTGGGGACGGAAATTCAACCGGCGCAATCCTCCTGACCGACCTGAACTCATCCATTACATGGCTTTGGCCAGTTAAAACCGTTTCGGATTTATGGGCTTCAAATGTGACCGCAACGCAACGTCCCGGAACCAAGCTGGTGGACATTTCCTATGGTGTATTAAGCACCAAGACGAACTCCGTGAAAGTTTCTCTGGCAGTTTTAAATGGAACGAACACCGTCAATGCGCCGACGGTTTCCGGCAATATTGGTTCAGGCGTCGTCACCGGCGCGGTAAAAAGTTTGGTTTGGAATGCGGGCGCAGACTGGAACGGTAATGTAAGCAATCTTACCATCCGGATACTCGGGCAGGATGCGCAAGGCGCAGGTGCCACTACTCCCGCAGGTAAAGTGTGGATTCCGGCAGGTCAAAATACGGGAACCGATCCGGATTTTGGTGCTTATTCGATCACCGTGACCAATGCCTTTTTCATGGATGCCAGCGAAATCACTAAAGCGCAGTGGGATACAGTCCGCAATTGGGCACTCACCAACGGCTACACCTTTTCCAACATCGGAAGCGGAGCTTCCACGAATTATCCAGTGAACACGGTGAGCTGGTATGATGCTGCGAAGTGGTGTAATGCCCGCAGTGCTATGGAAGGCTTTATCCCCTGCTACAATACCGGCAGTTGGATATGTAATTTTGCCGCCAACGGCTACCGACTGCCAATGAGTGATGAATGGCAGTATGCCGCACGCGGCGGACTGAGCGGCAAGCGTTTTCCGTGGGGCGATACGATCACCCACAGCAACGATATTTATTACAGTGATGCATCGTACAGCTATGACATAAGCGTGACTCGCGGATTTCATCCGGTGTACGGCACAGGTACCGCGCCGGGCGGAACCGGCACAACCAACGGCTACGGACTTTATGCGATGTCCGGCAATGTGTCGGAGTGGTGTCAGGATACCTCTGGCGTGAATCGTGCACTGTGCGGCGGAAGCTGGGATCAATATGCAGATCAGGCTCGTTGCACTGCAAAGAGTTGGGCTGCACCGACCACTGCTGATTACAACATCGGTTTCCGCACCGTACAGAGAGCCAGTTCTTCCACGTCAGCGGAAGTGCCTTCCGGAATTCCGGTTGATACCCGCGATTATCAGCTGATTGTTTCGTCGGAATGCGGCACGCCGATTCCAAACATCGGAACCAATCTGTATGCGTGGCGGGCCACGGTAACCAGCAAAGTGAACAGTGCCGTCACATCGGGTCTCACGAACTGGACTTCGGCGGGCTGGAGCGGTGCCGGTTCAGTACCGGTGTCCGGTATTTCCACTAATACCGGCGGCATCATACTGACTGGTCTGGTTTCTTCCATTAAATGGAACTGGAACACCAATTACTGGCTCACAGTTGCAACGTCTGGTTCTGGTTCGGTGGATCCATCCAGCGGCTGGCGTCCAGCGGGTGAACCACTGTTAGTGACAGCATCTCCATCCAACGGTTGGCTGCTAATGGGATGGAGCGGTGATGTTTTCGGTGGATATAACGACTTGAGCATAATCATTCCGATGGTTCGTCCTGTTTCAGTTACCGCAACCTTCTCCGATGATGCCGATGGCGATGGACTGCTCAACACCAACGAAACCGCGCTGGGAACCAATCCGCGCAACAGCGATTCCGACGGCGACGGCATGAATGATCCGCAGGAACTGATTGCAGGAACTTCGCCGACCAATAGCGCCAGCTTGCTGGCTGCTCAACTTTCAACCGATGGTTTTGCCAATCAGGTTTCGTGGTATGGCGTAAGCGGCAGATATTACCAGCTGGAATACACCGACGATCTTGCCAGCGGTTGGACTCCGAAAGGTTCGGTTATTTCCGGTGCCAACGCGCTGCGCAAGTATGTGGACATTATCATCGGGAACAAACGGTTCTACCGCGTCCGCGTCAGCAACAGCCCCAGCGGGTTTTAAACTATTCGCGTCCATTCGCGGTTAATTTTTTTCTCAGCTGGGAAATCATAATCGCATCAACCAGAGCGGCGGGCAGGGCGCGGCGGACAAAGGCACCGAAGTAGGCGACGGCGGTGACGCGGGCGCGGATCGGCGGGCGGGCACTTTCCAAACATTGGAAAATTTTCTCAGCGACCGCTTCCGGCGGTTTCATGAATTTTTCTGCCGTACGGGCGGCCCGGCCGGTTTTGCGGGTTTCAATTGCTTCCTTATAGAACTCCGTGAATGGCGAATCGGGATTCAGTCCGTAGCGCTCGGTGCGGTGTGCCAGATTTTCGGAAAACTTGGTTTCAATCGGCCCCGGCTGAATAATCGAGACGGCGACGCCGGAGTCGAATAATTCACGGCGCAGTGCGTCGGAAAGCGCTTCGACGGCAAACTTGGATGCCGAATAGATTCCGGCGAAGGGTAGGCTCAGTTCTCCGACCACCGAGCTGACGTTGACGATGCGGCCGTAACCTTGTTTGCGGAAAAGCGGGATGAAGCGGTTGGTCAGTTCCTGTAAACCGAAGACGTTCACTTCAAAAATATCGCGGAGCATGGCGCGCGGCGCGTCTTCAACCGCCGAAGTCAGCCCGAACCCGGCGTTATTGACGATGGCGCCGAGCTGTCCATTAAAACGGCGGAGCACTTCGTTGGCGGCGTCGGTAATCGAGGCGCTGTCGGTCACATCGAGCGCGACGGGATAAAAACCTTCGGCGCGGAGCATTTCGAGGTCGGCGGGCGTGCGGGCAGACGGAACCACCTGCCAGCCGCGGTCGCGCAGAAGCTTCGCTGTTGCCAGTCCGATGCCTGACGAGCAGCCGGTAATCAGGACTGTTTTCGGGTATATTGCGGGATATTTCATAGTGCCTCCAAGGGCTGGAAAAGTAGCCGCTCTCTTTTCCAATGTCTGGAAAAATCGGACATTAGAATCCGTCGGTTTGGAAATTGACCTCGCCGGAGGCGTACCGTATTCTGTGCCGCTTTTATATTTCCAATAAAACAGGAGAATTTTGATGAAAGTTACCATGAAGAGCACCGGAGCGTGCCGCCAGACGCTGAAAATCGAAGTGCCGGCCGAGACGGTCGCCGCCGAACGCGCCGAACTGCTCAACTATTATGCCAAGGGCGTCAGCGTACCGGGTTTCCGTAAGGGCCATGCTCCTAAAGCGCTGGTAGAAAAGAAGTTTGCCAAGGATATGGCCGCCGATCTGAAGGATCGCGTGGTGCCGAAGTTCTACCACGAAGCCATCGAGCAGGAAAAAGTTAAAGTGGTCGCGGTCGTTGACGTCAGCGAGCCGGAACTGGCCGACGGCAAACCGCTTAAGTTTGAAGTGACGGTCGATGTTGTGCCGGAATTCAAGCTGCCGAAATATGACGGCATCGCCATCAAGGCCGAAAAGACCGACGTTTCCGAAAAACAGGTCGACGAAACCGTCGAAAGCATTCTCCGCCAGCACGCGACCTATGAAGACATCACCGGTCGCGCCGCCAAAGAAAAAGACATGGTTCAGGTTTCTTACGAATCGACCATCGGCGGCAAGCCGCTGGAAGAAAAAGTTCCGCAGGCGCGCGGCCTTGGTCGCGGCACTGGTTACTGGATCACCTGCGACGACGAAGCCTTTCTGCCGGGCATGGGCAAGGCGCTGACCGGTTCGAAGATCGGCGACAAAAAGGATGTCACCGTTAAATTCCCGGAAGGTTTCATCGTTAAAGAACTCGCCGGCATGAAGGCTGAATTTAAAGTCGAAGTTACCGGTATGCGCGAAACCAAGCTGCCGGAACTCAATGAGGAGTTTTTGAAAAAAATCCGCATCGAATCGGAAGCGGAGCTGCGTAAGAACATCCGTGAGCATCTCGAAGAAGCGGCTGTGAACAAAGAAAAAGGCCGGCAGCAGGACGAAGTTTGCGAGTTTCTCCTCAAGAAGACCAAGATCGAAGTGCCGGAAAGCGCTGTACAGGAACAGGCGCGCAATCTGACGTATGAATTGGCCCGCCAGCGTATGATGCGCGGTATGAGCCAGGAACAGGTCAAAGCGCAGAGCGAAGACATGTTCAAAGAAGCCAAAGAAAAGGCCGAAGAACAGGTGAAGCTGCGCTACATCGTCATGGCGATCGCTGAAGAGGAAAGCATCAAGGTCGAAGATCGGGAAGTTTCCGACGAAGTGGTTCGTATGGCCATTCAACAGCGGCAGGATGCCGCCGAGTACCGCAAGAAACTGGAGAAGGAAGACCAGCTTGGCCTCGTAGCCGACCAGCTTCGCTTCACCAAAACGATTGAACTCCTGCTCGAAAAAGCCAAAATTAAATAGGGATTGGATATTAGATATTCGTTATTTGCCTATGGGTCGAATAACCAATATCGAATAACAAATAACGGGGCCGTCCGGCCCCTGAAAGGGCGCAAATGCTTATTCCAATGGTCATTGAACAGACGGGGCGCGGCGAGCGGTCCTACGATATCTATTCACGTCTGCTGAAAGAGCGGATCATTTTCCTCGGCACCGAAATCAATGATGACGTGAGCAATCTCGTCATCGCGCAGCTGCTGTTTCTGCAGAGCGAAGATGCTGAGAAGGATATCAGCATCTACATCAATTCGCCCGGCGGTGTTGTGACATCCGGTTTGGCGATCTACGACACGATGCAGTTCCTGAAATGCCCGATCACCACCTATTGCGTCGGTCAGGCCGCCAGCATGGGTGCGGTTCTGCTCGCGGCGGGCACCAAAGGCAAACGTTTTGCACTGCCCAATGCGCGTATCATGATCCACCAGCCGCTCGGCGGCTCGCAGGGTCAGGCGACCGATATCGAAATCCAGACCAAAGAGATTCTCCGCATGAAGAAGCGGCTGAATGAAATTCTGGCCTTTCATACCGGCCAGCCTCTCAAGACGATCGAAAAAGACACCGACCGCGACTTTTTTATGTCCGCCGCCGAAGGTGTCAAATACGGCCTCGTCGATGAAGTTGTCGCCAAGAAGCCGTAACCGGAACTTAGTTTTATGAATAACACCAAGCGGCCTTCCAAGCCCGTCTGTTCCTTTTGTGGAAAAACAGAAAAAGATGCCCACCACCTGATTGCCGGGCCGGACGGCATTTGCATCTGCGACGAATGCGTCCAGCTTTGCGACGCCATGATCTCTCAGCAGGGACAGCGCGGCAAAACGGCCGAGACGAACAGTGCCGTTAAGGTGCCGAAGCCGCACGAAATCAAAGCGCGCCTCGACGAGTATGTCATCGGACAGGAACACGCTAAAAAAGTTCTCTCTGTTGCCGTTCATAATCATTACAAGCGGATGACGGATACTTCGTCTAAGGATGACGGCGTCGAACTCGAAAAGAGTAACGTTTTGTTAGTCGGCCCGACCGGCAGCGGCAAAACGCTGCTGGCTAAAACGCTGGCGCGCATCCTCGACGTGCCGTATGCCATCACCGACGCTACTACCGTCACCGAAGCTGGCTACGTCGGAGAGGATGTGGAAAGCATCCTGCTGGCGCTACTGCAGAATGCCAACCACGATGTCAAACGCGCCGAGCGCGGTATTGTCTATATCGACGAGATCGACAAAATCTCCCGCAAGACCGACAACGTTTCCATCACGCGCGATGTTTCCGGCGAAGGCGTCCAGCAGGCGCTGCTGAAAATCATCGAGGGCACCATCGCCAGCATTCCGCCGAAGGGTGGTCGCAAGCATCCGCAGGAGGAGTACATTAAGCTCAACACGAGCAACATTCTCTTCATCTGCGGCGGCGCGTTTGTCGGACTCGATGACATTATCAAGCGCCGCACGGACAAAAAGGTGCTTGGCTTTGGCGCCGCCGACAAAGTCTCCGAAGATTGGAAGCCGGAAACCATGAACGTCGAGCCGGAAGATCTGCTTAAGTTCGGCCTCATTCCGGAATTTATCGGGCGACTGCCGCTGGTTGTTCAGCTTCAGGAACTGACGGAAGACGATTTGATCCATATTTTGACGCAGCCGAAAAATTCCATGATCAAGCAGTATAAAAAACTGCTCGCTATGGATTCCGTGGAGCTGGAATTTGACGACGATTCCTTACGTTCGCTCGCTAAAATGGCGCTCAAACGCAAAACCGGCGCTCGCGGACTGCGCGCCATCCTTGAACACTTGATGCTCGACGTCATGTACGAAGTGCCGCAACGCAGCGATATTACTAACTGCCGCATTACCAAGGATGTCGTCGAAGGCCGCGCCCATCCCATTGAGCTGGGTGACGTGAAGAAGAAAAAGTCTGCTTAACCGCTTACGTTGTCAGTATCGACCGGATCTGCGCGATGTCTTTTTCAATCTGCGCGATGAGCGCTTCTTTGGAAGGAAAGGTCTCAACGTCACGAACTTTCTGGGCCAGGCAGACTTCAACCTGCTGTCCGTACAGGTCGCCGTCAAAATCAAGCAGATAGACTTCGACTACCGGTTCATGGTCGTTAAATGTTTTGCGCGCTCCAATGAAGACCGCGCTGTTTATTTTCCCCCCGTTAACATTTGTATGAGCAGCGTAAACACCGGGGGAAGGAATCAGTTCGTTTTCCTGTTCGATGTTAGCGGTAGGGAATCCGAGTCCGCGACCGATGCCTCGTCCTCTGATGACCGTGCCGAAGATGCAAAAAGGTCGGCCAAGCATTTTTTCAGCCAGCGGAATATCGCCAGCGTGTACGGCCTGCCGGATAAGGGTGCTGGAAACCCGCTTGCCGTTAAAAAGAACCGGCGGAATTGCGGTGGCAGTAATACCGTGTTCAGCGCAGATTTTTTCCAGAGCGCTAAATTTGCCGCGCGCCTGGTAGCCGAAGGACCAATCGGTACCACAGACGATACCGCTGAGCGTCGGTAGTTTTTTCCAAAGGCCGGATAAAAACTTTTCCGGTTCGGTGTGCGCGAAGGTTTTATCAAACGGAATAGCGATTACGCCGTGGACACCGAGTGCTTCGAACTGGCGCAGGCGGCAGGTTTCCGCGCTGATGAGCGGCGGCGCAGTTCCCGGGCTGAGTATTTTGGCAGGGTGCGGGTGAAAGGTGAAGACCCACGCTTCTCCGCCGCGCGCTTTGGCCTGTTTGACGGCGGTGGCGATGACTTGCTGGTGACCGATATGCACCCCGTCGAAGCATCCCATCGCGAGAACGACAGGCTTGTCGGTTGGCGGAATCTCTTCGAGGTTTCTAACGTGAAGCATCAGGACAACTGATTAACAGAAATGATATGTTTTTCAAGTTCCGCGCGATCCCACTTAAGGACGTCGTCGAGTTTCCAGGCATTTGAAAGACTGAAATCGCCGGACTGTGTGCGGCGCAGCTGGGAAAGGCAGGCGCCGCAGCCAAGGCGTTGCCCGAGGTCGTAGGCGATAGTCCGTACGTAGGTGCCTTTGGTGGATTTGACTTCAAAGGTGAAGCGCGGCGGATTGAATTTCTGCAGGGCGAATTTATAAATATGGATGAAGCGCGGCTCGCGCACGACTTCCTGACCCTTGCGGGCGAGTTTGTAGAGCGGTACGCCGTTCATTTTGATGGCGGAAACCATCGGCGGCATCTGCATCTGGTCGCCGAGTGCTTTTTTCATTTCGGCGCGGAGCTGTTCTTCGGTGACGCCAGCCGGATCTTTTTCTGAGGTGACTTCGCCGTCGGTGTCTTGCGAGTTCGTTTCGACACCAAGCAGAATTTCGCCTTCGTAGGTTTTATCGCCGCCCATGATTCGGGCGGAGAGCTGGGTTCCTCGACCGATCAGTAGAACGACAAGGCCGGTGGCATTTGGATCGAGTGTGCCGCCGTGGCCGGTTTTATTGAGTTGAAAATGGTTGCGGACCTTGGCGACGATATCATGCGAGGTCCATTCGCAAGGTTTGTCGATGAGCAGAACGCCGTCGGGGTCGGGCAGGAAATTGCGCTTACGCATTAGGGGTGTCCTCGTCGTCCGGAATATCGAGTCGGGCCAGAATACCCAGTACGCGGTCGCCGCTCTCAATCGAGGTATCGAGCTTGAAGTGCAGGCGCGGCGTGTATTTCAGAATCACATTTTTGCTCATTCGCGCCTGAATATCTTTCCGGTGCGAATTGAGGAACCGGATCATTTTCAGGCGGCCTTCTTCGTGTCCGAAGATGGAGACATAAACCGTGGCGTCGTGCAGGTCGGGTGCGGTTTCAACGCCGGTGACGGTGATTGCGCCGGTGTCGAAATTGCTGTTAGCGAAAAGCCTTGGTATATCAACCGCAATTTCGCGTTTGAGGAGTTCGTTGACCCGAATGATGCGTGCGCTCGACATGATAAATTTGGCGATGAGTTATGAACGATAAATGATAAACGAAACGCCGCTCATCATTTATCACTTATAATTTATCATTTCCTTAGAGTTTCTGGGCGATTTTCTCAACGGTGTAAGCCTCGATAATGTCGCCTTCCTGGAAGTTGGCGAAATTATCGGGACGGATACCGCATTCCTGACTGCTGTGCACTTCGGCGGCGTCGGCCTGGAAGCGTTTGAGTGAACCGATGGTTCCTTTGTAGAGTACCTCATTGCCGCGTTTGATGCGGATACTGGCGCGCGAGGTGATTTTACCTTCGACAACCATACAGCCAGCCACTTTATTGCGTTTGCCCATATCGAAGATCGCTTTGATTTCAGCTTTTCCGAGATAGGTTTCGCGCAGTTCGGGATCGAGCAGTCCGCACATGGCGGCTTCTACTTCTTCGAGCAGTTCATAAATGATGCTGTAGAGACGGATTTCAACGCCTTCTTTTTTTGCGGCGGCGGTGACGCCGTTTTCTTTGGCGATGTGGAAGCCGAGAATGATCGCGTTGGAAGCACTGGCCAGCATGATGTCGTTGGTGGTGATGTTGCCGACATCGCTGGAGAGAATTTTCAGTTTCACCTTGTCGCTCTTAATTCCGGCGAGCGAGTGGGTGATAGCTTCAACGGAACCCTGTACGTCACATTTAACGATGACATTGAGCTCTTTGATTTCGCCTGCGCCGACCTGGGCGAAAAGATCGTCCAGCGAAACTTTTCCGCGCGAAGTCTGGTTGAGATCGGCGGATTTTATGTCGGCCAGCAACGTTTCGGAAAGCTGTTTGGCTTCGGCGGTGCTGGCGCATACGGAAAACTCGTCGCCGGCACCGGGGACGCCGGTGAGGCCAAGGCATTTTACCGCGCAGGACGGACCGGCCGTGCGAACCTGTTTCCCTTGATCATTGATGAGCGCTTTGATGCGGCCGTACTGGGCGCCGCAGATTACGTTGTCGCCGACTTTCAAGGTGCCGTCGCGTACAAGCAGTGTAGCTGTCGGTCCCATGCCGGGCTCCATTTGCGCTTCGATGACGAAGCCGGTGGCCCGTTTGTGCGCGTTGGCTTTGAGTTCGAGCATTTCAGCGTCCAGCGTGATGCGTTCGAGCAGGGCGTCAATGCCCGCTCCGGTGGCGGCGCTGACGGGAATACAGCCGACGGTTCCGCCCCATTCTTCGACCATGACGCCGTGTTCGTTAAGCTGCTGCTTGATGCGGTCAGGATGAGTGCCGGGCAAATCCATTTTGTTCATCGCAACGATGATACAAACGCCGGCCGCTTTGGCGTGTTTGATGGCTTCGATTGTCTGCGGCATGACACCGTCGTCGGCGGCGACGACGAGCACCGCGATATCAGTGACGTTGGCACCGCGGGCACGCATAGCGGTAAAGGCGGCGTGGCCGGGCGTGTCAAGGATCGTGATCCGGCGCGCATCCATGTCGATTGTGTAGGCTCCGATATGCTGGGTGATGCCGCCAGATTCGCCCGCGACTACTTTAGTGTTGCGGATGCGATCAATCAGAGAGGTTTTGCCGTGGTCAACGTGTCCCATGAAAGTGACAATTGGCGGACGGATTTCGAGATCTTCGGGGCGGTCTTTTTCAACCGGCGCCACCGGTTTGCGTGACGTGGTTTCAGCCGGCTTCGGAACCGGTTTGTCTTTTTTCTTCAGTTCGACGGAGAACCCGTGCTTCTCGCCGATCTGTTTGGCGATCTTGATATCGATATCCTGATTGATCGATGCAAAGATGTTCATCCGCATCAGCTCGGCGATGAGCTGGTTGGGCTTAAGAGCCATTTTTTCGGCCAGCTCTTTTACGGCGATCTGCGGTTTGGCGAAAGCGAGTACGAGGGAAGACTCGTCGACCGGTTCTTCCTCTGCGGACGGAGCCGGAGCAGGGGCTGTTTGCGGAACTTCGGCTTTCGGTGCCGGGGCGGTTTTAGCCGCTTTGGCTGCGCGGACGGCTTCAATAGAAGTGAAGCCGAGCTCATCGCAGACAATGGTGACTTCCTTGTCGGCAAGAAGACTCTGACCGTCTTCGGCTTTAATCTCCACATCGCTGAGGATTTCAAGCAGCTCTTCGACGGTTACGTCTAAATCGGTGGCTAGTTCGTGGACTCTCATTCTTTAATTTCACCATGTTTTGCCGTGTAGGCTTTTTCCGCAGCGCTCCAGAGAGCCTGCGCCTGTTCGGGGGTAACATCCTCGATTTCCTGAAGGTCGGCCAGATCAGCGGCCATAATGCCTTCGATGGTAAGGAAGCCGGCGTAGACCAGTTTTTCAGCCCAGTCTTCACCGATGCCTTCGATCGCGGCCAGTCCGGAGACGGCGGCGGTGACGCGCTCTTCAAAATTCATCGCCTCTTCGTCCTTCTGGATGTCTACGCGCCAGCCGATCAGTTTGGACGTGAGCCGGGCGTTTTGGCCGCGTTTGCCGATAGCCAGCGACAGCTGGTCGGCATCCACCGTGACGGTGACGGTATGGGTCGGTTCGTCCACGGCGACCGTTTTGAGTTTGGCGGGAGCCAGTGCATTGACGACAAGCGTTTTGATGTCGTCGCTCCAGCGGACGATGTCGATCTTTTCGCCGTTGAGTTCGCGGACAATGTTTTTAACGCGCATGCCGCGGATTCCGACACAGGCGCCGACGGGGTCAACCCGTTCGTCGTGTGAAATAACAGCAACTTTGCTGCGGCATCCGGCTTCGCGGGCGATGCCGCGGATTTCCATGGTGCCGTCGGCGATTTCCGAAACTTCCAGTTCGAAAAGGCGGCGGACAAAGTCCGGGTGGCTGCGGGAAAGGAGGATTTCGGGCCCTGACTCCCGGTCTTTGATGGAGACGATGTAGGCGCGGATGCGTTCGCCGACTTCGTATTCTTCGGTCGGAACGCGTTCTTTGGACGGCATCAAACCTTCGGCGCCGTGATCGAGCTCGACGATTACGGTACTGCGCTCGAAGCGGCGTACGGTGCCGGTGACGATTTCGCCGGTGCGGTTTTTATAGTCCTCAAAAATGCGGCTCTTTTCGGCCTGTCGGATGCGCTGCAGAATGGTCTGTTTGGCCGTTTGCGCGGCGATACGGCCGAAATTGCGCGGCGTGGATTCGATTTCGACGATTTCGTCGAGCTGGGCGGACGGATTGGCCCGGCGGGCTTCAGCTAAGCTGACTTCGTTGTAGCGGTCATTGACGGCGACGACAACTTTTTTGCGGGCAAAGGCTTTTATATCAAGGGTTTCCCGATTTATTTCAACGCGCAGATCCTCCGCGTCGGAAACACTTTTGCTGGCGGCATTTTGCAAAGCGGATTCAATCGCCCCGATAATGGTTTCGCGGTCAACTCCACGCTCGCGTTCCATATATTCCACAACGGCACTCAGTTCGCTGTTCATCGTCCCCTCCCGATTTCAAAAAGCTTAAAAAACAAGGTCTTGGAGCAAAAAAGAGCGGACCGGGGGCCCACTCTCTTTACTAGAGACCAACTGCAAGGCCGGCAATCTACGCTTCCGGATGAGGGGGGTCAAGGGGTTTTTAAATGAGGAGTGAGGGAGTATCGGCGTCTCGCCGGCAGTAAATACGGGTTATTTGGCGGCCTGTTGCATGAAAAAGTTGGTGCGTTTTTCGTAGCCGATGGTGGTGCTTTCGTTATGCCCAGCGTGGACAGTGACGTCGTTGGGCAGGGCGGCCAGTTTTTTGAGTGATTGTGCGAGGATGCGTCCGTCGCCTCCGGGCAGGTCGGTGCGTCCGCAGGTTCCTTTGAAAAGGGTGTCGCCGGTGAAGATGACTTTCTCTTGCTCAAAGTAGTAGCAGACACACCCTTTGGTGTGGCCGGGAGTTTCCAATGTCCGGACGGCGAAGCCGGGGATTTCTGCGGATTCGGGATGGAGGAATTGAGCGTCCGGTTTTGTCGGCACCGGATAGTAAGGAAGAATCTGGTTTTGGGTTCCGAAAGCCCATTTATAATCTTCGGCATGAATATAAACCGGCGCGGGGCGGGCGGCGTGCAGTTCGGCGAGAGCGCAGAGGTGGTCGGCGTGGCCGTGCGTTAAGAGATAGGCTATGACGGTAAGTCCGTTCTGCCGGAGTACGGTTTCAATGTCGGCGGCGTCGTGGCCGGGGTCAATAACGAGAGCCTGTTTGGCGTCGCCCCAGACGATGGCGCAATTCACTTCAAAGGGGCCGACGGAGAGAATTTCAACATTCATGCGGGAAAGAATAGGCAAGGCGGACGCGGCATAAAAGCGGGAACGGCAGAAATGTCACCGGACAGCTCATAGTTTTATGGGTTCGGTGGTTGACTTGACGGGGTCATTTCCGCACCTTATGCAGAATTTTAACCGGATTCGATGACCGATAACTTACTGGAGGACTGCAAAATGACGGCACCGACGAAAAACAAGAAGCTGCTCAACTGGGTGGCGGAAGTACAAAAAATGTGTACGCCCGACCGTGTGGTCTGGTGCGACGGCTCGAAAAAAGAGTACGACAGTCTGATGTCCGAAATGGTGGCCAGCGGCATGGCGATCAAGCTGAACGAGAAGAAACGTCCGAACAGTTTTGCCTTCAATTCCGATCCGTCCGACGTAGCGCGTGTTGAAAACCGCACCTACATTGCCTCGGTGAAGCAGGAAGATGCCGGGCCGACCAATAACTGGATTGATCCGGTTGAACTCAAGAAGACGATGACGGCGCTTTACACCGGTTGCATGCAGGGCCGCACAATGTACGTCATTCCGTTCTCGATGGGCCCGATCGGCTCGCCGATTGCCAAGATCGGTATCGAAATCTCCGACAGCCCGTATGTGGTCGTCAATATGCACATCATGACCCGCGTCAGCACGAAGGTGCTGGAAGTGCTCGGCGAAACCGGCGAGTTCATTCCGTGTCTGCACTCCGTCGGCGCTCCGCTCAAGCCGGGACAGCAGGACAGCCGCTGGCCGTGCGCTCCGATCGAACAGAAGTACATTGCCCACTTCCCTGAAGAAAACCTGATCTGGTCCTACGGTTCCGGTTACGGCGGAAACGCGCTGCTCGGAAAAAAATGTCTGGCGCTGCGTATCGCTTCCAACATGGCCCGCCACGAAGGCTGGATGGCTGAGCACATGCTCATCCTGCGCTTCACCAATCCGCAAGGTAAGAAGTTCCACATCGCGGCGGCGTTTCCGTCTGCTTGCGGCAAGACCAATCTGGCGATGCTTCAGTCCACGGTTTCGGGCTGGAAAGTGGAAACGATCGGCGACGATATCGCATGGATGAAACCGGGTAAAGACGGCCGCCTCTACGCGATCAATCCGGAAGCCGGATTTTTCGGCGTGGCACCGGGTACCAGCGCACACTCCAACCCGATGGCGCTGGCCAGCTGCAGCAAGAATTCGATTTTCACCAATGTTGTTGTCACCGAGGATCAGGATGTTTGGTGGGAAGACATGGGTGTAGATTGCGCCGGCGGAACGGACTGGAAAAACAATCCGTGGAAGCCGGGCATGAAGGATGCCGAAGGAAAAAAAATTCCCGGCGCTCATGCGAACAGCCGCTTCACCGCACCGGCCGCGCAGTGTCCGGTAATCTGTGAAGACTGGGAAAATCCGGCCGGCGTGCCGATTGATATTTTTGTGTTCGGCGGACGCCGTACAACGACGATGCCGCTGGTTCACGAAGCTTTCAATTTCAATCACGGTGTCTTCATGGGTTCTACGGCGGCTTCCGAAGCGACAGCGGCTGCGCTGGATGTGAAATCGGCGATCCGGTTCGACCCGTTTGCAATGACTCCGTTCATCGGCTATCACGCCGGTGATTATATGAACCACTGGTTCAAAATGGGCGACCTGCTGGGCGACAAAGCTCCGCGCTGCTTCTACGTCAACTGGTTCCGTAAGGACAAGAACGGCAAGTGGCTCTGGCCCGGTTTTGGCGATAACAGCCGCGTTTTGAAATGGATGTGCGAACGCGTCGAAGGCAAAGTCGGCGCTCGGGAAACGGCGATCGGTCTGATGCCGAAAGACGGCGACCTGACTCTCGACGGCCTGAATATTCCGGCTGAAGACTGGGCGGAACTGATGAAGGTGGATACGGAACTGTTTAAATCCACACTGGATGGCGCCAAGGAATATCTGGCGAAGCTCGGCGACAAACTGCCGGTTCGTATGATGGAGCAGTTCGAAGCGCTCAAAAAGCGCCTCGGCTAAACTCTGGCTGCTGAAAAGTGAAAGGCGCTCCGAATTTCCGGAGCGCCTTTTTCATTTCCAGCCTGAAATTAACTCAGGCGGGGGAACGCGAGGGTGACCAGTGCGCCGGTTCCGGCGGCGTTGTTCGCCAGAATGAGGGCGCCGCCGTGTGCTTCGACGATATTTTTTGTGATGAACAGGCCGAGCCCCATTCCGCCGGACTCGCCTTTGGTTGTGTAATATTTTGTTTGCAGGTCGGCAATTTTGTCCGGAGGGAATCCGCCACCGTTATCTTCCACTTCAACGAGCGCGCGGTTTCCGTCCACCCGCCAGCCGATGTTGAGGGTGCCGCCCGAAGCGGGCAGGGCTTCGAGCGCGTTTCCAACAATATTCTGGATGGAGCGAAAGACCTGTACGTTGTCGCCCTCGATAATGCAGTCGGACAGGCCTTTGATAAGATTCACCTGCGCTGATTTTGCGGCGGCAAGGGTTTTTGCGTTACCGGAAACTTCCGTTACGAGATCGCCGAGCGATAATTTTTTGATGGACGAATCGGCCCGCTTGGAACGTTCGCGCCAGAGCGTAAGCATATCGCGACAGCGGGAAACGCTTTTTTCGATCTGCTCAAGATAGTTGACGTTGAGTTCTTCGCCGTTGGTTTTTTTATCTTTGATGTCTTTGATGAGAATCTGGACGTAACCGTTGATGACGCTGAGCGGATTGCCAAGGTCATGCACAAATTCGGAGGATTCTTCGCCGAGGGAGGCCAGTTTTTCTTTGGCGTTGAGCTGTTCCTGTAATTGAGCGGTCAGTGATTCGAGATGATCGGTGGCGGCAATCCGCTTGCGGTTGATTTTGGTGCGCCGGACGTAGCCGGCGACGATTTCACGGATTTCGTTCGTGTCGAAAGGTTTTTTCAGGTAATCCGTGGCGCCGTGACGGATAGCTTCCTGCGCGGTTTCGAGCGAGCCGAATCCGGTAAGCATAATGATGGAAACCTGTTGATCAACGGCGCGGATTTCCTTGAGGCCTTGAATGCCGGTTTTCCCCGGCATTTTGATGTCCATTATGATGGTTTCGGGCGGCGTCTTCTTTAGCTCGGCAACGCCTTTATCAACCGAATCCACGCAAGTCACGTCGTAGGTATCTTTAAAGAGGAAGCGCAGGCTTTCTCTCGGGCCAAGTTCATCATCAATTACCAGTAAACGGTCTTTTATCATGATGGACTCCTAGAATTTGTAGCCGTAGGAGAGGCTGAGTAGCTGAACTTGATAATTATATTTTCCGTCAGGACTGTTTAGTGAACCACCGACATTGCGTCCATTGAAAATACCGTAAGCATACCCTAGATCAATGGCATGGTGCTCGATTTCATATCCTAGGCCCATAGAAATTACGCCTTGATCTGTATCCGGGCCAAGCGGACCGTAAGTTTTTTCTGGGGTGGGATTTTCCAGATACATGAAACCAGAGCGGAGTGTCCATCTTGGTTTGAAATTCCATGCCGCGCCAATACCCGCTGTCCAGGTGTCTTTCAATTGTTGTTGAACAGTTGTGGCGAAACGTGGGTCTGTGTCGTTGATGGTTAGTCTTTGGTATTGCGAAAAATTGAGCCATTCACCGTTTACTTCAGCTTTCAGTGTGTCGGTTAGTTCAATTCCGTACGCGAGACCGACAATCGTGGGGTATTCTATTTCTGCGTTGACATCGCTTCTTCCTCCGGTCGAAAGATCATTGTCACCTTTGTATTTTATGGTAAAGGGCGACCGATAGGTTGCAACAAAGCGCTGTTTCTCTGTCATTTTCCAGGTAGCGGCGCAGTTCCAGCCAATTGCCTGTCCGTCGGCAGTCAGTCTGGACTCCGTGCCGGATGGAATGCCTAGCAGTGTGGAATACGGAGGAGTGAAAATGGTCTTTTGTTCCACCTTGCCATAATAGATATCCGGACCAACGCCGACAGATAGAGAGTCATTTAATCGCATGGCAAAGTTTGGCGTAAGGTCTGCAACCATCATGCTTCCAGCATACGATACGTTGTTCTGAGCGAAATAATCTGAATCTTTCCACGCAACCGAACGGCCAAAGGGGACGTAGCTGGCTATCCCAACGGCATATTTTCCGTCCTTGGATGGGATGGCGGCCGAAAAGCCGGGAAGGACGAAGAAAGGATTTTTTGTCTTGTCGGAAACGCCGGCTCTTTCAAATTCATTTCGCCCGTATCCGGCTGTGACATTGTACTGAACCATCGGCTGTTTAAGATCCACGAGGTTGGCGGAGTTGTGAATGTTTGCATTGGCGTCATCTGCAAAAGCCCGGTGCCCTCCGAAGGCTCCGATGGCGCGAGCACCCTCTGGAGGATTACGGTATCCATCCGCAAGCAGGGCGGATGAAACAAGCAATGTGGTGGAAAAGACTACAACGCAAGTTTTCTTAATCATGCTTTAAAGGTCTCCAACTTCCTTTGTTTATCCGTTTTAAACAGCGCTTCGATTCACATGCACAAGTTGAGGCAGTCTAGTTTCCGGCGGCCTGTTTTTCCATACAAAAAACATTTTATGTACAAAATTGGACGGTCGTGCTCTTTGTTCCGGTGGTGGGGTGCAAAGCGATAAAACGGTACGCAAAAGTGCACATAGCGACCGGTTGTCGGCAGGCGCTCGAAGCCTTTTGTGCATGTGCAGTTTTTCCTGACAATCTTGGGTGTACAAATCTGTACATCTTTATTACTCTCCGCTGGACATTTTTGAACACTCTTTATTTTGAAGACTGGAGCTGAAGTGGATACACAAACTAGGGTCGTCGTTACCGGTATGGGAGTCGTTGCGCCGAACGGCATCGGACTGGACGCTTTTTGGGACTCCCTGATCTACTGCAAAAGCGGCATCGGGCCAATAACACTTTTTGATGTTACGGATTATCCGTTAAAAATCGCCGGAGAAATCAAAGCCTTCGATCTTCGGAATCATTTGAATGTGGCCTGCAAACCTTATCGCTTAGCTCGGCAAACCCAGTTAGCACTAGTCGCTTGTAAGATGGCCGTAGAACATGCCGGTTTAACAAAGGAAACTTTACAGACCAATAAGCCGCTCTCTATGGTGCTGGGAATATCAAGCGGCGGAGCTGATATTATTGAAAAAGCCAAAGAAATCATTATGACTCACGGTGCGGATAGAGTGCGGCCTTATATGGTGGGAGCCTGTCAGCCGCATGCTATTGGAGCGGCTTTGGTTCAGTATCTAGGGATACAAACTTCGGTGACGACTATTTCGCAAGCGTGTCCCTCCGGTCTAGATGCCGTTTCTGTGGCAACTAAAATGATCAAGGACGGAAGATCAGATATAGTGATCGTCGGCGGAGCTGATTCCCCGTTGAGCAATACGGGCGTGGCCGGATTTGCTGCCGCAGGGATCCCGTCACTTTCAACGGATTTCCCTCCCGAAGAAATTAGCCGGCCTTTCGATGCGAAACGAAGCGGAGTTGTCCTTTCGGAAGGGGCTGGGTTTATCGTTTTGGAACGGTTGGACACAGCGTTGGCCAGAGGTGCGACACCCTATATGGAAATACTGGGCGGTGCGGCGATAACGGATAGTCCCAGTGAGGCGAACATGGAAGGCCTGTTTCATTCGATGAACATGGCTATGATCAATGCGGGCATCTATCCGGAACAAGTAAGCTATATTTGTGCTAATGCCGTCAGTGATCCTATCGGAGATAAGATTGAAACGGCGTTGATCAAGAGGTGTTTCGGACCGCGAGCCTATCAGATTCCCGTTAGTTCTGTTCGCGGAGTTCTTGGTCATGCTCTTTCTGCTGCCGGAATGTTCCAGCTTATTACGTGCGCGATGATGATGAAGCATCAGGTGATTGCGCCAACGGCCAATCTTCATTGTCCTGACCCTGAGTGTGATTTGGACTATGTTCCCTTGAAGTCGCGAAAAGCCGGAATTGATGTGGCGCTGGCAAACTCGCATGGAATAGGGGGAGAAAACTGTACGGTCGTGGTGAAGAGGGTCTAATGAATCTTTTTCAGACAGTCATTCTAATCGGTCTTGTCGGGAATACAGCGCTTGGGTTGTTTGTTTTACTGTCCAACCGGAAGCGCGCCGTTAACATTGCTTTCTTCACGCTTACTTTGTGGATGATGCTCTGGCTGGGATCCATGTTTCTTTCAACCGTACAAGTATCCTATTCGAAATTACTGTTTTTTATCCGTCAGACTTCTGCTTTTGCCAACATGATACCTGTGGGGGTTTTTGTCCTGCATCTGGCTATCATCAACCCCCAAATAACCTTGGCGGAAATGCTTTATAAGTTGCGTTACTGGCTGATCGCCTGTTTTGCAATGGTAGCAGTATGTCATTCCCCGATTTTTATTATTTCTTCAACGTTTCCAACACCTGAACAGACGGTTCCCGTTTCGGAGTACGGCCTTGGGTTTATCTCTTACCTTGTATTTTTTACCGCCGTTATTATCGCAATGGCGGCAGGCTTCTGGCGGTCGACCAAGGGCAATGCCGGCATTCAAAAGACGGAAAGCCAGTTCCTGCAACTGGGATGTTGGCTGAGCTTTAGCAGCGGCATCCTTCTGTATGGCGCATCCGTTTTGTTTGATATCCAGGAAGTCAGCCGGTTCGTTCCTCTTTCCGTGCTGGTGCTGGACGGGTTTGTGGCTTACGGCATTGCGACACGACGTATTCTGGCGGTATCTGCCGTGTTGCAGCGTGTGGTGGCTTATGTGCTGATGACCTGTTACCTCGTCGTGCTGTATGTTTTTTCGCAATGCCTGTGCCAGTACCTGTTTCGCTGGTTGGTTGCCGATACGACGTATCTTGCTCATTTGGTGGCGACGCTAGTCGTGGCGTTTTCGGTGTCGCCGGCCTACGGCTGGATGCAGGCCTTCGCACATCGTCTTTTCCCTCACGCAGCATCCGTAAACGTGGACGCGGTCTTGAAACGAGCCGGACATATTTTTCAGGAGGTTTCCACGGAAGATAAATTGGCCGCGCTCTTTTCAGAACTGATTACTGAAACCTTCGATACGACTCGACTGATTCTGCTCAAAAAAAATAAGAGTGGAACCTATTGCCAGCACTACCCGGCGCCGGAACCGGGGAAGGCCGCGGTTATCAGCGAAGATAATCCGCTGGTTCAGTTGCTAAAACAGGATCACGAAGCTTTCACTGCGGATATGCTGCAGCGAATGCGCCCGTCGCTACTGGTCAACGGCGCTCGACGGGAGTTGGAGTCTTCGGGCGCGGCTGCAATCCTCGGAAGTTTCATGCGAAAGGAAATGAAAGCCATCCTTCTTCTCTTTCCTAAGAAATCCGGCCGCATTTACGACCTGCACGATCAGCGCGCCTTGCAACTGCTTTGCGACCAGCTTGCGGTAGCGCTGGAAAATGCGAACCTCTACACAGCCGTTCAGAACGGAAAAATTTATAACGAAATCCTGCTCGACTCGCTCACCAGCGGTATCGTAGCGGTTAATTCTGATCGCACCGTGACGGTATTCAACCAGCGCGCGCAGAAACAAACCGGACTTTCTGAATCTGCCGTGGTCGACAAACCAATGAGCGTACTGCCATCCGCTTTAGTAGAATGTCTGGAGACAATTCTGGATACACAGGCCGGATTCCGTGACAGGGACATGTCCATTTTTTTTGGTGATGCAGAAATTCCTGTTCGCGTCAGCGGCGCCATTTTCCGCAGCCATACCGGAGATCCTCTCGGCGCGCTACTGGCATTTAACGACATGACGGTACTCAAAAAAATGGAAGAACAGATTCGGCGCACCGATCGGCTTTCAAGCATCGGAACGCTTTCCGCCGGGATGGCGCACGAAATCAAAAATCCGCTCGTGACCATTAAAACATTCACACAACTTCTGCCCCAGCAGTATAACGACATCGAATTCCGGCACACGTTCTTTGATCTGGTCGGGCAGGAAGTGAAGCGCATCGATACCATCGTGAATCGCCTGCTCAATTTCGCCCGTCCAGCCAAAGCCTCACTCAAGCCGGTCTCGCTGCACGAAGTCGTTGAAAATTCACTGCGACTGGTTGAGCAGCAGCTTGCTCAACACGAAATTGTTCTGGAGCGGCATCTGGACGCCATGCGGCACATTGTTGAAGCCGATGCGGAACAGTTGAACCAGACCTTTATCAATTTCTTCCTCAACGCCATTCACGCCATGAATAAAGGCGGTACGCTGACAGTGTGCACGTCGCTCATAAAAAACGGGCGGGATATTCTTCGCGTTGGCGGCCTGCTGGACGGTGATCGCATTCAGGTCGATATACAGGACACCGGTTGCGGCATTACCCCGGAGGATATGAGTAAAATATTCGATCCTTTCTTTACCACCAAGGAAGACGGGGTCGGGCTGGGGCTTTCTGTGTCGCACGGGATTATTCAGGAGCACAACGGAACGATTGATGTGGAAAGCGAAAAAGGGAAGGGAACGGTTTTCCATTTGCAGTTCCCGTTGTTAACCCCTCAGGAGAAAAGACAAGTATGAGCGCACTGCCCGTCAGCATTATGTACACGCAGGACGGTGTACTGCTTCAGCGGATACGCGGCTATCTCCATTCGCGTTCAGCGGTACGGCATGTCAGCGATCCGTCCGAACTGGAAATGCTTTTGCATCAGCATCATGACACGTTGCTTTTTATGGATCTGCGCGCCGCAGACTGCATGACCGTTCTTCCCGAGCTGATCAAAGAATTTGCGGATACAGTTATTATTGCGCTGGGTGCCGCCCGGTCCGACCCCGGTTTGAAGGCCGCTTCGGCAGGTGTCTACGCCGTCGAGCCGGGGGAAGTTGACCGGCTGAGATTGCAAACACTGTTCGATCAGGCCCAGGCGCATCTGCGGCTTCAGCAGGAAAACCGCGTCCTTAAAGAAAATCAGAAAAAAATGCCGCCGCCGTCGGCTCCTTTGCGCGAGAATATTGCGCCGTCACTCTACCACTTTTCCAGCGCCTTCCGGCGCTTTGACAATATCGGAATTATGCTCGAAAGCATTGTGGAAGGAGTTGCCAGTTGCGCCCGTGTTTCGCGCGTCGCCGTATTTTCCATTACGCCGTCCGAACTCTACCGTTTCCGCGCCGGTATCAAATGCATGGAAGATACCCGCGCACTCGAGTTTAAAAAAACGCACCCGTTTGTTCACTGGCTTCAGATTCATGCACACAGCATCTCGCGATCCATGCTGCGCCACATCGAGTCCATGGAAGAACGTCTGCTGCTCGAAAAAACGCTCGACCTCGCCGGAGCCGAGGCCATTCTGCCGCTTTTCGGACGGGAACGGCTCATCGGCTGGCTCTGCATCGGGCGCTCATCCTCCGGCGCGCCATTCGAGCAGCGCGATATCGAGGACCTTACGCTACTGGCCGAACATGTTTCCGTCACTATCGAAAATTCCCTGCTGCACGAAAGTCTCGCCATTCAGAAAGCACTGGCCGAAAATCTCCTGCAGGCCATACCGGTCGGCATTATCGCCACTGGAGCCGACGGTGCCATTCGCTGGTTTAACAGCGGAGCTGAAACACTGCTCGACGTGGTTGCCGCCGATCTCATCGGCCGTCCGATTGAGCGGCTTTCCAGCTACATTGCCTCGCTGCTCAACCGCTGTATGGCGGGTGAGAAGGCGATCGGTCCGGTGGAGTGGACCGAACCGCGTACCCGTCGCGGACTTTCCATTCAGATTCGACGTCTTCAACAGCACGGACAATGCATGGGTGCCATGGCGGTTTTGAACGACCTTACTGAAGAACGGATTCTGCGAGAAAAACAGAATAATCTCGAGCGCGCCACCTTCTGGAACGAACTGGCTTCCGCCATCTCGCATGAAGTACGCAATCCGCTTGTCGCCATCAGCACCTTTTCCCAGCTTCTGCCTGAGCGCTACGGCGACGAAGAGTTTCGCACCCAGTTCCGCGATCTCACCACGCAGGAGGTCGGACGCCTCAATGGCATGATCGACCAGCTCGACGAGTATGCCAATCCGCCCCGTCTTGAGTTCGCGCCGGTCAACGCCGGAGAACTGCTTGAGACGGCTCTTTGCAAAGCACGCAAAGGCTGTGGAGTTTCTAAAGACGTTCGGATCGAAGTGGAGCCCGGACTTCCTTCTATCGAAGGCGACATTGATGTTCTTGCCGATTCGATTGCCCGGCTTCTTCACAACACCTTTACGGCAGTTGAAGGCGTTGCACAGCCGTGCATATCGCTTAAGGCCTTTGCCGGCGAAATCGGCACCGGCCGCTCCGCTGTTATTATCGAAGTGCGCGATAACGGATCCGGTATTCCCGCCGAGCTTAGCGAAAAAGTATTCTCGCCTTTCTGTACCACCAAGGCCCGTGGAGTAGGGCTGGGACTGCCGATTGTCCGCCGAACAATGATTGACCACGGTGGATTGGTTTCTATCGACAGCGGGAAAACCGGTACGGTCGTGCGCCTCTCTCTGCCCGCGCTCGACAACGGGGAAGGAGCTTCTAAATGAAAAAACTGCTCATTGTAGACGACGATCTTCATCTGCTCGAATCACTGCGCGTTGTTTTTAACGGACTCTATGAAGTCGACACCGCACTTTCCGCCGAAAAGGCCGCCGTTTTGTTGGAACAGCGAGAGCCTGATGTGATGCTTCTCGATGTCATCCTGCCCGGTGCTAACGGGGTCGAGTTCTTACAGCTCGTGCGCGAAACATATCCGCAGTTGCCTGTCGTTATGATCAGCGGTGCGGCATCCATCCGTCCCGTTATAAAAGCGCTTGAGCTGGGTGCCTCCGATTTTATCCGCAAGCCGTTCGATATCGACGAACTTCGCCTCGTCGTTGCCCGCGCATTACATCTGAACGAACTGAAGCTCCAGATCGCCGGGCTGGAGCGCGAGTTGGCCCGCCGTCCCTTTGTCGCCGAGCCCGACGGGCGACCTATGAAAGAAGTCATTGAGAGCTTTGAGCGTACGATCATTCAGAAAGCGCTTCAGCGTGCCGATGGAGTTCAGACCCGTGCGGCGCAGGTTCTTGGAACCACTCGCCGCATTCTGCGCTACCGGATTGAAAAACTGAAAATCGGCTCCGGAGATCAGTCCGGCTGACGCGAAAAATCCCTTTTCTTTTGTGCGGTTCTATGCATAATCCGCCGTTTAATTTTTGCAAGGAGTGAGAGTATGTACGACGTATCCGAACTGAAAAAAGGACTGAAAATCGAACTCGACGGCCAGCCGTGCATTATCACCGACTTTCAGTTTTCAAAACCCGGCAAGGGACAGGCCATCTACCGTTGTAAGCTGAAAAACCTTTCCACCGGAAGCACCTTTGAAAAGAGCTACCGCTCCGGCGACAAAGTGGATAAGGCCAATCTGGAATCCCGCACCTTCACCTTTTCCTACCACAACGGTGATGATTTTGTTTTCTCTGACAACGAAAGCTTTGAAGAAATCCACCTGACGGCTGAACAGCTCGGCAAGAATCAGTATTTCATCGTCGAAGAAATGGAAGTGGATATTCTTTTCCATAAAGAAAAGGCGCTGGATATCAGCCTGCCGACCTTTATCGAAAAAATCATTACCGAAACTGAGCCCGGTGCCCGCGGCAATACAGCCAGCAACAACGTGCAGAAACCGGCCAAAATCGACAACGGCTACGAGTTTTCGGTTCCGATCTTTATCAACGAAGGCGATGTCGTCCGCATTGATACACGTACTGGCGAATACGCTGATCGCGTTTCCAAAGCCTGATGACCTCCATCGAAAAGTTGAAAATGCGCGACGCCCTGATGCAAAGCATCCGGGCGTTTTTTCATTCCGAAGGCTTTGTCGAAGTCGAAACTCCAATCCGGATGAAAACGCCTTGCATGGAGCTGCACATCGATGCAGAACCATCCGGTGACCGCTGGCTGCGCACCTCGCCGGAGCTGTACCATAAAAAACTGCTGGCGCAGGGTGCGGAAAAAATATTTGAAATTGGGAAATGCTTTCGGCAGGGCGAGCGCGGCGACCGGCATAATCCTGAATACACCATGCTCGAATGGTACCGTGCCGGCGGCAATTACAACAACATGCTTGCCGACACTCAAAATCTGATTAATTCCGTTCGGGGATGGGCCGGCGACTGGGATGTGATGACGGTTGCTGACGTCTACGAAAAATTTGCTGGATGGAATCCCGTGGAAAATTTTAACGCCGATCGGTTTGATTTTGACATGGTCGAAAAGATCGAGCCGAACCTGCCGAAAGATGTCCCGGTCATTCTTAAAGATTATCCTGCCGAGTGTTGTGCCCTGGCGCGGCTCATGCCGGATAACCCGAAAGTTGCCGAGCGCTGGGAGCTGTATCTCGGCGGTATCGAAATCGCCAACGCCTACAGCGAACTGACCGATCCGGTCGAACAGCGTGCCCGTTTCGAGAAATGGGGCGCGCAGCGCAAAGCGCTTGGCAAAACCGTTTATCCAATCGACGAAGAATTTCTCCACTGTTTAGGCGATCTGCCGCCGTCTGGCGGCTGCGCGCTTGGCATAGACCGCCTTTTAATGGCGCTGACCGGTTTGGATCATCTCGACGACATTCTCTGTTTCCGCGACTGATTGGGCCAAATCTTTTTCCGGTGTTGATTTTTTTATTCAGAGGGAATCATATCGGCCGGTCGGATCCGTTGTATGAGAGAAAATGCGATGAAAGGGGCCCCAAGGAACGCTTATGAAACAAGTCAGTCTCATTTTAACGTCAAGTTGTCTGCTCGGCGGGTCTCTCGGTGGGGGGGGAATGATCAATGAGAAA
>Ga0247840_10000514_pt1 | contig 79534 bp, 64 predicted proteins | sample LaCruzMarch2015__FD_192404 | JGI IMG/M metagenome (GOLD analysis project Ga0247840, IMG submission 192404) | Freshwater microbial communities from meromictic Lake La Cruz, Castile-La Mancha, Spain - LaCruzMarch2015_17m | ecosystem: Environmental > Aquatic > Freshwater > Lake | place: Spain... | reverse complement strand
ATATCCCAATCGATGATTTAACTGCAGTTAATATGATGGGTCAATATTTTAGAGCCAAGAAATTTACATCTGAAATCGTTATTGTATCTCCAGATCATGGAGGCGCAACCAGAGCTAGACGCTTTGCTGATACGATGGAAGGTGCAACCATAGCGATTATTGATAAGCGTAGAACCCAACCCAACGTAGCTGAAGCCCTAAACCTCATTGGAGATGTCACTGGAAAAATCGCCATCATCGTCGATGATATCGTAGATACCGGCGGATCCTTACTCAGTGGTGTGGATATGTTATATAATCATGGTGCTGTAGAAGTGTACTGTGCGGTAACCCATGGAATCTTATCAGGTGATTCACTCAGTAGAATCCATGAATCTAGAATCAAGGAGTTGGTTGTAACCAATACAATCCCACTCAGTGATAAACAAAAGAGTGAACCTAAGATAAAACAAATCTCAATTGGATACTTATTATCTAAGACCATTCAAGCCATTCAGATGCATACCCCAGTCAGTGAAATCTACGATTTGTTTGATAAATAAACTCATCTAATAAAAGAAACTAAGTCGATGACTTAGTTTTTTAATACTCCAATATCTTTTTAAATTTGAAACTGTATAAAGCACAATGAATCTGATGATTAGGGAAGATGGCTTGTAGAGCCAAGGCATACTCAACAAGTTGCTCTTTATAATTATCTGATAGACCCTGTTCACTTAAATTAACATCCGTTTTATAGTCTAATAGATAAACATCGGTATCATCATAAACCAACATATCCATAATCCCATGGATCACTTGATTGGATTTGAGATAAGTAAAAGGGAATTCCTTCATAATTTGTTTATTTATTTTATCCTGATACCAAGCACTGTTATAAAAAGCCATCACTGCATCAATTTCTTCACTATTACATAGTGGATCAATGTTTAGAATTAAATCATGATTCCAATCAGATATAGGTAGTAATTCCATTAAACTATGTAGGCGTGTACCTCTTTCTTTACCACTGAATAAGTCAATTGGTTTAAGATTAAAATAAGGTATTTTAGCGTGAGTAGAACTTGGAGTCTTCCATTCCATAGATTGAGATTTTTGTAAGGAGAAAGAGAACTGTTTTGATTCATGTTTAAGCTTTACTTCTGCATTTTTTATCTTATCAGCGGGTATTTTGGTGACAACTGCTTTATCTTCATGTTCACGAAGGGCTGCCATAATCCAATAGATACTACCTTTGGAAGAGGTGAGTAGATTTAAATCCAGTTCTTTTTTTTCTAAATTCTTCGCATCATAATCCACCACAATCAATCTACTTTTAGCGCGAGTCAGTGCCACATATAACGTACGCAACGCTTCAGCTTTGCTTTCAATCTTGTTTCGATGTTTTATTCCTAAACTCATTGGGTTTTCATAGAGATAACGATCTGGCATAATCAAACTAGATAATCCAATGCCGATATCTGGATGATAATATAAGCTTCCTCCATTACTGTCGTGATCCTTATCATCAGTGTTACTTAACACAAAGACGACTGGCCATTCTAAGCCTTTGGCTTGGTGAATGGTCATAACCTTAACAACATCATCATCTTCTGAGATTGGAATCGCTTCAGATGTGTCTTCACCTTTAATCATATCAATCATCTCAACAAACTCTAATAAACCCAAGCTGTTCTCATCAAAGCTTTCAGCTTTAGCCTTTAAGAAATCTAGATTTGTTCTTAGTTGAGTATCACAGGCACTAAAATAATAATCATTGACTGAATAGGCAAGATTTAGAAACTGAACTAAACTTAAATGATTAGATGATTCAATCAGTGCTTGGATTTGATCATAAATCGGTTTTAAATTAATTTCTAAGGCCTTCATTAAGGAGTATTTATTTATGAGGCTTAATTTAGCTAGATCATCCTCACTTAGACTGAATAAGGGTGAAAGTAATACACCAGCTAATGATAGTTGATCGTCATGATTTAAGCATAAGCGCATCAACATCATCATATCTAAAACACTATCAGCATTATAAAAGCCTGATTTAACATCAATAAAACTCACAATCCCAACTTCATCAAAGATTCGTTTAAACTCAGTTTTGCGTTTATGGGTTTTTACCAAGACCACATAATCTTTCCATTTTTTGAATTCAGTTTTAGATTTCATCTCTAAAATCGTTTGAGCAATATGTCTTACTTTTATCCGATCCTTACTCTCTTCTTTATAATTAAAGTAGTTCGCAGTTTCATCATTTGAATCACTCTCGTCATTGGGGTCATCAATCGATTTATCTTCATCATCCTTCGGTTCATCTTCTAGTCCGTTCTCAATGAGATGGATTTCAACGGGTTTACCGCCTTTATTCTCTGGGATCCCAAATGTAACCATATCATTCTCTGTGTAATTACTCTGGATTCCAGGGACATTCATCAAGCGATTAAAGAGGAAATTATTGAAATCAATGATTGCTTCACTTGATCGATAGTTCTGGCTAAGATATAGAACTTTATCACTTTCACTTGGATTTTCCATCATGTTAAGCATCAGCTGAGGTTTGGCATTTCTAAAGCGATAGATGGATTGCTTAATATCACCTACTCTAAAAGTATTAGATCCATTACTAATCAGTTCAATGATTTCATTTTGAACATCATTGGTATCTTGAAATTCATCAATCAATATTTCTTTATAGTATGCTTTAAAAGTATCAGCTACTTTAAAATCTTCATCCTTTAAGATTTCTAAAGCCATTCGTTCCATATCGTTAAAATCCAAAACCTCTTTACTTTTCTTGATTTCACTATAAACATTCATATAACTTAAAGTCATATCTTTTAATACCACAACTTGTTTACTTAGTTGCTTTAAATCTTCAATAAAGCGTTCCTCTTCAAAGCAGATTGATAGAACAGGCTTTAATGATTCAAAGAAATCTTTCCTGGCATTTGTGACTGTATCGTTCTTTAAATGTTTCCCTGAGTGTTCATATGTATTTAGTCTATCCCAATGCTTTAAATACAGCGAGTAATCTCTACTGTTAATCGCCGATTTGACAGATCTCAGGATGTCTTTAAATAAATCAATCTTAGTTATCTCAGTACCCAAGCCTGTTCCCAATAAACTCTTTTCAAACAGATTCAAAGTGTTATCGATTAATAGGACACGATAGGCAAGATAATCAAAGAATGCATTTTGATAAGTGATGTCTAAATCAGATATCTTTTGAGCGTTTTGATAGCTTGAGACCATATTAATTAACCAAGTATCAGGATCAGATTTCGCTCCTAATTTGGTAGCCAAACTCATTATATTGGTTCTAAGTTTCTCATCATTTTCAGGGTTACTTTTAAAATAACTCAATAAGTCAATAAAACCATCGGGTTGAGTTTGATAGAATGTATCCATGACTTTATTTAAGGCTTGAAGTTTATAAACACTCGCACTGGCTTCATCTAAAATAGAACTGGCTCTTTTTGTGTTGATCCCTAAGGCATAGGCATAGTCTTTAATGAGTGTTAAGCAGAAAGAGTGAATGGTTGAAATCTTACTATTAGGCAATAAAGCGATTTGTTGGTACAAACGCTGAGCAAGGACATCGTTTTTTGCTTTTTTATACTCTGTATATGCTTCATTTAAACGCTTGGCTAAGCGTTTCTTCATTTCGCCTGCAGCTAATTCAGTAAAAGTCATCGCGATGATTTGATCAACATTAATCCCATCATCTAAAATCCGTTTCATTAAACGGTTGATTAAAACAGTAGTTTTACCGGCTCCAGCTGAAGCTGATAAAAGAACATTCTTATCTAAAGCCATTTTGGCATCTAATTGTTGCTGACTTTCGATCATTCTGGATCCTTCTCGTAATTTATTTTACTAATATTGACTTTACTGATTGGACTTGATTGGTCTTTATGATACTGACACAAACCTTTATAATCGCAATATGTACATGCGCCTGATACGGGATCTTTTCCAATCGTACCGCTGCTAAGCTTTTCGTATAGATAGGTATAGAGTTCTCTAAGGACATCGTTTAGAGTATCAATATTATAGCGGTCTTTTTCTAAAACATAAGAATCGCCTTCAGTTTTCTTTCGAATATGTGTAATATGTTCCCCATTGATATCTAAGTCTTTGGCGTTGTCGAAAGTCATACCCTTCATTTTATGGTTTTTTATCCAGTTGCTCGTCCACTTGGATGGATCTTGAGCTGTTATCCCTTTAGTCATGGCGTAATCTAAAAAACCAATCTTGATATTTGATTGACTCACATTATAGTAATATGCCCCCGCTGGAGCATGTTGAGGTAAGCCTTCATATAGACATGCATAGGTGCTTAATTGAAGTTGATTCCCACTTAAAACTGTTTCAGCTTTAATTGTTTTATCACTACTCTTGTAGTCGATAATCCGGTAGTATTCATTTGTCTTATCAACTCGATCAATTCGACCAGTCAAATGAACTTTACTATTATCAGCTAAAACATAGGTATGATCATACTTAACTTCGGTCTCATGAGTTTTATACTTACTATAGTCAGCGATTTCTTTTAGTGATTTTAAAACTTGATACAATTGAATCTCGGTTCGTTTTAAGATGACATCTAATTTAGCACTATCCTTAGGATAGATTAGTTTAAATGGTTCAAAGACGTTGTTTAGATTAGATGAAAGCTTCTGCGAATCATACGGATTATCTTGCTCGAAACAAAGTTCTAAGAGTTTATGTTGGATATTTCCCATCATACTACTATCAATGAATGCACTTGGACCTTCATCTAATTTCATCCCTCTTTGCATAAAGTATTGGTATGGGCAGCTAAAGAAGGTTTCAAAGGATGATACACTGCCATTAAGAACCTTATCTTTAAAATACAGAGCTAAAGCCAAATCCTTGGATAGTTTCTCTTCTTTATACTGAATACTTTGATTCTCAACTAAAGGCCATGGGGTAAATAATTTTATCTTTTGATCAGCTAAATATCGTTCTATCTCAAAGGATGCTTGTTGACCCTTGCCTTCATAATTACCGCTGGCATATGAGAAAACAACTTGGGGATACAAAGTAAATAGAGATTCAATTTGAGTGATATGCGCTTTATATCGCTCACTACCAGTGTCTTTATAAAGATAAGCATAGTAAGCTTCATCAAAGAAACCAGTATGACTGGGATACTGAGGATAATTATTTTGGGTACATCCCATCACAATCAACTTCTTCTTATTTGGAATCATAGCGTGGGTCAGATTGGTAATCAACAGCCCACCAGATAGTTTGCTTCGACGCTTTAGATTTTTTAATTGATACTTGATATAAGATAAAGGTTCTAAAACTGTATCCACATAAGGTAAGCATTGAGCTAAGTAATCTTGAATCATGTATAAGGCATCAATCCCATCGTCATTTAAAACACAGTGTTGAGTTAGAATGGAAAAACAGGCTTTTAATTTCTCGCTGGTACTTTCATCTTGAATCGATTTTAATGTCTCTAGAATGGGTAATAGTTTAAGTCTTATCTTTTCACTATGGGATTCATAGTGCTTAAACATCTGAATGGTTTTCTTGTTAATTAATTCAAAATCATCTGCTTTATCCTTCATATGTGTAAAAGGCAAAAAGAAATCTGTATATTCAGGTTTAAAAATATCGATATATTTAATTAGACTCAATAAATTTGAATCCTTGATTAATCCACTTTTAATCAAACTAGATAATGAATCCATCGTAGGATTCTCTGTTAAATCCAAAAGATTACACATATATCGTGATTGAATGATGGGTGTATCATTCAAACTACTATAAGGAATCTTTAAATAATCGCAATAGGACGTCAGAGGTTCTAGAGAACTCTTATCTAGACACACAATCACGGTATCATTGTATGGAATTGAATCACTGGCGATATTCTGAATCACTGAATGGGCTTCAGTCCGAATGTTTTTAGCACTATAAGCTTGATATGTTGAGGTATAGCGGTCAAGTTTAATCTCTTTAGCACCACTATCAGATAAATGCTTAATCATATTTAACCCTGCATAAGATCGATAAGATTCAACAACCGATACATGACTGAGGTCTTCTTTAGATTGATAGAACGCATCGAGTTGAAGTTTACGTGGATGATTCTCCATATCTAATAATACTAATAGTTTTCTCAAATCACGATCTTTGCGTGTGACATTGGGTAAATCATTTAAACTTAAACGTTCATTAGAAGCATCCAGCATAAACCTCATAACTTCATCGATGGTATTGGGATAAGTTAGGGTTGCCCTAATTGTCTTAAATTGATCTATATTATCTTGAATTAATTTAACACACTTCCACCAATAAGCTACTTTATCATCTGGCTTTTGATTCATACTTAAATAAGTCTCTAGAGATAGAAACTCTGTATTGGCTAAGACAGGTGTTAACTTTAGTTTAGCTTCAACTAAGCTTGCTTGAGCATGTCTTTCGACGATAATGGTGGTCTTTGGTTTAATCAGGTTGTTGATTGGTGATTCCTCAAGTATAATTATATAGAATATTTCAGAGGACGTATATGAATAAAAACAAGTTGTACGGAAAATCGGCCTTATTAACCAGTGCTCTATTATGGGGATTGGCTTTTGTGGCGGTTCAAGAAGCCCTCAATGAAGGCTGGACTCCGTTTATACTATTAGGCTTTCGTGGATTGATGGCAGGATTACTCTTGGGAATCTTTGCCTTAAAGAGACAATTCTGGAAAAATAAAGAATTGATGAAAGTAGGAATCTTGGCTGGAGCAGTCATGTTTATTGGTTTTGCCTTACAAACCTATGGCCAACAACTCTCTACCGTTAGTAATGCATCCTTTATAACCGTTCTTTATGTGGTTTTTATACCTCTTCTAATGCTTCAAAAAAGAGCACTAAGCATCATTATGATGATCGCGGTACTGAGTGCAGTGGTGGGCACCGCTTTTTTAACCCTAAGCAATGGATTTAGTTTTCACATCGGAGATATCTTACTCATTGCTTGTGCATTTGCCTTTGCTTGTCATATTATTATCATCGATCGCTTGGCTAAATTTCATGATGCCTTATCCGCAACTGTCATTCAGGTCTTGACTATGAGCGGTTTAGGCTTTATATTTTCTATAATGGTACCTAGCCCAATCCCATCAACGGGATGGATATATGTTGGTTATGCGGGATTAGTCAGTAGTGGCTTAGCTTTTGTCTTACAAATCTACGGACAAAGGCATGTGGACTCAACTGTAGCTGGCTTATTGTTGACGATGGAAGCACTATTTGGAGCTTTAGGAGCAATCTTTTTATTGCATGAACCCTTCAAAATGAATACATTTATCGGTGCTACTTTCATGATGATGGCGGTTGTGATGATTGAACTAAGTCCGATGTTTACCAGAATCTTTAAAGGAGAGATGGATGATTGATGTACTAAAACAGATTCAAGATGAAAGAAATGGGAGTAAGACCTGTCTTTTTAATGGCTATCTGGAAGACTATATCAATAGTATGGAAGAAGACAACTCACTTAAAACGCTCTTTACACAAGTCTTAGAATTGAATCAAGACTTTAGAATTCTAGTAGACTATCATTTTAATCTTCAAATAGAACTCATATCCAATCAAATCATCAGATATAAAGACGTCACTAAAATACCATCGCATCAGTTTAATTGTCCTTATTTTATATATGGGATAGATGCCAATGAAGAAACAATGGGAATCATCATCGATGATAAAGACTCCTATCATATCTTAAAAGGGATATATTATGTCTTAACTGAAACAGGTGCCATCCTTGAACCCATGAAGAATAAAGTGATTGTCTTACATGCCAGCCAGAACCCTCTATTAACGATCGATAAACTGATTAAGGATACAAGCCATATTAAATATGGAGGCGTTCAAAGAAGCATCGATGCCAGTATCTATCAAAACCTAGACCTATTAAAACAACAAATCCTTTTAGAAGCATTGAATCTTCAGGCTGATTTTAGAGTCAATATTGTCAATCACACCCATAAAGCCAATGAGATTTATAAGATCGTCATTCAATGGTTCCTATTAAAGAAAGTATTATATGTTCAAACCATGATGAATCGTAACTATCTAGAGAAAGAATGCAATAACGATATTAAGGTTCAAAGACACCATGCCAAGTTAAATGCGGATGATGTGACTTTCATCGCCTATAGTGAATTATGGCGTTTATAGGAATTATTTAGACTCAATCAAAACAACTTGTTCATCTTGAAGTAAGATATGTTCACTATACTTGAGTAAATCAGTTTTTAACTCAGCTAAACATTCTATGATCAGACTGGCACCTTCATCATCCACTTCTTTAGATATCAAGTGATAATGATGTTGATACTGTCTAATGAATGAATCTAGTTTTGTATACGGAACCCATAGTGTGAGTCTTAGACCTTCATCCATTAAAACCAAAGGTTTATCTTTAATAGCCTCACTAGCTGAGCGAGCATAGGCTCTAGTTAACCCAGGTATCCCCAACTGGATGCCTCCATAGTATCTAACAACCACAAGCAAACAATCCACTATTTTATTCTTCTCTAAAACCTTAAGGATTTGTCTGCCTGCAGTACCTGGGACTTCACCATCATCACTGCTTCTTTCCTCACTTCCGATATGATACCCATAAGTAACATGAGTCGCATCATGATACTCATCCTTCTTAAGTTTAGTTAAGATTTGTTTGGCTTCATCAACGCTTAAAACACAGTAGACAAGCGTGATGAAACGCGAGTTCTTGATGATTAGAGTATTAGATGTGTTAGAATATAGATGATAAACCATGATAAAGAGAGTATACCATAAGAACCATGATTAAACGCTACAGCCGTAATAGAATGCTTCTACTTTGGAGTGATAAAACAAAGTATGATGCTTGGTTAAAAGTAGAATTAGCTGTCTGTGAGATCTATCATCGACAAGGCCTAATCACTAACCAAGAAAAGTTGGCTTTAGAAAAAGCTGACTTTAATATCTCTAGAATCAATCAACTAGAGTTAGAAACCAAACATGATGTCGTAGCCTTTACAAGAGCCGTAAGTGAAAGTTTAGGACCTGAGAAGAAGTGGATTCATTATGGTTTAACCTCTACGGATGTGGTTGATACAGCCAATGGATTAATTCTCAAACAAGTCAATATGCTTCTATTAAAAGATATTCTAGATTTAAGAAGTGTCTTAGTAGCTAAGGCCAAGCACTATAAACATACGCCTTGTATTGGAAGAACCCATGGGATTCATGCGGAAGTAAGCAGTTTTGGTTTAAAGTTTGCCTTATGGGTGGATGAACTTGATAGACAGCTAAAACGCTTTAACTTAGCCAGAGAAGACATCGAATTAGGTAAAATCAGTGGAGCAGTGGGCACTTGCCTATATACCACTCCCAAACTTCAAGATGATGTATGCACACTACTAAACATTAAAGCCAGTTCAATATCAACCCAAGTCTTACAACGTGATCGTCATGCCTTCTATATCTCTACTTTGGTTTTAATCGCCAGTACCTTAGATAAAATTGCAACAGAAATGCGTCATCTTCAAAGAACGGAAGTCCATGAAGTTGAAGAAGCGTTCTCACTCAACCAAAAAGGCTCCAGTGCGATGCCTCATAAAAGAAATCCAATCTCATTTGAAAACATATCTGGATTATCTAGACTCATGCGAGGTTATCTAATTCCTGCCTACGAAGACATTAGCTTGTGGCATGAGCGTGATATATCGCATTCATCGGTTGAAAGAGTTATCTTACCGGATGCGACAATCCTATTGGACTATATGCTTAATCGTATGACGGGTTTAATCAAAGATCTTAAGGTATATGAAGATCGAATGATAAAGAATATTGAATTAACGCATGGTCTCGTCTTTACTCAAAGAGTGATGTCTTATCTAATCCAACATAAAGACTTAAGTCGTGAAAAAGCCTATGATTTAGTTCAAGTAATCGCCATGCAAGCCTATGAATCACAGAGTGACTTCAAAACCCTCTTAAGCAATGATCAAGGAATCATTCAGTATTTAAATCAAAAGGAAATAGATGAATGCTTTGACTTAGCCTTCTATCTTAAAGAAGTGGATGCGATTTATAAAAGAGTTGCCTTATAATAAACAATCCGTTGAAGCGAAACTTCACAGAAAGGTAATATGTTATGATCCAAGTTATCAATACGTTGCAGTATCCTGAGTATACCAGTCAAGCCATCAGCTATATCCAAAAGCGATGGGCTATTCCAAGCACCATGAAGTTCTATGAAGACAGTATCTCACATAGTTCTTCACCCCTCCCCCAATGGTATATTCTATATACCGATAATGAGATCATCGGTTGTGCAGGATTGATAACCAATGACTTCATCAGTCGGATGGATTTATATCCATGGGTATGCGATTTGTATGTGGAAGAGAAATTTAGAGGACACAATTACTCTAAGTTATTGATTGATACAATTAAAGCTGACGCTAAAGCAGCGGGCTATAAGACTCTTTACTGTGCAACCGATCATAAACGTTTCTTTGAAAGATTTGGATTCAAATCAATTGGGATTGCTTATCGTTTTAAAGGAGACTCTACTGGAGTCTACTCCTGTGAGTTGTAGAAAAACCATCATCATTAAAATAAACCCTGGTATGCGTAATACTGGGGTTTGTTTTATAAAATGACAAATTTACATTAAGATAAATGATATAGACTTAAAAAGACATGAGTTGTCCTTGATTTTGGGCAGTTTGTACGCTTGATCTTTACCTTTAGAGTTAAACATACTACACTTATAATAATGAGAAGGGTGGATTATGGAACCAACAGATATCCTAGATCCGATAGTTTCAGATTTAATAACCAATAAATCAGACACTAATATGTATAAAGAGCTAGATAATTCATTGTTGAATTGTAAAAGCTTTATATTTAGTGTCGCATTTATTAGCTTTGGAGGCTTACAACTTTTACTAAGGTCATTTGATAAACTAAGAAATTCTCAAATTAGGGGTCGTATACTTACGTCTGATTATCAAAATTTCACCGATCCCAAAGCCCTTAGAAAGATATTTGAGTTTAAGAATATAGATACAAAAATTTATCTTCAAGATCATTTTGGTGGATTTCATACCAAAGCATATCTCTTTGAATTTGAGAATTATTATAAGATTTATATAGGATCATCTAATATTACTGAAGGTGCATTAATAAAGAATGTTGAATGGAACATTAGAATTATATCGAAAGAAGATAATCAATTCATAATGAGTGTCATTCAAGAGTTCAATATACTATGGGATAAAACAGAAATGATCACAGAGCGGTTTCTAGATGAATATGAAGCTTTTATCCAAACTTTACGAGAAGCCCATCTAAATGAAGAAAAGTTCATATATCATGAGAAGATTATCACTCCTAATAAAATGCAGGCACAGGCAATTAGAAATCTTCACAGTCTAAGAACTAGAGGAGAAGATAGAGCTCTGGTTATAGCTGCTACAGCTACTGGTAAAACATATATGTCAGCTTTTGATGTTGCCCAGTTCAATCCGAAGAGAATGCTTTTTATCGTTCACAGGGAAGATATTCTTGATAAAGCCATCGAATCATATAAACATGTTTTAGGTTCTCTCATTGACACCGGTAAATTTACCGGAAGTGATAAAAACAAAAGTGCACAGTACTTGTTTGCAACAACTCAGAGTTTATTAAGGCATTATACTGAATTTCGTAGTGATGAGTTTGAATATATAGTTGTCGATGAAACGCATCATGCAATGGCTGATGGGAACCAAAGTATCCTGAATTACTTTAAACCAAAATTTTTATTAGGAATGACAGCAACCCCAGAAAGAAGTGATGGTTTTAGTTTGTTTAGTTTTTATCACAATAATGTCGCGCTAGAAGTAAGACTATTTGATGCGATTGAACAAGAACTTGTCTCACCTTTCCATTATTTCGGTGTTACCGAATTGGAAGGGATAAATCTTTCTGATATCGATGAGAATGATATAGATACAATTACGCAAAGGCTAAGTATAAATACTCGAGTTAAGTATATTATTGAACAATTGAATCTATTTAATCATGATGGAAAGAAACTGAAGTGCTTAGGTTTTTGTGCAGGAATAGATCATGCACAATATATGGAAAATAAGTTCAATGAGAACGGTATTCCTAGCAAAGCAATTTGGGGTGAAATAGATGTCCCTACAAGAGAGTTTTATGTTAGAAAACTAGAGGATGAGAATGATGAACTTCAGGTACTTTTTGTAGTAGATGTATTCAACGAGGGGATTGATATCCCAAGTATCAATACAGTTCTTATGTTAAGGCCAACCAATTCCCCAATTATATTTATTCAACAACTTGGTAGAGGGCTAAGAAAACTGGCTCAAAAGAAATTCCTTACTGTTATTGATTTTATCGGCAATTATAAAAAAAGTTTTCTAATAGCAATAGCTCTAAAAGGAGCTAGATATTATGATAAAGATAGTTTTAAGGTGGCGGTTGTTAATGATTTTAGTGAGATACCAGGCGATACCTTTATCCAAATTGATGAAATAGCAAAAGAACAGATTCTATCTCAACTAGATAACGAAAATTTCAACAAGCTAAAATATCTTAAAGATGAATACTTTACTTTTAAGCGGCTTATGGGGAATAAAACACCCAATCTATTAATGGACTATTTATATTTTGAAGGCAGTCCTGATCCATTGAAATTTATTTATTACTCAAAATCATATATTGATTTCATAGCGATTATGGAAAAAAGTGAAGAATATAGTAATCTGATTTCATCAAACTTATTTCTAACTACACTTCGTCAACTTTCTAGTTATCTTCCATTAAGAAGGCCAATCGAATTCATCATATTGAAGCATCTTATTATAGAAGGTAAGTGGATTGATTCACTTATGAACAATGAATTCAATAACTATTTACCAAACATTGATTCAAAAACCATCCAATTTAGTCTAAAAAATCTATCGGGACAATTTTTAGATAAAGCACAGAAGAGTAAGTTCATTCCTTTACTAGCTGATAATCCAGAGATTTCTTTATCCAAAGATATGAACATATTAATCAAAACCGAGAAATATAAAGATTACTTATTAGATGTACTCAATTATGGCTTAGCAAGATATCAAAATGAGTTTAGAAATTCAGAGGTAGGCTATCCATTCTTTAGCTTATATCAGACTTATGCGATGACAGATGCCGCACTTCTATCTAATTACGAGAAAACACATAGCTCGTTCAGAGGTTCCGGATTACTTAGCTATGGTAAAGAGTATTTTCTTTTTGTAGATTTAGTGAAGAATGAAGGGATTAAAGAAAGCATTAAATATCATGATCGCATTATTGATACGAAGACATTTCAATGGCAGACTCCCAACTCTACATCGCAATCATCAGAGAGAGGTAAGAATATAATCGAGAATTCTGAACGCAATATAAACCTACATATATTTGTTAGAAAATTTAAGAAAGTTGATGGAGTTTCTCAAGCATATATTTATCTTGGGAAGGCAAACTCTTATGAATTCTATGGGAATAAACCAATTACAGTTATGATGAAATTTGAAAATGAATTACCGTTTCCCTTGTTTGTTGAATTAACAAAGATTGTGATATCCAAAAAATCATAATGTCCAAATAACCGGACATTATATACAATCTCTAACTCAAGTATTCTATGATGAAGATGGGAAGAGTATGATTGCTTGTTTGGGTGTGGGAGTTATCTTAGATAAGATTAAAAAGGTTTAGTATTACACTAAACCTTTTATATACTCTACTATTTTTATATCTGCTTCTAACCATTTAATGGATTTGTTTTCTGATGGATTAAACCAATTTATTTCGCTATGGTCATTAAGACTTAAGTTGGTGTCATCTAATCTACATAGGAAACAATGCATGGTCAGATGGTATGAGTCATATATATGTTCAATAGTAACTAGATATCGATCAATCATTAGATCCCCATTGAACTCTTCTTTGATTTCTCTAATAAGAGCTGATTCCAAGGATTCATTGTCTTCTACTTTACCACCTGGGAATTCCCAATAACCTTGATGCTGCCCACTGGATCTTTTACCGATTAGATATGAGTTATCTTTCTTTATCAGTGCAGCCACAACCTCTATAGTCTTCATAGATAATTACTGACGACTAAGACACAGGCTTCAATGGCTTCTAGTCCTAAGGCCTCAGCTTTATCTAAGAGCTCTTGACTGATTGTGCCAGGTTGAAGCCAGATGTATTTAACACCTAAATCAACAACCGCTTGAAGATAGCTCATTCCTATCAATGGGTTAATCACAAACACCACCACATCCGGTTTGCTTGGTAAAGTACCCAAACTTGTATAAACAGGTTCATCAAATAAACTCGTATATTTAGGATTAACCGGATAGGCAATCTTACCAATCTGTCTAATTTTACGAACGATTTTATTGGCATATGAGTCAAAATCTTGGTTAACTCCAAGGACTGCCAATGTTTTACTTTCTTTTAGTAGTATATCAGGGCTTATCATAGGTATAATTATAGTACAAAGAAAGAATAAACCATAGAGGTATGATTATGAAACTAGCAATCTTAGGGTTTGGGAATATGGGATCAGGGATCTTGACGGGTTTATTGAATAAAAATGCGATCTCTAAAGAGGATATTAGAATCTATAGTCCCCATATTGAAGATAAACATTTACCTGATGGAATCCTAGCAGTATCTTTAAAAGACGCTTGTATCTTTGCGGATGTGATCATCTGTGCGTTTAAACCCCAACAGTTTGCCTCAGTCCTTCCAGAGATTAAAACATATGTATCTAATAAGGTACTTGTCTCAATTGCGGCAGCCTTAGAAACCCAGATGATTGAGAACTATCTTGATAAGAGTACGAGAGTGCTTAGAATCATGCCTAATCTAGCGATCCAAATCAACCAAGGAATCCTACTTCTTTCTAAACAGAATAAACTAAGCGCTCAAGAGAGAAACGCATTAGAAGAACTCTTTAGTAAGTTGGGTACTGTAGAATGGGTTAATGAGACTGATATGGATACTCTAACTGTTTTAAGTGCCAGTGCGCCAGCATTTTATGCTTACTATATCAACGCCTTAGTCTTAGCGATGGTCAATCAAGGGTTAAATTTTAAAGATGCGACCAATCTAAGCTATCTCATGATGGAGAATACCTTATCTTATCTTAAAGAAACCCACACCAGTAGTGCTGATTTCATCACTAAAGTATGCTCAAAAGGTGGGATGACCATCGAAGGTATCCAGGTCTTTGAATCCTATGATTTAAACTCAATCGTAGCTGAAGCGGTTTCTGCCAGTAAACTTAAATGTGAAAAATTAAAGAAAACATACGAGTAAAGAATAATACTGTTTGACATTTGACACTTATGTCTTTATTATTGCGAGTATACAAGGAGACTATTATATGAAAAAAATAGCCATCGTCGTCGATTCATCTACTTCATTAACCCCAGTTGATGCAAAACAACTGAATATTTTTGTAGCCCCACTATCAATCAATGTTTACGGAAAAGAACATGCAGATTTGGTGGATATATTCCCAGAAGATATCATGCGGGCTTTAGAAGCCAAGGAAGAGATTAAGACATCTCAACCCAATCTAGGTTTATTAGATGCGATGTTCAAGAAGATTAAAGCTGATAATTATGATCATATATTCATCTATTCGATTGCTGGACATCTATCTGGTACTTATCAAGCTTTTAATCTAGCGGCAAGCACCAACAATATCACCAACATCACCATCATTGATTCCTTAAGTGCCTGTGGTCCAATCAGACAGATGGCCTTGGTTACTAAAAGAATGAATGAAGAAGGCAAGAGTATTCAAGAAATTGAAGACTTTATGAGTCATATGGTTGAGACAACCGTTACCTATATTTTACCTGAAAGCCTAGACCAACTCGTTAGAGGTGGAAGAGTTAAAGGCGCAACCGCTGCCTTAAGCAGCTTACTTAAGATTAAACTGTGCTTATATCTTGATCAACACACAACGTCCATTGAGAAGTTTGCGACTGAACGCTCAGAGTTTAAACTCTATAACGCCATATATACAGATATGTTAGAGAGAGGCGTGAATCCCAAGACACATATAATATTGCTTCCAGGCTTAGCCGCTGAAGAGCGAATTGCTGGGTTTAAGAAGTTTCTCGTAGAGAAAGATCCAAACTATGAGATTAAAGATCTTGTATTACCAGCCGGGATTGCGGCTCATACAGGCCTTGGAACCTTTGGAGTTCAAGCTGTTCTAAAATAAAATTGATTATCACTAAAACCTCGCTATAATAGATATACGAGGTTTTATTATGAAAATTGCCGTTGTAACTGACAGTGGAAGTACGATATATCACGAAGGCATAGAGATTAAAGGACTATTTAAACTTCCTCTGCAAATAACGGATGGTTTTACCAATTGGTTAGAAGGGGAAACCATTACAATCGATGAAACCTATCAAATGATTAGTGATAAAAAGATCTTGAAGTCATCGATGCCTCCAATAGGAAGAATTGAGACTCTCTTTGAAACATTAAAACAAGACTATGATCATATCTTTGCAGTACCCATATCATCTGGTTTATCAGGTACGATGGCTGCCATGGAATCGGCTGCGTATATGGTTCAGATTGGTTTTACTGCTTTTGAGTGTTACTCTACCGCACTCAACCAACTCCATTTAGCGATGAGTGCAAGAACACTGTTTGATCAAGGGAAAAGTATTAGTGAAGTTATCAATGCTCTACAGAAAGCAGTCGATGACAGTGTAACCTTTGTCATTGCTGATGATTTAAGACATTTGGCACGCAATGGAAGAACAACTCCCTTAGCTGCAACCATTGGTGGTTTTCTAAAAATCAAACCCGTTATGATCGTTGATCAAAAGAGTAAGGGTAGAATCGATATCTTTGAGAAAACCAGAACCATGCACAAAGCCTGGGAAAGCATCATTGAACTCTTTATCGATCGTAAAGTTGATGAGCATCATATCATTGGTTTATACCATGTATGGGCCAATGATGCAGCCCTAGAATTTAAAGCCATGCTTGAAAAGGCTTTTCCTAAAACTGAAATTACCTTTGGAAATTTAATATCTTGTGTTGGAGTTAATACAGGATTGGGATGTATCGCCATTCAATACATACGGAAGGTGGAAATCTAATGCGTCGACGTTTAGTCATATCCCAAGTCTATAATCTTAGAGAGCTGGGTGGATTTGAAACCGATGATCATCAAATCACGGTTCCTCATATATTTTTACGTAGCGACAATTTAACCGATATCAATCCAAGTGATATTCAGAATCTCAAACAATACGGTTTGAGTGATGTGATTGATTTAAGACATCAGAATGAATGTTTAGCGGCTAAAGATCCATTTGAGAATGATCCAAATGTTCACTATCATCATCTTTCACTCATCAAAGCAGCCATGGATGAAAAAATCCCCAGTACTTATACACTAGAGATGTTGTATATTGATCTATTGGATTCTAAAGATATCATTCTAAACATCTTTGAGATCTTCGCTAAAGCTAAAGGTACTGTACTCTTTCATTGTACGGCGGGTAAAGATCGAACCGGTGTGATTACTGCCTTATTACTCTTAGCCATGAATGTTAGCGAACAAGATGTCATCGCTGACTATCAAGTCTCTGATACCTATCTCTATAAGAAATATAAGATTACTGATCAAAGTCTAGCCTTAGAGAAACAACACCTCATCTATTCTAAACCCAATACAATGATTGTCTTTCTACGTCATTTAAAAAAGACCTATGGAAATGCGCGAAACTATTTAAATAGTATCGGGGTTGATGAGTCACTTCTTCAACAAATCGAAGCCAAATTCTTAATCCAAGATTTAGATTAGACAAACTAAAAGCCCATCCAGTGGGCTTTTTTAGTTAGCCTAATAATGACGCTTTTCGAAGTTCCTCGATTTTTGATATGGCTTTTTCGAATGATCTTCAAATGCTTTCTTTGTTTCGGTCGCTCTAATCTTGTATCCCTTAATCGAGATTAAGTTGAGAGCGGTTAGGATTTCAGGTAGGAATTCTTCAGGTACTTCAACCGTGGTTGTCGTTTCTTGAATTCTAATCTTACCAATGTCTTGTCCACTGATGCCTGATGATTCAGCTACAGCGGATACAACATGCGCAGCAGCTATATTATGCCGTTTGCCTACATCCAATAAGATGACTGCATTGGTTACGCGTTTAGCTCTACGTGATGCATCGACTGGGGCTTTGGTTTGAGCGAAGATATCTTTATTGATATGTTGAGCTAAAGCAGCTTCAGCCAAGTCAATTGGATTAATACCACTGGTAATTAAGTCTGATACAATCCGTTTGATTTCACTTGGGACTGTTGTTTTAAGAATCGCTAGAATCTCTTCTTCCATATGTTTGAAGTAGACGGCTTGAATGTCTTCATTGCTTGGAAGAGGTTTATGAATCAGAGGTACTTTGGTGATTCTTTCAATTTGTCTTAGATAATCTTTTTGTCTTGGGGTTACCAAGGTTACGGATACACCTTCTTTACCAGCCCGACCAGTCCGGCCGATGCGATGGACATAATATTCTAATTCTTGGGGAATATCATAGTTGATAACCATATCGAGATGATCGATATCGATACCACGGGCAGCCACATCGGTACAGATCAGATAAGATATCTGTTTCTGTTTGAATTTATTCATAACGATGGAGCGCATTTCTTGTTTGAGATCACCATGGATGGATGAAGCATTGTATCCTTTAAGTTGAAGTAAGGATTGAACATCATCAACCATTTTCTTCGTATTACAGAAGATCATGCATGATTCAGGACGATGGTATTCTAGTAACTGAACCAAGACGGTCATCTTATCGGATTGATTGGTTGTATAAACCAATTGGGTGATGAGATTAACGGTTAGTTCTTTTTGTTTACTCTTGATATGGGTTGGATCTTGTTGATAATCTTCAACGATATCTAAGATGGTTTTAGGCATCGTAGCTGAGAATAGTAGAGTTTGACGATCTTCAGGTAACTGCGGTAAGATTTCTTCAATCGCTTCTTTAAATCCAAGCTTCAACATTTCATCGGCTTCATCTAAGACAATTGTCTTAAGTTCATTGAAGCGTAAGGTTTTACGTTCCATATGATCCATGACTCTACCCGGTGTTCCAACGATGATATCAACCCCACCTTTCAAATCTCTGATTTGATTGGTGATGGGTTCTCCACCATAGATGGCCACAATCTTAACGCCTTCCATGTATTGCGCATACTTACGCATTTCTACCGTAATCTGTTGGGTTAATTCACGGGTAGGTGTCAGGATTAATACCTGAGGACGACGGTTTTCGGTTTTAGTCAAACGCTCTAGAAGGGGTAAACCGAATGCGGCAGTCTTGCCGGTTCCAGTCTGACTTTGTCCGATTATGTCTTTACCGTCTAGGACCAGGGGGATACACATCTCCTGTATGTAGGTAGTTTCTGTATAGCCTATTTCTTCAATGGCATGCAGTAACTTTGGACTCAAATTAAATTCTGAAAATTTCATGTTATCTCTTTTCTTTAGTACCGACTGATTATAACACCATATCGCATAAATGTATAACTATATTTTACCAAGTTTTAATGGTAAAATTAATCTAAATATGGGAGGTAGTTATAATGGACCTAAGAATTGGTAGATACCGTTTTGTCAGTATCTTACTTGTATTGTTTTTATGTGTGTTTGGATTAAGTATGAATCCGGTTCGTGTATCCGCTGGTAGTGGTTTTGCTGGAGGGACTGGAGTTATAGGAGATCCATATCAAATTAGTGATGTGGCTCAATTGGATATGGTTAGATTTAGTTTAAGCAGTTATTTCATTTTAAATAATGATCTTGATATGTCGACTCAAACCAGTCTTGGGGGAACTTATTATGATAGTGGGGCTGGATGGGTTCCCATTGGAGATAGTGATACGCCTTTTAGTGGAACCTTTAATGGAAACAATCATACTATTACAGGCATAAATATCAGTCGAGGCAGTGAAAGTTATGTAGGACTATTTGGCTATGTTACCGGAGACATCAGTGATCTGAGTGTTGATGGAAACATCTTTGGTAATGCATGGGTTGGAGGTATTGCAGGCAAAGTCAGTGGCGGAACATTAAGCACGGTAAACAATTATGCGGATATCTTCGTCGGTAACTATTATGGTGGTGGAGTTGCTGGATCAGTCGCTAATGACGGTGAGATATCATCAGCTGAAAACCATGGGGCGATCCAAGCTGGAGGTTCAAACGCATGGGATTTAGGAGGAATTGTGGGAGCGGTGGATGAAACATCACTTGTTACTCAGAGTTACAACTATACAACCGTGAGCGGTTGGATGTATATAGGAGGAATAGCCGGAGGCATTGAAGGGGCTATTAGTAATTGTACCAATGATGGTTATATTTCAGGTGATCTTGCGATTGGTGGAATCGTTGGTGGTGGAGAATTAAGTTCCACCGTTGATGCATCAACCAATAATGGAGATGTGAAAGCCTTTAGCGATTATGTTGGTGGAATCGTTGGTGGTAGCAGTTCAGCCATCACAGGTTCTGTGAATAATGGTTTAATACAAGGCGATGCTAACTATATTGGTGGGATTGTTGGTGGCAGTGGAACTGGCGGACTCATCGATAACTCATTCAATTTTGGCGATATTGAATATACAGGCGAAAGTACTGGTTTGTTGTATATTGGAGGAATTGCGGGAGTTAATCAATCAATCGTTCGCAATGTCATTAACTTCGGAGATTTATCTCACGGTTTAGTCAGTGGTGGAGTTGTTGGTGGTAATGATGCTGATGGTGTTGTAATCAATTCAGCCAACTCAGGCTTTATCGTATTAGCGAATTATGCCGGAGGAGTTGTAGGTCGTAATCAAGGATTGGTCAAAAACGTGTATTCTCTCAATACCGCCGATGGCGTTGGTCCATCCTCAGTGTCTGAAGGTTCTGTTATTCAAGGCACTATCATCGGCTCAATCATTGGATATAATAATGGTACTTTATCTGATTCATACTCTTTAGGAATAAGTTTAAACATAGTGGGTGAAGAAGGGCTTGATTCAGACATTACTAATTCTAATTTACACTTTATGGGAGATGACTGGATCCTTTATGATGAAGACGAGACAATGTTGGTAGAGAATAGACTGCTTGTCAATCGCTTAAATGATACTGTGGATGATATGAACGACTCACTGTTGGGTGCAGTTACTTATAACAGTTGGTTCCATATCAATGATTTTAATTATCCGTTCGTAATGAGTAGTCTTTCACGCATTCAATATTACAGTGTGATTTATTTCGATAATGATGCGACCAGTGGAACAGTTCCGGTGGATTATACGATTTATCTCAGCGATGATATCGCTTCTATCTTAGATAATTCTGATTTAGCTAAAACACCGCTATTCTTTGGTGGATGGAATACTCTGGCTAATGGCACAGGAACTAAGTTTGTTAAAGATGCTCATTATACCTTTGATGATAGTGATCTAGTCTTATATGCTTCATGGAGAGATTCAATTCCAGATACAGGTACTGCATCTAATACCAATGCATTACTGCTTAGTATGGGTTTGGTTCTAACACTCATCAGTAGAAAAAAAGAAGCTTACAATCGAACCTAGTACATTAATTCGGACTGGATAATAAAAGATCTAAGTGTGGGCTGACTTCGAATAAATAATCGGAGTCAGCTTTTTTAGATGTTCTGCAATCTATGATAATTTTGAAAACAACGCAAGCAGATTCAAGTACTAATACAAGAACTTTAAGCTTAAATTGATTTAGGTAATTATTGTTTATTATGATTACCTTCAGTGTGCGAACAACTTTAGCATGAGGCTCTACAAAAGTTAGCCTATTATAAAATTCATATAAAAAAAAGGAGTATACAGAAACATATTTATCGCTTAAACTATTTTTAAGATCAGACGCTTGATTGACAATCTAGAAATGCAAAAAAGTACCATTGTACATAAGCACTTGAATGGAGTCGATGTGGCTAAGTTTGTTTTGGCAATTTTTGTCGTTTCGGCACATACAAATGTTTTAAAATCATTTGGGTTTTTGCCCAACTTCATTCTATATAATGTTTTTTCAAGAACGGTAGTTCCACTGTTTTTTGCGATCTCAGGCTATTTTTTCTATTATAAGCGGGGAACACAAGTAATCAAGTTTGGGAAATTCTCAATCAATGAATACTATTATAAATATACGAAAAGAATGCTACAGATTTACATGGTTTGGAGTTTAGTTTATCTTTTTGATATTGTGAATAGATACTACTTAAGTGGCAGTATTTCTTTAGTATTATTTGTTCCTTTATATATATATTGGGGTGTGGTTTACGGGACTTATTATCAACTTTGGTTTTTCCCAGCTTTGTTTTTTTCGATTACTGTCATTCATTTGCTTGCGAAAAGAATTGGACTAAGAATATTACTTATAATTGCTTTTGGATTCTATATTATTGGTATGTTTGGGGATGCTTATTATGGGTTTGTTCAAGATATCCCAATCATATCAAATTTCTATAAGGTAATCTTTTATCTTTTCTATACGACCCGTAACGGATTAACTTCAGCTTTATTATTTGTAGTTCTGGGGGCTATGATGAGCCAACGTGAGATTCGTTTAAAGACTTGGAAAGCTGCTTTATATATGATGATATCAATCGCCTTCTTAGCTGTGGAAGTCTTTGCCTTGAGGTTTTTCTCGAAACCCATTGACTACAACGTCATGCTTGGTATCATACCAGTAAGCTATTTTAGTTTTCAGTTGATTCTAGGGGTTGATTTGAAATTCAAATGGAACTATAGATTCTTAAGGGATTCAAGTGTGATTATCTTCTTCAGTCATCCTTTATTCATTATCCTTTTTGATTGGTTCATTCCGTACTTAGGATCGAATTTCGATGCTTTCAAAAGTGTTTACCGATTTGTTTTTGTAGCCCTTATGTCGTTTGGCTTTGCAGTACTTGTGATTAAACTAAAAACTCATGGAAAACTCGGAAAGCTAGTCTCTTATCTCTATTAAAAAGCATTCTAGCAAGCTTATCCTCTACTTTGTCATTTTGAAAATGGTAGACCATCTGAATCAACAAGTTTTGATCATAAGATTACGATAATCGTAATCTTTTCTTTTGCTTGATACTTGAAAAGGCAGGGATACTTTGATACAATGAATTAGCACTGTGATATATAGAGTGCTAAAAGGAGTCGATATGGCAAATAAGAAATACAAGGCAGAAACTAAACGGTTATTAGAATTGATGATTCATTCAATCTACACACATAAAGAAATCTTTATGAGAGAATTGATCTCTAACGCATCGGATGCGCTGGATAAACTATACTTTCTATCTTTAAACGAGGATATTAAGATTGATCGTACTCAATTGGGTATTCTAATTGAATTGGATAAAGAAAAGCGTACCATCACCATCAAAGACAATGGGATCGGGATGAGTAAGGAAGAGATTGAGGATAATCTTGGAACCATCGCCAAGAGTGGATCCTTAGCCTTTAAAGAAGCCATCAATAAAAAAGATAAACAAGAAGACATTGATATCATCGGTCAGTTTGGGGTTGGATTCTATTCAGCCTTTATGGTAGCGGAAAAGGTTGTCGTTATAAGTCAAAGTGTCAAAGATGTTCCAAGTGTGCGCTTTGAATCAGAAGGTGAAGATGGCTATCGAATTGAAGAGATCGAGAAACAACCCTTAGGAACCACCCTTATCTTGCATCTTAAAGCAGATACTGACGATGAAAACTACAGTCAATATCTAGAAGAGTATGAGCTTAAGAGTTTAGTCATTAAGTACTCTGACTATATTCGCTATCCCATCAAGATGGAAGAAGAACACAATGATTATGATAAAGATGGCAAAGTAAGCAAGACTGAAAAAATATTAAGTACTCTAAACTCCATGATTCCTTTATGGAAACGCAGTAAGAAAGATGTCAGTGAAGAAGACTATAATAGTTTCTACTCCAGTAAATTCAATGATTATGAGAAACCATTTAAGGTCATCCATACCAATTTAGAAGGCAGTGTATCCTTTGATGCCTTACTCTTCATTCCGTCGCATACACCCTTTAATTTCTATAACCAAGAGTATCAATCCGGACTACAACTCTATAGTAAGGGAGTCTTTATCTTAGACAACGCCAAAGAATTGATTCCTGAAGCGTTTAGATTTGTGAAGGGTTTGGTTGATTCACCGGACTTATCACTCAATATATCTAGAGAGATGCTTCAACATGATCGCCAATTAAAGACAATTGAATCCCGCTTAGAGAAGAAGATTAAGGGTGAACTCTTGGCCTTATTAAAAACCGATCGTGAGAAGTATGAACAGTTCTATAAGAACTTTGGTTTACAACTCAAATATGGAACCTATGCCGATTTTGGAGCCAATCGTGAATTATTAGAAGATCTATTACTCTTTCATTCATCCAGTGAAAAGAAACTGGTCTCATTTGAAGAGTATCTAGGTCGGATGCCTGAAGATCAAAAAGAGATTTATTTTGTATCAGGTGAAACGATTGATAAATGTGATGCCTTACCACAGAGTGAATGGGTTAAGAAAAAAGGTTATGAAATTCTATATCTAATCGATGGGGTTGATGAGTTTGTCTTTCAAGTTCTACATGCTTATAAAGAGAAAACCTTTAAAGCCATCAATCAGGGTGATTTAAATCTTGGAAGTGAAGAAGAAAAACAAGTCCTAAAAGAAAAATCTGAAGAAAACAAAGACTTACTGAGTGTATTAAAAGAAGAACTCAAAGATCAAGTCAGTGATGTTCGCTTATCTTCAAGGCTGGTTAGTCATCCGGTATGTTTAGTATCAGATGAAGGCATCAGCTTTGAGATGGAGAAAGTCCTCAGTCAAATGCCAGATCGCCAAGGTGATATTAAAGCCAAACGCATTCTAGAACTCAACAGTGATCATCCTTTGATTACGATGATGAAAACACTCGATATTACTAAACAGAAGGCTTATGCCCATCTCTTATACAACCAAGCCCTTCTAATTGAAGGATTCAGTATTGATGATCCCGTTGCATTCTCAAATCAACTGGCTCAACTGATGATTGATGCATCGATGAAATAACGCCCTCAAGGCGTTTTTTTAGTAGAGATATGATAAACTATAGATACAAAAAAGAATTCATTTAAATAATGTTATATCTTAATCTAGATTTAACATTGACTTTGATATACTGGTGCCAGGAGGTAAAACTATGAAACTTTTAAGAATTATATTAGCGAGTATCGTCATGATGACATTGAGTGGTATCAGCGTAGTTGCGACTGATGATACCGTCAGCACAGAACCGATTTTAACTGATCCAATTATCATCATCGATGATGGCGCAATTCCAATGGAAAAGAACATTGATGGAACTGGGGTTGTTGATCCAGGTATTATTGTTGGTGAAGAAGGAACCAGTGTGGAAGGTAATCCAGGTACAGAAGTACCACCAGATGCAGTCCCTATTAATATTGATGTCGATCCAATCGTCACCATTCAAGATGAACCAACAGTAGATGGTGTAATCGATGAAGAAGGGGTTTATTATATGACCGGTGCTGAAAATCAAAGATCAGCAAGCAACAATAATGAAACCTTGATTCAAATCGCCTTTGCCAGTGGATTCGTAGTCATTGCTTACGCACTTAGTAAGAAACTCAGTAAGAGCTAATATGCGTCTACTTTTAGTTGAAGATGAAAATCAACTATTAAACGCGTATGCCAAAGGATTAAAACAAGAAGGCTATGCTTTAGACATGGCCCATAATGGAGAAGAAGCCTTAGACTTCTTCTCCATTAATACATATGATTTAATTGTTTTAGATTTAAATATACCTAAGATTAATGGGATTAATGTCCTTAAACAGATTCGTCAAAGTAACCAAGAAGTTAAAATTATCATCGTAAGTGCCAATCGTTCTATTGATCAGAAAATTGAAGGATTAGACAATGGTGCCAATGATTATATGCTTAAGCCCTTTGATTTCTCAGAACTCAAAGCGCGTATACGAGCATTACTGAGACGTGACTTTAAAATTCAACCCAACGTGATTGATATCCATGACTTTAGAATCGATTTATCACTTCATCAAGTCTATTATCAAGACAAGATCATTCTATTAACTTTAAAAGAATACAGTATTCTAAGTTATCTAGCTCAGAATCATGATCGCATCATCAGTGCCGAAGAACTCTTAGAGAAGTGTTGGAACGAAGATGCGGATCCATTTACGGAAGCCATGCGGGTTCATATCTACTCCCTCAGAAAGAAGATTGCTGAAGTTACCCAAAGAGACGATATCATTCTAACCGTAAAAGGCGTTGGATATCGCTTAAACCCTTAATATGAACAAATCCATCCAATTAAAAACAAGCATTGCAATCATCATTAACCTTGCCCTTATGGCAGGCATTTTACTTGTGGCGCTTAATATTGGATTTAGCCGAATCAATGTTGAATATTTATCTCAGAAAATCTTTGATTCATCTGAACTTTCAGGTGTAAAAGGGGATGTGATTATCAATGAGACGATTGTTGATGGAAACATTCAAACAATCCTAACAGATACACAAACCTTAGAGGCTCGCTACAATCAATACATCATTCTAATCACTTGTATTGTCTTTGCTTTAGGAGCTTTGGTTTCATATCTACTTCTGGCACATTTCTATAAACCACTCAAACGTTTAAGCCAACAGTTGGATGGTCAAGCCACCGTTGTCTTAGAGAATACAACCGATGAAATCATGAAGATCAGTCAATCTTATAATGATATCGTCAATCAATTAAAGGACTCTCTCAGTGCTCAGAAACGTTTCAATGTCAGTGTGGCTCATGAACTAAAAACACCTTTAGCCATCATTAAAACCAATATTGATGTTTTAAATCAACTCAAGAAGAAAGATGTCGCGGATTATCAAGAAACAATGGATTTGATTCATCAGACAGTCAAGAAGATGAATAGTGTCATTGAAACACTTTTAGATAGTAGTACTGAAAACCAAAAACCACTGGATGAGAAGGTCAATTTAGATGAAGTATTGAGTGATGTAGTCAGTGATTTAAAATCAACGGCCAAAGACAATCAAGTTGAATTAATCTATACACTTAAAGATGTTCCATTGATCAAGGGTAATCAAGTTTTACTCTATCGAGCCTTCTTCAATCTGGTTGAGAATGCCATTAAATACAATCACGATAAAGGACGCGTTACAATCCAGATGGAAGACCACCAAAATCATATTCTTGTACGAGTAAGTGATACGGGAATTGGGATGGATAATGATACGGTAGACCATATCTTTGAGCCCTTTTATCGAGCTAAAGATAATCCTGTTTCAGGCTTAGGATTAGGCCTTGCTTTGGTATCAAGTGTCATTCAAAGACATAGCGGATGTATCCGAGTCATCAGTAAATTAAACGAAGGATCCATATTTGAAATAGAACTTCCACATTTAATCTAATCTGGAAGTTTTTTATTGTATAATACTCTCTAAGGAGTAAAAAGATTCGCCTTTAGAATCTTTTATAAACCACGTAAACATGCTCGAAAAAATGATCAAGAATCCAGGCCAGAAGATATATAGTACTCGAATCACGATGGTATTTGTCTTAGTCTTAACTCTAATAAGTAGCCTACTTTTAATTATCAATACCAACATTATGTTTCCCTTCTCATTGTTTACACCACAGTATTTTGCTTATGTAAGTTATTTGTTTTTCTCAACCAATAATATTGAATCTACTTTATTCTATTTAGTGATGGCTTTAGCTGTCTTAGGACTTTTCTTTTATTTCTATCGTGCCAGCAAAAATAAACCTAAATTATATTTTGCTGCCTTGATACTCTATATTCTCGATACCATATTTATGGTGGTTAGTACTTTTGAAGCCAATAGTTTTGGATGGATGATTGATTTAGCCTTTCACTTATGGATTATCTATACTTTATTAACAGCGGTTATCATCGTTAAAAAAGGACTACAAAATGAAAGTCTATGATTTCGATAAAACGATCTATAGTCATGATAGTTCAGTTGACTTCTATATCTTTAATCTAAAATACAATAAGATTCTATTAAAGTACTTACCCTCTCAGACTTGGGCTTTTATCTTATATAAACTTAAGATTATCTCTAAATCACAGATGAAACAAACCTTCTATCGCTACTTTAAAGAAATCCATCATATGGATCGTCAAGTTTCATTATTCTGGAAACACCACTATGAATATATTAGACCCTTCTATCTCAAACAAAGATCATCTGATGATATCGTAATTTCAGCTGCGCCTACCTTTCTACTTGAACCCTTATGTCAAATATGGGGATGCACCTTAATTGCCTCCATCGTGGATCCTGATACTGGTAAGCATGGGATGAACTGTTATGGAGAAGAAAAAGTTAAACGCTTCAGAGAACTTTATCCTGATGAAACTATTGAAGAGTTCTACTCTGATTCTCTATCAGATTCACCAATGGCAATCATTGCGGAAAAAGCGTTTCTTGTATCAGACACCAGTATTAATCCTTGGCCAAATACTGATAAATAAGTCATATCATTAGTATGAATTTCAATTAAACTCTTATAGAGTTTTTTTATATAAATCATGTATTTTCTTGATATTGACAAGGTCATTATTATTGATTAAGATGGATTTATATAGGTGTTGTTGAGATTGGGGATAAGATTTATCTTTGGATTTAATTAATGTGTTTCTATAATTTTGAATGATTCGTCTTTGTTTTTATGGGCAACGTTCCAAAAGGACTAAGGGGAAATAGAATGAAAAAAATCATTTATTTTATGTTGATCATAGCTTTAATGGGCTCTGGCCTTTTTGCATGTTCAAGCAAAGAACTCGAAGATATACCTTATGGTAATACCAACAGTAATCGATCAAATGCAGGTATTTTAGCTGCAGCAGATGGATGGGTATATTTTGCCGATAGTATGGATGGTTTTAAATTAAAGAAAAAGCGAAGTGATGACACAGAACTTACCACACTAAATGATTCTTTGACTAAAGATATCAATATTGCGGGAGATTTGATTTACTATGTGGCTGAACAAGACTCTGAAATATACTTGTTTAAAATGAAAACGGATGGTTCAGGCAAAGTAAGAATCAGTGATATTCATATCAACGCTATGGGTAGTGTCATTATTAATGAAGAATCGATATTCTTCTCAAATGCCGATGATGAAGGCAAACTTTATCGAATGGAACTTGATGGGACTAATCCAACTAAAATGAATGATTTATTTACCTTTAAGTTAGCCATCGATCAAGAATGGATATTCTATATTGCATATTCTGAAGACACTCAACCGGGTATTCGTAAGATTCGCTTAGATGGAACCGAAGATACATCTTTAATTTTAGAAGGATACCCAATTTGTATACCATATAAGGGATGGTTATATTACACCAATACTGAAGGTGTTCTCTATCGAGTTAAATATGATGGTAAAACCACTGAGAAGATTAGTACTAAAGCGATAGGATCACTCAGTATCTATGATGATGTGCTTTACTATTCAAATCAGTATAAGAAGGGTTTATTAACCAACAAACTAGATGGTAGCCAAGAAGAAAGCTTCAGTGATGACTTCATTAATGATTCACTGGGGATTAGTATTGATGGCACATGGTTATACTTTAATAACTCTGAAGATAATAATCGAACTTATCGAATCAAATTGGACCAATCTAAAACTGAAACATTATCTTATATAGAAACAGTTGAACCCAATCCAACAGGGACTCCGCTTGTATTAGGACTTGGGACAAGCAATACCAATCTAATCAACTCATCTTATTTTGTTCGACAAGGTGATTGGATTTACTACCAAAATATCATGATAGAGAATTCATTGAATAAAATAAAAATAGATAACACAGGTAAGACAGTCTTATTAGACCACAATGTTAGCTATATTAATATAATTAGTGATTGGCTATACTTCGTTGATGGAAATTACGAGTTGAATCGTTTGGCTCGTATTAAAACGGATGGGACAGAATATGGCATCATTTTAGATCATTCATGTACAGATCTAATCGTTAAAGATGATTGGATGTATTTCATCGATATTTCAAATGATCGACATATCTATAAGATAAAAATAGATGGAACTCAATTAACTGAACTCAGTACAGAGTCAGCCATCAAGCTCAACTTAAGTGGGGATTCACTCATTTATACCTATCATCCTGATTCTGATACCAATTTCAAGAAAATTGAGATTCATAAAATAGCTACAGATGGACTTAAGCCTTTAGTCTTAAGAACCTCAAGTACTACTTCAGCATCATTTTCAGGTATGGTTACAGACAACTTGACGGTTTATTATTCATCGGGTGCATCATCGGCTGCTGTAAGTGCGATGACTATTAAGAAAGTAAACTTAGATGCCACTGGATACAATGTGCTCATCAGTGATCCATCATCGTTGTTGGGCTTGGCTGATGAGTGGTTGTATTATGTATACTACACAAATTCGACTGAGAAAATGATTAGGCGTCATAAAGATGGTACAGATTTTGAAATCATATCGGAACTTGGAAACTATACGATGGTTTCAATTCTTGAAGATAAGATTGTCTATTATGATGGGGTACTTGGAAACTTCTATATGATGAATCTGGATGGAAGTTCGTTGCAAGTATTTCTAACCGAATAGTTTATTAAACCAATTTAATGAGTTATTACGTACACAATATATCTATCCTAGAGTTAATATAATTTAGGAAGATAATAAAATCATGTTTATATAGAAGTATGCCTTGCTGTGAGCGCTGCCTCAATACAGATATTAGATATTTTGTTTTTATTGATGGGAAAGCGGTATGTCGCAGGTGTATCAGTTTTAATGGTGAAGAGGGTGAAAGTGGTTTTGCACCAAATGAAGTGGATTATAATCTATCCTTTAAACTAACACCCAATCAATCTAAGATATCAAAGGCATGTATGGAACTCTCATTTACACAAGATGTACTTATTCATGCGGTTTGTGGGGCTGGTAAGACGGAGTTAGTTTATGAGAGTATCAAAGCACATTTAAACAAGAATCATCGCGTAGGCATCACTGTAGCACGACGACAGGTAGTACTACAACTCTATGAGCGCTTATCTAGGGTATTCAAGACACTTAAAGTGATTAAAGTATGTGAAGGCTTTACTGATGAACTAGAAGGTCAATTAATCATCTGTACCAGCCATCAACTCTATCGCTTCAAAGGCGTCTTTGATTGTCTGGTCGTCGATGAACCTGATGCATATCCCTTAGCCAACAATCCAGTCCTAGAAGGCTTTGTGAGACAAGCCTGTATTGGTCATCTCATTTATCTATCAGCTACTCCAGATCAACATCTGTTAGATAGAGTTAAACATAAAGATATGGCTTATCTTTGTTTAAATAAAAGACCTCATACAAAAGATTTAATCAAGCCTAAGTTAATTTTAGTTCCACTATTCATCCAATTCGCTATGGTATATCACTACAGCCATCATTTCAACCATCCTCTGCTGATTTTCGTTCCTACCATTCGTATGGGTAACATATTATCTAAACTCTTGCGTATACCCTTTATATCGTCACAGACAGTTGATTCTGATCAATTGATTCAAAAGTTTAGCCAACATAAGATTTCAGTCCTCTTATGTACCACCATTTTAGAAAGAGGAGTGACCTTTAGTGATGTGAGTGTGATTATCATTCAAGCCAATCATCACGTCTTTACACATAGTACTCTAATTCAAATCGCTGGAAGAGTCGGTAGAGATATGCATTATCCCAATGGAGAGGTTTTATTTCTATGTCAAAGAATAAATCATTCACTCAGAACTTGTCAAAGCGATATCTCAAAAGCGAACCACTCTGCTTAAAGTGTTTTAATGATATTACAAAAGGCATGTATCTATGGGAAATCTTTACTAAACAAGATAATCTATGTGCAGATTGTCGTAGAAAACTGATTCCATTTAAGAAAACCACCCAAGTTAAAGGTTTGTCTGTCTATGCCTTGTATTTATATGATGACTTTATGGAGGAGTGTATGTTTCAAATTAAAGAAAAGAAAGATCAAACTCTAGCCTCAATCTTCTTATATCCATATCGATCTAAACTACGTAAACTATTAAAAAATAAGGTGATCACTGCGGTTCCATCATCTGATCAAAAAACCAATGAAAGGGGATTTCATGCCTTAGAAAAGATGTTTAAACCCATTGGATATCCAATCCATCATGTCTTTACTAAAGACGATATCAAACAAAGTACCCTAAACTCTAGTCAACGCTCAGATATATCTAAACACATCCATCTAGTCAATCCTTCAATGCTTATTGGCCAAGATGTCATCCTCATTGATGACGTATGTACGACTGGTTCAAGCCTTCTTGCTTGCACCAATGCCTTACGTCCTTATGTGGCTTCAATAAATATATTGGTGATTGCTATATACAAGCTTAAATAAATGATATATAATACGAGCGTAGTTATAAATCCATTAAAAATCATTTGCAGAATTGATTTCATTGTGTATAATTAAAGACATAGTGGTTAGGAATACTACAGGAAAGGTATAGGATAGTTGATGTCAAGTACAGGAACAGTTAAAAAGTTCAACAAAGAAAAAGGTTTTGGTTTTATCTCAGATGAGAATGGTAAGGATGTATTCTTCCATTACTCACAACTTCAAATGGGCGGATTTAAGAACATTGAAGCTGGAGCACAAGTAACCTTCGACGCTGTTGAAACAGACAAAGGTTTACAAGCTCACAACATTGTTGAAGTTAAGTAATTAACGAAACACGAAGGGTTGGTTATTCCAACCTTTTTATTTACCCAAAAGTGCTATAATACTTAAAGAATAGGAGCCAAAATGAATATACTCGACAAAGTGTTTAATCAAGACAAAAAAAGACTACAAGAGATTTTAAAAATAGCTAAAGAAGTGGATGCTCTAAAAGATCACATGAGTGCTCTTTCAGATGATGATTTAAAAGCGTATACACCGTATTTTAAAAAGAAACTAGATGAAGGTTCAAGCTTAAACGATATCATGGTAGAAGCCTTCGCGGTTGCTCGTGAAGCAGCTAAAAGAGTTATCAATGAGTATCCCTACGTGGTTCAGATCATGGGAGGGATAGTTTTACATCGCGGAGATATCGCGGAAATGAAGACGGGAGAAGGTAAAACCTTAACCTCAGTCCTTCCAGTTTATCTCAATGCCTTGGCTGGTAAAGGTGTTCATATCGTTACCGTCAATGAATATTTAGCAACCCGTGACTCTAAGTGGATGGGATCCATCCATCAATTCTTAGGACTCACAGTAGGCTTAAATCTTAGAATTCTAAGTCCTAGTGAAAAAAGAGCTCAATACTATTGCGACATCATGTATACAACCAATGCCGAAGTAGGCTTTGATTATCTCAGAGATAACATGGTTACTAAAGTGGTAGACAGAGTCATGCGTCCTTTAGATATGGCCTTAGTCGATGAAGTCGACTCCATCTTAATCGATGAATCTAGAACGCCTTTAATCATTTCCGGTGGACAAAGACAAACCGCCAACCTATATCTTCAAGCCGATCATTTCGTTAAACGCTTGGTTGAAGATGAAGGTTATGAGATTGACTTAAAGAATCGTTCAGTTACATTAAGCGAAAAAGGTATTCATGATGCTGAAAAATTATTTAAAGTAGAAAATCTGTATGATATTAAATATACCAACTTGGTCCATCATTTAAACCAAGCTCTAAGAGCCAACTATATCATGGGCAAAGATGTGGACTATGTGGTTGAAGAAAAACAAGTCGTCATCGTTGATCCATTTACTGGAAGACTCATGAAGGGTAGAGAATACTCTGATGGTCTTCACCAAGCCATATCCGCTAAAGAAGGCTTACCAATTAAACAAGAAACAGCCACCATGGCTACCATAACCTATCAGAATTTCTTTAGGTTATACGCAAAACTATGTGGAATGACTGGTACAGCTAAAACGGAAGAAGAAGAATTCTTATCGATCTATAATATGCGTGTTTTAGAAATCCCTACCAATCGTCCGGTTGTTCGCGATGATGTGCCTGATGCCGTTTATGGCACTCTAAAATCGAAGTTTCAAGCCTTGGTCAATGAGATTGAAACCAGACATACAGCAGGTCAACCAGTACTAGTGGGAACCATATCGGTAGAGACCAGTGAATACATATCTAAAATCTTAACTCAACATAAACTGAAACATGAAGTATTGAATGCGAAGAACCATTTTCGTGAAGCTGAAATCATTGCGAAAGCTGGACATAAAGGATCGATTACGATTGCCACCAATATGGCTGGTCGTGGAACCGATATTAAGCTAGGTGAAGGGGTTAAAGAACTCGGTGGCTTAGCGGTCATAGGATCAGAAAGACATGAATCCCGTCGTATTGATAATCAATTAAGAGGAAGATCGGGTCGTCAAGGCGATCCAGGATATTCCCGTTTCTTTGTATCCGTTCAAGATGATCTGATGATTCGATTTGGATCTGAAAGATATGCAGGTTTATTTAAACAATTGGGTGATCAAGCGGTTGAATCTAAATTGATAACCAATTCCATCACCAGTGCCCAAAAACGGGTTGAAGGTGTCAACTTTGATGTCCGTAAAACTTTATTAGAATACGATGATGTCTTAAGACAACAACGTGAAGTCATCTATAAACAAAGAGATTACATTCTTGAACATCAAGATGTCCATGGTTTAATTGAAGATATGTTTGATCGAGTCATCCATTCGGTTGTCAATGCGCATATCGATACCAACAGTCGGGAAGTTAAAGTGATTCCCAATGAATTACTTGAAGGCTTAAATACAGTTGGTTTCAATGATCTACAATTTACTGAAGAAGACGTTAAAAATATGCCTCTGGAACAAGTCGAAGAATTCTGTAAGCTTAAAGCATGGGAATCTTATAATAATAAGATTGAACCAATGAAAGAAGCCAGTCTAGGTTTAGAAAAGCATATCGTCTTATTGATTGTTGATCGCTCATGGCAAGAACACATCGATACGATGAGTAAACTTAGAGAAGGCATCCATTTACGCTCATACGCTCAAAACAAACCGCTTCAAGCGTACGTTTCAGAAGGCTATGAGTTGTTTGAAGATATGATGCAACGTATATCACTAGAAGTGGTTAACTTCTGCTTAAGAATGAAAGTAGAGTTAAAGAAACAATAATGGAATATTATGAAACAAAACAAGGTGTCTTAGCCAGTGTAGACAAACTCAAAAAGTTGGGTGATTCACTTTGACTTGGCTGGTAACGAAAAAGAAATAAATAGAATTGATGAGATGATGCTTCAAGAAGGCTTTTATGGTGATCGAAAGAAAGCTCAAAGCCTTATCAATCAACGTAATCAATTGGTCACTTTAAATACGACCTACAATAATCTCGTTAAACAGTTTAATTCACTGATTGAAACAATCGAACTTTTAAAAGATGAGTTTGATGAAGATATGATTGCCATGGCCAATGATGATATTGAACAAGCTCAAAAAGCCTTCAAGCTTTTTGAGATCAGTGTTTTACTATCCCATCCTTATGATCACAACAGTGCTATCTTAGAACTACATCCAGGTGCCGGAGGCACAGAGTCACAAGATTGGGCTGAAATGCTTTATCGCATGTATACCCGTTTTGCGGAAAGACGGGGTTATAAAGTTAAAGTTTTAGACTATCAAGTTGGGGATGAAGCAGGCATTAAGAGTGTATCCTTTCTAGTTGAAGGAGAGATGGCCTATGGTTATCTTAAAGCTGAGAAGGGTGTGCATCGTTTGGTTAGAATATCACCCTTTGATTCATCCGGAAGACGTCATACATCATTCTGCTCACTCGATGTGATGCCTGAATTCAATGAAGAAATAGAGATCATCATCGATCCCAACGATATCATTCTAGATACACATCGTAGTTCAGGTGCGGGTGGTCAAAACGTCAATAAGGTTGATTCAGCCGTTAGAATAACCCACAAACCAACCGGTATCGTAGTGAACTGTCAAAATGAGCGCTCACAATTAAACAATCGTGAGAACGCCATGAACATGCTTAAAAGTAAGTTATATCAACATATGATTGAAGAGCAAGAAGCAAAACTAAACGCCATCAAGGGTGAACAAAAAGCAATTGAATGGGGCTCACAAATTCGCTCCTACACCTTCATGCCTTATACCTTAGTAAAGGATCATCGGACATCATTTGAAGATGGCAACGTCGCTAAAATCATGGACGGTTATATCGATGAATTCATATATGCCTATCTACAATCCTTAATTGCTTAATAATCGTTTGTATTACATATGAAAACCAATCGTACACATTATAGTGTGCGATTTTTAATTAAAGTAGTGGAATATTTCATATTAAAGAATATAATATAAGAGAGTCTTTGATTCCTATCGGTGCATCTTCCCCCACCCATCATTCGCACCGATAGTATACCGGCTCTTCCCCCATTAAAAGGCCGGTATTTTTTATGGAGCAAGCAAAATGATCCATAATCATGGTTCTTCTTATCTTTTCATTTGAATAATACGTCTCAATCCTATATTATATATAAGGTTCACACCATAGGAGACATATGAAATATCCCATCGCTAGTTTAACTCTAGCCAACAATCAAATCATCACTCTAGAATTATATCCTGAAGTAGCTCCCAACACCGTAGCTAACTTCATAGAATTAGCCAATAAGGGTTTCTATGATGGTTTAATCTTCCATCGCGTTATTCCAGGCTTTATGGTTCAAGGTGGCTGTCCAAAAGGCGAAGGCACTGGAGGACCTGGTTACAGTATCAAAGGTGAATTCAGTACCAATGGAATCAATAATCCCCTTAAGCATACCCGTGGTGTTATATCGATGGCACGCTCAATGGATAAAGACAGTGCAGGATCTCAGTTCTTCCTCATGGTAGATACGGCTGCTCATCTCGATGGCCAATACGCTGCTTTTGGTAAAGTAATTGAAGGCTTAGAAAGCATCGATGAAATCGTCAGTACACCTAGAAATAGACAAGATAAACCCAATACCCCTCAAATCATTAAGAGTATTAAAGTTGAGACCAACGGGGTTAAGTATACTGTAGAAACAATCTAAATAGAAACAGACACAATGTGTCTGTTTTTAGTTAATGTTCTTCTGTTTCTTCTTCTAAGACTAGATTGGCTTCTCCCATATCAAGGGTTGAAACATCTTTGAGTCGACGATTGATTTGTCTGGTTCTAACACCGACTAATTTGTCTAAATCTTCACTTGTCTTACTCAGTTTATCTTGGGCATTTTGTAAGATCGTTGAGAACTCTTGGAATTCCGTTTTAACAGCTGATAAGACTGACCAGACTTCTGAACTACGTTTCTGGATGGCTAGAGTCTTAAAACCCATTTGTAAGCTATTTAGAAGGGCTGCCATCGTGGTTGGACCAGCGATGTTGATTTTATATAGACGCTGTAAATCTTCCACTAAACCACGTCTAACGACTTCAGCGTATAAGCCCTCAGTGGGTAGGAATAAGATTCCAAAGTCGGTGGTATAAGGCACTCGAATGTATTTATCATGAATGGTCTTTGCGAATCCTTTAATCGTATTATCTAAGACTTTTAAAGCTGCATCCACTTTTACCTTATCACCGGTATCATAAGCATCGAGTAGGCGCATGAAATCTTCGGTAGGAAACTTAGAATCAATCGGTAGTAGAATTGGACCATGCTCATCACCTGGTAACTTAACCGCAAACTCAACCCGCTCTTTAGAACCCGGATAAGTTGGCGTATCCATGAGATATTGCTCGGGAGATAAGATTTGTTCAAGAATGGATCCCAATTGGATTTCTCCAAGAATCCCTTTAGTCTTCACATTACTTAATACTTTCTTTAAGTCTCCCACTTCAATCCCAATACTTTTCATTTCACCTAAACTCTTATATACCGATTCCAATTGTTCAGAGACTTGTTTAAACGATAGAGATATTCTTTCATCTAAGGTCTTCTGTAGTTTCTCATCCACGGTATGACGCATCTCTTCAAGTTTCTTAGCGTTATCTTCCTGAATGGCCTTTAAACGTGTCTCTACCGTTACTCTAAGTGATTCTTGATTCATATTGAGTATTCTACTCAACTCTTCTAAACGTTTATCCATAATACTATTAGTTGTTTGATTACTATTGGCTAGAAAATCACTGAATGTTTTGATGGTTCTTTGTGTATCATCGTTTAAATCATTCCGCATTTGTTTCATTTCAGTATTTGCATTACGTCTTACTAAAAGTATCAGAACCAAGCCTAAATTAATGAATCCTAATACTATTAAAATAATCTGTGTACTATCCATCATTCACCTCTATTGATATTGTACATAGGATTAGCCTGTATTGATAGTCATAGGTTAAATTTATGGACAACAAACGCATATTGATAGACAAAGCAGATAAGCAAGCATATAATGTGCTTCATTATAGGAGAACCCATATGCTAAAAGATGAATCTAAATTTATCATAGTTCAAGATATAGATGAATTGTGTGGTCTAGTCAATATGGCTTTGAAACAAGCCATCGGATCCCCAGTCTTCAGTAGTCGATCAGACTTAGATCGCTTACCGATAGATACGGATGCCTTATCAGATGATTACTTATTAGCTCTAGCAATCGATGTGCATAAGAAGACAGAATTCATGGATAATAACTAAAAACAAGCCCACATCAGTGGGCTTGTTTATTTATCTTAATAAATATAAGTATTTTGCCGTTTAGGATCTTTTTGTGCTTAAATTATAATAACGAGAAATATAAAAAGACCATGCCAGATCGTATCAATCCTAAAAATCCAAACAACTTAGAAAATCAAACTCACAATGATGATTTTTATATAAACTTAAGCAATGAAGAGCTATGTGTTTTAGTCATCAATCAAGACACCAAGGCTCGAGACTTTCTAATCATCAAAAATTTGAATTTTATACAAGGCGTAGCCTTAGACGTCAATAAGTTGTTTCAACATAAATTCAGTTTAGATGATATGAAGCAAGAAGGGGTATTAGGACTCATCGAAGCCATTGATAAATATAGAGAAGGTTATGGCACCAGCTTCACAACCTATGCCTATTATTGGATTTGGAGTCACATAATGCGAGCCATTCAACAAACTGGATATACCATCTATATTCCAGCTCATATGTTGGAAAAAATCAAACGAATTAAAGAAGTGCTCAATGATGAACAATGCCCTGAACAATTAAACGATAGATTAGCATATATCCAAAACCAAACCAACTACGACATAAAGACCATCGAAACAGCCCTTTATGTATCCAACAGTTTAATGAATACCAGATCACTTGAATACACCAGTGGCAATGATGAGATAGACATAGAGGATGTCTATATCGATCAAAGTGCTCAATCAACCCAAGCCATCGTCGATGAAGTCTTACTAAAAGAAGCAGTGTTTGATATGATGCAACAACTCAATCCTCGTGAGCAACAAGTTCTAATCTTTCGCTATGGTTTATTAAACAATCAAGAACACACCTTTAAACAAATCTCACTCATACTAAAGCTCAGTGAAGAAGGCATCCGTAAGATTCACTCTAGATCTCTAAAGAAACTCAATACCAACACAGCCAAACAAATCTTAAAAGATCATTTGGAGTATGAGGTTAGAAAGGATTAAGCATGAAAACATATAATAAACTCATTAGAGATAGAATCCCGGAAATCATCGAAGCAGATAACAAGACTTGCCTGACTAGAGTTTTAGATCAGAATGAATATATCCAAGCTTTAAAAGATAAGTTATTAGAGGAAGCCACTGAAGCAAGAAACTCATTGAATACTGAACAATTAATCAATGAAATCGCCGATATCTACGAAGTAATCGATGCCTTAACTGAAGTCCTTCAGATAGATAAAACACAAATAGAAGCCATTCAAAAAAATAAAGCTGATAAGAATGGGAGATTTAAAAACCGATTATTTCTTATTAGTACGGATGATAAATAAGTAGAATTTCTAATTAAAAAGTTAATGCCAAGAAGACAATACATTATGTTGCCTTTTATTTTGCATCAATGATTAAACACTGTGTGCACTTTATAGTGTGAAATATTGTGCTACTTTTTTTAGTATATAGTAAATATGTATATAAATAGCTATTTATGTGTCCTCTTAAAGGTACAACACGAATAAAATCAAAATAAACTCTATTAATATAAATATAGATTAATTTAAATAATTACGGGGGACACATGAAAAAGTATAAACAGTTAATCATTATTCTATTGATTGGTTTAGTTTTTAGTTTAACAGCATGTTCTAATGAAGATAAAATTGTTCAGAAAACCGAATTTCCACAATCGCATATTATCGAAACAGGTATCTTAAGAACACAGATTATTGAAGTCTATAAGACATTTAGCACCAACCCATTTATGTTAGATGACGGCTATTTATACGTCGTTGTTAAAATGACCATCGAGAATATGTCTGATGAAAAGCAATCTATAAGTTCATATGATTGGAAAATGCAGAATGGTGATGGAGTTGAAGTTTCTCCTAGTTGGAATAGTAAACTTGGAAGTGAGAGTCTTTCTGCTGAGTTATTACCTGGTGGATCATTAACAGCAGAACTGTATTACGAGTTGCCAATCAACAATTCAAATCTAAAATTAGCCTACTATTCTAATATGTTCAATAATAAACCAAGCTTCAAGTATTTAATTGAGTGTGCTTGCAGTAGTCCTGCGCTGACTAAACAATTCTATGCAACATCTGAGACGGTTACTTATAACGATGTTGAATATAGTATATTGACTGTTAAAAGATCAAGAGGCTCGGGATATACCACTCCAAGTAAAGGAAACGTCTTTGTAGGTGTAAATTTAAACACGAAAAATCTATCTAGGGATACCATATCAATCAGTGACTATAATTGGAAATTGGTTGATGGAAACGGAGTTCAATATTCTACAACTTATGGACAACCTTTTGGAGATCACAATTATCCTTATACAGATCTGATGAGCGGAGGAAATGTTGCGGGATACCTAGTATATGAAGTTCCAAGCAGCGCAACTTTAACGCTTCAATTTTACTCAGGCATATCAAGAGATGTATTGGTATTTGGCTTTCAGTTGAAATAGGGTAATCATTTGTTTAAAAACAAATACCAAATAATGAAAGGGCGATTATGAAAAAAAGCAAATTATTATTAGTGTCTTGGATTCTAAGTGTTGCGTATCTTGTTTATCTTATAGCTTATTTTACTGGAGCCATTGGATCTACAACAGATGTCGAACAAGCTGGAGCTGCGATAGCGTTTGTACTTGTTATGCCACATGCATTTATTCTGTTTCTTGGTTTGATATTTAATGTACTTGGCTGGGCAATGAATAAAAGAGGATTTGCATTAACTGGAGCCATTCTATATTCAGTATCAATGTTCCTATTCATTCCTTACTTCTTCTTTGTTGTAATTCAAACGGTATTATCTTACGTTGCTTATGCAAAGATGAAAAAGCCTTTAGTTATTGCAACGGCATAAGACAGATTATTCATTAGGGTTGGTTAAAAGACCAACCCTTTTTATTTGCTTTACTCAGGTTAACTAAAGATTGAAACTATTTAAAAGAAATATTATCTGGTGGAAGAATTATTAGATGATGGACAGCTCTAGAGAAAGATACATAACACATATCTTCAAAGAGTTCTGGTTTCTGCATAGATAAATCATCATCCATCTCAGTTACAATAACTACTTTAGATTCCATACCTTTAAAACGACGTACGGAATCTATTTTAATTGCTTGGGGTTTAGGTTCGTCCCCAAAGATATTCATTGGATAGTCACATGTAAAATCTATTAAGCATGATTTCTTGGTTGCTTTGAAAGTTAAGATAACGATATCTTCCGGCTTCAACATTTCAATCGTAATCAGTTTGTTTATAATTTTTCTAAGTTTTAAATAAAGTTCATGAGGATCATCGTGTTTATAAGGTTCAAGTTTCTCTACATCTCTTCCGCTTGGTCCTTGATGATCCAGCGCATATGCTTGGCTATAATGAGTTTTAACTTCATTAAATATATGTTCAGTATTTCTTAGATTGGTGGTTAATGTTAAGCAAGGAATATTCTTAGGAATATAATCTTCATTTCTAATTATCTTTTGATTAGAATCCCAGAAGTAATATATAAGACCGTCTTCTTTTAGAAGATACTTAAGTATTTCTATTTGTATGAAAGTGAAGTCTTGGGCTTCATCAATGATAATACAGTCATACATTGGTAAATCAGTAGAACATACCAATTCTTGAAGAGCATTATCATCTAGATGATTATCTGGTGCTAGATGAAGCAAATCATCTAAAACTGAATGAAAGTTATCTGCTGTGATTAAGGGATTACTAAAATATGACTTTAAATGTTGACCTAGGATATTGTTGTAACAAACCAACAATGTTTTTAATCCACTCTCAGCACATAAGGTGGTCTTCTTAACTGCGATTAGGGTTTTACCACTACCAGCACAACCATAAACTGAGGCTTGTTTAAGCATCTGAATCATGTTTATAAAACGAAACTGAGTATCGGTTAACTGTAGGATACGTTCTTGCTCTTCCTTAATCCAGTATTTTAGACTACGATCCAATACAAATGTTGGAGCTAAGATTTCACGTAACAAAGTATGAACACGACTCATTAAACTTTTATTTACACTTTTACCTTTTGAGTAATACTCATAGACTCGAATTAGTTTACGAGATAAATTATTCTCAACATCGTGAGTAAATAAAGTCATATCTAGATTAGCATAGGTTGGAAGACTACCCGTACTAACTCTAGATACATCCGGGAAGATAACCCCATACCCTACATTAATGGCTTCTTCTAAGATTTCACTTGAATAATTACTTAGATCTTTAATCGTGCCTAAGTTATTCAAGAAAGCATACTTGTTTTTACGAGCTTGATCATAAGGATTCTTAATATCATATGCTTCCATCCCATCATTGATACTCACCCAACTATCATTTTCAGGATGATAAACTATTTGAAAACCACCCTTAACTTCAAGGACTAAAAAACCATAATCAGGATGAGAAATTATGAAATCAATTTCCCCATCTCTTTGCTTACTCTGTGTATTAGATGATTGATGCCAGGAAACGTTATGATAAACAATCCAAGTATTATCGAGTTGAGCTTTTAAAGCTTCAAAAACCTTAGCTTCGCCACGTAAGTATTTCTCGATATCTAATGGTAGATTGTCAGGATACATAATAGCCATAGGGATATTTTAGCATGTAATCAGAGGATTATTTACTAATCGAGACACATTTATCCCTAAATAAGGTATGATTAGAATAACATATGAATCCGTATATAAACCTTTGGCTCAATGTAATTGATGGGATGCAGAACGATAACACATATAAATTAGCTTGGGGAAGAGCATTAATAGAGTGTTGTCATAATATTGACATTCCAGAAAGCAACGAAGTAATCATTCACTTTGATCAAATCAGTGAATACTTTTTAAAGTACTACTGGAATCAAACCTATTTTTTCAAACTTTATCAAGGACCAGCAAGAAGTAAACCTGTAGTTCAAAGAATTACAGAGGAACTTATAGATTATTATGAGACATCTGTTCAATCGAATATACCTGTTTGGTTTGATATTGCAAAATCTGTTTTCAATCAAGACAAACCATTCTATCTAAGAAAAATTCATGAAATAAGTAATGCTTTGAAGAAAGATGTTTGTTGGAGATTTTTAATAATTAACAATGAAGAAATACCTTTGTATGTTTTAGATAAAAAAAGAAAGACGGTAGTATTCAAAACTGATGATTTTATAGTATTAAAAGATTATTCGTTTGTACTTTCGCAACTACTAAATTATCGATGGGCACAATTACTTGAGAAATTCAATCAATCCCCAAGAATCGCATTAAAAGTAAAAGGATCAACTGACGAGAAAATACGGCGAAGTAATCTAGGGAAGTTTAAAGTTGCATTACTCAAACAGTTTCCTGATGGGAATGTCACTGATTTTTATACAGGCGATCTATTAGATCCCCATGATATCAGTATTGACCATGTAATCCCTTGGTCATTTATGTATAGTGATGACATATGGAATTTGGTAATTACATCAAAAAGTAAGAACTCATCCAAATCAAACAATAGAATATCTCAAGTATATATAGAAAAACTAAAAGCTAGAAACGAAATACTTGAACCTTTGGTATCAGAAAATTATATGAATGATCTATTTATAGCTAGGGAACACGATTTTGTTAATAAGTTTTATTTCCAATTCAAAATATAAAAGAGTATTTGATTAAGATATCAATATTTTTCATATTTTGGTGGTAGAATTACTAATAAGTTTGGTATGTTTGCCTGAAGAAAGTTTATTTACTAATCTTGCATAATCTTATATTTGGGTATAGAAAATACTATTACTCTTGGTAATCAGTTGAAAGGTAAATTTATGGACATTATTGGAAAAATCATTGATGTTATTAGACCCAGTTATATCACTGGCCCTGTTTTTATAAAGGAAGATAGTGATGCTATAAGGGAGATTGATCAACTAAAGTCCTTATTAGAAATGGCCACTGGAGAAACAAAAACACAAATCGAATCCGATATTCGCTTATTGAATTACGGAGTTATAGGTGAAAATAATATCGCTTTTGAACTAAAAAATTCTCATCTTCCAATGCTGATTCTACATGATTTGAATCTAATTCACCAAGGCCTAAGTGCTCAAATTGACTATGTCATCATTATAAGAAATGCTGTGGTGATTATTGAATGTAAAAATCTATTTGGTAATATTGAAGTCAATTCTAATGGTGATTTTATTCGATCTATGGAGTTTAATGGGCGAGTTAAAAAAGAAGGCATATATAGTCCGATTACACAGAATAAACGTCATTTTGATTTAATCAAACAAACACGAATGGCTTCATCCACAGGATTTATTGATCGATTAGGTTTGGAAAAAGGATTGGCCTATCTATATCGGACGATTGTTGTTTTAGCTAATCCCAAGACAGTAATCAATATGAAGTTTGCTAAGAAAGAAATAAAAGATCAAATCATTCGTGCTGATCAACTCATAACCTATCTTAAAAAATTACAAGAAGAAACAAGAGGCTATCATTTAAAAGATAATCGGTTGTATGATATCGCTGATTTCTTTTTGAAACTTCATATTAATGAGCCAAAAGATTACACATCAAAATATAAAATAAATGCAAATAAAGAAGTTGGAAAAGAAATTCCAATTGAAGAGACTGAAATTTATAAAGCACTAAAAGAATACCGATTATTAAAGTGTAGAGAGAAACAAATTAAAGCATTCATTATTTATAGTAACGCTCAACTAGAAGAGATTATTAAACTCAAGCCAATAAAGCCAGAAGATCTGATTAAAGTTAGTGGTTTTAACAAACAAAGAGTAATCGATTACGGTAAAGATATCATCGATATAAGTAAGAAGTACTTATAATACCAAAAGATAATGGGATATATTACTAAAGTGTGTAACGAATATCGATATCCATATCCATCCAATAAATATAAATAAACTAGTAACGAGTTTATTTTACACTTTTGTCACATATTGCCTTTATAATGAGTTGTATGAAGATCCTAATAGCGGACGATAACGTCCAAATAACCAATATCCTTAAGATGTATGTCGAGAAAGAGGGCTATCAAGCCATCATTGTTTATGATGGAATGGAAGCTTTAAAGCTTTATCCCCAAGCTGATCTACTATTACTTGATGTGATGATGCCTAAACTCGATGGCTTTAGTGTGGTTAAAGAGATTCGTAAGACCAGTTCAATTCCTATTATCATGGTTACCGCTAAGGGTGAAGATTATGAGAAGATCATGGGTTTAGATATTGGGGCTGATGATTATATCGTTAAACCATTCTCACCCAATGAAGTCATCGCTCGGATTAAAGCGATTTTAAGACGAATTGAGAAGAGTGAAACACAGGTCTTAGTCTATGAGAATCTTAGAATTGATATGAGCTCTTATACCGTTAGTATCGATGATACCCCAATTCTATTAACCAAGAAAGAACTTGAACTATTATATACCCTAGCTTCTAATCCCAATAAAGCCTTCAGTCGGGATGCCTTACTCAACAGTGTTTGGGGATATAGTTACTATGGAGATAGTCGTACAGTTGATTCTCATATGACTCGTCTTAGATCAAAACTTGAAAGTGTCCCTCATCCTAGTTGGGATATACGTACTGTATGGGGTGTTGGTTATAAGATAGAGAAGAGTACTTTATGAAATCAGGTATTACCCGTAAACTGATTCTATATTTTAGTATAGTCATCGTTGTTTTTGCGATCATCATTACAGTGACTTTTAGCTTGGTTTATTCTGATCATAATAAAACCGTTCTTAAAGGTGATTTACTTCATCAAGCTCAAATGATCGTTGAAGTGATTGAAACCAATGGGAATCTTACTATTACGGATGCTCAATTAAATAATGTCATCCAGATTCAAGATCTTAAAGATATGCAAGTATGGTTGGTAAGTAACAGTGGAAAAATCACTCGTTTAACTGAAAGCCAAATGGGTATGGGTATGATGAAGAATATGTTTAATCTTACTGCCAGTACCAGAGAACTCTTACAGAGTGTTTTAGATGGTCAACAGATTAGTACAGATCATGTTCGTGGGTTATTTAATACGGATACTTTAACCATCGGTACTCCAATTTATGAAGGAACCAATGTGATTGGTGCTTTATTTATTTCTACATCCAATTCATCGGTTAATCAAATCAGTCGCCAAGGATTAAACATCTTTTGGATATCAACTCTAATTGGTTTAGTCTTTGCCTCACTACTTGGTTACTATCTATCACTACACTTCGTTAAACCTCTAAATAAAGCCAATAGCGCTATCAATACGCTCGCTAAGGGAGATTATACTGTAAACATAGATTCATCGTCTAAAGATGAATTAGGCCTACTTTCCAGCAACATCAATACTCTAGCTAAACGCTTAGAAAGTGCTAAGGAATCATCAGATAATCTAGAGAAGATGCGTCAAAACTTCATCTCTGATATCACCCATGAACTTAGAACCCCAGTCACGGTTATTCGTGGTTTAGCTGAAGGTATCCAAGATGATATCGGTAATTCAAAAGACAGTGCCCATCAAATCATCGAAGAAAGCGAAAGTATGAAACGCTTGATTCTAGACTTACTCGAACTATCTAAACTACAAGATCCTGATTTCATCATCGAAAAGAAAACCATAGAACTTCATGACTTGTTTAGTGATATCACTCGCAGTGTTCAACCACTACTTCTAAAGAAGAACATAGAGTTAATGAGTCATATATCCGATGAGCAAATGAACGTTAGTGCGGATTATCAAAGACTACGTCAATTGATATTTATTATTGTTGATAATGCGATTAAGTTCTCCAATGAGAATAGCTCAATTCATTTAGATGCATCCATCATAAAAGATATGATTGAATTAAAGATCAGTGACCATGGCCAAGGTATGAGTGATCAACAAAAGAAAGAACTCTTTACCCGTTATTCTAAAGACTTCAATCACGACAATGAAGGCAGTGGCTTAGGTTTAACCATCGCTCATAAGATTGCCTTAAGACATGATATAAAGATGAAGGTGGATAGTACTTTAAATGAAGGCACCAGCTTTACCCTAAGCATTCCTTTGGTTACGCGTGGTACTTTATCATCTTGAATTAGCATATATTAAAGAAACATCGCCATGTATAAAGGATATCCATAAATAGAACCATTCTTTGATACATTTTTACTAGATAGTTTAATGCCGTATTGTACGGCTTTTTCATTAAGTAGATTCTCTAATGATTTTGATTTAGTATTATCAGCTGATTTTACTTCAACAGCTGCAATCTGACCTTTAAAAGGTATTATAAAGTCTATTTCTAATTGGGATCTTCTTTCAAAATACATCAATTCTTTCCCAGCTTTAAACAAGATATCACTGATGATATTCTCATAAATACCACCATTGTATGTGCCTAAATCACCTTGTAATACGCTTGTTTGAGTTTCTACTCCAAGCATACCCAACAGTAAACCAGTATCTCTGAGATATATCTTAAATGAATCAACCCAAATATAACCAACCAAAGGGAGATTAGGTATGGTTAAGTTGTGACATTTATTAATAATCCCCGCATCTATTAACCATTGAATACTAGACCCATAAGTGGTACTTCTTCCATTGGGTGAGACTACTTTATATTGAAACTTCTTATAGTCTTTAGACAATTGCCGTGGGATTGATTCAAAGCATTCACGTGCTTTAACCTTATCACTCCGATTCGCATACTTAGCGATATCATCTTTATAATCTTTGATAATTGATTGCTGAATCTTTAAAACCTGATTAAAATCATGTTTAGACTTATAAGCATTGACAACTTCTGGCATACCCCCAACAACAACATATTGAGTAAATAGTTTCATCATTTGACTATGTATAATCTCAGGAACTTGAGTTGCAGTATCAAAACAATTTTTGACTTGTTTAACAGTTTTATCTTCAATATCAAGCGCCCATAGAAATTCTTGTAAATCCAAAGAATTCATGATTACTCTATCAACATACCCAACTGGAAAAGAGCTTACAGCTGAGTATGCAATACCTAACAATGAACCAGACGCAATCACATCCATACTTCCATCAATACTTAAGAATTTTAAAGCAGCAATCGCATTAGGACAAGCCTGTATTTCATCTAAGAAGAGTATGGTTTCACCTGGTTTCAGTGCTTTATCTCGAAACAAAATCTTGATGCCCTCTTTGATTGTTTTAGCGTCCAGATCACCCGCAAAGATTTTATGAGCTTCCATATTCTCTAAGAAGTTTATTATTACTGTATTTTCAACAAGATAATGATCATTGGCAAACTGAGTAATACTGTAGGTTTTACCTACTTGCCGAGCCCCTTCAATTATTAAGCATTTCTTGTTTGTACTTTGTTTCCACGCAAGTAGAGAATCGTTGATTTTTCGTTTTAACATAATCCCTCCAAGTATAATATACATTAAATACGGCGAATAATCTATAAATATTACATTAAATACGGCGAATAATTCTAAAGTATACATTAAATACGGGGAATAATTCTCAAATAGTACATTAAATACGGCGAATAATCATTTATACTTGCTTTTTCTTTGGTTTAAACGTTTTAAATAGATAAAACGCTAAGCTCAGAGCCAACATATCCCATAAGGCATCAAGTATTCCAGGACCTCTACCTTCCGCAAAGAACTGTAGACACTCATCAATGATTGGGATTAAATAGATTAGATAGAAATAAGGTTTAAGTTCACTTTTAGATGTGAATAATCCAAGAATAAAGTACTCGATAAAGTGAGCGGCTTTTCTTAAAATAAAGATTACAAATAGATTATATGGGATAAAAGGAAACAACTTTTGTATGATACTTAAGGCATCATCCGATAAGGCACTCGACTTTAGTGCGTTCTGTAAAGAGAACATAAAGATGATTATGATCCAAATAATCGTGATTAGAGTGTACAGTCTTTTTGTTTTAATCATAGGTCAATGATATAATGAACGCATGAAGAATGTCTACATTGATATGATCTTTGTCCTTTTAGGAAACCTCATCTTAGCCTTTGCGGTAAGAGTTTTCATTCTTCCATACTCAATTCTTTCCGGTGGAGTTGCAGGAATTGGGGTATCTTTACAGAAATTAACCGGCATCAATGCCGATACTTGGATTACGATTTTAATTGTTGGCTTGTTCATTGTTGGGGCAATCTTTCTCGATAAGAAGTTCGCTGTTCATACTTTTGCCTCAAGTATTCTATATCCTTTATTTCTAAATGTATTCTCAAGCATCGATATGAAAGTTACGATTGATCCCATGCTGGCGAGTTTTTATGGTGGATTGATTGCGGGTATTGGGGTTGGTTTGGTATTTAGAAGAGGTGCTTCAACGGGTGGTATGGATGTTCCTCCCTTGGTTATTCATAAATTCACCAATATCAGTATTGCTAAATTAGTTTTGGTTGTTGATTTGTTTACGGTTGGTTTAGGGATGTTTGTCTTTGGACCAGAAGCAGTACTCATTGGTTTTATCTCAGTCTTTGCGAGTGCTTTTGCGATTGATAAGGTCATTACTTTTGGTGCTGAAGAAGCGCATAGTGTGATGATCATATCAGATCATGTGGATGAAATCTCTAAGATGATTCACGATAAGCTAGATCGAGGAACCACTCTACTGGATGCTAGAGGTGGCTATACCAAAGATGAAAAGCCTGTTATCTTAGCTGTCATCAGTAAACATCAGTATCCTGAATTGGTGATTGAACTCAAACGAATTGATAAACATGCCTTTGTAATAGTAACCGATGCTTTAGAAGTTAAAGGCAATGGTTTCTCATTTGATTATAAGATTTAAGAAGGAGTCCCATGCTTAAAATAAAAGATGTGTCTAAGACGTATAAAAATGGTGTCAATGCGTTATATAATGTAAATCTTTTTGTTGAGCAAGGAGAGTTTGTCTATATCATCGGACCTACGGGTAGTGGTAAATCAACGCTAATCAAATTAATTGATGCGGAAGAGAAACCGACTATTGGAACCGTAGAAGTCGCTGGGATTAATATCGGTAAACTACGCTTTGGAAGAATCCCTTACTATCGTCGTCATATTGGAGTCATCTATCAAGACTTTAAATTACTACCCCGTAAGACGGTATTTGAGAATGTGATGTTTGCTCTACAAGTTACTCATATGCCACTACTACAAGCTCGTCAAAGAGTTAGAGAAGTTTTAGAATTGGTTGGAATATCCGAAAAAGCCAATCATTTTCCAGATCAATTATCGGGTGGTCAGCAACAACGTGTCGTCATCGCTCGAGCCATCGCCAATAAACCCAAGCTCTTAATTGCGGATGAACCTACCGGTAATCTTGATTACAATAAAACAGCTGAAATCGTCCAACTCTTAGAGAAAATCAATCGGGAAGAAAACACAACCGTACTTATGGTTACCCACGATGTCAATGTGGTTAATAGTTTTAGAAAAAGAACAATCGCCTTAGATGAAGGCCATGTCATAGCCGATTTACCAGATGGAGGCTATCATAACCATGAATAGATTCACTCGACCTTTTAAAGAAGCCTTTATGGGTTTATATAGACATGTTGGGATGACCTTCTCAAGTGTCTTTGCGGTAACCATTACTCTATTATTGATGGCTTTATTCTTAGTCATTTCTTTAAATGTTAAACAGATCACGGATATCGTTAAGAGTGATGTTCAAATCCATGTTCAAATCATGAACACGTTAGATGAAGCTGGTATTGCCACACTTAACACCAACATCTCTACCATTGATGGAGTCAATACAATTCTATTTTCTGATAAAGATGCTGAACTTGATAAGTTCATTAAATCATTTGGAACGGAAGGTTCCATCTTTGAATACTATCGAGGAGCTGATAATCCCTTATTAAATGCCTATATCGTGACGATTAAGGAAGGGTATGATATCTCTTTCATTTCCGATACGATAGCAACATTATATGGGGTTGATAAAGTCAACTATGGTGGAGAGAATACCATAAGATTAATCGAATTTATGAATACCATTCGGGATGGAGGATTGATCTTAACCCTAGTCTTAAGTGTCTTAGCCATCTTTCTAATCACCAACACCATTAAAATAACGATTCAAGCTAGAATTGATGAAATCCAAATCATGCGCATCATTGGTGCGACAAGTAATTTTATTCGTTCGCCATTTTTGCTAGAAGGAGTTATAATAGGGATATTAGGAGCACTTGTTCCGATTGCCGTAACGGTTTATGGCTATCAAGCGCTCTATCAGGTTTTAAATGGAGTCTTAATAACCAATCTCTTCATGCTTAGACCTGTATTTCCCTTTGTCTACCAACTGGCTTATCTCTTATTAATCGTCGGTATCACAGTTGGTTTGGTAGGGAGCTTTATCTCTGTCACGCGCTTTATCCGGTGGAAACGATGAAAAAAATAAAAATCATTCTAAGTGTACTCATATTATTACTAACGATGACCACAAGCTTCGCTGTTAACTATGACTTCCCAAAGAATGAGGATTATTATGCTGAACTTTGTTCATCCCCACAAGCATCGAGTAATCGAGCCGCTTGTTTAGCCTATCAAGACTATGTTAATCAAAAAGTCATAGATTCACAAAAAGAACTTCAAAAATTAATTGAAGATATCAAAAATCTAGAAGGCAATATCAGTGCAATGGCTAAAAAGGTCAGCGCTTATCAAACTCAGATTACTGATCTTGAAAATGAAATCGCTCGTCTTATAAAATCAATTGCAGCATCGGAAGCAACCATCGTAACCTTAAGCACTCAAATCGCTGAGCGCGAAGTAAGAGTCATTGAAATCGATGCCACCATTCGTGAAAGAATGATCAGTATGCAAAGCTTTGTCTCTCTCAATAGCTATGTGGATTTCATCATGGGAGCCAATGACTTTAGTGATCTGATTCGTAGAATCGAAGGCATCAATGAGATTACTGCGTATGATAAAGAGCTCATGGTTATGTTGGCGGATGAAATCGCTGCCTTAAATAATGATAAAGCCGAAGTTGAAAGTCAGAAAGCCTTACTCTTAACCAACAAGGCCAATATGGAACTCAACCAGTCTACTGCTATTCAACTAAAAATGGCTGTTGAAAAGATCTTAGTCGAATATCGTAAGCAACAAGACATCTTAGAAAAGAATGCGGAATACTTAGCTGCCGACATCAAAGAAACTCAAGCCATTCTTAAACAAATCGCTGCTGCATTAAAGAGTGTCATCGCTTCACCTGGTTGGATCATACCTGTTAAATCACGCTTTAGAGTCAGTTCGGTGGCTTGGTCTTATCCTGAAGGTGGAGTGCATTTAGGCATCGACTTAGCGGCCACCATTGGATCTAATCTGTATGCGGTGGGTAATGGTGTGGTTATCTATAGTGCCAATGCTTGTCCTACTTATGGTTATCTTGGTAATCGTTGTGGAGCTCCAGGTGCTTCAGGATTTGGTAATCAGGTTCACTTAATCGTAGCGATTGGAACCAGTGTCTATGCGATATCGTATGCTCATCTCATGCAAAATACAGCCTTAAAGACTGGGATAATTGTAAATCAAGGGGATGTCATAGGTAAGATGGGAACCTCAGGTAGTTCTACCGGATCCCATGTCCATGTTGAAATAAAGTTTCTAGGAATTAAGTCACTTAGTTATTATGTAGAGAACTGGACAGGAGATTTAAGCTTTGGGACTAAGTGGGGAAGTACAGGTCTATCCTATCGCTGTGATTACAATGGTCGTAAAGCACCATGTCGTGAAACCCCTCAGAAAATCTTTAATGTAAGTTTATACGGAGCATATAATTAAGCAAAGCAAGTCATCACTGACTTGCTTTTATGTTAGAATAGGTACGAGGTTTACACATTATGGATAAAAGACAGATTAAATTAACAAAATACGCTTGGCCCGATGAAGTCCAAGTTAACAAGAAGAAAAGAGTAGTCATATTCTTAATCACCATTGGATTGGTGCTTTCTTTCGCATCTGGATACTTTGTATCTAGTGCTCTGACTAAACCGGTTGTTGATACAACTGATTTATCACGCTTAGAGAGAATCATGAATACCGTTGAATCTTCATGGTATTTCGGTAAAGATGTCAGTGACTTAAATAAACAATTGGTTGATGATGCGATTTCAGGCATGCTTGATAAGATGGGTGATAAATACACCACCTATTTTACTAAGGATGAACTCACAGCGTTTTATGAATCCATCAATATGGGATTTGTTGGAATCGGTGTATCTTACTTTGAAAGCAATGGTGTATTTATCATCAACCGAGTCTTCTTAGATTCACCAGCCTATAAAGCCGGTGTATTATCCGGTGATATCATCGCCACCGTTGATGGGGTTGATGTTAAAGGTAAAACATCCGAAGACATTGTAAAGATGGTCAGAGGAACAGATAAGAGTGTTGTTGGGATTGATTTTATCCGCGATGGATTAACCATTCATAAAGATATTACTCGGGGTGTGATTGAAAACACAACCTTTGGTAAAATTATAAACAGTGACACGGCTTATCTTGAGATCTTCTCCTTTGGTAATACCACCAGTGCTGAAGTATCCAGTTATTTTAATCAATTCAAATCAAAGAATATTACTAAAATCATCATAGATTTAAGAGATAATGGTGGAGGCGCATTGGATGCTCTAGAGGGTATCGCCAATCAAATGCTACCCAAGGATGACATCATCATTCAACAAGAATACTTAAATGGAACGATTGATATCACACGATCTGTCGGTGGAGTAGCCATCGAATTCACTAAGATTGTGATTCTAGTCAATGAAAATACGGCTTCCGCTTCTGAAGTCCTCAGTGCTGCCCTTCAAGAGAATTTAGGGGCGATTGTGGTAGGGACTAAAACCTATGGTAAGGGCTTGGTTCAAACCATGGATGTATTCAGTGATGGAACCGCTTTAAAGTTTACTGTAGCTGCATGGTTAACCCCAGAAGGTAACACCATTCAAGATGTCGGTGTACCCATTGATGTGGAAGTTAAACTGCACCAAGTCTTCTATGAGACTTTTGATGAAATCGCAGAGACCGATAGTTATGCATACAACTCGGTATCTGAAGCTGTTAAAGAAGCTCAACTCTGTTTAGATTTCTTAGGCTATCCCGTTGATCGGATGGATGGTTATTTCTCTAGCGCAACTGAAACAGCCCTAAGTCAATATTTCACAAATTATGCCATCACTAAACCTTTAGTGATCACTAAAGAGATCGTTGCGGGTCTTCGCTCAGCTATAACGAAGGTTTGGTATGAAGAGAAAGACACTAAGGATCTTCAGTTGAAGAGAGCCTTGGAGTTGGTGAATGAATAAGTTTGAACTTGTATCGCCCTTTCATCCAACGGGTGATCAACCCAGTGCCATCAAGGCCTTGGTTGAAGGCTTAAATAATAATCAAAGAGCTCAAGTTTTACTCGGTGCCACTGGTACAGGTAAAACTTTTACCATTTCCCAGGTCATCGCTGAAGTCAATCGACCGACTCTGGTGTTTGTCCATAATAAGACCTTAGCTGGACAATTATACTCTGAGTTTAAAGAACTCTTCCCACATAATCGAGTCGAGTACTTTGTCTCTAATTTTGATTACTACCAACCAGAAGCTTATATGCCTAAGACCGATACTTATATTGAAAAGACTGCTATGATCAATGAAGAATTAGACATGCTTAGAATGTCTTCCATCAATGCCATCTTAGAAAGACGAGATACCATCATAGTCGCTTCAGTGGCTTGTATTTACGCTGCCAGTGATCCTTCCCTTTATCGTCAGTTATTCTTTACGATTAAAACCAATGAGAAGATTAAGCGTCAAGAATTATTGCGTAAACTGGTTGATCGTCAATACTATCGCAATGATTTAGAGATGAAGCGTGGATCGTTTAAAGTCCATGGGGACGTAATCGAAATATCGATGGGATTTACTGATCAATACAATCTAAGAATAGAACTCTTTGACGATATGATTGAGCGCATTACTGAAGTGGATCGAGTCAGCGGGAAAATCATCAGTGCCTTCAGTGTCTATAACATCTTCCCAGCCAACGAATATGCCCGTACCAAGGAACAGTTAAAAGTAGCCTGTGAGAAGATTGAAGCAGAACTTGAAGAGCGACTTTGTGTATTTGAAGCAGAAGGTAAACTCTTAGAGAAACAACGCCTTGAACAAAGAACCCGTTATGATTTAGAAGCTCTAAGAGAATTTGGGATGTGTCCAGGAATTGAGAATTACTCCATGCATATCGATAATCGCAAACCAGGTCAAAGGCCATTTAATCTGTTTGATTATTTTCCAGAGGATTACTTATTGGTTATCGATGAATCCCATGTATCAGTGCCTCAAGTTAAAGGTATGTTTAATGGGGATCGAGCACGTAAGGAAACCTTGGTGAATTATGGCTTTAGATTGCCTTCAGCTTTAGAGAATCGTCCCATGCGTTTTGATGAATTTGAAACCATCACCAATCAAGTTATCTTTTGTTCAGCCACACCCGGTGATTATGAAAGAGAACTAACCAATCATCAGTTTGTTGAACAGATTATTCGTCCTACTGGATTGGTTGATCCTATGATCAGTATTCATCCATCTAAGGTTCAAATCGATGACTTAATCGTTAAGATTAATCAACGTAAAGCTGTCAATGAAAGAGTCTTGATTACCACTTTAACCGTTAAGATGGCTGAAGAATTAACCGCTTATCTTAAACGATTAGATCTTAAAGTCAGTTATCTGCATCATGAAACCCTCACCTTAGAAAGAATTGAAATCTTAAGAGACTTACGTAAGGGCAAATATGATGTCTTAGTTGGGATCAACTTGCTTAGAGAAGGCTTAGACCTTCCTGAAGTATCTTTGGTCTGTATCTTAGATGCGGATAAAGAAGGTTTCTTAAGATCAGAGCGCTCATTGATTCAAACCATTGGTAGAGCTGCGCGTAATGTCCATGGGGAAGTCATCCTATATGCCGATAGAATCACCGATTCGATGCGTAAAGCCATCGATGAAACCACTCGTAGAAGAGATATTCAACTTGCTTATAATATTCAAAACAACATCACCCCAAGTACGATTGTGAAGACCATCCAAGATGTGATTAGAGGCAAAGAAACTCAAGAGATGGCGCATAAGTATTTGAGTAAACATCAGAAGACAACGATTAAAGAAAGAGAAGTATTAATTGGATCACTAGAGAAAGAGATGAAAGATGCTGCTAAAGTTTTAGACTTCGAAAGAGCCGCTGAACTTAGGGATATTATCCTTGAGCTTAAAGCGCAAAACTAAGGGCAATCTTGGTATAATGACACTATGATTAAAGACTATATCGAAATACTAGGTGCTCGTGAGAACAACCTTAAGAATATCAATCTAAAAATACCTCGTAATAAACTGGTTATCATGACCGGTCTTTCAGGTAGTGGTAAGACCTCTTTGGCTTTTGATACGATTTATGCTGAAGGACAAAGACGCTATGTAGAATCACTTAGTGCGTATGCCCGTCAATTTTTAGGCAACACTGAAAAACCAGATGTGGACTCTATTGAAGGTTTATCTCCCAGTATTTCTATCGATCAAAAGACAACCTCCCATAATCCCAGATCAACTGTAGGAACCGTTACTGAAATCTATGATTATCTAAGACTACTCTATGCTAGAGTAGGTACGCCTTACTGTCCCATTCATCATGAACCCATCGTAGCCCAAACAATCAAACAAATGGTTGATCGAGTGATGAAAGAAGCTGATGATACCAGACTTCAAATATTAGCCCCTGTGATTCGCAATCAAAAAGGCACGCATAAAGACTTAATTGAGAAGTTAAGAAAAGAAGGGTATATTCGGGTTCGCATCGATAAAGAACTCAGACAACTTGAAGATGATATCGTCTTAGATAAAAATAAGAAACATGACATCGATGTCGTAGTCGATCGCATCATCAAACAAAGCGATAGTATTTCTCGTCTACATGACTCACTTGAAAGTGCACTAAAACTAGCCGATGGAATGGCCATGGTTAATACAGGTCAAGAAGATATTCTCTTCTCTAGTCAATATGCCTGTGTCCATTGTGGCTTTTCAGTTCCTGATCTACAACCCCGTCTATTCAGTTTCAATTCACCCTTAGGTGCCTGTGAACTGTGTAAAGGCTTGGGTGTAACTCAGAAAGTCGACCTTGATTTTTTAATACCCGATAAGAGTAAAACGATTCGCCAAGGTGGGATTATCTATTATAAGAATTTTCTAGGTTCAGAAAACATTGAATGGCAGTTATTCGCTAAACTATGCGAACTATCCCATATCTCACTCGATAAGAAACTCAGTGAATTCACTAAGGATGAGATGAATGTCATTCTCTATGGATCTAAAGAAACGCATAAATATTCAATCGAAACTAGATCAGGTAATATCTTATCGCGCAACGATTACATTGAAGGTTGTGCATCATTAATTGAGAGACGCTATATGGAAACCACCAGTCCAATGGCTAGAGAATGGTACCAAACCTTTATGGCTGAAAGTCCTTGCCCAGAATGTTCAGGCAAACGGCTTAATTCAATGGCACTCAGTGTTCAAGTAGGTCCTAAGAATATCAATGAATGGACCAGAATGAGTGTTAAACAAGCCCTGCTGTATATGGATACTTTAGAATTAAAACCCATGCAGACTGAAATCGCTAGATTGGTTTTAAAAGAAATCAAAGAAAGACTAGCCTTTCTTAAAGATGTGGGCTTAGAATATTTAACCCTAGATCGAATCGCAGGAAGTTTATCCGGTGGAGAAGCGCAACGCATTCGTTTGGCAACCCAAATAGGATCACGCTTAACCGGAGTCCTCTATGTCTTAGATGAACCTTCAATTGGACTTCATCAAAAAGACAATCATAAACTGATTAATACCCTTAAAAAGATGCGTGATTTAGGCAACACTTTAATCGTGGTTGAACATGATGAAGAAACCATGATGGCCTCAGATTATATCATCGACATTGGACCAGGAGCTGGCATTCATGGGGGAGAAGTTGTGGCTGAAGGCACGCCCCAAGAACTCATCGATCATCCCACCTCCATCACCGGACAATATCTCGCAAAGAAACTCGTCAATCCTTATCCAAAGAGTCGTAGAGTGGGGAATGGACAATTCATCTCAATCACAGAAGCCAGTGCCAATAATCTCAAGAAGATCAATGTCTCCCTTCCTTTAAGTACCTTTACGGTTATCACGGGTGTCAGTGGGAGTGGTAAAAGTACTTTAATCAACGAAGTCTTAGGTAAATCATTGGCTCAATTTCTAGGTCGTCCTAAAGTCAAACCAGGCGCAGTTAAGTTGATTGAAGGCTTGGAAGGAATCGATAAATTCATTGAGATAGACCAAGATCCAATTGGTCGTACACCTCGTTCAAATCCGGTTACCTATACCGGAATCTTCGATGATATCCGTGATCTATTCGCCCTCAGTATTGAAGCCAAACTCAGAGGTTATGATAAGTCACGATTCTCTTTCAACGTAAAAGGTGGACGCTGTGAGCTCTGCCAAGGCGATGGGGTCAAACGTATTTCCATGCATTTTTTACCAGATGTTTACGTTCCATGTGAAGAATGTGGTGGAAAGCGTTATAATTATGAGACACTAGAAGTGACCTATAAGGGTAAGAATATCTATGATGTCTTAGATATGACGGTTGAGGAAGGATTAAGTTTCTTTAGCTCCATTCATAAGATTAAACATGGTTTAGAAACTTTGATGGATGTTGGTTTGGGTTATATCAAACTGGGTCAATCTGCCACAACCCTTTCAGGCGGTGAAGCCCAACGGGTTAAACTTGCCAGTGAACTCCAACGCAGGGCTACTGGTAAAACACTCTTCATTTTAGATGAACCGACCACAGGCTTGCATAGTTATGATGTCGCTAAACTGATTAAAGTTCTTCAGAGAATCGTCGATAATGGGGATACCGTCATCGTCATCGAACACAATCTGGATATCATCAAGAATGCCGACTACATCATCGATTTAGGACCTGAAGGTGGAGATGAAGGTGGCTATGTGATTGCGAGTGGCAGTCCTGAAGTCATCGCCACCAACCCAAAGAGTTATACCGGTCAGTATTTAAAAACCGTACTATAAAGGAGAAAACAATGGAAGAATTTGGTAAAGCGCATATTAAAGATCTACAGGATTTCTTTCAGTTTACCCAGATTACCGGTGATGAAAATTCACTTGAAAGATGGGTCATTATCCCAGATATCAATCGACCTGGTTTAGAGTTAACGGGTTATTTTGACCATTCTGAACCAAGACGAATCGTCATCATCGGTCATAAAGAGTTATCTTATATGCAAACTCAAAATATTGATGTTCTTCGTGAACGTTTAGAATTTATCACCGATAAATATACTCCAGCCATCATCATCGCCAAGGGTTTAGAATGTCCAAGTGTTTTAAAAGAAATCGCTGAAGCAAAAAACTTCCCTATATTTAGTTCACCTCTACCAACTTATCAATTGATGGTTGATGTGATATCCTACCTAGGTGAGAAGTTGGCACCAACCACCAACATTCATGGTGTACTCCTATCGGTTTATGGTAAGGGTGTATTAATGACCGGTGATTCAGGTATAGGTAAGAGTGAAACAGCCTTGGAACTGATTCGTAAGGGTCATATCTTAGTGGCAGATGATCAAGTGGATGTCTATAAGATTCATAACTATGTCTTTGGAAAGTCACCTTTACTCTTAAATGGAATGCTTGAGATTAGAGGGATTGGGGTGATTGATGTCGCTAAGATGTTTGGAGCCAGTTCATTCATCTCTAAGAATGACATCGATCTAATCGTTCATTTAGAAAAGTGGGATGATAATAAAGATTATGCCCGCTTAGGTATTGAAGAAGAACTCACTTTAGATATCCTAAACATTAAGATACCCAAAGTCATCATACCGATTCGTGAAGGAAGAAACATCGCAGTCTTAGTTGAATCCGCGGTAACCAACTTCAATTTAAAACAGATGGGTATCAATAGTTCTAAAGATTTCGAACAAAGAGTATATGATTATATTAAAAAACAAAGTGAGGATGCATCATGACTTTCTTCCCAGACATCAGTACCTTCGCCAATATTGGCCCAATCAGTATCAAATGGTATGCCCTGTGTATTCTAGTTGGCGCATTCATTACGCTAGCAGTAAGTCAGCGCAATCTAGTTAAAATGGGCTATCCTAAATCCTATGCGGAAGACTTATTCTATGGATGCTTAATCTCAGGAATTATTGGAGCTCGTTTATGGTATATCATTTTCTATCATCTAGGAGATTATTTAGCCAATCCAATTTCCATCATCATGACTTGGCAGGGTGGTTTAGCAATCCAAGGAGGACTCTTTCTAGGGGCAGCCTATGGTTTCTATTTCACTCGTAAGAAAAAGATCAGTTTTCTAAGAGCAGCTGATGCGATTGTCCCATCGATTCTTTTAGCTCAAGCTTTAGGTCGTTGGGGGAATTTCTTTAACCAAGAAGCCTTTGGACGAGTTGTTAATGAATCCTACTATAATTTCTTTCCTTCTTTCATTAAGAATATGATGTTGATCGATGGATCTTATCGTGAACCAACCTTTCTTTATGAAAGTGCTTTAAATGTATTGGGCTTTTTCTTAATCGCATATGTCTTAAAGAAATATCGTGAGAATAGACGAGGTGATCAAGTCTATGCCTATTTAATGTGGTATGGGATTACAAGATTCTTTGTTGAAGGTTTACGTACAGATAGTTTATATGTTTGGGGAACTCAATTAAGAATTGCCCAACTGATCTCATTGGCATTCATCTTGGTTGGATCAATTGGTTTTCTTGGCTTACTACGACGCTTTGTTAAAGCTAAAAAACCCATCATTCTATTTGATTTAGATGGAACCTTACTCGATACAGAAATGCTGATCATTGAAAGTATGAAGCGTGTTTTAAAAAGAAGAGATCCCTTTGTTAAGATTGATCGTGAAACCGGTTTATCGTTCTTAGGTCCAACCTTAAGTGAAACACTGGCTCGTTTCATGCCTGAAGATGAAGTACCCGCTGCTTTTGAATTCTATCGTAAAGTTAATAGAGAACTACATCGCTCACTTCTAAGACCGATGCCAGGGGCTTTAGACTTAATCCAAGATTTAAAAGCCAAAGGCTATACACTAGGCATCTACTCTTCTAAGAAGAAAGATATGGTTGAATATGGCTTAGTGCTCAGTCATATGCGGGAATACTTCGATGTGATTGTCGGCTATGATGAAGTTAAGCAACATAAACCATCCCCAGAAGGCTTATTTAAAGCCTGTGAACTACTCGATGTGAGTCATGATGATGTCATCTATGTGGGAGATACGGATACCGATATGATCTCAGCCCATAATGCGGACATGTATTCAATCGCGATAGTAACCCATCAAGAAAGAGAAGAAGCACTATTAAGTACCAAACCCAACAGTGCCATTCATTCTCTGGATGAAATAAAAGAAATCTTAGGAAAGGATATCGCATGGACACACTCTTTGACTTAATCGTAATTGGAGCTGGACCCGCTGGAATGACAGCGGCTATCTACGCCAAACGAGCAGGATTGAATGTCTTAGTCATCGAAAGCAGTGCACCAGGTGGTAAATTAATTAAGACTTATGAGATCGATAATTGGCCGGGAAATAACCATATTTCAGGGGTAGATCTAGCTGTGCAGATGTATAACCATACCGCAGACTTAGAAATACCAGTAGAATTTGTCCAAGTTAGTAAAATTGAAGAAGGTAAGATTATGACGGTTATCACTGAAGGTGAACAGAATTTCAAAACGAAGGCTGTGATCATCGCCACCGGGACCGTAGAAAATATGATGAAGATTGAGAATGAAGCTGAAGCCGTTGGGAAAGGTCTTAGTTTCTGTGCAGTTTGTGATGGAGCATTCTTTAGAGAAAAAGAAGTCGTGGTAATTGGCGGAGGAAACTCAGCCTTAGAAGAAGCCATTTATCTAACTCAATTCGCCAGTAAAGTCACCATCATCATCAGACGCGATGTCTTTAGAGCCGATGACTTGGTTGTCAAACATGCCCTAGCCAATCCAAAGATTTCCGTCATTAAGCATCATATCCCAAGTAAAGTTTTACTGGATAAGAAAGTCACTGGGATTGAGATTGAAAATGTCTTAACTCATGAAAAACAAACCATAGAATGTGCAGGAATCTTCCCTTATATTGGAGCTACCCCAAATACCCAGATGGTAAAGCATTTAAATGTCTGTGATGAATTTGGTTTTATGATCACCAATGCTAAGATGGAAACCAGTGTTAAAGGGCTATATGGAGCAGGGGATGTCGTGGTTAAACCCTTAAGACAAATCGTAACGGCTGTCAGTGATGGAGCTGTTGCCGCTCAAGTTGCCTTTCAATATATTAAGGAATCTTAGGATTCCTTTTTTATTGAGGAACACCCGGTAGCGTGGTACAATAAAACCAAGAGGTATACGCATGATCAATAAACGCGTTATTCTATTAACTGGATTGTCTGGAGCTGGTAAAACCAGTACTTTAGGCATCCTAGAAGATATGGGATATCATTGTATCGATCATTTTCCTTCGCAGCTATTATCGGAGTTGGGATTATTGATTTTAAAAGCATCCGATCCACGCTATGAGAATGTGGCTATTTCAATTACACTCTTGGATTTTGATGCCTTCTATAATTATCTTCGTAATCTAGATATCGATTTAAGAGTCTTGGTTCTAGAGTGCAGTCATGAAGAACTCTTAAGAAGGTATAAATTCTCACGTCGTAATCATCCTCTGCTAATCTTAAATAAAGTCAATACCTTAGAAGAAGCCATTTCTTATGAGATAGACGTGCTTAAGAGTTTTAAAGATACACCATTCTTAAACATTGATACGACTTTCTTAAAGAGTACTGAATTAAAAGCTAAGATTAATAAGTATTTCGCACTAAACACTCAACCTTCCTTTACGATCAGTTTCATATCCTTTGGATATAAGAATGGGATACCAATGGATGCGGATCTATTATTCGACATTCGTTTCCTACCCAATCCATTTTGGATTGAAGAGTTAAAGAATTTGAATGGGAATGATCAAGCGGTTGAAGACTATGTGATGAAACAAGCGGATACGCTTAAATTCATTAAAAAACTAGAAACCTTCTTAGATTATAGTTTGAAAGAATACACCAAAGAAGGTAAGAATCATTTTACGATTGGAATTGGTTGTACCGGTGGTAAACATCGATCAGTCGTCTTAGTTAATAATCTATATACCCGCTATTCTAAGAAATACAAATGTTTTAAGGAGCATCGCGATCTTGATTGATAATAAGAAGGTGCTTGTGATTGGTGGAGGAAGCGGGCAATCCATCATTTTACGTGGACTTAAACAAATAGAAACGATTGATTTATATACGATTGTAACCGTAGCCGATGATGGTGGAAGCACTGGGCGCTTACGAAGAGCCTATGATGTGCCTGCCATGGGTGATATTCGACGCGTCATGATCGCTTTAACTGAAAGTGAAAGTCTTTTCTCAACCCTAATGAGTTATCGCTTTGATGAATTGGAAGGGACTGAATTGGGTGGTCATAATTTAGGTAATATTATTCTAACTGCTTTAACCCAAAAGAGTGGTAGTTTTATGGAAGCCATCAGTTTAATCTCTAAAGTACTCAATGTTAAGGGCGATATCATTCCTTCAACCACTCAGCGCTTAACCCTATTTGCTAAGATGGCCGATGGAACCATCGTGAGGGGTGAATCCAATATACCATCAATCGATAATCACATCAGTGAAGTCTATTATGAAGAAAAAGTTAAAGCCACAACAGAAGCCATCAAAGCCATCGAAAAAGCAGATGTCATCATCTTTGGTTTAGGTAGTTTATATACCAGTATCTGTCCTAATTTAATCATTCCTGATATTCAAAAGGCTCTTAAGAAAACAAAAGCCATCAAACTCTATTTCTGTAATGTGATGAGTCAAGCAGGTGAAACCGATGGGTATTCATTGGAAGATCATGTCTTTACCTTAGAGAAACATGCCAAGATTAAACTGGATATGGTGATTACCGTGGCTGATAATATCAGCTCAGACAAACTTAAACGCTATGCAGCACATAACTCATATCCAATCCTAATCAATGAGAAGGATCATTCTTATCGCATACTTAAACGTAAACTACTGAGTGCGGATCCCAATCTAATCCGTCACGATCCAATGAAAATTAAGATGATTGTTGAATCAATCCTAAAGGAATTATAAGGTATGTCTTTTACCCTCGATGTTAAAGGTGAGATTGCTCAAATTGAATTGGAAGGTTCTGCGCTTAAAGCTCAACTGGCTGCTCTTATTCAACTCACTGCAAATCTAACCATCCATGAAAAGCAACTTCAACTTTCTATTCAAACCGAAAGTGCAGCGGCTGCTAAAAAACTCTTTAAGCTTATAAAGAGTCTTTATAATCCAGAGATTACTTTATCGGCAATTAAAAAGAGTAATCTTAAAAAGAATAATATATATCAAATTAAAGTAACCACGATGGCTAAAGAGATTCTCAATGATTTAGGTCTATGGACTGATAAAGGTTTAATGCCTTATCCCAATAAGAAAATCATCAGTAAGGTGCTTGATAAACGAGCTTATTTAGCTGGTGCCTTTTTAGCTGCAGGGAGCGTGAATTCACCTTTAAAGAGTAATTATCATTTAGAGATCGTTACCCAAAGTGATGAACTGGCTCAGTTTGTGATGAGCGTCATGCATCATTTTGATCTACCCGCAAAAGTCATTATGCGTCGTAATCAACATGTCGTATATTTGAAAGCGTCTGATAAGATTTCTGATTTTCTAAGGATTGTCAGTGCCAACCAAGCGGTTTTAGACTTTGAAGACATTCGGATCCAACGTGATTTCCATAATTCACTGACTCGTTTAGATAATTGTGAAGTAGCCAATGAGATGAAAATTTTACATGCGGGACAAGTCCAAGTGGATGCTATTTTGGAGTTAAAGAAACAAAATCGGATTGGTAGTTTAGATTATAAATACACCAGTGTCATTGAGTTACGCTTAGAAAATCCTGAAGCCAGCCTCAATGAACTGTGTGACTTGTATTATCAAAAAACGGGTTCAGTCATCTCTAAATCAGGGATGAAACATCGTTTAATGAAGATATTAGCCTTAGTTTAGCCATCATTATTCCAAATTAATATGATATAATCATTAAGTTAAGGAGTCATAAGCATGAAAATTAAAATGAGTCATATAAGATTGACAATGCGGATATTGGGGATGGTTCTTCTATATATCACCTTGTTCAATAATAAGTTTCTCCCAGTGATGTTTCTGGTGGGGATTGGAGTAGTAGAGACCTTACTATTGGTCTTGGTTTGGAAACGCAAGATCCTACAAATATTCGTTGTCATAGTGATGTTACTGACATCGTTTGGTTTGTTGTATACCGAAGATATCGTTGCTCGTTTAGTGACATATAATCCATATACAATCAACACAGTTTCTTTCTTTGTATTAAAAGATAGTTCAATCATCAATATCAATCGGGCCATTGATAAACGTATCGCATCGAGTTCAGTTGTTGAACCATCCATGAATACTTTGATTCAAACCAAGTTAACTGAACTTGGATATACTCAAACACTCATTACTTTTGAAGGAATACAAGATGGAGTTGATAAGTTGTTTAATGATGAGATCGATGTCATCGTTCTTGAAGAAGCTTATTTAGATGCCATTCTAGAACTGGATCCAGAATTCTTACTAAAGACAAAGGTTATCTATACACTTCAAAATAAGATAGTTAAAGAACCCATGCCTTCTGGTGTGGATGTCACAAAAGAAGCATTCACCGTTTATATATCAGGTATCGATCAACCAGGTGAAATATCTGTAGAATCACGGAGTGATGTCAATATTGTAATGACCGTTAATCCCATAACGCATAGTATTCAGATGGTTTCAGTTCCTCGTGATTCCCATGTTTTAATTGAAAAACCTGGGTGTTACCGATATACAGGATATAAGGATAAACTAACCAATCTGGGATGGCAAGGTTTTCCTTGCATGATCCAGACACTGGACTCTCTAATGTCAGTAAAGATCAATTTCTATTTAAAAGTTAATTTTAGTTCACTATATCGGATCATTAAAGTTTTGGGACCGATTGAAGTCTACAATGAGTTTGAATTCAGATATCACGATGAATTGAATACAGTGGATATAACCTATCCCCAAGGTAATATAACTTTAAGTGGTATGGATGCGGTTTACTATTCTCGTGCGAGAAAAAGTGTCGGTGGCTTAGGAGGGGATATTCAAAGAGGTAAAAATCAGTTGGAAGTAATCAAAGGGGTTGTAAGAAAGCTCATAAGTTTATCCACTTTAACGAAGACTGAATCCATTCTAAAGGCAGTTTCAGGTAGTATTGATACTAATATGACCAGCAGTGAAATATTTGCTTTGGTTCGTACACAGATTCAAGACCTACAACCATGGACAATGAATGCCAATGCACTATCAGGTTCTGGTGCGCTTGTTACAACGACTCCATATGGAGGATCCAAATGGGTATATAATCTAAACGAAGATTCAATTGCTGCTGTAAGTAAAATACTGACTGATAACTTAATCATTCCGGTGGAAGAGAATGCTCAATAGTCTAAAGCAATTTAGATTTAGAAATTTAATCTTATTGATAACCGATCTTTTATTTGTAATATTAAGTTACTATCTTTCAGTTTGGTTGAGAGTAGAGTTTAGTAAGATGGAGCATTACACCTCCCTATTTAAACAATTACCACTCATCATCCTAATCTATCTAATCGTCTTTAAATCTTTAAAGATTGATAAGACGATTATGGGTATGACAGGCGTGTATGAAGCGGTTAGAATATCGATAGCCTGTGTTCTAGGATCAGGCATATCCTTTGTTGGCTTACAATTATTGGACTTCCCAAGACTTCCATATACAGCCTATCTCATTCAATTGATTGTGGTAATCTTGATTCTAGAGATTGAACGTTTTTCATATCGCTATAATGAGATCATTGTTCGATCAAAGTTTAGTCCGGTTAAGGGAAAACGTACTTTAATCGTTGGAGCTGGACAAGCTGGTTTAATCCTTCTAAAAGAGATTAAGCTTAATAAAATGTATACCAATCAAGTCATTGGTTTTATCGATGATGATGCCAATAAAAAAGGGAAGAGTATCAGTGGGGTTAGAGTGCTTGGGAATACTGAACATATCGCAAACATCGTTAAAGAGCACAATATTGATATTATCTTCGTAGCCCTACCTTCAATTGGTCTACAGGATCAACGTAATATCGTTCAGAAGTGTTATGAAACCAACTGTAAAGTTGAAGTCATGAAGAGTACTAAAGATCGCATGAGTTCGGATGGTGTAAAAGTCAGTCTTCATGAACTTAATATTGAAGATCTTTTAGGTAGAGCCAGTATTCAACTTGATAATACAGGTATTAAAGCTTTCATAGAGAATAAGATTGTCTTAGTGACAGGTGCTGCTGGATCAATCGGCAGTGAACTATGTCGACAAATCATCGAAAACAATCCTAAACTGCTTCTTTTGGTAGACATCAATGAGAATGGTCTATATGATGTCCAACAGAGTTTCAATATGAGTGTTAAGAGTCACGATATTAAAGTCGATAGTCATTATATTCCATTGGTTTTAAACATTCGTGAGAAGACAGCTCTAGAGCGTCTATTTAAAGAATATCATCCTCAGTTGGTATTTCATGCGGCCGCTCATAAACATGTGCCTTTAATGGAAGATATGCCCATTGAAGCGGTAAAGAATAATATCTTAGGGTCAAACAATCTAATCGAATTATCTAAACAATATAAGGTAGAACGCTTTATCTTCATCTCAACCGATAAAGCAGTAAATCCAACCAATGTGATGGGTGCCACCAAACGTTTTGTTGAGAAACTGATTCAAGCCACTGAAGATACATGCAAGACTACCTTTATGGGGGTTAGATTTGGCAATGTCTTAGGATCCAATGGATCCATCATCCCACTCTTTCAGAAGCAGATTGCGAAGGGTGGACCAGTTACACTTACGGATAAGAGAGTCATTCGATATTTTATGACGATTCCTGAAGCAGTAAGTTTGGTACTACAAGCAGCCCTTTATGCATCAGGTAAAGAAATCTTTGTCTTAGACATGGGACAACCCGTTAAGATCTTAGAATTAGCTGAGAATATGATTAAGTTGGCTGGATATAGACCATACATTGATATCAATATTGAAGAGATTGGTTTACGTAAGGGTGAGAAACTCTATGAAGAACTTCATCTAAACCAAGAAGAAGTAAGCAATACCCCAAACAATCTCATCTTTATCAATAAATCAACTCAAGAGAATGCGGATGAACTTAAAGCCAATCTAAAAGAATTGGAAACTTTGGTTAATGATGTGAATTGTAGTGATGAAGCCATCATCAATGCACTACAAAAGATGATTGTAACTTATAAACCCAACCGGGAGAATCATGTATAGATATCTAAAAAGAGTGATTGATATAGTCTTATCTTTTTTAGGAATGCTTATTCTATCACCAATCTTTCTGATTCTAATGATTGCGATTAAGATCGATTCAAAAGGACCAATTCTTTTTAAACAGAAAAGAGTTGGTAAAAATAAGCAACATTTTATGATCTATAAATTTAGAACCATGAGGTATGATACCCCAAAGGATACTCCAACGCATCTTTTGGCTAATCCGCAAAGCTACATCACTAAAATGGGCGTATTTCTACGTAAAACCAGTTTAGATGAACTGCCTCAATTGCTTAATATCATTAAGGGAGAAATGAGTATCGTTGGACCACGTCCCGCTTTATGGAATCAAGATGATCTGATTAAAGCTCGCGATAGAGTCAATGCCAACTCCATTAAACCTGGTTTAACTGGTTGGGCTCAAGTCAACGGAAGAGATGAGTTAGCCATTGAAATCAAAGCCAATTATGATGGGGAGTACGTTAAGAGGATGAGTCTACTCTTTGATACACGCATCTTCTTTATGACAATCTTTAAAGTAGTCAAGAGTGAGGGAGTAAAAGAAGGCCGAAGCTCTCAGTAGTCTAAGCATAGTTTCAATATAATATTTATCCAAGCCAAGTGAACACTTGGCTTGTTTGTCATATGGCTTGTATTGTAAGCGGTATCAATATACAATAAACCTTGTATTGAGGAGAACACAATGAAAAACAGACTAATAAGAGCGCTGATTGCAGGTTTACTTGTCTTCAGTTCTGTGAGTACTTTAATCACAGTTCCACTGCATGCGGTGACTAATGTAACACTTAAGATTCACTATTATAGACCAGCAAAAGATTATACGGACTATAATTTATGGGTATGGCCAGAGAATAAAGATGGTGCTTCTTACTTATTTACATCGGATGATGCGTATGGAAAAGTAGCGACAATCACCATAGATTCAACTGCAACAAGCTTTGGCTTCATCGTAAGACAGGGAACTGGTTGGGATAAAAAAGATGTCGCAATTGATCGCTTTATTGAAGTCAGCGGGGGTAGTGCTGAAGTGTGGCTCATCCAAGGAGATGAGACTGTATATACTTCTAAACCGGATACTTCGGGGCCAATCATTGTACCTCAAGTTGGTGAGATAACCGTAAAAATGCATTATCATCGCTATGACTCTAACTATACAGATTGGAATGTTTGGGCATGGCCTTATGGTACAACAAGCGGCGTATCCTATCCATTAAACTCCAGTGATGCTTTTGGTCAAATCGCAACTTTCAATTTTGATCCAGGAGTCGCAACTCAACTGGGTTTCATCATGCGTCAAGGGGAATGGTTGGCTAAGGATATCGATGCCGATCGGTTGATTCCACTGAGTAAAGTTAAAAACAAAGTTCTAGAGGTTTACCTGGTTCAAGGGGACCCTAAAATATACTATCAAATCAGTGATATAGATATGTCACCTAAGTTTCTAGGGGCTAAGTTAGATGGGACCAATTTTATATCGGTTTCAACCACCGTTCCGATACCTTTAAAACACGATAATAATGAAGGTATCGTGATTAAAAATGAATTGGGAGAAGTCCAAGACATTAAGATGTTTCTATTTACAGAAGGCAGCAATGCGACCAGCAGTAGTAGTTTCACCGTCTTTTTAAACAATGATTTAGACTTGAATCATCGCTATACAATTACTAGAGAAGGCTATAATACCATATCGGTTATCTTTAATAAGGTCTATACTTCTGAAGGGTTTACCACTGCGTATACTTATACAGGAGATTTGGGGGCAACTTACACCAAGAGTGCCACTACCTTTAGATTATGGGCACCTACCGCAGATTCAGTTGTCTTAAATCTTTATACAGTGGGAGATGGTGGAACCATCTATGAAGTTGCGGGTAAAGAAGGCACTCGTTTAGAAATGCTTAGAAAAGATCAGGGTTTATGGGAATTGGTTTTGGATGCAGATTTAAATAAAGTCTATTATACCTATACAGTATCCGTGAATGGAAATGTCAATGAAGCCGTCGATCCTTATGCGAAAGCGGTTGGAGTCAATGGAAATCGTGGGATGGTCATAGATTTAGATTCTACTGATCCAAGTGGTTGGGCCAATGATAAGACAGTTACCCTAGCCCATAATACCGATGCGATTATCTATGAAATGCATGTGCGTGATTTCTCTACTTTTGTGGGATCAGGTATTACCAATAAGGGTAAGTTCTTAGCGTTTACTGAAACAGGCACGGTTAATAAAGATGGTTTATCAACCGGCTTAGACCACTTAGTCGAGTTAGGTATTACACATATTCATTTATTACCTTCCTTTGATTTTAGAACAGTGGATGAGACTACCTTAGAAGACAATAACTTTAACTGGGGATATGATCCTCAGAATTATAATGTACCAGAAGGTTCATACTCTACCGATCCCTATAATGGTGAAGTTAGAGTCAATGAATTTAAACAAATGGTCATGGCTCTACATAGTAAAAAGATTGGGGTCATTATGGATGTGGTTTATAATCACACCAGTTTAAGTGATAGCTCTGATTTTAGTAAGATTGTTCCGGGATACTATTATCGCTATACAGCGGATGGGAAGTTCTCCAACGGCTCAGGAACGGGTAATGAAACCGCATCAGAGCGTTCAATGGTTCGTAAGTTTATCGTTGATTCAGTATCCTATTGGGCGACTGAATATCATATCGATGGATTTAGATTTGACTTGATGGCTCTTCATGATATAGAAACCATGAAACAAGTTAAAGATGCCTTAGAAGCCATCAATCCAAGTATCCTTGTCTATGGAGAAGGATGGACTGGTGGATCAAGTACTCTAGCACTTGAGAATCGCTCAACTAAAATCAATGTATCTAAACTCAATGATATCGCTGTATTCTCAGATGATATTAGAGATGCGATTAAAGGTAATGTGTTTAAAAAAGCTGATAAAGGCTTTGTCAATGGTGAAGCCGGAATGGAAGAGAGTGTTAAGTTTGGGATTGTAGCTTCAGTTCTACATGGTCAAGTGGATTATCCTTTGGTTAAATATTCAAAATATGCTTATGCTACCTCACCTACTCAGGTCGTGACCTATGTTGAATCCCATGATAATCTAACTCTATGGGATAAACTCCTGGCCACCAACCCAGAAGCCACTGAAGCCGAAAGAATTGCGATGGTCAGATTGGCTTATGGAATTCTTCTAACTTCACAAGGGGTTACCTTTATGCAAGCAGGAGATGACTTCCTACGCTCTAAGGGTGGCAATGAGAACAGTTATAATGCCACTGATGCAGTCAATCAATTGAACTGGGATAATAAGAGTGCATATGCAGATACGGTGGCTTATTTTGAAGGTTTGATTGACTTACGTAAGAGTCATCCTGCTTTTAGAATGACAACGGCTGAAGACATTAAAACCAACTTAGTCTTTATGGAAAACACCGAAGCCAATACGATTGGCTATACAATCAATAATAACGCCAATGGTGATAAGTGGAAGGATATTACCGTCTTAATGAATGCGAATGCGACTGAAGTCACATTTACGCTAGATAAAGCCGGATGGGTGGTTGTCGTCAATGAAAACACAGCTGGAGTAAAAAAACTCAGTACAGTGGATGGAACTACAGTTACTCTAGCAGCTCAATCAATCATGGTATTGGTAGATTCAAATAGTTATAGTGGAAGCAACTATCTCTTATATGTCATAGTAGCAGGAGCCTTCTTAGCTCTAGGCTATCTGGCTTATGTCTATCTTAAAAAACGCAATGGATTAAAGAAACTTACAGTGTAAGTTTCTTTTTTATTTAGTAGAAGTACAAATAGTGCCCAATACCTTGCACGGGTGAGGCTAAAAACCGTATAATCAAAGCAGGAAACTTATGTACATACTCATCATCGCTCGTGGATATCCAAGTGAAAAATATAGAACCAATGGCATTTTTGAGTTTGATCAAGCCAAAGCTTTAAAAGAATTGGGTCATAAAGTGGTCTATATGGCGGTAGATTTACGCTCTATTAGACGTTTTCGTAAACTGGGATATGAATCATTGGTACTGCAGAATATCCCCATTGAAGCCATCAATCTTCCCCTGGGAAATATTTATAGAAATATCGTATATCGCTTAGGAATCAGCTATACTGATCGACTTTATCAAAAGATAGTCAAGAAGTATGGGATACCCGATATCATTCATAGTCATTTTACTCTAAGCAGTTACATCGCATCTATGGCTTTAAATCACTATGATATTCCCATGGTTTATACTGAGCATTCATCATTGATGAATAAACCAATACTAAGTAAAAATCTCATTGATATGACTCAGTCTATAATCAAAAATGTGGATAAAGTAATTGTGGTAGGTCAAGCTTTAGCAGGTCATATGACCCATCATTTTGACATCAAACCGGATGTCATTCCTAATATTGTGGATACAGATGTCTTTAAGTATCAAGCTTTCAAACCATCTAAACCATATACTTTTGTTTCAGCGGGTAACTTACTTGAAGTTAAAAATATGAGTTTTTTAATTGATGCCTATAATGAAGCCTTCAAAAATAATCCCAATGTTTTACTTCTCATCTATGGTCAAGGTCCATTGGCTCAAAGTCTTCAAGCTCAAATCAATCAATTGGGTTTACAGAACCAAGTCATCCTAAAAGGGTTTAAGAGTCGATTAGATTTAGCTGACACTCTACAAAAGAGTGATTGCTTTGTCTTGGCTTCTAAATCTGAAACCTTTGGGGTTGTCTATATTGAAGCTCTAGCTGTTGGAGTGCCTGTCATCGCAACTAAGTGTGGAGGTCCAGAGGATTTCATCAATCAAGATAATGGTTTATTGATAGATCTGGATGATAAGAATCAATTGATAGAAGCCCTACATAAGATGGTTAAATTGAGTCATCAGTATGATCGTCTAGGTATATCTGTTTGGGCCAATCAACATTATTCACCTTCGGCCGTCGCAAGCCAACTCACTCACTTATATAAGAGTCTGATTAAGGAGCACCAATGAAAAAAAGCATCATCATAATGGCTTATAGTGCAATCTTAACTTCATTTTTCTCAGCTCAGATTTTTACTTTAGATTTTGGTAGATTTCAATTATCACTCTTTCGTTTATGCATTTTAGTTTTAACAGTACTCTTAGGCTTATATACAATATTTAATCTCAAGTTAGTCTTGGCTCGTATATTCAATCGCAAAGCCTTATTTACCTTATTTCTCATCATTTGGTTTATCTATGCCGTGATTAGTTTAATCTGGGTTAAAGATTACTATGCAGCCATTCGAAGTTTGTATTTTATCTATAGTGGGGTTGTTTTAACAATAGCTCTGGTTTTAGTGATGGATACAGAAGTTCATTTTAAGCACATCATTACAATCGTATTTGGGATGATTGCATTACACAACCTCATTGGGTGGTATGAGATTATTACGCGTCAGTATTATTTCGTGGCTGCTGAAAAATTAGAACTATTATTAAGTGGTTCATTAAGATTTCCTGTTTCGATGTTTGGTAATCAAAATGAGTTTGGGATGATGGTCTTTGTGGGGTTCTTTATTGCCTTAATATTCAGTCAAATCCAAACCAATCGAAAACTTAAGTTATTGGGTTTAGTGGTGGCTATATCTTGTACCATACTCGTGTTCATTGGTCAATCAAGAGGCATCATCATGGGATATTTTATTGGATTGGCTACGTATGTCTATGTGGCTAAACCAGTTAAGTATTATCGCTTAGGATCTCTATTCTTTATCATGATGGCTGTAGTCTTTGGGATTGGATCGGGAGTCATCTTTCAAGCAATCAATGGTTTTCTCTATCCCAATCAAAATCCAGTCAATCCAGAAGAGCTAAACTCAATCTTAAAGCGGGTTAATCTAATTAAGAATGGCTTATACTTTTTAGTTAAAACTTGGGGACTGGGAACTGGAACCGGTAATCTAGAATACTGGATGGGTCATTATGCCCAATATCCGGTTGGGATTATCACCAATATGCATAACTGGTGGGCTGAAATATTAGCCACTTATGGAGTGATTATCTTTAGTTTATATATGCTTTACTATATTAAAATTGTTTCTGTTTTATTGCGTATTTATCGTCTATATCGCAGTCATATAGCGGTGTCTATGATTGCCATTATGGGAGGCTTTATCATTGCCTGTGTCAGTTCTAATACCAATATAACCAAAGAATGGTTATGGACTTTCTGGAGTATCGTCACTGCTTATGGTTCCTATCATCAATTGAGTGTCCATTCTGATTCTAAGCGTGAGTCATAAAGCTCAGTGATATAGCAATATAAGTGTGCTTGGTCTATAATAGGCAAAGGCAACTGAAGGATAGAAAGTAAGTGGGTAAAGAGTGAAACAATCGATTGGGAAAAACGCATTAAAGTTATCGACTTCCAAAATGATTATCTTGGTATTGTCGATGTTATCTACAATGCTTTTATCACGGTTTCTATCATTAAAAGAATATGGTGATTATTCACAGTTGATCTTGGTTTCCAGTATGGCAACCATTCTATTCATGATGGGACTTCCTTCAAGCATCAATTACTTTGTTGCTAGAGCGGATGATGAAGCAGAAAAGCAACGCTTCTTATCGATGTATCATATCCTAACGACCGGTTTAAGTATCATTGTTGGTATTTTATTGGTTTTAGCTGCACCCTTATTTGTATCTTACTTTAATAATCCTCAACTCTATCGCTATCTCTTCTTCTTTGCCTTATATCCTTGGCATAAGATTGTCATGAGTAGTGTTGAAAATATGCTTGTTGTATATAATAAAACCAATTACTCCATTGCCTTTAAACTGACAAATGGATTATTTCTTTTGGGACTTATTGTATCTTCGCAAATTCTTAATATAAACTTTGAAACTTATTTACTAATCTATATCATCGTAGAATCAATCTTTACTGCTTATGTATATATCTTAACGCGTCAGATAGCTGGTAAGCTCTATTTTGTATGGGATCCTGTTTTACTTAAGAAGATATTGGCTTATTCGGTTCCCATTGGTTTGGCAACCGTCTTAAGTTATTTTAATATTCAGTTGGATACTCTAATCATTGGTAAGTTCTATTCAGCTGAACAGTTAGCGATTTATGCCAATGCAGCTAGAGAATTGCCTCTAACGATTATTCCCAGTGCTGTAACGGTAGTCTTGATGCCCCAGTTGGTTCGTTTATTTAAAAAGGGTAGAGATAAGGATGCGATGAAACTATGGGGAGAGTCCATCTATATTTCCTATGCCTTAATGTGTTTCTTTGCGGTAGCCTTAATCATGTATGCACCTTCAGTCATCTCATTGTTGTATTCAGAGAAGTACTTACCAGGGGTTAATGTCTTTAGAGTCTATAGTGCCTTATTACTAATACGTTTTACCTATTTTGGGATTATTCTTAATTCTATCGGTAAGACTAAGTTTGTTTTCTATAGTTCTTTATTCTCCTTTCTATTAAATTTGGTTTTGAATTATCTATTCTATCTACAATTTGGTTATATAGGACCATCCATTGCTACCTTCATTGCCTTATTGGTGATTCAAGTGGCTCAGTTGATTCTAACCGCTAGAACCACTCAAACCAAGTTTAAAGACTTGATGCCTTGGAATACACTACTTAAGATAACAGTTTTAAACTTCACGATTGGAATAGTATTCTTCTATTTAAAACAAGTCATTCCTCTAGAATCTTATGTCGGTGATATCAGTGAATCTCTACTTTTGGGTGTCGTATGGACCATGGTTTATGGAGCCATCATGTTTAAGCGAGTTAGAAGAAAATGGCATGCCTTAAATAGTGAAGAGTATGTTTAAAAGGAGATTTAAATGAAAATCGTTACCATTATTGGCGCTCGACCTCAATTTATAAAAGCCGCTGCCTTCTCAGAAATATTTAGAGAAAAGCATACTGAAATCATGATTCATACTGGACAGCATTATGATTCTAATATGTCAGATATTTTCTTTGAAGAATTGAGTATTCCGCTACCTGATTATAATCTAGGGGTAGGATCAGGACCTCATGGGCAACAAACCGGTAGAATGTTGGAACAGATTGAAGCCATACTTATAAAAGAAAAACCCGATGGTGTATTGGTTTATGGTGATACCAATTCTACTCTAGCAGGGGCTTTAGCTGCCAGTAAATTACATATACCTCTATATCATGTGGAAGCAGGATTACGTAGTTATAATAAGATGATGCCTGAAGAACAGAATCGGGTATTAACGGATCATTTAGCGAACTTGTTATTTTGTCCAACCCAAACAGCAATCGATAATCTAAAGCATGAAGGCATTACCAAAGGCATCGTACTCAGTGGGGATATCATGTTTGACTCTATCCTAAGAAATAGTCCCATTGCGATTCAACATTATGATCAAGGCCGATGGTTAACTGAAATCAATCAAGCGAATCATCTGAATTTAAACTTAACTGAACATAATTTTTATTTAGCGACGATTCATCGAGCAGAGAATACCGATGATTTAGATAAACTAAATACTATTTTTACAGCGCTTAATGCCTTAGATAAACCGGTCTTAATACCTCTGCATCCTAGAACCAAGTCTCTGATTGATAAACTCAATCTTAAGTTGACTAATGTGTTTATCATTGAACCTGTGGGTTACTTATTGATGCTGTATATCTTACAAAATAGTGTGATGGCTATTACTGATTCGGGTGGTTTACAAAAAGAAGCCTTCTTCCTTAAAATACCTTGCACAACGCTTCGTGATCAAACTGAATGGATTGAAACCTTAGAAAACGACTGGAATGTCTTATCTAAAATCGATGTTAGTGATATAATAAAGCACGTTAATAGAGATCTAAGCAACTTAATAACACCATCTATTTTATCCTTTGGTGATGGTAAGGCTGCTTTAAAAATCGCACAAGCGATCTTAGGAGAAAAAAAGAATGACTGATATTAAAACTAAAATACTGAATAAAACAGCCACTTTAGGTGTCATTGGATTGGGTTATGTGGGACTTCCTTTGGCAGTTGAAAAGGCTAAAGCAGGCTATAAAACCATTGGATTTGATGTCAATCAAGCTAAAGTAGATATGGTTAATGCTGGAGAGAATTATATCGGAGACGTGGTTAATGAAGATCTTAAACAGATCGTGGCATCAGGCTTATTATCAGCTACGATGGATTTCGCACAGATTGCTTCAGCCGATTGTGTCTGTATCTGTGTCCCAACACCATTGGATACTCATCAACAACCAGACATCAGTTATGTGAAAGCTTCTGCTGAAAGCATCGTGCCTTATATGCATAAAGAGATGTTGATTGTCTTAGAATCAACCACTTATCCTGGTACGACAGAAGAATTATTAAAACCCATCTTAGAGCAATCAGGTCTTAAATGTGGGGTAGATTTCTATCTGGCTTTTTCTCCAGAAAGAGTTGATCCAGGAAATCTTATCTATAAAACTAAGAATACTCCTAAAGTAGTGGGTGGTATTACCGCTAAATGTACTGAAGTAGCAGCTGCTTTATATACCAGCATCTTAGAAGCTCCAGTTCATAGTGTTTCATCTCCAGCGATCGCTGAGATGGAAAAGATTCTAGAGAATGTCTATCGTAATGTCAATATTGGTTTAATCAATGAGCTAGCAATCTTATGTCATCGCATGAACATCAACATATGGGAAGTCATCGATGCAGCTAAGTCTAAACCGTATGGTTATCAAGCCTTCTATCCAGGACCTGGTTTGGGTGGTCACTGTATTCCCTTAGATCCATACTATTTATCATGGAAAGCCAGAGAATATGGGTTTCATACATCGATGATTGAATCATCGATGATGGTAAATGATCGTATGCCTGAATACTGTGTAGAACGCTGTGGTAAGATACTGAATCGGTATAAGAAAGCCCTCAATGGAGCCAAGGTATTGGTTTTAGGAGTGGCTTATAAACAAGACATTGAAGATTTTAGAGAAAGTCCAGCCATTCGAGTCATTGATGAATTGATTAAGGAACAAGCCAACGTTTCATATTATGATCCGTATGTGGCTGAATACTCTGAACATGGAAAAGTCATGCATAGTGAAAAAGCCTTGACGATTGAACTCAT
>Ga0247840_10000511_pt1 | contig 79868 bp, 61 predicted proteins | sample LaCruzMarch2015__FD_192404 | JGI IMG/M metagenome (GOLD analysis project Ga0247840, IMG submission 192404) | Freshwater microbial communities from meromictic Lake La Cruz, Castile-La Mancha, Spain - LaCruzMarch2015_17m | ecosystem: Environmental > Aquatic > Freshwater > Lake | place: Spain... | reverse complement strand
AGTATCCTATCAGGTTGTTTATCAGTTCATTATTTCTGTTTGCCAAAGGCGAGCCCACTACAACATCATGCTGATTAGCAGCTACACCCAAAGCCAACTGATAGGCCGACATAAAAACGGCATAAGGCGTTGTGCGAAATTTCAATGCCAACTGTTCTATTTTTCGGGTTAATTCAGTATCTATCATCCACCAATAACGTTTACCTTTTTTCCCAACCTGAGTTGGATTAAAATTACGCCTTTTGGGTAAATTCAACTCAGTTAGTATATTAAGCAATTCTTTTTTCCAATAATCAAGTTGACGCTTTGCTTTTGCCTGAACTTCAGGTTGTTTCAGGTAATTTGCATAATCGGCATTGCGATATTGAATTTGCGTCAATGTCTCATTTTTATAGTAATTGGCTATTCGTTCCATCAGTAAATGCAACGACCAACCATCAAAAATTAAATGATGAGCAGCCATCAAAAGTCGGTGTTCGTCAGCTCTCCAACGCACCAAAACAAACGAAAACAGTGGTAATTGCTCCAACTCAAATAAGGTATTTCCATTCGACTTAACAACATCTTCGTAAGTTGAATCCTTTTCATTTTCAGGCAATTGACTTAAATCAATTTCGCGAATATCGCATGTCACATCAGGCATTAAATGTTGCACGGGATGCCCGTTTTTCAATTCAAAAACCGACCGAAACATTTCTTCGTGCTTTACCACCTCTGCTACCGATTTTTTGAACCGTTCAATGTCCGGATTTCCTTTCAGCACAAACTCAATTTGTATGTTATGCGTAAGCCCTGTACTGTCGAGGCTGTTTACTATCCACAATTCGGCTTGCTCGGGTGTAAGGGGAAATATTGTCTGCTTTGCATCGATTTTCGTACTTGCAACTATTTTGTTTACAGCACTATATTGATTGTTGTCAATACCTTGTGCCATTGCATAAATACTTATTCCATCGTAAAAATCGGTCATAGGTATTTCTACTCCAAATTCCGACATTACCGATGTTATTAATTGCACAACTTTAAGCGAATGCCCTCCGGCTTCCATAAAATCATCGGATAAACCAATATTCGTAACTCCTAAAACACGCTCCCAAAGTGCTTTTAATTTAGTCTCGGTATCTGTCAGATTTTCATCGCTTATTGTTGGTTCATCTTCATTAATAACGGTTGTTTTAAGTAGTTCAGCTCTATCTATTTTTTCGTGCGCAGTAAGCGGAAATTTTTTAAAAATAATAAAATCAGCCGGCAACATATAGTCGGGCAACCATTGTTTCAACTGATTCCAGAGTTGCTCTCGTTGGGTTTTGGTAACCTGATAAAAGTCTGAATTTATTGTTGTATCGAAGGTTTGCATGCGCAAAAAAGCCCTTAAACTATCATTACCGCTACGGTCTTTACTCATCAACACCACACATTCGGCAACACCCTCGAGCTGCAAAAGTGCATGTTCAATTTCCCCAATTTCGATACGCAAACCGCGCAACTTCACCTGAAAATCGACACGGCCAACAAAATCAAAACTATCATCGTCGTTTTTACGTCCAATATCGCCTGTTCGGTACATTTTTCCATGACCTGTAAAAGGGTCATCCACAAATCTTTCGGCCGTAAGTTCAGGTCTGTTCAGATAACCTTTACCAACACCGATTCCTCCAATACAGATTTCGCCTTCTTCACCTTCGGTTACTGGTTTTTGGTTTTGGTCGAGTATGTAAATATGGTCGTTTGTTACTTCGAAACCGATAGGAATTTTTTGCTCTGAACTTATTGGTTTACAGCAATAAGTAGTTGCATAAACTGTTGCCTCTGCCGGTCCGTAAACATTAATAACTTTCGTTTTTTTGTAATCGAATATTTTATAAAATGCATCTACCAACTGTGGCGTTACCACTTCTCCTCCCACCGAAACCCATTTAAGATGTTCAAAATTTGGTCGCTGTAAATCGCAATAACTCAATAAGGCCTGCAACATGGAAGGCACAAAAATAAGAAAGCTAACTTTTTCGGTTTCAATAATTGCAGATAACTTTGCCAGGTCTTTATCGGCTCCCACGGGTGCAATAAAAAGTGTTCCGCCCATTCGAAACCAACCAAAAATTTCCCATATTGAGGCGTCGAAAGTATAGGGCGATTTAAGTAATACCACATCACTTTTGGATAATGGATAGGTATTTTGTGTGTATTCAATCAGGTTCACAAGTGCAGCATGAGGAATAAGAACACCTTTTGGTGTGCCTGTAGAGCCACTTGTAAAAAGAATATAGGCTGTAGTTGTATCCGAAATGTTGGGCAAAATTACAGTTGCTTTCCGATTTGTAGGTTCACAATCGGGAACAACTGCAATAAAACCCAGTTCAGTAACAAAATCGGACAAATCGGATGTTGTAACCACCCATTTTACTTCAGCATCGTTCAAAATGGATTGAATTCGCTTGGGAGGATGCGAACCATCGACAGGTAAATAAGCTGCGCCGGCTTTGAGGATTCCAAAAATTCCAACCATCATTTCGGCCGAACGCTCTAAACATAAACCAATTACATCGTTGGGTTTTACACCGTTATCAATGAGTTGCTTTGCAAAATTATGTGTAGCTGCATCAAATTCACTGTATGTAAACTTAAATCCATTGCCTTTGATGGCAGTTTCGTTAGGGAAACTTTTTACTGCATTCTCGAAAATCTGGATTAAGTTCATAGGAATTCGATAAAAGGGAAATTAAAAGCAGATTCCACAACAAGAAAAAGAAATTCAAAGATAGTGATTTTTTTCAAAAATGAAATATATCTGAAAATAACACAACAAAGCCCACCTCTATATATTGAAGCAGGCTTTATTTTCTGGTAAATATTTAAATTTTTTACAATTCCAACTCTATATTGTGTAGTTCTACCCAAGGCAAACCGTGTAAGTTCAGTTGTTCCATAAAAGGATCGGGGTTGAACTCTTCTACATTATAAACGCCTGCTTTGCGCCACAAGCCTTTCATAAACATCATGGCTCCAATCATAGCGGGTACGCCGGTGGTGTAACTTACACCCTGCGTGCCGGTTTCTTTGTAAGCCGCTTCGTGACTGCAATTGTTGTATACGTAATACGTTTTTTCTACGCCATCTTTAATTCCTTTTATACGGCATCCAATAGAAGTCCAGCCAGTGTAGTTTTCGCCCAAATCGCCCGGATTTGGCAGTACGGCTTTCAAAAACTGAATAGGCACAATTTTTACACCGTTGTATTCTACTTCGTCGATGCGCGCCATGCCAATATTTTGAATCACACGTAAATGCGTTAAGTATTCTAAACCAAAAGTCATCCAAAAACGCGCACGTTTTATGGTTGGGAAGTTTTTAACCAACGATTCCAATTCTTCGTGGTAAATTACATACGATTCTTTTGGTCCAATTTCGGGATAATTCAGTGGTTTGTGAATTTCGTGCGGTTCGGTTTCGATCCATGCGCCATTTTCCCAGTATTTTCCACGTTGCGAAACTTCGCGAATGTTGATTTCGGGATTAAAATTGGTGGCAAAAGCTTTTCCATGATCACCGGCATTGCAGTCTACGATATCGAGGTAATGTATTTCGTCGAAATAATGTTTGGCAGCATAAGCGGTATAAATGCTCGTAACTCCGGGGTCGAATCCACAACCCAGAATGGCTGTTAGTCCCGCTTTTTCAAACTTTTCTTTGTAAGCCCACTGCCAGCTGTATTCAAATTTCGCTTCGTCTTTTGGTTCGTAGTTGGCTGTATCCATGTAGTTTACGCCCGCTTCGAGGCAAGCGTCCATAATGGTTAAATCCTGATAGGGAAGTGCCACATTAATCACCAATTCGGGTTTGTATGCGTTGAGCAATGTTACCAATTCGGGTACATTGTCGGCATCAACCTGAGCCGTTTTTATATCCACGCTATAGCGATTTTTAACATCGGCGGCTATCACATCGCACTTCGATTTGGTGCGGCTCGCCAACATTATTTCAGTAAATACCTCCGGATTTTGAGCCACTTTGTGAACTACAACGGTTCCTACACCTCCGGCACCAATAATCAATACTTTTCCCATTTTTTTTAGTTAGAATAGTTTTATTTTGAATAAAATAATTAGGTTACAAAAATAGCAATTTTTAATCGAAAAGAAACCACAAAATTTAAAATCGTGCTAAAATATCGGCTAAATGAATACCTTTTACAGGCAGCTTGTGCTTGTTTACAAAACCATTAATATTCATTAGGCAGGATGCTTCGGTGCTCACAATATATTCAGCGCCGGTTTCCAGCGCGCTCAACACTTTTACTTCGGCCATAGCAGCCGAAATGTCGGGATTTTTTACTGCAAAAGTTCCGCCAAAGCCGCAACAAGTTTCGCACTCGTTCATTTCAATCAACTCCAAACCTTTTACTTTGCGGAGCAGTCGACGTGGTTCTTCTTTTACACCGTATTCGCGTAGTGCCGAACAGGCATCATGAAAAGTAACTTTGTGTGGAAAAGTGGCTCCAAAATCATCTATATTCAATTTATTTACCAAAAAATCGGACAATTCGAAAATGGAGTTTTTTAAAATTGCATGCTTCTCGAGCAGCTCGGGCTTGTCTTTCAGCACTTTATCATATTGATGAATAATATAGCCTGTGCACGAAGCTGATGGCGAAACGATAGGCGTGGAAGCATCAAAATCGCGCAGGAACTTTTCGGCCAGCGATGCCGCTTCGCCCCAATAACCGCTATTAAAAGCCGGTTGACCGCAGCAGGTTTGCTTAGGATTGTAACGAACTGTACAGCCCGCTTTTTCAAGAATTTTTATCACATTAAACCCCGTTTCGGGATAGAGTTGGTCGATAAAACACGGAATAAAAAGTTGAATTTCCATTTTTTAGGCATTTTTTTCTGTTTATCAAGGTGTAAAACAGATGCAGTTTACATTTGCTGCAAAGTTAAGCTTTTTTCTGAGTTTATTTTGAAAAATATTCAGCTGTTATTTTGGATTATTGATACACTTAGAAGCATAATATTTAAACTTCAAATTATCAGAGTAGTATTAAAATATTAATTGAACTTTCGCATGTATATAAATATGAATATCAGCATTTTATTCAAATGAGTTATACTTTTTACCTGCAGTGTCTTGTCCCCCTCTCCCCAGGGAGAGGGGTTAGGGGTGAGGTTGAATAATCTAAATTTAAATAATCTACCTCACCCTAACCCCGATAGCTATCGGGGCTCCTTGAGGAGAGGGACTTTGCCGACTGCAACGTTTAAATTAATTCGAAATGAATAAATTATCACATCCTATAATCTATTGATAATCAGCGCATATATCTTTTTAATTGTTTGACAATCAAATCTTTAACAACATGCGAAAGTTGAGATATTAATACACAAACTAACGTTATAAAAACATTACAGATAATTGCTCTATTATTTTCCATAAAATGAGGAAATAGGGTATAGAAAAGTTCAACATAAAAAGAATAGACTCGTTTATTGTATCTTTGTTTCACAAAAACAAAATCAGTATGGAAAAAGTTGAAAAAGTAGTTTGGGGAATTATCGGAGCAGGCGATGTTTGTGAGCGCAAAAGCGCTCCAGCCATGTACAAAACTCCATTTTCGGAAGTAAAAACCGTAATGCGTCGCAATGCCGAAAAAGCAGAAGATTTCGCCAAACGACATGGAGTAGGGGCGTGGACAACAAACGTAGAGGATTTGCTCAACGATCCGGAAATCAATGCCATTTACATTGCAACTCCGCCCGATTCGCACGCCGAACTAACCCTAAAAGCTGCTAAAGCTGGAAAAGCTGTTTATGTAGAAAAACCAATGGCAAACAGTGTGGCTGAATGTGAGTTGATGATTCAGGCATGCCGTGAAGCCAATGTACCGCTTTTTGTAGCTTATTACCGCCGAACGTTGGCAGGATTCTTGAAAGTAAAAGAACTGATTGAAAACGGAACACTTGGTGACATTCGTGCCATAAACATCGAAATGTACAAACCGCTTTCGGAATCGGATCTAAATAATGCCGACACAAATTGGCGTGTCGACCCCGAAATTGCAGGTGGCGGTTATTTCCACGATTTGGCATCGCATCAATTAGATTTTCTGGATTTTCTTTTTGGTAAAATAACGCAGGCAAAAGGCATTTCAACCAATCAGGCTGGAGTTTACAACTCTGATGACATTGTAACTGCTACTTTTAGCTTCGAAAACGGCGTTGTGGGCTCTGGTTTGTGGTGTTTCACAGCCGACAAAAGCTCAGAAAAAGACAGCATACGCATCATTGGTTCGCAGGGCGAGCTTTCGTTCAACTGCTTTGGTGACCCTATGACGATTCATGTAAAAAGTTCCATTTCCGGCGAACAGATATTAAACTACTTGCACGAACAACCTATTCAACAGCATCTTGTGCAAGCCATTGTAAACGAACTTCGAGGTGTAGGAACATCACCAAGCACGGGAATATCAGGGGTGCGAGCTACGGCTGTGATGGAAGCGATTACGAAAAGTATTTAAACAGGCAGAAGAGTTTTTGTGGATTGTTGATAAAAATAACAACTATCACTTTACAGCAACTCTTCTTTCCACTCCACAATATTTCGTTCTTCTTTCGAAAAGTTGATGCCAATCAACGTAATGGGTTTTCCGTCAGACAAATAGGGAGTTGCATAGCCTTTTTCTTTTATTTGCGCAATGGCAATATCGGCCGATTGATTCATCTTGAATTCGAAAATGTAGATGTGGTCGTGGTTTACAATTACCGAATCGATGCGCCCATTGTTGAGGTGTACTTCGTTGTGAATAGTTGCGCCCAATAAGCGGAAAATTGAGTAAATTATATTTTGATAATTTTCTTCCATGTCCGAACGGTGTGCATACGGAATGGCAGCAATATGATTAAATAACAATCGATGCAGTTCGGCTGTATTGTTAGCTAACAAGGCCATTTGAAGACGGATAATTTCACTCGTTACTTCGCCTAAATTTCGTTCGGAAAGTGAGCTGATTAAATGCTTCTCGAATGCTGTTTCAATTTCCTTATTTGGAAAGTTAAGATAATAAACAGGCTCATTCATAAGTGTTTCCGCGCGGTCAATGGTCAGATATCCCGTTTGTAACAAAAAAGGTGCAGCAAGCATATTGGTTACATCAAACGAATCGAGTATGACAGAGTCCACTGGCTGACGAATAGTGTCGAAAAAGTCTATATTCTGCCTTTTCAATACTTTAAAAACGAACGACGGACTGCCAGTGGAAAACCAAAAATTGATAAACTTTCCACCTTCGTTTATAAACATGCCCATCGAAACCGGATTATACACCGTAATGGCATCGGGATGAAACCGAAAACCATTGTACCATTGTCGTATCGTTTCTCTGTATTCCTGTCGATCAATTTTGTTTTTATCTGCCAGTTCATCAATTCTATCGCCTAAATAATGCTCCACTTCGTTTTGCGTATAACCATACATGGTGGCAAATTGCTCACTCATAGTTATATCGCGCAGATTATTGAGTTTAGAAAATACCGAAACTTTCGAGAATTTGGTAACACCGGTCATAAACACAAAGCGCAAATGTTCATCCGATGCTTTGATGTTGATATAGAAATTTTCTAATACCTGGCGAATTTCTTCGATGTGTGGTGCATAAATATTCTCGACTAAAGGCTTATCGTATTCGTCAATCAGTATTACGAGTTTGCCAAGTTCTTTGGCTTTATCGATAAGCTCAGCAAATAAATATCCTGCAATTACACCATCAGACAATTCGATACCTAATTCGCGTGCATTTTCGTGTAATATCATGCAAAGTCCTTTGTTTAATAACTCTGCCGACGAACAATCTGCTTTCGAAATATTCAGATTTATAACCGGATACGACTTCCAATCGTAAGGCATATCGTATAATTTCAAGCCTTTAAAAAGCTCTTTATTGCCTTTAAAAATATTTTTCAGAATAGATACCGATAGCGATTTACCAAACCTGCGGGGACGCGAAAGAAAGTAAATACCGTTTTCCTCTTTTATAAGTTCATAAAAATAGTCGGTTTTATCAACATACAAATAATTGCCGCTGATAGTATTCTCGAAAGTATATGCACTGGTTGTTATGGGTTGTCGCATAATATGCTATTATTAGTAAGTTATCTAAAATACAATTACAAAGGTAGTTTATTGTTCAATAACAACCAAGTAAAACAAAAAGAAAGAATGCCTGAAAACTTTTCATTTTCAGACATTCTTTCGTAGACACAAAATGCTAAACTATTTCCTCATTTTGGCATTCCAAACCAGCAAAGCTACCAATGCCGATAATAAAGTTGCTCCAAACCAGAAATAACGTGCTATTGAAAAATCGTAGGTAATAATATTATTGATAATTACTTTTTTATCGCTTATTAAAAAGCCGCTTATCAATTCTTGTATACCCGCACCGGCATAACTCGCTATTCCAATTAAACCCATAGTTGCTCCCGTGGCTTGTTTGGGAGCAATGTCTATTGCCATTAGTCCACCCAAAAAAGTAATCAGAATGCCAATAGCAAAACCGTGTACCAGCATGGCGGCTGAATCAATCCAAACATTGCCATTGGGATAAAATAAAAATACGGATACAGAAACAATATTTAAAATACCTGCTAACAATGCGGGAATATTACGACTTCCCCTGAAGAACTTATCGGATATTAAGCCCGAAATGGCAGTGCCAATAATTCCCGTAATGGCTGTTAAACCAATCATTTGACCGGCTTCTAAGTTCGAGTAACCTTTTTCTGCCTGTGCGTAAAATATACCCCAACTTTCGATAGCGTACCGACTGATATACATTAAGGCACTCGAAAGTGCTAATAGCCAGATATATGGATTTTTGAGAATCGATTTTTGAGATGCTGAAACTGATTGTGCTGTATTTTCAGAAGTATTTTTATCAGCCGTTTTACTTACAACGGATGGAAGTCCTTTGCTTTCGGGACTATCGTGCAGAAAAACAAAAACCATAATCGCACCCAAAATGCCTGCTGCACCTGCACCCCAAAATCCCCATTGCCAGCCTCCAATACCAATCAGGAATGGCAATAATGTAAAAGTTATTGCTTTGCCGATATTATGACTAGCGCTCCATATTCCATAATACGTTCCCCTTTCTTCGGGACTAAACCAACGGGTAAGCGCTACCACGCTTGGTGCAGCACCCAATGACTGAAACCAACCGTTTAATCCCCACAGAACAAGAAAAACAATAAATATGGGGAATGCTCCCATGGCTAAATTGACAAGCGCAGTTAGGATTAAACCCGTGGCAATAAGCCGATTGATATTGGTTCGGTCGGAAAAGAACCCATTCACTAATTTGCCAACAGCATAAGTAAAAAACAGGGCTGCACCGATTTTACCTAACTCACTTTCGGTAAAGATATTAGCATCTACCAATGGTTTTTTAACAACACTGATACTCAACCGACAAACATAAAATAATGCATAGCCAAATGTTGCTGAAAGAAAAACGCTGTAACGGTATTTAAGCAGGTTTTTCTTAACTGTACTTTCATCGTCAAGCACAGGATGATGAGCTGCAGGTGAATAAAATTTTTGAATGAATTTCAACATAAATCTTAATTATGAGATTATTTTTTCCACCCTTTTTTCTTCAAATAGTCGATTAACATTTGTGGGCGATCGGTTTGAATGATACGAGCACCCAAGGTTTCGACAAGATAACCATAAGCTTTGTCGGGATTCTCCAATGCTAAATCATCGTCGCGACCTCCGGCCATAGTATCCCAAAGCGTATTGTACCAAATCAGGCTTCTCCCTTTCAGCAATTTCTTTACCTCATAAGGGACTTTGCAAGTATCTGAAACAAAAAGCAATTCAAAAGCCAGCGGCTTAATCTTTTCGTTAAATTGATTAATTTTATCTATCGCTCCGGGGCGATCGATTTGAACGATGGGCATATAAATAACATTGTTCAGATACGAACCATATTGTTGAACAACTTCTTCAGGACTTTTTCCTCCTTTCATGATGATTTGTCGGGTAGTACCTGTTTTCTTGAGTAAATGGTACACTTCTTCAAAATAACGATCCGCCTTGTCAAGGTTAATCATAATTTTATCTTTTGCATAAATTAGCGCTTCTTCGAGTGTGGGAACATTGTGTTTTGTTTTTATTGCACAGCCATTTAGTAGTTTCAGTGTTCTTATTGAATCCAAAGTCCACTCATCCACACGTCCTTTGCCGGTAGTGGTGCGGTCGAGCGTTTTGTCGTGCATCAAAATCAAATGGCCATCTTTTGTGCGCTGAACATCCAATTCAACAACATCAACACCCATTTGAATCGCACTTTCGATACCTGCAATTGAGTTTTCCGGAAAGTTCCGCCAATCGGCCCTATGTGAAACAACCAACACTTCATCTAAATTTGGGTTGTGCAGTTTGGCTCGAATGGCCTCAACATGATTTTCAGGTTGATTATTTGCCTGATTTTTAAGCTGATTGGATTGCCCAACTTTGCACGAAGATAAGACAATCAGCAGTAGTATAACTATTTTTTGCATAATTTATTCAGTCATATATTATTTTACTTCAGGGTATTTTTCCTTTTTATAAGGGTGATTTTCAACGACTCCCAACTTATTGAATGTAAATTCAACAATTACATCTTCGCCCGAGATTGATTTCAAATTTACAACCTTGTACTTTGCCTTAAATGACTCTTGATTCGCCACCGTATTATTCGGCTTAATGGTTTCGAGGGTCAAACTATTTGCAACAATTTTGATTTTAGCGGGTAATCCTACACCTTTCACTTTTTGAAAAAGTTCGAGTTCATAATCAATAGCAGAACTATTTTTAAACTCAATGTATTTTGCTTTATTTTCAATTATCATTGGAAGGTCAATAACCGTAACAGAAGCATTAAACAGCTGAGTAAGATGTTCAGAATGACCCACCAACTGATTTTCAAAACAGGCAGCAGTTCGTCCGTCAAACATAGCTTCACGAATTGATTCAACCGTATTTTCTTTGGCAAATACCAATGTTAATGGTCGATGCATATCTTTATCGTAGGTCATATCTATCAATTGATGCATATCTGAGCTAGAGCTTATGGTCAACTTTTTATCGTTAGCCCATTGAACGGCAGTGGGGAAGAACGTTTTTTGATTATACACTTCAACACCTTGAATTAATCCTTGTTTATAAAGACGCTCGTGAACCTCAAACCATTCTAAATGTTCATCCTGTCCATAGCCCGGATGATTCCATTGAATGAATGCACCCTGATTTTTTGCAACACTTAAAGCATTAAAAAAGTTTGAATCTTTTAATTGATTTATATCTTTTGCAAATAACACATTAAAATGGCCGGGAGGCATCCCTCTGTTTATCTCACATCCATTTATTAATGTTATTCCCAAGCGGTCGGCTGTCAGTTTTGCCGTTTTGTAAGGAGCATTTCCATCTTCCGAATTTACATACTCCTTCAGAAACGACCACTTATAATTCAGATGGTCGGTAATGGAAATCACATCTAATCCATCGCGCCAAGCTTCTTGTACCCGAATAGTAGGCCAAACCTCCCCGTCAGAGAAAATGGTATGCATGTGAAAATCACATTTTAAAGTCAGATAGCCGGGTATGTTGGGAATATTTATTTCTTTTCGTACCTGAGTAAATGCATTGAAAATCAATGCAAAAAACAATGTGAAAACGATTACTTTTCTCATGATTTTAATTTATTATATCGTTGGTTAGGTTTATAAAAAATTGATTCCCGACATGAAAATAGCAGTCGGGAATCAATTGGATTTCCTGTTAAATCACAATCTTTTGAGTTTTACCACTTTTTGTTTGTAATATATATACTCCCTTGTTTAAATTCAATTTATTTTGACCATGATTAAGGTTAAATGATTTGATTAACATGCCATTACCCGAATAAATACAAACTTCTTGTGTATCATCAGAGTTATTGATAATCAATTGATTGCCTGTTGCATATACCAAAATTTTATTTTCAGTATTTTTGTTGATAGTAGTAGTTGATCTTTCAACTTTTACCAACGATAGAAAGGCCTCATCTTTAGTAACTGTACCTCCAAGTTTAAATGTTATTGGAGATGTGCCGGTTTCGGTAAATGTATATGTATACGTTGTTGCATCTGAAGTTGCAGTTGAGCTTGGCAGAGTTGGAGTTGATATCACAGTCGTGGAATTGATATCGCCGAGTAAAACCTGCATAGTTGGCGCACTTGGTGTACCTACTAAACCAAGATTTGTACCAACAGCATAAGTTAGTATATCACCAATTTGATAGCTAATATTTGGTGTTGTAAGATAACCCGGATAATCTGCTTCTGTTGTTGCAGCATTATATTGTCGCTCCCAGCCAATGACTGCCATTCCTCCTTTTTCAAAAATTGCTTTGCCTTTCCAACCTGTAACTTGAGTTCTGGCATCAAGCTCGGTAGTAAGTTCACCTGTAATGAATGGGAATAAATCTGTAGGAGAATTACTGGTATAAGTGGTTGCACCGTCCCATGTTTGATTCCAAGTCCAGCTGTATCCCAATGTAAAATTGTCAAATGTTTCTACCAATACACTTGTTCCATTTGCAGAAACTTCAACCTGATCTAAAATTACTGAATTACCCGCTGTGCCACCGTTGGTTGTATTCCCAACTTCAATTGTTACTCTTGAATTTGCACCTGCCGTAGGAATATCAGTAATTGTATAATTATTAAAAGGATCAGTATGATTTACATCGCGCCAAGCCTGACCAACTGAAAATTCACCCACTTTTGTTCCGTCCACTAATACTGCCACTTTTATTGCCGCCGCCCCTGGAGATGCTAATGGTTTTGCATACACTGCTGCATTAATTGAAACTGAAATACTACCTGTGGACAAATTCAATTTTGGAGTAGTAGCATATCCAATTGTACTACCTTGTCCTAATTTCAGAGCCCCTGCTTCCTGACGAGCACCTGAACAAAAAATCCAACCTGGCAGGGTTGTAACTCCATCGGTTTTCATAATTTTAGCACGATTATTTGCTGTAACATCAGTTCGTGTAAAACCGGAAAAATTTTCTGTCAATACTGTCGTTTCGGCATTTAAAAAATTCAATGCACAAATAACCTGAAAGATAAGCGTGTAAATAATTGTTTTCATAAATTTTAATTTTTATTGTTGGATAAATTTGCATATAAATTATTATCCTGTTTGTTTTTGCGAATATGCTCGTTTCTTTATCAATATTTTAGTTTACGGATCAAGTGGGTCTTTTGCATTGATTGACAGCACATTGAAATTAGTTGGAGTAAACTCCAATCGAACGTCGGCAATTCGTTCTCCTATTTTCCCCGGCATATAACCTAATTCGATGTTGCAACGAGTAGCGTAACTTGGAGCTTCGATGATATCGTTCTGAGACTTTGATGTTATTATCAATGACTTTTTATAGCGTGGAATACCCGATTTGATAATCAATCTTGCTGCATTCCGTAGATTAGTGGTGGTATGTCTTCCATAAGGATCAACCATAATGACGTTTTCCGGAATAGCGTAAGTCTGCATCATGTATTTCTTCATTTCAATAGCTTCGAAATACTGTGTTGGTGGGTAATACGGATATACATTAGCTCCGGAAATTATGATAACAGGAGCCAAACCACCATTATAAGCTTCCACTGCATACTGAACATGTTTTTTTGCGCTTTCACTCAGGTTAATGGCATCGCCTTCCGAATTTGGACTATCTCCGGGTACAATCAATGACGCATAAGTGAAATTTTTCCAAACAATGTTTTTTATATTTTCAATTACTGCTTTATTTTCCCCTGTTGCAAGTGGCTCAAAACGAACAGCTTCATCTCTGTTATTCATTGTAAGTAACGTAAGGGCTGTTGCAATAGGTAAATTCAGGACTGTAGTACTATTTTTGTCAATACTGTTTATAGCACTTACAAACTGCTGAACATAATCAGTTGCATATAAATTTTTCGGACCATTGCTGTCGCTCGGACCATCTTCGGGATATTGCGATTTTGTTCCAACAAGGTATTGATTAATGATTGTATCAACAGCTGCTACCGTTTGTTCGACAACTAATTTCAAAAAAGTTGTATCGGTAGTTCCGGCATAATACATTTCCCAATTTCCCGATGGCAATAACTCCTTTTTTACAATATCCCTCATCAATGCATCCGAATTATAAGCCCTTACAAAAGCTCTTTTTAGAGATTCACTTTCTGTTTTGCTGATTAAGAACTTTTGTCGTACGGCCTTACTTATTAAAGTTAAATTACTTACTTCTACAAATAAGGATTTATATCTTTCGCGCAGAGTTTTAAATTCAGTTTGCTCGCTGATAGCCTGATAATCTGACTTTTGAATTACAGTCAATAAATAGAATAACTTATCCTGAAGTTTATTATCTGTCGAAACAGGAACATAAGTCGAATCAAATCCAATTTTTACTCCTACTGTTGGTGGAGGATTTGGTGGATTTATGATTGCATTATCCGGCTTACAGCCAAAAAATACAATAAATATGACTAATACGAAAAAATAAAGTCGCTTCAATTTCATGTTCGATTTTTCAATTAAGAGATGTAAAGCCCCAAAACACTGTAAATCTAAGTGTTTCAATACCCATCTTACACCTTCTATAAAATGGGGTTAATCAAAAAAAATAATTAATAGTTGGGGTTTTGTGGGAAAATGCTTACATCTCCAATTTTCTCAACTTCTGCATTTGGGACTGGATAAATTAACCGATAATCAGGAACTGTGATTGCCGGACTTGTATAAGGAGCAACTGACATGGCTTCGTTAGCTGTTTTTGTTCTCACTAAATCGAACCAACGGTTTCCTTCCAAAGGAAATTCGAACTTACGCTCCCTGATAATAATCGAACGCAAATCGTCTTTGGTTGCGTATTGTGTAGCAAGAATTGGCGTTGTGGGGTTCGAACGTTTCCGAACCAGATTAAGCCAATACAATGCCCCATTCGTATCTGTTAGGTCGGTACTTAATGTACCCGAGGTTTCATTTAAACATTCAGCATATAGTAATATAACATCAGCATAACGCAACACAATAAAATCATTACCAAGAGTTTGAGTAGTAGAATTTGGTGTATCAAAATACTTATTGATATAATATACAGAACCGGATTTGGTATATTTAAGTAAATTTGCTCTTGCATCCGTAGCCCCATAGCTTGATAAAAAGGTTTGGTTTATTACCGATGTTGTAGGGTCGCTTAAGTTAAACCAAGCACTATGTCCGCCACCAACCAAAGATTTACTGTATCGAATGGCGAATATCACTTCGTTATTCATTTCTTTTGTAGCTGAAAAAACATCGGAAATTGAAGGCAATAATTGGTATCCTGCAGTTGTGATAATATCTTTAAGAAGTGGTTGTGCAGTGGAGAATTTGCTTTGTGCAACATACACTTTTGCCAAAAGAGTTTTAGCCGCAGAAGCACGTACGCGCCCTAAATCTGATGTTGGATATGTTTCAGGTAAAAGAGCAATTGCTTTCGTCAGATCATCCTCAATCAATTGATAAACAGAAGCTACACTGGCACGAGGTATTTTTAAAGACTCTTCGGCAGTAATTGGCTCGTCTACCAAAGGAACATCTCCAAAAAGTCGAACTAAATTAAAATAATAAAACGCGCGAATAAACCGAGCCTCGCCTTCGAATTGACTTTTTAGAGTTGCATCAAAAGTAGCTCCTCCAATTCTTGAAATAACTTGATTACAATTAAAAATACCATTATACATATCGTTCCAACCGGCAGCTGTGAGCGAATTCGACGAATTGTCGATAAATTTACTTATTTGATATTGGTCTTGTGCACCTGTGGTATAACTAACAACATTAATATTATCCGAATGATATTCAACTAATGGAAATACATTTGTAGTAGGAAATGATCTCAATGACGCATAACATGCAACCACAGCAGCGTTAAAATCCGATTGGGTTTTGTAAAAAACTCCGGTGCTTGCCTGCGCTTCGGGATACAATGTCAGGAAGTCGTTGCAAGAAGTCATTGAAATAAGCAAAAGGCTTATAAATATATATTTTTTCATTTTTGATTCGTTTTTAGAATGTTACATTAAATCCGATTGAATATGTTTTTGACAAAGGATAAGATCCATAATCAAGCCCTCCGGTTAATTGATTGCTGTTGCTGTTATTTACCTCGGGATTATAGCCTGAGTATTTTGTGAAAGTCAGCAAGTTTTGACCACTTGCAAAAACACGTAAATTTTGCATGTTCAATTTACTCATCATTTTTTTTGGAAAATTATATCCAAAAGTTACATTTTGCAGTCTTAAATACGAGCCATCTTCCAAATGATATGTTGATATTGTACCATTATTACCGGTTTGCTTTCTTGTGGCTCTTGTTATCAAGCCATTTCCAGGGTTTTCTGGTGAAACAAATCGGTTAAGTGCATCGGTAGTATTATTGATATTACCTTCCATATTAGCAATATACCGTTTCGAAAGATTTAATATCTCATTGCCATAAACTCCCTGAAAAGCGACTGAAAGCGTAAGACCTTTATAACTAAAATCATTCGTGAATCCGTAAGTAAATTTTGGCATATAGTTTCCAACAATTGTTCTGTCTTTCGAAACGTCCATCACGCCATCACCATCTACGTCAATAAATTTAAAGTCACCAACTTTCGTATTTGCAAAATGAGGGTAAGCATCCAATTCAGCTTGCGATTTAAACACACCGCCATTTTTCAAAAGATAGTAATTACCAATTGGCTGTCCTACTTCTGTCTTCCAATAGGCTGTAGCCGTTCCTGCGGTAGTAATAATTGGCGCATCTCCATTTCCCAATGCTACAACTGTATTTACATTTGTCGAAATATTATAACGACCATTCCAATTGAATTCGCCAAACTTATTCCGAGTTACTATTGAAAATTCAAGACCTTTGTTGTTCACTTGACCGATATTTTGCATTGCTGTGCTAAATCCGGTAATAGTTGGCACCGGAATATTTAACAACAAATCACGTGTATCACTATTATACATATCAAACTCAAATCCAATTCGGTCTTTTATGAATGACATTTCGAAACCAACATTCACCATCGCGGTTTTTTCCCATGATAAATCTTCATTTGCAAATTGTGCAGGAGCTATACCTGTATTAATAGCACCTTCACCTGATCCAAATACGGCTTTATTATACGAAAGTAGTGGAGTTTGAGCATAATTTCCGATTTTGAAATTACCGGAGACTCCGTAGCTACCTCTTAGTTTCATATTACTTATCCAGCTAATGTCTTTCATAAAACCTTCTTCCTTGATTCTCCAACCTGCAGATACTGAAGGAAAGTAACCCCAACGGTTTTTCTTTCCAAAACGAGAAGAGCCGTCTGTACGCATAGCTGCCGAAAAAAGATATTTTCCATCATAATCATACTGAATACGAGCAAGAGCCGAAGCTAAAGACCATGCTTGTATATCATAAGCCGATTTAAGTAAAGTGCTTCCTCCTGCCGCATTAGGTATTAAATCATTTGGAGCACCGGTAGTTGTGTACGAACCTTTTTGCATTTTGTCTTGTTGGGTTGTAAATCCGGCAAGTGCATTGATGGTATGTTTTTCATACGATTTCTTGTAATTAAATGTATTTTCAAGCAATAGATTCAAATAAGATGTATTGCTGAATGTACCGCTTGGATTTGATGCAGCATTATAAAATTTCCAACCATAAATTGGTAATGTTGACGGACGATAATAATCATTTGCATAGCTATTATATGTAAATCCGAAAGCGGATTTGAAATGCAAATCTTTCAATATTTCCCAATCAAATGACACGTTACCATTTATGTTAGCATGTGTAATTAAATTTTTTACTAACATTGCCTCTGCAACCGGATTAATCACTTCATTGTGTTGATAATCAGTTCCTATTCGCCAATATCCATTGCCCTGAAAGTTATATGTACCATCCGGATTATAAACAGGCCACACCGGACTCATGGCTAATGCCGATTGAACAACACCTTCATTTCCATAAAAATCATCACTATTCACTCTGTTTTCAACCGAATACGATGGCGAGAAATTTATTTCTGTTTTGGTTTTTCCTGCTTTGAAAGCATAATTCAAACGTGCTCCATACCTTTTATAATCAGAATTAATAATAATACCGTCTTGCGATAAATAATTTCCTGAAATATAATACTGCGACTTTTCATTTCCGCCCGAAGCTGATAGCGAGTGTTTGGTAATTGGGGAAGTTCTGTAAATCTCATCCTGCCAGTTAGTGTTGACCAACCCTTGTTGACCCTCCAAATACGGAAGTAATTCAGGTGGAATTTTATCCCACGAATTGGGGCGAACTGAATTTGGGTCATTCGCATTTCCGGTAGGTACAGCATCTAAATAAGCTCCATTGTGTCCATCTCTCGAAAATGCTGCATATTGATAGGCATCCAACATTGGAATTTGTTTGGTAATTTCCTGAACACCATACGAACCCTGATATTCAATCTTTGTTTTACCTTCTTTCCCTTTTTTGGTAGTTATTATAACTACGCCGTTAGAACCACGGGAGCCATATATTGCTGCAGAAGAAGCATCTTTTAAAATTTCTATTGATTCGATATCATTCATATCGGCAATTTCCGAAGCCCCTGATGCTCTGTCGAGAGGTACACCATCAACAACATACAAAGGTTCAATCCCTGCTGTAATTGAACCGGTACCTCTAACCCGAATATCCATACCTGAATTTGGCTTCCCACTGTTTTGAATCACCTGTACACCAGACATTTTACCTGCAAGTGCCTGGTCAAAATTACTTACCGGCATATCTTTAAAATCTGCCCCACCAATACTTGCAATTGAAGTGGTAACATCTCTTCTTCTGATAGAACCATAACCAACAACTACTACTTCATCTAATGCTTTCGAATCTTCTTTAAGCACAACCAGTACGTTATTTTTCGAAGCAACTTTAACTTCGATACTAACGTATCCGATATACGAAATTGTCAAAATTACTTGTTCTGCTACTTCCAAACTAAATTTACCATTCACATCAGATATAGTTCCGATTCTTGAACCATTCGCTTTGATAGTCGCTCCAATTATCGGGTCGCCTTTTTCATCGGTTACCAAGCCGGTAATTTTTTTTGTTGTACTTTGTGTATCAATTGCTTTTGCAACCAAAACTATAAGATTATTCCCCTCAACTTTAAAACTTATATTGGAATTTATAAGCAGTGTCGACATTGCTTTGTCGATAGATGCATTTTTTAGTTGCAACGATGTCGTTTTATCGAGACCTTTTAGACCTTCGTTGTAGAAAAAGCGATAATCACTGTTTGTCTCAATAAGCTTCAAAATTTCTTTCAGAGGTTTATTTTTTGCATCAACAGTTATTTGTGCTGAAAGGTTGGTCGAGAACAAAACGAGGACTACGAGAATGCTTTTCTTCAATATCGTCTTCCAAAGAGGAATGAAGCTGATATTTCTTTTCATAAATATATTGTATTAAATAATTGAATTTCCTTTTGGTTAGTATGTTTACAGCTCAATGCTTAATTTCCACTACTCAGCCTGAAAATTTAACATTTACCCCTTAAAACAAAAAACAGCAAACCGAATTAAATTTCAACTTGCTGCTTTTTTATATCAAAAGTGGTTTCTGTTTTTAAGGGTTGTAACGATTCATTAATTTCTCGTTTTCGGATAAAGTTACCTGCTGATTGTTTATTTGGAACGAAACAGGCGAAGTTAAGCTAATAATATTCAGTACACTTTCTAAACTGTTATTATTTATCGTTCCTGTGAAACGCTGATTTTTAAGCTTTTCCGAAGCAAAAACAACTTCTACATTGTAAATGCGTTGAATAGTTTTGGCAATATCACCCAGCGATTCGTTTTCGAAACGCAACTCATTATGTATCCAACCCGTAAAATCAGTTGCATTGGTTACTTTGCTCAACGCTTTTCTGCGCTTGGTTTTGTCGTACATTATTCTGTCATTTGGCAGCAGTATTGCCGCACCATCGGGCGTAGTAACCCGCACTTTGCCCTGCATAAGTATCGACGAAATTAACTTGTCTTCGTCGTAAGCTTTTACTCCAAAAGTCGTTCCCAATGCTTCCACAGCCATATCGTTACTCCGAACTACAAAAGGTTTTTGTGGATTATGCGCTACCTCAAAATAAGCCTCACCATCGAGTTGCAACTCCCTTTTTTTAATATTAAAATCGGAAGAGTAAGTCAATTTCGATTGCGAATTCAGCCATACTTTACTGCCATCGGGTAGTGTGATGTTCGCCTTTTGTCCGCGCTCCACAGCCACCACCAACGGTGCTTTCGAAGCTTCATTTCGCGACATGTAAAAATACATTCCGGCAGCGGTAAGTAACGGTAAAATAAACATGGCAGCTACCCTTATCCACTTATTCAACTGAATTCGTTTAGGCGCCTCGCTTGTTTTATTTAAAAGTTTTTTGGGTTCTATTTGTGATTTAATGTTTTGAAGCATTCGCAGTTGAACGTTACTGTCCATTGTTGACGACGACGCATTGATTTGTTGCTCGAGCCACAAAGTGATTTCTTCGTTGTCATTTATCCAACGGCTTAAGCGTGTTACTTCATCAGGGGTTGCCCTTTTCTGAATATAACGTTCAAATATTTCAATACATTCTTCCTTTTGCATACTGTTTCGGTACTATATATAATGATATACAGTTGTTAATTGCTTTTTCACTACTTTGTCGTAAAAATTTAATGTTAAATTATCATTAATGAAATAAGTATTGCTAAAATATTATCGTAATGCGCTTTTATTTCACTTTTCATAAACGAAAGAGCTTTCGAAAGTTGCGTTTCAATGGTGCTTTCCGTGATATTTAGTTTTTGTGCAATTTCTTTGTTCGAGAGACCATCTTTCCTACTTAAAATGAAAATTTCTCTCCGCTTGGGTGGTAATTTGTCGGCTAATTTATCAATATACTCTTCCAATAAATTTTTATCTACCTCTTTTTCAGTACTATCATCATTTTCCACGGTTCTCACCTTCATATATTCTTCGTAAATAAACTGAATCGTTTGATGTTCGTATTCATTCAGCAGCATATTTTTGGCAATAGTACACAAATAAGAAATAAACGATTTCTCCGGATTAACATATTCCTTTGTTTCCCAAACTTTTATAAAAGTCCGCTGAACCAATTCCTCCGCAATATAACTATCACCTTTCGACACCTTCATTACAAAATTATACAGTTTGCCACTGTACCGATGATAAAGGCTCTCAAAAGAAGTCGATGAACCTTTTTTGAGCAATTCCAATTCTTCTTTTTCGGAGAGAGGCATTTTTAAAGCTGTTTTATATTGAAATTAAAAGTTACTACTGTGGTATTGAATTACAAATGTAGTAATTTTTAGAGAAAGTTGATGAATTAAGGAATCAAAGAAATAATATCATATCCAGCCATGCTAACAAAAAAAAACTATATTTTGATTAAATCAGATTCAATACTATCAATTAAGTGTTCGTCAATTTTCAATTCCACAGCATACGCTCGAAATTTACTAACAGCAGTGCTTACTAATTCAATTAACGACTTATAATCCTGAATATCATTTCGTTGGGCGATAATTTCCAAATCGGCAAGGGTAATATTTTCATTTTTACCATTGATAGGCATCGAATGCCGATTCATATATCTAGGAGCCGCAAGATCAACACTATAAGTCAAATCATAAGCAGGCGACAAACGCCAAACACCATCAGGAGTCATGCAGAAACTAAAATTTTTTGTATGGTCATCAACATTCCGGGCAAGCACATTGAATACCATCCGCAGGTATTGTTGACGGCTATCCTCATAAGGTAAATTGAGTCGGCGTATTACGGCAAACAAATCTTCGTAACTGTTGCTTCCGGGCGACATGGCAGCCAGCGTTTGAGTATGTATCCGATTATTACCAACCCTGTCGAACCGACGGGTGAGAAAATGGGTAACATTTCCGTAAGAACGCAATTCCGACGACATCATATTTATACCCGCAGCCAAAGCCATTTGGTAATACAAATATTCTAATTTAGCTAATGGATAAGATGAATTATCATCATATTTCAAAATAAAATGTTCAAAACCTTCAGGAATATTTCCCTGTCCGGAAATAATTTCGCCCGTTGCCTTATTTACCGCAACAATTGCTTTCGGGCGTTTCCCTCCAGGCGACGAACTGATTTTAATCAAATCCTGCCACAGAATTGAATTTTCCGGATTGAGTATTGTCGTTTCCCGTTCATTCAATACCTGTTTGGCAAACGCATACAGGTGTTCAATATCTACTGAAAAAACGGAGTCATCGCCTAATTTCTGAGCCGGCTCATATTCAAGCGCACCCATTGCACGACTCCCAATAAACGAAAGATGATCCACAGGACTTACTTTCTTTGTCGAAATATGATTGTCCCGCAGCCAGGCATTGAAAAGAGAATGACCCCATTTATCGGGAAGCGAATCGGCAATCATGGGCGGTAGTCCCAAATACAATTTATTTTTATCGCCCGTCCATGGAATTCGTTTCTTGCTACGTGGCGAATTGATTGACATGGTTAGAGGAGCAATATCCAAACCTTTGTCCAAAAATTCCGATTCATACTCAAAAACAGCCAAATCCGCCTTTTTATCCCACGAAAGATACCCTACAGGCATTCCCCACAGTTTTACCATAACTACGTTTGTTTCCATAATTACTTTCCTTTTTGTTGTTTCTTAAATAATGCACGGGGACTTTCAGGTAGTTCAGGCAATAGTTTCTCTATTTCGTCAAGGCTATCGATAGCACGGAGCAATTTTAGAAACGAAGCCAAGGTAACACCTGTAGAAGAACCGTTCTCAAAAGAACTGATTGTGAACACGCTCAATCCTGATTTCTCTGCTACTTCTTTTTGGGTTAATCCCATTCGTTTTCGATAGTCGCTGTATCGTTTTCCCAGTTGTCGGATAATATCACTACCCGATTGTTCATATAGTTCAGTATACATAGTCAACAATATTTTTGCAAATATAGATATATCTATAATAATATCCAAATATATAGCAATAATAAAGATATATCTATAGTAATTAATTTCTAAAGCACCCCGCAATGTAGCCGTTTTAACATGTCAAATTGCAGGGTCTGATTATTAAACTTAAATAAACAACTATTAAACTAAACCTGATTCCTGTTTAAACGGATTATTCTGATTAGAATTTAAGCATTTTCTTGATTGTCAAGGTGGTGCTGTTTCTAAATTGTGAGTTATATTATTCGAAATGCGTTGGCTTTCTGTGCAATTTCGGAAGGTGCTGCTTTGTATTTAACAGCTATTTCTCGCCAGTTCGAAACAGCATTTATCACATCGTCCTTTATTTCGGTTGCACGTTTTTCGGAAAGTAAATAGTAAGGAGCGGTTTTTAATACCAATTCTATATCCAACGAATTGTCTTCTTCATCTATATTTAGCTTCAATCCCGTTCCTGTTTCGTTTGCATTCATATCATAAGCCGGCGATAAGGTCCAACCTGCTTCCGTGTAAAGAAATCCGTGATTTCGCAAATGGTCATCCGTGTTGGAAACGCAAACAGAAAAAAGTACACGTCGGAAAAGCTCTTCGAGGTTTGCGGTTACATCTGTACATTCAGATTTTATAAACCCAACTAAATCAAAATAACTTACACCACTATCTGCATCATCTCCATCTGTTCGTTGAAGCAGCGTCATAGCCGAAGCAAAATGAATCCGTTTATTATCATTTGTCCTGTCGAATCGCTGCGATAGGTAGGTGTGATTTTTAGATGCAAGCTTTTTTACTGATGCATTTGGAACAGTAATTTTTGCTTGAATGGCCAAGTCATGAACAATCATTTCCCACAATCCAATATCAGTATCATCATTTTTACTCGGAAATTTGGCTATCCATTGCTTTCCGTTAGTATCTACAACATCTGCTTTAGGACGAGCACCACCCAACGATGATCCGGGTGCAATCAATTGATTTATCCATTTCAAAGAAACCTCATCCAATTCATCTGCATTTTTCTCATACTGTTCTACAGCATATTCAAGATCCCGAAGCGAAGTCCACGGAGGAGCTGCTAATCGCTGGTCGTTACTTAAAAAATCGTCCTGTTCAGCATCTTTAAATCGTAAACCACCCATTCGGTGACTATCGTGTACGCCCAACAGAAAATCAATGCCAATTAAACTACGTGGAGTTCTTTTCTCCATTTTCGACAAAAGAATTTCCCTGCGTTTCATCAACAATTGTCCCCATCTATCGGGAGATGCATCTTTGAAAATGCCAAAGTTTTCATTCGCAGACGCATAGTGTTTGCCCGCAAAAAGAGCTAATTCAGGATCTATTGCAATGCCAATTTTTAACCATTCCTTATCGTACTCAAATGAATATACACCTTTGCCTCGAAGCGAAGCGAAATAAATGCATCCTACGAGTTTGGGCGAAGCGAACATATACCAATCCGCGTACACAAGAATTTCTTTCTCCTTTGTTTGCATTGCAGTAAATTATTCAAATTCAGGAATTTCTGAATTTCCTTTATCAATATTTGATTCAATAACCGAATCCATTTTTTTTGTTTTCGGAGCTCTTTTCTTCACTATCAATCCGGCATCCTGTATTTGCCGGCCTATCGGGTCTTTATCAGCCAATAACAACAAATCGTCTTCGAGGCGTAGAATTGATAATACCTGTAAATAATTACCTAACGAAACAGATGGTGAACCTTCCTCGATATTGCCTAAAGTTGATGTAGCAATTCCGGCTCGCTCAGCCATAGAGCGAATGGATAACTTCCGTCGCAAACGGGCTAATTTAATATTCTCACCAAGTGTAGCAAGAATTTTCTGTTGCTTTTGAGTAAAACTTGTAGCTTTCGATTTCATAACTTATGATATTTCAATACAAAAGTATATATAATAATTGATATATCACGTGTTGTTTGTAATTTTCAATTATTTTAATTTTCTGAAAAGAGCCTATAAATATTAATTGGATATGATAGGGAATTTATAGGGCTTTTGTATAAAAAGAAATAACGCCCGAAAATTTAATACTTTCAGACATTCTTTCGTAACCTAAAAAAACTAATTTATTAAACTAAACCAATTTCCTCTTTAAACGGACTTTGAATGCTGTTTAATGTTTCACACTATACAGAAGATGGAGATTTTGCAGAAGTATTGTGTGGCGATGTCTTCTTTATCCCTCGCTGCGCCGCGGGATGACAAAGGCATTGTGGGGGAGAAGAATTCCGTCGCCCGACCGTTTAAGATTAAATTACCTTTCAATTGGCGACGGTGCAAAGTGCCCCTCGAACCCGTCGCAGGAAAAACACTTCAAAACACCGGAGGTGTTCACTGTACTTAACCCCTTAGCTTGACGGCTATGCAGTTTCACCGGGGGTTATGCAAAGGCAACACCGATGGTGTTGAGAAAATGGCATCCAATTCAATTATTTCTTTTTTGGCTAAAGCCCAATCCAATTTATTCCATTTATTTATTCCGGTGGGATAACTATTGTTATAAACTTCTTTGCATAAAATTATCAAGTTACAATATCAACAAATCTTATAATCTTACCTTCTTTCCAATTCCTGATTTTCACATACTCACCATTATGATTTTTGGCTGTTTTGTTTTCACAACCCTGACATGGCTTTTCTTCTACACGGTCATCTTCTTTGCCAAATAAAGTTTCTACACCTTTTACAATTACTTCTTCTTTTTTGCAACTCATTGGAATCACATATTTTAAACCATCCATTTGAAATATGTTCCAAGCAATAATTTCAGCAATCTCTTTTTGAAGTTCTAAGCTTGGAGTTTTGTTATTTTTATCTTGGTAATAATCAATAAAAGTATAAAGCAGATTTTCCCGAGCTATCAATAAACTATCGCCTTGCCATTCGTAACCGTAGGAGCTTTGGAAAGCTATTTTAGCCCACTTTAGCCAATCTTCGGCTGTATCACAATATTTAGAAACAATGCGCATTTTGTTATCCAAAAAACCTACACGTTCTGAAAGTGGTAATAACTCCTGACTATCAGACACGGGGTCGTATCGCGAAACTATAAATGGTGCTTCACCACAGGTTATTTCTAATTTCAGCAAAGCTACGTATTTTTGCCAGTTATGTTCGGATACTGGTTCTGTATCGCAAGCATCATTCATTTGTTTCACAATAGCAAGTGGCGTGAATACCTCAGCCTTATCTCGAGTTCTGTATAGTTGCTCTTCTTTGCTTTTTATGGCTCGTGGTTGTATTAAACTTCCAAACTCGCCTGTTATTAATTCAGTTTTTATTTCTGATTGAAATAAATAACTTTCTCCCATTTTTTCATAAGAATCGGTAGCCCACAAAATATTTTTACCTGTGGTTTTGTCTTTTAAAAGGATTTCCAGCAGATTGTCTTTTTTTAAAAGATAATCTTCGCGTATGTCTATGTTTTTAGAATATATTTCTTGATTCATCATATTTCATTAGTCCATCGGCTGTACTTTTTCTTCTATAAAGGCGATTTCTTCTTTGCTAAGATTGTATTTTTTGTACAGCTGTTTATCAATTTCTGAAATTGATTTTGACCAAACGATGTCTGAATTTTGCGTGAAATCTTGGAGTGGAACATATTGCCATACTGGCACTGCGTTATCTTGAGTAACCTTTTTAATTCCTAACATGGCTCTTGCAAACTTTGATTTTATGTACTTAGAGCAATTTTCAGCTTCAAGTTTGGTAATAAACTTTCCTACTCGAAGAAATGTTGGAGTTGATGTCATATCAGGACTTCCAATTAGTGGTTGACTCAATACCTCTCCAAATGTACCAGAACCCATACTTTTCGGGATGAAAACTTTGAAAAACTCAATGTTGTTATTATCAGGTCTTCTAGTTGTGAGGTATTCCTTTTTAACCCATGCTGAAACCCTTTTATTTTTTATAACCCCTGCTATTTCATAATAATCTTCAGTTTTAAACGGTTTTTGCGGTAAAAATGCGTAAGATAAAATTTCAAGTGTTGAGGTTACAATCTCATTATCAGAACCAGGAGCTAGTGCGGTGGGAATATTTTTTCCTTTTACAGATGCCGACTCCTGAATTGCCTTTAGAAGATCTGACTTGGCATTTGGATACGCTTCGTGAAATCTGTTATTCATCAAAAAATCTGCTCTACCTCCGATAATGATACTGCTTATTGATATGAATTTAACTTTACAAATTCTTTCATGCAATTTTCTTATTTCTTCATTTTTAATAAATTGTTTAGTTGCACCATAATTAGAATCTAGATCACGTTTAATGACAGCAACTCCACCTTTAATATCTGTATTAGGAAAAATAATTGAAGCATCATCTTCATATAAAAGAACTTTTATGTGCTTGTCGTTTAACATTTTTTTATTCCACTGCTTATTTGTCAATCCTGCATCAAATAGAAATCTTGCAGGACTTATTAGAATTGAAATTTTTGCAATTGTAAAAGAAGAGTCATAAAAGTATGGATATATTGGAGTTTTACGATTATTAGTTAACTGTTCATCATACGGCGGATTTCCTACAACGGCATCAAATTTCATATCTTCTTTTAGTTTAAATAGTTCTTGTAATTTTTGTTTTGCAATATCTTGCTGTGCCTCAGGCACTAAATCATGTTGTACAAAATTTTTACGCAAAATCTTTTGCTCGGTATCAAAACCGAAAATATAAGACTGCGTTATTCCTTGTAAAATGGGTGTTGGTGACAGTCCATACACTTGATTTTCTAAAATGTATTTCAAACATTCTTGGTCACTTTCGTATTGTTTTCGTGTATTGGCAAATACTTTTTTTACAATCTCGGTAATGTACATACCCGATTTCATATAGAGGTCTATAAAAGTGGTGTCAGTTCTGGTAAATAAACTTGGTTCGTGCTCTTCCAGGTTATTAATCATTAGTTGCACCACCTTTTTTGGGGTAAATATTTGATTGGTTTTTTGGTTGGGAATCAGTTCAAAAATATCTTCGTCGGCAGTAAAATAATTGGCTAATTGGTCTTTTTTCAACCTAAATTCTGCAATAGAGGCATTGAACCTATATTTATTAAAAACCCCTTGAAAGGTTTGTCTAACTCCATTTTCTTTATATTCAAAACCATCACGGAGTTTGTGAAATTCTTCTTTGGTGATACTGGTAAGTTCCGTGAAATCTTTATCGTCAATTTCTAAATCAAAATTATCAATGGTAATTTCTTGCTTTGAAGCATTTGCCATGATAAACATTGGAATTGTACGAGTAAATGAGCGCAGCCTGTCTCTAATTTCATCTTCTTTGGTTTTTTGAACTTTTTCTACAATTTCTTCTTCTTTTTGAGCAACCTTGTTTTGAACAAAATCGACTTCAATCGTATCAATTAATTTTTGTTTAAGAGCAGCGCTGTCTTTTATGTCCGAATTGTTATATTCTTCAGCAATTTGTTTTATTTTTTCCTGAATTTGTTTTGTTACCTCATTGGTTTCTGCTTGGGTAGTTTTATATACTTCTTTGTATTTTGCAATCAATGGTTCTGCTACTTGAGTAACATTTTCGACTAATTCTTCTGCCGAAATTTGTTCATCATACTGTTTTAATAAATTATCGACAACCCGCTCAGTATTAACTTTGAAAATTTTCTCGCCAAGAATAATCTGGGAGTTTTCGTTTATTTTGGCAATTTTATTATCGTTTACTTTACGTGCATCGTCTAAGTCAAGGGTATTGGTAGGTTTCTGAACCCGTTTATTTTTCTCCACCTGCATTTTATCCAAAATATCCTCCACTTCTTTGGGAAAATTGAAAACACCTTTCAAGCTATCATTAAATAAAAGATTGGTCATAAAACGAGCATTGACAATTTCTGATGCTGCCAATGCATTTGGGAATGTAAGCACCATTTCGGCATCCAATTCAACCATTTCGCCATTTACATCTTCGGATATTACTGGAAAGAAATTCAACAGTTCAGCAATATTCGCCTCACGGTCTTTTTCGGTAATTTCACCTTTTACAGCTGTGGGATTCAATCCATTGGCAAACTGGTCATAAATTTCAAGCACACGAGTTGGGGCAAAATCAAACAGATAGGCAGATTTTTTTGTGAATAATTCACCATTTCTAATTTCTTTGTATGGATTTTGAGCCCGAAAAGCCGCCTGCATATACAACGAAGGCGTTTTAATATCAGTGAGCATTAAAACTGCTGTCCACTCTTTAACGGTTACTCCAGTGGTCAATTGTCCGCACGAAAGCGTAATGGTTTTATCATTATCACGAATTGCCTTTTTTACTTTTTCAAAGGATTTTTCGTTCCCTTTACTATCGTTTTCTTCCTCTTCAAAAGTTTGACCATTACCGGCTGCAACAATTATTTCGTAATCTTTGAATACTGAATTCCTTTTAAGGAGTTGTTCCAAGGCTTTTACAGATTCAACCCGATTGCCAACATACCAAAAAGTATGTTTTAATTCTTCTCTTAGTTCTGGTGTTGAAAATGGGTATTTTTTATTCGTTGTAAGATTTATCAAAAACTCCTTTACCTCATTTTCTCTTACAAACTTTTTATCTTTTGCTCTAAAAAACTCATTTAAATCAAAAGCATAATCCACGTTTTCGTTATCTATTTCAATCCCCTCATTTACTTCATTTGTTATCATTTGAGAAATACGATAAGTAAATAGCCTAAGGTCAGGCATATCGGTGTGTTCACCAGATTCACCTTCTTCAATTTCTATTTGCTTAATCTTTTGCTCATCCAAATACGTCCAATTGTAAATGGCTTCTTTTGGGAATTTTTCGTTAGCTAATTGTTTAAAAGGAGTTCCCGAAAGGTGAAGTGTATGTTTACGCTTAATCATATCAAAAGCAGCATCCGTTCTACCGGTATCAATACCTTCATGCGCCTCGTCAATAATTAATAAATCCCATTCCAAGTCCGCCACCCAACGTAATTTATCGAAATTACCACCAAAGTACTTTGACCCTTTCAGATCCTGTAAAGAAAGGAATGTGAATTGAGGTAAAATAGGCTTTTGGGAAATATGCTGCTCGCGCGTAATTGTTGGTTTGTTATTTAAAGATGAAGTTTCTGAAATAAATGCATATCCATCAATGAACTTTTCATAATCATCGAACCACGAATTGGCAATTGCAGGTCGGTTGGTTACGATAAGTACTTTTGTAGCTTGTAGTCGCTTTGCTAAATCATAACTGGCTAATGTTTTACCAAAACGAGGCTTCGCATTCCAAAGAAATTCTCCTTTTTCATTTTTTTCAAAATACTCAAACGCTTTTTTTACTGCCTCATCTTGCTCAAAACGCAATTTATATTCAGATTTTCCACGATCATTTTGAAGTGCTGAAAATTTTTCCTTACGGAATAAATCAAACAAATCTTTTGATTTAAAAGGTTCTCCATTGAAATAAAACCATTCCTGACCTAAATTAATTCTTCTTTCAATGCCTTTTTTTTCAAGAAATTTATGGAATGTTTTATCTATAAAACTTTCTTCTCCACCCTCAAAAAAAGCGGGCGCACTCCAAAGTTTGGTGTATTTTTCTGTAAAAGCTGCTGTTTTTACTTGTTGCAGTATTCTAAGGTCGACAAACTCTTGCTCAGTATAACCAATTTTTTGTGAACCGTTATTCTCATTACGATTTGGCAGAATGTAAGAGTATACTTGAGGATAAACGATTTGAAATGATTTTATAGCTTGTGTTTTATTATTCATAGCAGCATAATTAATTGATTATACGATTATTAACGCTGAATCGCCGACATGCCAAATACATTCCACTAAGCGAAGAATGTGCAGCTTTGAAATAAAACAAGATGAATGATTGGAGGAAAACGGACGATAAGTTGTTCATGGCGTTGTGCTTTTCAGCTTGCTGCCATTGGTCAGATAAGAAAGGTCACGGCGTAAAAAAAGCGTGAGTCTTGTCTTATCCGCTCCAAAGCCCCTAGGAAAGGCTACGCCAAAAGATAAACCAAAATGACCCACGCCGTTTGGGCGTGAGCATTTCGCTAAATCATTCATTTTGGCGTTCGCTTTCGAAATTTCCTAGGTTTCTTGGAGCGCGAACAATAGCAGAATGCTATTTAAATACTATGTTGAAAAAATACGGTTTTTATTCGATAATAATGCTTTGTTTGTTGTTTATTTAAATTTCAATTTATTCGGATTTTGTCTTGTATCAAAAATACGTAAAATTGCTACTGTATCTTTACTTTCATTATAAAACAATGTATTGTGCTTAGTAACAACACATTTTCGAACTCTTAATTTTTTATTTACCAAAGGAAATTGTTTTGGTTCTTTAGCAATGTTTGAAACTATAATTTCAATTTCATTGATAAATTTCAAAACCACTTGCTCGTTCCAATTTTCTTTTAAATAATTTAGCACATTATCGAAGTCGGTTACAGCTAATGGCGACCAAATAAGTTGTTTAGGCATGAATGTGTTTGCTTTTCATGTTAGCCATAACTCGTTCATTATCTATGCCTCGCCCATCATTTATTTCCATTATCGCTTCTTCAATTCCGTGTTTTTCAGCAGTTGAAACACCAATCCATTCGGCTGTGTCTTTGGTGCTATTCATGTAATTCAACATTACACCATAAAACTCTTTGAGTTTTGACCTGTCCAATGTATCAACATGACGAAATATTTGTAGTTTTAATTCTTCAGTACTCATAATATTCAATTTATTCCAATTTTATGGTCAATAACTAGTATGCTATTTAATTAATATGTTTGAAAAATTAGTTTGTTCTTATTCTTTTAGATTTTGAATTTATTATTAGTTTTTCAATTTTTTCTTTATAATTTCCTTATCTGCCGAATTTATTCTTCGTTCCAATTTTTTTATATCTTCTTCGGCCGGAAGTTGTTCAGGCTTAATGCCACTTTTTCCTAAAAGGTTTCGTATATCTGTATTGTTTTTTACGTGTTCGTTCGTAATTTTCAGTTCTCCTCTAAGATCATTTTTCTGTACATTAAAATTGGTGATTTCTGTTGCCAATTGCTTTGCTGTAATAGTAATTGTAGGCAGAAAATCGGCTAACGGTCTGCTTTCTGCAATTCCCAATTTCCGTTTCATTGCACTTGTATTATATCCTCCAAACAATGCCCAGTCGCCTTTACTGCGTATGGTTGCAAATCCTTTGTTGTCAACACCCCGTTCGAAAATGTTTTTTGACAATTCGGTTTCGGTTGCAGCTAGTTTATCTCTCGCTTGCAGGCGCTCCATCAGCTTAATACGTTCTTCTAATAATTCCTGCTTACGCGTTTGTATGGCAAAATAGCTTTGTGCAAAGGCAATTTGCTCTTTCTTTGGGTCCCCATTTTGAGCAATCAGATAACAAGCGTATCGGGAAAGCATTATATCTTGTACAATTTTATTAGCTCCCTTTGGCATTGGTATCGTTTTGTTGACGTCAACGAAATGATCCGTAATAGCCTCAGAGGCATTTTTGAAACTTATTTTTGCTTTTTCAACCGCATTCAGAAAGTTGCGCCAGTCGGCATATCCAAGCAATTCCTGTTATTCGCGCGCCAACCAATACTCTATGCCATCTTGTTCATAAGCACATTCTTCAAATGTTTTATTGAGTTTGCTGATTGATTCCTTTTCCATTATCCAAGTTGAGTTAAAATCAAAATAAATATTTCCAGCGTCAAAAGTAAAAAATTTTATCCATTAATTCAATATCGATATGCGAATAATTGAAAGAAAATAATTATCAGTAAAATATCACAGTTCCTATCCTCTTCTTAAGCATTGTTGTAGTACTTTATCCCAAGCAACTTTAATTTCCACTCCGGGCATTGAATTTGGCAAAATAGGATACGGCAATAGTACCGAGTTGGTAAAATATGCCGGTACCGGAAAAGTGATACGAGTGGGGTGAAAAAGAAATTCTAATTGTAAGTATTATTCAGACAATAAAAAACTAAAAATATCTTTGGTAGAATGTAAGTATTTTAATCAGACAAATTAATTTCAAAATCTACATACACCGGCAAATGGTCGGCAAATCCACCCTGATATTTCATGCCGTTGTACGTGCGGAAAGGTTGTTTGCCAAGAAACTTTTCATCATCGACAAGTAAATAGTCTGCTTCAAAAACCTGTGCTTTGGTGCAATTGAACCTTTCGTTTGTGAGTAATCTTCCCGAAACAATTATTTGGTCCAAAGCTCCCCATTCGCCATTATGCTTATGCGAACCTTTTCCAGCTTCGTGTATGGGAAACATCAAATTGTATAAATTGTTGCTCTTAAAAGGTTTTTCCGGTTTCGCAGCACCAAGCACCTCCTGCATACTCCTGTTGTAAGGATAATCGTTAAAATCGCCCATTATCACTATATTCGGATTTTTACAGGATGCAAATAAACTATCTGTTTTTTGACGTAAAACAGAAGCTACAAAGTTACGCTTCTCTTCCGATTCCAACTCACCTCCCAAGCGCGAAGGGAAATGACATACAAAAACATGTAAAGTGTCGCCAGTAGGAATAATGCCACTTACAAAAAGCAGGTCGCGAGTAGTGCCACTCGAAAAGGGAAGTTTTACTTTAATAGCTTGTTTATGAGTGGGTTTAAAAACATTGGGTTGGTACAATAAGGCCACGTCTACTCCTCGTGCATCGGGCGATTCGAAGTGAGCAAAATGGTATTTCATATTTTTAAGACCCGAATAACGAGTCAAATCCCACAAGCATTTTTCCGATTCTACTTCGCATAAACCCACCAATGCTGGCGCTTCCCAACCGCCTATAGCAGCAATGACTTTGGAAATGTTGGCTTGTTTTTGCGTGTATTTGTCGTAATTCCAACCGCGCATACCTCCCGGCAGATATTCGGAATCGTTGGTTAATGAGTCATCTTTACAGTCGAAAAAATTCTCAACATTGTAACTTACTATTTTGAAAAGATGATTTTCGGCCTGCTGTGCTGTAAGAATTAATGAGCTGAAAAGGAAATTAAACAAAACTAAATTTCGGAAATTATTCATAAGTTGTTTAAGTTTAGCATATTAAAAAATTAGTGTTAAACGTAAAAATAATTGATAAAGATAATTAGATTTTTTGAGTTATAAACATAAATGAGTAAATAACGCATATTATTAAAAAAAATGAATATATTTGCATATAAATAAAATTCAGTTTTGATTATGGTCGGGTTTCCAAAACTTATACTAATTTGCTTTTTCTTTTTGCATAGTGCTTTGCTATATGCAGATGATTCGTTGCAAAGTTTGTTGAAAGAAAACTACCGTGCCCTAAAAACGAAAGATACCGCAGCTATTGTTAAGAGCTATAAGTATTTGGCCGATTATCTTGGCGAATTAAATGAAATAGAAAAAAGTAACCAGACATTTAAAAAAGCTTTGCTATTGGCACAAAAAGCTAATTTAAAAAATGAAATTGGTATAATCAACAATCTTTTGGGAAATAATGCCAGTTACGAAGGCGACAGGCAGGCAGCTTTGAATTATTACCACCAAGCCTTAAAAGCATTTACCGAAATTAAGAATCTTGACAAAGTGGCAATGGCTATGATGAATATTGGCACTGAGCATGAAAGTTTGGGCGACTACAAAACTGCTATTGCTTTTGAATTGAAGGCGTTGAAAAATAAAGAAGCTTCGGGACAGCTGAAAAATCTGGCCTATTATTATCAGCATGTGGGGCAATTGTTTAAAGAAACTGATGTAGCTAAATGGAAATTCTATGTGGATAAAGCTTATGTAATTGCAAATAAAACCGACAACACAAGTTTATTTACTCGGGCAGCCATTTTTAACGATTTAGGCGGGATTGCCGAAAAACTGAATAAGCATAAAGAAGCTTATCAATGGTACGATTCAATGTATGTGCTTTCGAAAAAAGAAAAGTATCTGAATGGAATGAGTACAGCATTATCAAATAGAAGTATTTTGCTACAAACCGATAAGCGATATGTGGAAGCTTTGAAAAATAGCCTCGAAGCATTGAACATTGCTAAACAAACAGAGCGTAGCTATCAAATACTTGTTGATGGAGTTCATGTAGCGAGCATTTTACTCGATTTAAATCGATTTGCAGACGCAAAAAAATATGCTCAGGAGTCTTTGGATAAGGCTCAGGGTTTGAAAACTTATCCCGAACAAGAAGCCGATGCACATAGGATTTTAGCTAAAATAAATGCTAAATTAGGGGATTGGAAGGCTGCCTATTTTCATGCGCAAAATTACCGCGAAGGACTTGATTCGATTCGGGCTACCGATGTACAAAAATCGATGCACGATTTGGAAGTAAAATACCAAACTTCGGAAAAGGAAAAGGAAATTGCAAGGCTGGACAATGAAAATAAGTTGAATAATCTTCAACTCCAACGTGCACAGATAATTATCACGTCAATTGTAGTTATTGTGCTTCTGTTGAGCTTGTTGGCTTTTGTGCTTTACAGGCGTAAACAACTGAAACAACAAAAGCAACAAGCCGAACTCAAACAAAAATTGCTACGTTCGCAAATGAATCCGCATTTTATGTTCAACACCTTAAATGCTATCAATCAGTATATACAAACAAATAAAGGAAACGAAGCATCGGATTATTTGGCACAATATTCAAGGTTGATGCGTCAGATTCTCGAAAATTCGGCAGTAGAGTTTGTTGGTCTCGATGTCGAAATTGAATTTTTACAAAACTACTTAATGATGCAACAATTGCGTTTCGAAAAATCGTTTAGTTATACCATTGAAGTCGACAAAGCAATTGACCCTGAACAATTTGAAATTCCACCAATGATAGCACAACCGTTTATCGAAAATGCTATTGAACATGGGGTTCGGGGCATGGTTGGAGGCGAAATCAGCATTCAGTTTGGTTTCGAAAACAATTCCCTTACACTTACAGTAGCCGACAATGGAAAAGGCTTTCAAACTTCAACGCAACATGTAAATCACAAATCGTTTGCACTCGATATTACACGCGAACGACTAAATATAGCAGGCAATAATACTGAAAAACTGAAAATCACGAGTCCTAATCCGCAAACAGGAAAAGGAACGTTGGTGAGTATTGATGTGCCATTTAAAAAATAGCCCCCTAACCCCCTAAAGGGGGAATAGTGAGGCAGCATAACACTTAATTAACAACTCTTTTACCCCCTTTAGGGGGACAGGGGGCAAATTTATGAAAATATTAATCGTTGACGACGAGCTGTCGCCCCGAGAACAAAGCAAGCGATTGCTGGCTGAGTTTTTTCCCGAAATATCTGTTTGTGCCGAGGCCGAAAGTGTAAATTCGGCTTACGAAGCTATTTTAATTCATCAACCCGATGTGGTATTGCTCGATGTGGATATGCCCGATGGTACTGCTTTCGACTTATTGAAACGCTTGCCACAAATCAATTTCAACATTATTTTTATTACCGCTTACGAAAAATACGCCTTGCAAGCAATCAAATTCAGTGCGCTCGATTATCTGTTAAAGCCTTATACATCAGGTGAGTTTATAGAGGCTATCCGCAAAGCACAACGCAAAGAAGAGGCAGAAGACTCAAGTCTGAAATTCAATGCGTTACTTCAAAATTTTCAACATCAACAACCTTCGAAAATAGTTTTACGCACCTCGGACTCTATACATGTGGTACAACTCAACGAGATAATCCGACTACAAGCCGATGGTGCCTATACCACATTTTACGTCCTAAATCGTAAACCAATTGTTGTTTCCAAAAACTTAAAAGAATACGATAATCTGCTCGTTAACTGTGGGTTTATTCGAACACATCAGTCGCATTTAGTAAACTCACGTTATATTGTATGCTTTCATAAAACCGATGGCGGCTCGTTAGGACTAACCGACAAAACACAAGTGCCCGTTGCTTCGCGCTACAAAGAAAAAGTATTGCAAGCCATTGAGCGGATTTAAACAGAACTGTATCGTTTATATATTTCACACAAACGAATACAGATTTTGTAAATTATATTTTTTGGATGTATATATCTTTGTTTTGTAAATAAGTAGATTTATTAAAAAGTATAAATTCAATATTGAAGTTAAACAATTAAATATTAAAATATTATGACACGAAAATTCAACTTAATTATCCTATGTTTTATTATGCTGACAACGGCTTTGAACAGTCAAATAAATCTGAACAAAGTATTGAAAGATGTAAAAAAGAATGCCGAGAAACAGGTTGAACAACGCATTGAACGTAAGGCAGATAAAACAGTTGACAAAACACTCGACAAAGCAGAAGAAAGCGTTGACGATGCTGTAACGGGTAAGAAAAAGGAAGAAAAAACTGAAGATAATTCGAAGTCTGAAACAGTAACCGAAAGCACTAATTCAACGAAAACATCAAACGAAACTGCTGCGACAAAACCAACACTCACATGGGCTAAATACGATTTTGTGCCCGGAGCCGAGATTATTTTTGAGGACAACCTCGAAGGAGAACAAAACGGCGAATTCCCGAGTAAGTGGGACTTAGCCGGAGGAGTTGTTGAAAATGCCTTTTTCGATAATAGCAATGTAATATTTTTTAGGGAAATTGGAAATACCGGTGGTATAACCCCTTTGCTTAAAGATAGTAAAACCGATTATCTGCCGGATGAGTTTACCATTGAGTTCGATTGTTATTTTGAGAAAGATGTTTACAGTCAACGTTATTATGTAAATTTCTATGCAAGAAACAAACAAAAAAATGTTTTAAAATTGCTTGTGCTAAGTACAAATGAAGCGCAATATGGGGGTACTGACATTCAGGGAATTTATCCAGGTGCCAGTCGCTCAAACATTGACAAACAAGGTCGTTGGCGTCATATTGCAATTTCATTTAACAAAAGGGCTTTAAAAGTTTATATGGACGATGCCCGATTACTTAATATCCCCAATATTGAACAAAATCCCACAGGATTAACATTAGGTACTGTAAGCCAAAAAACGGGTTACTATTTTATCAAAAACATTCGCATTGCCAAAGGCGCAGTGCCCTTGTACGATAAGTTCCTGACAAATGGCAAATTTGTAACAACAGGTATAAAATTCGATGTTGCCAAAGCCACCATCAAACCCGAAAGTATGGGTACCATTAATTATGTGGTAAAAATGATGACCGAACATCCCGAACTGAAATTTAGCGTAGAAGGACATACCGACAGCGATGGCGACACAGCTGCCAATCAGAAACTATCTGAAGCCCGCGCCAAAGCTGTACTCGATGCCATGGTTAAAACCGGCATCAGTACCAGCCGACTAAAAAGCAAAGGACATGGTGAAACCAAACCTATGTCAGGCAACGATACTTCCGAAGGGAAAGCGCAAAATAGACGTGTAGAGTTTGTGAAAATTTAAAAAACAGACATCAATATGAAAACAAAAATCTTATTATTGCTAACAGTCTCTTTTTCGTTATTAGCAACTGCTCAAAAAGATGGAAAATACATTTTTACCAAATCAGGGCATGTCGAATACAACCTTACAGGAAACACAACTGGCAAAAAAACAGTTTGGTACGATGACTTTGGCATTAAAATGGCAACTATAACCGAAAGTACCTCGACAATGAAAATTCTGGGTATTTCGAGTAAAACCACTACTAAAGAACTCGAAATTCGCAATGGCAACTTGTTGTGGACAATAAATTTATTAGACAAAACGGGCACCAAAACTACCATTGATTATGCCATTAAGGCTGGAAAAGCCTTAACCGATAAAAAAACGGATGCAGAGTTGCACCAAATGGAACGCCAAACCATATTGGATATGAATGGGAAAATTGAAGGGTACGAAAATATTTTGGGTAAAAAATGCCTTGTTTTTACATTAGGAACCACCAAATTCTGGCAATACAAAGGATATCCGCTTAAATCGGTTATTTCGATGATGGGTATGACTAACAACGAAACAGCTACTTTGTTCGAAGAGAATATTGCTGTGCCGGCAAGTAAATTCGCGGTGCCTGCCGGAATAAAAATTACCGAAGGTGTAAATCCGATGGATGGCGGCATAGATGGTTTGTTGAGTCAAATGGGCGAAGGAAGCGAGAACGAACAAGGGGATAATGACTCCGAAGAAGACGAAGAGCCATTAAAAACAAATATTACTTACGATAGCTATGTGAAAGCTATTAACGCTATCAAAATTCAAAACTTTGTGCGAACAGCAAGTAGTCAGGAAAAAAGTTCGTATGTTACTATGTTCCGTATAAACAATGTGTTTGGAAACATCGCTATTATGAATCCCGAATTGTACGACCGTGCAGAAGAAGGCGAAGGAATTGAAATTAAAAAAGTATATACTGTGAACGGAAAGGCAGCCAAATACGCAGTTATAAAATCGGAAGATACGCCTATGCATACTGTTTTTATAAAATATCCGGTTCGTAAAATGACTTTACTTATAAGTGGCACTCGTACATTACCCTTATCTACTATGGAAGAAATTGCCCGACAACTAAATTTTTAATACGAATTGCATTGTCTTTACTATCAGTAGATATCGATGCCTGAATATATATCCTTATGGTGAGCATTTGACAAACAACTTACAAAACAAATAACTAACAGATGAAAAAAATAATAGGTTTAAAATTAATACAAGTATTAATTTTATTGGGAAACAGTCAGCCTCTTTATACGCACAGTGGTTTTATTTACATTTAGGCAGCAATTACCATTTTACGATTTTTAAAAATTCATACTCATAAATAAAACTCAACGTTCATGAAACGAATCATTACTAACATAAGTAAAAGCGCTCTAAAAATCTTATTAGTAGCTCTTTTCTCGTTTTCAGCATTCGTGTTAAAGGCCGAAAGTGAACCGAATAACACCTATCAAACTTCCTCTACATTACAGCTAACCGTGTTAAATTCAGGTGCAGTTGATAATTCTGCTGATAAAATTGATTGGTGGGTTTTACCTCAAACCGACGGTGAATTCCGAATTCGTTTTAAAACGGATAAGAAGGTTACATTCACATTGTATGGAAATAATCCGGCAAAATCTCTGACATCTTTTACTCTATCGAATGTGTTGGATACCACTTTTACATTTCCATACACAGGAACTCAATACATTAAGGTAAGTGGAGCTACGGCAGCTACAAATTACTCGATAAATGTAGATTTAGTAAGGGCTATTCTTTTACCCGACGATCCCGAACCCAACAACGATACTATCACAGCCACTCCTCTTGAATTAGGGGCTTTCAGTGAAGGAAATTTAGGATATATAAATTCAGTTTACGATTATGTTGATAACTATTCTGTTACGTTGCCCGAAGACGGATATATAAAACTTACAGTGATTTACAACGATACAATAGTACAAAATCCCTTATTTAGTATTACAAATGCTTATCAAAAAGGCAAGTATTACTATGCTGTTTTCTGTCCCACAGGTTTCGAAAGATGTCATTATAAAATAAAAGCTGAATATGAACCAATTAATGCGTACGCAAACGACTTAGAGCCAAATGACGAAATAAGTCAAGCAAAAATAATTGATATTCGATACGACATTACCGGAAAGACCAACCTAATGCTAAATTCAAAAAAAATGGATCCACAAGATTTATACACTTTTACACTCGATAAAGATACAACCTTAACTCTGAGGTTTTTGCAGGATAAATTTCTGGAAGGTTCGTTCATTTTATATCTCGAAAACAGTTACAATTATATTTATCCCGATAAAAAAGGTGAAATCAGAGGCGCTTTTGCAAAAGGTAAATATTATATGAAAATATACAGCCCAACCTACCAAGGAGGCTCCTATCGAATTGCGACACATAATATTAGTGGAATCCCAGTAGCAAGCTTCGATTATCATAGCGTGGGGAATAATGTTTTTTTTAATGAAAAGGTAGATTTGCCTTGTAATTTTCTGTGGGATTTTGGTGATGGAACAACTTCATCACTTGCCAATCCGGTTCACCGATATACTAATTATTCTGCATCTGATGTTATATTGACAGTTTGGAATCAAAATGGAAGGCATTTGATTAAAAAACAGGTAGTAAGCAATGGTGTGTCGGGTTTTTTTCCAAATAAAGTTGGAAATAAGGGCTATGTAACCTTGAAAGTTTCGGGAAAGGGATTTAGTCAGAATTCAGTTGTAATACTTACATCAACAGGTATTGAAAATATTGTTGCTGATTCTGTAAAGCTAAACCAAGATGGGTCGCTCTATTGTAGGTTTGATTTGCACGATAAAACCCCTGCTCACTACAAATTGTCGGTAACAAATGATGGAGAAATTTATGAATCGACACAACTTTTTGCAATTGAACAAGGAGGTGCTCCAAAGATTGATGTATCTGTTGTAGGACGGGATGTTTTTCGGAAAGGAACGAAGACAATTTATACGCTTTCGCTCAATAATTCAGGCAATGTAGATGCTTTAGGGATTCCATTATTCATAGCCATTTCCGAAGATGCCGAAATTGATTTTTCAGATTTGAAAATCAAGCTTAGTAAATATGCAATCGATAAGAACATCAGGTTTGACACTGTACCCATATTTATAAAAACAAATAGAGTTTTAGGCGAAGATTTTAATGCCAAAGTGTATGCTTTGTATATTCATAATCTTCCGGCGGGAAAAACGATTAATAGAAAAATAAGTATTCAGTCGGAAAATGACATTAAAATTTTAGTCTGGACAAACAAACCTTATTTTGGTTCGCCAATGAGGGGCGAAGTGGCCGATTGTATGCTCGATGCGACCGCCGAAGCCATGACCGACCAGTTAATTGGGCTAATTCCCGGAGCATCCTGCGCTAAATCGATTTATGAAAATGTGGTAGAGCCAGTGTTCTCCGACGAAGAATCGGCTGAGGAAAGTTCGGTAGGAAGTATGGTGTGGGATTTTGCCACTATGGCTTGGGATTGCACCACTTCGTTTTTCACTCCTGCAAAAGCCATCGATTTTGCTGTATCTTTGGTAACGACTATTGTAGATGTAAGCGATTTTTCCGACACAATGCAGGATTGTTATAAGCCCGAAGGAAAAAATGGAAAATCGTTAAAAGCCGTAGCTTCGCTCGACCCTAATGAGAAAAAGGGACCTCATGGTTATGGTGCCGAAAATTGTATTAATCAAACCGAAAATTTGGCTTATATAGTTAGCTTCGAAAATAAATCATCGGCCACTGCGCCTGCTCAGGAAGTGTTTATTGCCGACACACTTGATACTACTGTTTACGATGTCGAGAAATTTAGTTTCACTGCATTTGCTTTTGGCGATACTACCGTTTACTTTAATGGGTTCAATCAAAACATTGTACGCGATGTAGATTTAAGACCAAAAAAGAACCTGATTGTACGCTTGACAGCACAGTTGAATAAAGCTGAAGGCATTGCAAACTGGATTTTCCGTTCATTCGACCCTGCAACAATGGATTTGCCCGAAGACCCTTATGCCGGATTCCTGCCACCAAATAATGCAAATCATGCCGGCGAGGGTTATGTAAGTTTCAATATCGCGCTTAAAAATAATTTGATTGATAAAACTTTTATAAAAAATAAAGCGTCAATTGTTTTCGATAAAAACAGTCCGATAATTACCAACGAATACTCGAACTTGCTCGATTTTAGTGCGCCTGATAGCAAATTGTCATCGGTGAAAGGCACGCAGATTAACGATTACCGCCTCGAATTTTCGGGAAATGACCAAGGCGCTGGAATACAACATTACAAAGTATATTATTCGGTAAACGACAGTGCATATAAACTGCTTAAAACTACTTCCAAGCCAATAGAAAATTTTACGATTGAAAAAGGGAAGACCATTAAATTATATTCATTGGCAGTTGACAGCCTTGGATATGTGGAAACAAAAACGGCAATACCTGATATTACTTTGTCCTATTTAACTGCATTAGATAAAAATACTTTTAAACCGGATTTGAAAATATATCCGCAGCCGGTTCAAAAGGTTTTACATCTTTCAAAAAATTATCATTCTGAAGGAAATTCAAGCGTTGAGATATATGATTTGTGCGGAAAATGTTTGATAAAAGAATCAGTATTAGAAGAATGTTCCGATAAAAATGTAATTATAAATGTATCAACATTAAGGGCTGGATTGTATTTTCTTATTTTAAAAGATAATTCGGGTACAAACCGCGTTTCATTTATTAAACAGTAAATTTGGATGAGTTAAAATGAATTATTAGATTAAAAACAATTAAATAAATTATCAAAATGAAAAAGATTACCTTGTGTATTTTGTTTGTGTATTTTGCTGTTATTCAAATGTATGCAGCAAACAACGATTCTTACAATTGGTTGTATGCCAAACCTTTCAACGGCATGAACGCTACCGGAATGACGGTAGATAAGGACAACAACACCTATTTTTATGGGTTTTCGAACAGTAATGTAAATTATGGTGGCTACACAATTACTGTTGATGCAATAGCCGACAAAACTTCCATTTTTGTAATAAAACTGAATGCTCAGAATGAACATCAATGGACAAAAAGAATTAGCGTAGAAAAAGGACGAACGAATGCTTCGTTAAATGTACGCTCAATGGATGTAGACGATGACGGTAATATGTATTTTGGGGGCGACTTTATGGAGTCGGTTGTAGTAAACTCACAAACCCATGATATAGGTTCAAACTACGGATATTTTATACTGAAAGCAAATGCCGAGGGAACTATACAGTGGTTTAAAGCTGGAAGTTACTCCTATGGCTCAGTACACAAACTGAAATATAGCGGTGGTCGAATTGGTTTTGTATGTGCTTGGAGCCCAAACCAACAAGTACAGGAATTATTTGGCACTGATTTAATTTCAAAATTTGGAAGCCTGCAAAATTTTACCGAATGCGACATGATAGCCGGCGCTTTGTCGGTTACAAATGGAAGTATTGTTTTTGCACAAGGTATTAAAGTTTCTCAGAATTTAACCACACAATGGTTGAAACTTGGAATGCAGACAAATAGAAATACTTTAGATGCAGATAATTCGGGCAATTTTTATGTGTCGGGTGGGTTTAGTTCAAATCAGCTAAAAGTTGCTGGTACAGTTTATAATATTGCAACCGGCCTCGAAGCTGCTGAATCGCAGTTTGTACTTCGCATGGGTACTCTGGGCGAAATATCGTGGGTGAAAATTATTACTAATGCTTCAGGACTATATCCTTCACTTGCCATTAATAATGCTTCTGGCGTGGCTGTTTTATTTAATGGTGGTGCCAATGCAATGAAAATTGGCGATGAGGCTGTTAATGTACAAGGCGATGCCACTAAAATGAATCATATTGCTTTGTTTAGTTTTACGGGTGACTTGAAATACAAAAAAATGATTAATTCGAAAACTTCACAAATAGCGACAGGCCCTAATGGTTCTTTTTGCGTAGCCGGAAATCTTACTTCCGACGGACAATACTTTGGGATAGATGGTTTGTACAATGGCGAATCGACCCAAGAAAATCTTTTTGTAGGGTTTTATGATAGTGAGTTAAACAGCATTGCTGGTCAGTCGGTTATTTCGGAAGGTATGTATATGCCGGCATCAATTAAAGCGGGTGCCGATGGTAAAGTAAGGTTGCTTGGTTCTATAAATTTCGAAACAAGTGCAAGTAATGTTACATACCCTTTTGGCGAACATGTTGTTCTGCGTAACCAAGGCGATAACAAATACGTATTTTCAGTTTTGGATCCAAAACCAATTATTAAAGCACAAATCATGGCGTATGGCATTGGTTGCGGACAATACTCTATCAATGTTAATCCGAGTATAAAAAGCAAAGTGCAATGGTATGTAAATGATGTGGCCAAAGGCACCGACTTTAGTTTGCTTGGTGAAAATCAAATGGGTGGATATAGCTTTAGTGCGGGCATTAGTTACATTAAAGTAGTACTTACCGATTCAACAGATGCCACTAATACAGCCGAATTTCGCGATACAGTTACCGTATACAATCCGGTTGTAAATATTAATACGCAAATTAATCCTCTAACTGGAGTGGTCGACTATTCTGTGGTTATTTCAAATTACGCTCCAACTTACAATTTATATGTCGATAGAGGAAATTACGACTCATCAACGGAGCCAAATGGCACCTATACCTATCCTCCAGGTACACACACAATTAAAGTATCTCTTTCCGAAATGTCGAATATGAACTGTTTTTTCCGTACAGAGAAATCATTTGTAGTGCCCGATCCTAAATCAATTATCCCTGAAGAGTGCAAAAATGGCGCAATAAAAGGCAGGGTTGAGTCGGCTTTAGCCACTTTCCTTGCTGGCGAAGTAAAAGTAGATTTGTATGGAATAGCTAGCAATGGCATTCACATACCATTAAAATCGGACACTATCGACAGTAATGGTGAATTTAAATTCGAAGGATTATCAGCATCAAATTATATGCTTCGTGCCAATATTCTTGATCCTTCAAAATATCCTGCATTGCTTGTTACGTATTTCAATAATATTATGAATCAAGTTACTTCGTGGCAAGATGCTACACCTATTGCGCTTGCTTGCAATCAGTGGGCAGATATTAATCTTACTTTTGCTGCAATAAATGCTGTATTGAATGGTACAGGTAGCATTTCGGGAGTTATTAGCTATTCAGATGCGCCAGATTTAGTCGCTGGCAAGGCAACCATAAAAGCAAGTTCAGAAGCGGGCGAAATATTAATGAGTAATGTGCCGGTAATTCTACGTCGAAAATCGAACCACGAGATTGTAGCACGCACAACAACAGATGAGAATGGAATTTATACTTTCGAAAATCTTGTTGATGATGAATATGAAATAGTGGTTGAAATACCTGGTGTTGATATGGAAACTACTTATGATGTTACCATCACCGAGTCGGTTGATAATGTTGAAAACCGAAATTTTGTGGTTACAAACAGTGGTATAAATACTACGCCTCAGTTAGCAATTGTGGCTACTTCAACCGACAATGGAACAATTTCCTCTTTGGGAACTACCATGTTAAATTCAGGTGAAGGTAAAAATTATACCATTACAGCTGCAAACGGATGTTTTATTCAAGATGTATTGGTCAATGGTTCGAGTGTTGGTGCTGTTTCAATATACAATTTTACAAATGTAAATTCGAATCAAACTATTCACGCAGTGTTTAATACAATCACGGATGTAAAAGTTAACGGGCAAAAGAAACATGCTGTTTATCCTGCTGTTTTTGATAATGAAATACATATTGCTGGATTAAATTCGAAAAGCAAAGTGCTTTTAATAAATCAGTTAGGTGTTGTTCAGTTTGTTGATGCAAATAGTAATACTTCTAATTTAACAATTAATAGCTCCCAACTTACATCTGGTATTTATTTCGTTCAAATAGTTTCAGAAAATAGTTTAACTGAAACATTCAAACTGATAAAAAAATAAGCAGATTGAATTTATTGAAGAGGGTGTATCAAAAGAAAGATAAAAGCAAATTATGCTAATCAAAAAACTCTTTTGAGACACCCTCTTTTTTTGATTTTTTTCATTAACTTTGTGCTTCGAAAAATTCTTATCAGACCATGAATCCAATTCGTAAACTGTTTTTGCTGTTTCTTTTTGTGTCAATTGGGCTAATCAAGGCTTTTTCTCAGGATTATTCCCGCTCGCAATTGCCATCACTTTTGCAAAAATCGTACTTCGAACTTAATTATGGACTAATTCACTATCCTTTTGGTCAGGAGCAGTTAGAGGCTGGTTATGTATTGCAATCGCCTGTGGTGATACCGTCGGCCGCATTCCGAATTACTTTGTGGGGCTACGAATTTAATAAATACCTTTCGGGGCAACTCACGTATACTCAGCCTGTAGTTTGGCTTAACTATGGCAGTATTTCTCAAAATGGGAATGTTATTGAAACGTTACCATCGAGTAGGAGAGTGGCTATTAATATTGGCGGAATAACCTTAAAATCTACGCTTCCACTTGGTACTAAATTTTCGTTTTTTGGCGAAGCCGGATTGAATTTTGTAACACGCATTGGTTTTAAAGATATGCATGATAATCCGATTCTCAAAAGTGCCAATTATGCTACTTATATGCTTGGTGGTGGTTTTAAATACCGTTTAAACAACAGTTGGGCTCTGAATCTGGTGGCTAATTACACACCCAAAAGCAATATTTACAAACAACCGCCTACTACTTTTGTTGGCGCAGGAGTTTCGTACCACTTACAAAAAATCAGTGCCGAGCAAGTAAAAAAAACGGAATCAAAGAATTACATTCGCCCCAAACAATGGATGCAAGTGGGTTATACAAGTAATTTGATGGGTTATGGTGTCAATAATTTTATTGCGAGTAAATTGCACATCTTTTGGAGTGGATGGGCCGAGGTTCAAAGCGGCGTACACTTAACCTATCAACGTAATATATTTAACGGACCTAAGCTTTTCTCGCTCGATTGGGGCTTAAATGCATCGATCTGGAGAACAAACAAAAATAAAGAGAATTTCTTTACATTAGCGGTCTTCCCTGTTTTTCGTTTCAACTATTGGCATGCTAAAAACTTTGATGCTTATTTCTTTTATTCGGTTGCGGGTCCGGCGTTTATTTCCAAAACGATACTCGATAATCATAAATTGGGCGGACATTTTTTGTTTCAGGATAATATAGGTACGGGATTGTTTTTTGGTAAAAATAGAACCTTAAATGCCGAAGTTCGCATTGGTCATTATTCCAACGGAAATATGCATATTTATAACGATGGAGTAAAAATTCCGTTATCACTCAATTTTGGATATGTTTTATAAAAAAATCGGGTTAATTTTTGTAACTTTGACCCCGAAATCTTTATAATTTATAATTTATAATTGAAAATTGATAATTAAAATTATGTCTCAGGTAAAAAAAAATATAGCCATTGTAGCTGGTGGCGATTCGTCGGAAGTAGTGGTATCGCTCAAAAGCGCTGCCGGTTTATATTCGTTTATGGACAAAGAGCGATACAATATTTTCATCGTAACCATTGTGGGCAAAGTGTGGCAGGTTGAATGGTCGGAAACCGAAAAAATTGCAATTGACAAAAACGATTTCAGTTTCGAGCGCGAAGGCCAAAAAATCACATTTGATTTTGCCTACATCACTATACACGGTACGCCGGGCGAAAACGGCATTTTGCAGGGTTATTTTGAATTAATCGGACTTCCGTATTCGTGTTGTGGCGTTTTGGCGGCGGCTGTTACATTTAATAAATTTACTTGTAATCAGTATCTTAAAGGCTTTGGAGTAAAAGTTTCGGAATCGTTGGTGTTACGCAAAGGTCAATCGGTAAGCAACGAAGAGGTTGCCGAAAAAATTGGTTTCCCTTGTTTTGTAAAACCGAATGTAGGTGGAAGCAGCTTTGGCGTAACGAAAGTAAAAAGTATAGAACAGCTACAACCTGCTATTACATTGGCATTTGCCGAAGGCGACGAAGTAATGATTGAAGCCTTTATGGCTGGAACCGAAATTACTTGCGGTATTTACAAAACCAAAACAAAATCGCAAGTTCTGCCTGTTACCGAAGTGGTTAGCGAGAACGAGTTTTTCGATTACGATGCCAAATACAAAGGACAAGTGCAGGAAATTACACCGGCGCGCATCAGCGCCGAACTTACCAATCGCGTTCAGCAACTCACCTCGGCTATTTACGATATCTTGGGTTGTAAAGGCATTGTCCGTATCGACTATATTATTTCCGAAGGAGATGTGATTAATTTGCTTGAAGTTAATACCACACCTGGCATGACGACTACCAGTTTTATTCCGCAACAAATTGCTGCTGCCGGACTTGCAATTAAGGACGTTATGACAGAAATTATTGAGAATGAATTAATCTAAACACATGAAATCATTTAACGAAATAACTCAGCTTGTAACATCCGAAATGGAGAAACTCGATTGGTCGATGCAGCCGGTGGGCTTGTATGAGCCTATTGAATACACTTTGTCGATGGGTGGCAAGCGAATTCGACCTGCTCTTACGTTAATGGCATGTAATCTGTATTCCGAAAATATTGAATCAGCAATTGCACCGGCTTTAGGTATCGAGGTATTTCACAATTTCACATTGCTGCACGACGATATAATGGATCGTGCCGACATTCGTCGCAGTCGACCAACCGTACATAAACGCTGGGATGATAATACAGCCATTCTCTCGGGCGACGTCATGCAAATTGCTGCTTATCAGCTTATTGCTAGGACTCCTATTGCGCAATTGAAGTCTGTTCTGGATTTGTTTTCGACTACGGCGCGCGAAATTTGCGAAGGACAGCAGTACGATGTGGACTTTGAAAGTCGTGATGAAGTGGAAGCGGATGAATACCTTGAAATGATTCGACTCAAAACGGCTGTTCTATTGGCTTGCTCACTCAAAACAGGGGCTTTAATTGGCGGGGCTAATGATGCCGATGCCAACGAATTGTATGATTTTGGTATACACTTGGGGCTTGCCTTTCAGTTAAAAGACGACCTGCTCGATGTGTATGGCGACGAAGCTACTTTTGGAAAAAAAATAGGTGGCGATATTCTGTGTAATAAGAAAACTTACCTGCTAATTCATGCGCTAAAATTAGCGAAAGGAGCTGATTTTGAAGATTTAAGCAAATATTTGAAAAAAAGTTATCAACAACCTGAAGAGAAAATAAATCAGGTAACCGAAATGTATAACAAGCTGAAAGTTAAAAAAATATGCGAAGACAAGATGTTATTTTATTTCGAAAAGGCAGTCGCAAATCTCGATAAATTGCAGGTTGATAGCACTAAAAAGCACGAATTGAGAAAATTAGCTGAAAAATTATTGTCTCGAAATGATTAATTTTTCATATCTTTGTGGGCATAAAATAATTATCAACTATTTAATTATCAATTATCAATTAATTGAATTAAGTAAATAGCAATTGATGATATTCGTAAATTGAAAATTGAATAATTGTAAATTGTAAATTTATGCCCTATCGCCGTTTACCCAATACCGACCAAGCCCGTTTACGAGCACTACGAACCGCAGTACAATTTAGCGAAAAGCAAAATTACAGTACACAGGTTATTAACTACAAAACTATTTTGGATGCACGTAATTTTCTGAATGTGTTCGAAAAACAGTTGGTACAATATCAACACACGCTCGACAATCAGGTGTCGGCCAATAAGCGCTATCAGCAAATAGTACACAATGCCCGCCTTTATATCTCGCATTTTATACAGGTCTTGAATTTGTCGGTTATTCGCGGAGATATTAAGAAAGATCATAAGATATTCTACCACCTCGACCCCAATAGCCATACCGTGCCCGATTTAACTACCGAGGCAGCACTTTTGCAATGGGGTAAAGCAATTATTGATGGCGAAAACGAGCGTGTTCGAAACGGCGGTTTGCCCATTTATAATCCTGCTATTGCAAAGGTGCAGGTGCATTTCGAAGTTTTTAAGGAATATAAAATTACGCAGAAATTGCATCAGAATTCTACCAATCGTACGTGGGAAGAGTTAGTGAAATTTCGCGAAAAGGGCGATGCTATTATTTTAGATATTTGGAATCAGGTAGAAGCGAAGTTTAAAGATGAAAAACCATTTTCACGCTTGACAAATTGCCAGAATTTTGGTCTTATTTTTTATTATCGAAAAGGAGAAATGGAACTTACAGTAGCCGATGATATGGAGACTGTGGAAATGACATAGAATTCACTTTTTTAATAGCAGATTTCTAAATTCCATTTCGCAGCCTTCAGCCTGAAAACCGATAAAGCCTTTTTTTCTTGTCATGGCTGTTATTTTATTTTGCAATAATGTATTTATGTACACTGTAAGTGTTCCATTTTTACTTATAACTTCCATCGAATTCCATTCGCCAATAGGTTTTTCGTTCGATAATTGCATTTTTTGTACTGTAAATTTTACTTTATCAGTACATTCCTTAGCCCACAAACCATTCATGCAAATTATATCGCCGGCAGCTTCTGCTCGTTGCTGTACCTGAAAGCAAACCGGCCATACCGAATCGTTTTTCTGAATATGTAGCAAAACGCCACTATTGCCAGTTTTATTTGTCCAGCGCCATTCTACTTGTAACGTGTAGTTTTTGTACGCTTTTTTTGTACGAATGTAGCCAGTAGTTGCAGTTCCAACCTTCATAATTCCATTGTCGAAACGAAATACATCTTTGGGATTTTTGTTTGTATCAGTAAGAATTATTTCCCATTTTTTGCTGCTTTCGCTCGTGAAAAGACTTGACTTTTGTGCAAAGGTTGAAAATTGAAAAAATGTGAGAGCAAAGAGTAAAATTTTTAGTTTCATTTTAATTGTGTTTTTACTTATTTGCATTTATAAAATTCGTAAAATCAGTTTTGTTTTTAATATTGGTTTTGGCAAAAATGCGATGCATCATAACCCGAATGGCATTTGCATTTTTATTCGTGATGGTCGCAATCTGCTTTGTATTTGCTCCAATTAACAGATAATACGCAACAATGAGCTCGGTTTCCGAAAGTTGAGGAAAAGTAATGCTTATACTCTTTTTCAATGCTATATCGGACAGCTCTACAGTTTTTAAATCCTTATTTTCCAATTCAAAAACAGTACTCAGCTTTTTTGCTTCTATTTTTTCTGCCACTAATTCTTTTCCCGATTTATTTAGATAAGGCATTAATGCATGAAGTTCGGCACTATATGTCTGTTCAATTTCTAATCTCAATAGTTCGTTCTTTGTTGATAGCTTATTAAAAGTTATTAGAAATAATTCGTTGCTTTCCGAAAGAATTGTTACTTTGTATTCGAAGGTTTGAACATCAGTATTTGATGTTTTTAGAATGGCTTTGTCGGCAATAACTTTGTGGTATTGAAGTAGTTCCAATATGTTAGCTCTAATCTTCTTTTTGTCGATAAATAAATTTTCAATTTTTTCGCCAATCGATAGTGTTACAAACTCATCGCCTGCCGACATATTTAAATCGACCACAGTACCCAATCGATCAATTACAAGAACCGGATCGGGGAGTACATGAAATAAAAACTGATAATTGATGCGACTATCAGACTGTTTCATCGGTTAACTGTTTTTTTAGATGCAAACAACCTGAAAGCGACCGACAGCCGAATTCAGGTTGTTCATTGTGTGATTTATTAATTAGTAGCCTCTGATAGCTTCAATACCCGGAAGGACACGACCTTCAATTGCTTCAAGCAATGCGCCACCACCGGTTGATACGTAGGATACCTTATCGGCAATGCCAAATTTGTTTACGCAAGCCACTGAATCGCCACCACCAACAAGCGAGAAAGCACCAAGTTTGGTAGCTTCAACAATAGCATCACCCACAGCACGTGAACCACTTGTAAAGTTTTCGAATTCAAATACACCTGTTGGACCGTTCCAAAGAATTGTTTTGGAGTTTTTAATAACTTCGGCAAATTTTTTTTCGGTTAACGGGCCAATATCCAACCCTTCCCAACCATCCGGAATTTCGTTTACATCTACAAATTGTGTGTTGGCATCGTTGCTGAATGAATCTGCAATTTTTGCATCATCGGCAAGTACAATGTTTACGCCATTTTTCTTTGCTTTGTCAAGTAAATCTAAAGCCAAGTCAAGTTTGTCGTCTTCGCAAATCGAATTACCAATTTTTCCACCCAGCGCTTTTGTAAATGTATAAGTCATGCCACCTGCAATAATCAGGTTGTCCACTTTTTGGAGCAGGTTTTCGATAATTTCAATTTTCGACGATACTTTAGAACCACCCATAATGGCCGTGAAAGGACGAGCAGTATCGGTCATAATTTTTTGCACAGCAATCACTTCTTTTTCCATCAGGTAGCCAAACATTTTACTGTTTTCGTCGAAGTATTTAGCTATTAAAGCAGTGGAAGCATGTGCGCGGTGTGCAGTTCCGAAAGCGTCGTTTACGTAGCAGGTAGCATACGAAGCTAATTTAGCAGTAAATGCTTTTTGACTTTCTTTTATTTCTTTTTTTGCCGCAGTTTTCTCATCGTCGTTAGCAAATTCGCCACGCGGCTTGCCTTCTTCCTCAGCATAAAAGCGAAGGTTTTCGAGCAAAAGCACTTCACCTGCTTTTAATTCGGCTGCGAGTTTTGCTGTTTCTTCGCTTGCACAGTCAGGTGCAAATTTAACTTCGGTACCCAATAATTCGCTTACGCGGGCAATAATTGATTTCAGCGAATACTTCAAATCCGGATTTTTTTTCGGACGACCCATGTGCGAAGCTATTATCAGACTGCCACCATCAGCAAGAATTTTTTTGAGTGTTGGCATGGCGGCACGAATACGGGTGTCGTCGGTAATTTCAGAATTTTCGTTCAACGGAACGTTAAAGTCGACACGAACAAAAGCTTTTTGTCCGGCGAAATTAAATTTGTCAATAGTTTGCATTTTGTAATTTATTTATATGTTGTAAATTCAAATTGAAAGTAAAAGCACCTTTTTGAGAGCACAAAGGTACAAAATTATCCTCGATTACCCAACGAAAAAGCGGGTTTAATTTGTTTTAAAAGGATACTTTACTTTCGCTAACTCTTCGTTAGCTTCTACCATTTTTTTCTTGAGGTTTTCTTTGTAAACTGTTAATTTATTCTGAATTTCGGGATTGCCCACGGCAAGCATTTGTACGGCTAAAATTCCGGCATTCAAAGCACCATTAATACCCACAGTAGCCACTGGGATGCCTGGAGGCATTTGTACAATTGCCAACAGCGAATCCATACCATCGAGACTGGCATTTATAGGTACGCCAATAATCGGAATGGTGGTCATGGAAGCAATAACTCCCGGTAGATGAGCCGCCATGCCTGCTGCTGCAATAATTACCTCGATGCCGTTTGCACGTGCATTTTTGGCAAACTTCTCCACCTCAGCAGGTGTGCGATGTGCCGAAAGTGCGTTAATTTCGAACGGAATTTCGAATTCATTCAACAAAGCAGCTGCCTTTTCCATTACCGGAAGATCCGACGTGCTGCCCATAATTATACTTACTTTTGGTGTCATTCTTTTGAGAATTAAGAAATTGGGATTTATGAAATTGGAAATTGAGGAACTGTTATCCGATTAGTTTTTGGTACTCATCGGCCGACAAAAGTCCATCGATTTGCGAAGCATTGCTAACTGCGATTTTTACTATCCAACCTTTACCATAAGGATCTTCGTTAACCAATTCGGGTTGGTCGGTGAGTGCTTCGTTGAATTCAATTACCTCGCCATCAACAGGCAGGAACATTTCCGAAACGGTTTTTACTGCTTCCACGGTACCAAAAACTTCGCCTTCTTGCAAGGTTTCGCCAATAGTTTCTACCTCAACAAAAATTATTTCGCCCAATTCGCTTTGTGCGTAATCGGTAATGCCAATAAAGGCTACATCTCCTTCTAAACGGATCCATTCGTGGTCTTTTGTGTACTTTAAATTTTCTGGATTGCTCATGATAATTTGTTCTTTTTTTATTATTATTGTTTAAAACTAATTTGTGTGTGAATAGGATAATGATCGGAGTATTTTACTTTGTCGATTATTAGCTCGCCAGAACTAAAATAGCGTGCATCATACAATAAATAATCGATGCGAAAGCGATAAATCGACAAGTTCAGTGTTAGGCCTAATCCAAATCCGGAAGATGAAAAAGCATCTGACAAGTCGCCTTTAATGGTCGAATAGGTATAGGAGCCGGGCACGTCGTTAAAATCGCCACATACCAACACTTTATAGGGCGATTGTTTAATTTGGGCGGCTATTTGGTCGGCTTGTTTGGCTCGGCGCTTGTAGGCAATAAACAATTTACGCGAAAGTTGTTTGGTGGTACCTGTCAATTTATCGGAATTAAAACCATCGGCCAATTCTATTGGCAAATGGCGGTCGCGCTCTGTTAGTCGATTCGATTCCAAATGATTATTAAATAATCTAACCGTGTCGCCGCCTACAACAATATCGCTATAAATGGATACGCCATAGTCAGTTTTATTCGAAAAGTTTACTTTGTTGATTATCGGATATTTCGAAAAAGTGGCAATTCCCGAACGTTTCCAATTCTCTTCCTGACGGAACTCAATGTGTTTGTACGGATATTTTTTAAAAATTCGGTAAATGTCGTTTTGTGTTAGGTAATCGCTTATAATTTTGGGGCTTACAGCAAATTCCTGCAAGCAAACTATGTCGGCATCCGAATCGAGAATGTGTTTTATTATTTTGTTTGGCTCGCTGACTGTATGTTTTTGTAAATGAGAAAACAGCATGGTGTTGTAGCTCATTATTTTTAGGGTATTTGATGATGACTCCATCTTTGATTTTCCAAAATGAAGTGGAATATTATTGCTTATTTGCTCCGATGCCAAAAGTAATAAGAGGAGCGAAATTAAGAAGTGCCACTTTTTAGCAACAAGCCAAAACGCAACAAAAAAACGTTAAGAGCAATGGTGAGTGGAAAAATGAGGGTTGTAAGAGCGGGTAAAGCAAATTTTTCGGGACTAATACGGGAGGCAAGCACGGTGATTATTAGCAAAACAGCAACAGCTATATTTGCCAGCAACATGGTTCCTTTTACTAATATCCGACCGAACATAAATGATGGTTTCTAATTTTTCCCTTGTTCAAATAAGCGTTTTTTTTCATCTGCCGAAAGACTTTCATAACCTGAGGCTTTTATTTTGTCTAAAATCCGGTCAATTTCTTTCATTCTGTTCACTTTGTTTTGGTTATACTCAGCGTCCGACATTTTGTGCCCTGCATAGTTTGCGTTCTTTTTTACTTTCAGCTTGCGGGGTTTAAATAGGTTGTAAATAAGGTCTATTCCTTTGTTGAGCCAAGTGGTAATATCCTTTCCTTGCCGCAAAGATACAATAAAAAAATAACCTGTCAAAGCTCCACCCAGATGTGCAATTTCGCCACCTGCATTATTCGAAGTGATTCCAAAAAAGCTCATAAGTACTGCAATGCCAGCAATGTATTTAAGCTTGATATTTCCAATAAATAGCATTCGCATTTCCATGTTTGGCGATTTGGTAGCCACTGCCAAAATGATAGCCATAATGGAACCCGATGCGCCTAAAATAACACTGCTGTTGATAGCACTCTGAAAATAGGGGAATAAATTGTAAGCGCCCGCAAAAAACACATAGCCCATTAATCCACCAATAATGTAAAGTGCAACAAGTTGCTTTTGCGAAAAATACATCAAAAATAGTTTGCCAAACCAATATAGTGCAAACATGTTGAAAAGGATATGCAACAATCCTTCGTGCAAAAACATATACGTGAATATTGTCCAGGGCTTATGAAAAAGATGTGCCAGGCTGGCCGGCGCAGCTAAAAAATCGGTAGCCAACGAAGAGTGTTGGTTAAATAGCAACAGCAGAATATTAATTGTTTGTAAAACTACAAATACAGCCACATTGATAAAAATCAACCGAATAAGCGAATCGCCTTCACGGAATTTCTGTTTAAATATTTCTAAGAAGTTCATTTTTCAATTCTTAAGAAAATAATTGCCCCAAGCCCCTTCCCGATAGCTATCGTGGAGGGGATGTATAATTACTTTCGACTCATAAATTCTAATTACTTTTTTTAATTCTAATTACTTCGAATACCACTCATTAAGCCCCTTTCAGGGGTTTGGGGCAGTATCTATCAACTATAAAGCGTTTTTTTCTTTTTCCACATCAATATCATAATAATACCGAAAAGCATACCACCTAAATGGGCAAAATGTGCCACATTGTCGCCAGAGAAATTGGCAACACCCAAAAACAGTTCGATAACACCATAAATGGCCACAAAAATGCGTGCTTTAATGGGGTAGGGGATAAACAAAAGCATTAATTTTGCTTCGGGAAATAGCCAACCAAAAGCCAGCAGCAAACCAAATACCGAACCCGAAGCTCCAACTGTTATCGGCAAATTCAGAAACATCTCTTTCATTTCGCTAATAGATCCGGCATCAAAACTGGCTAATCCGGTAATGCGAAAATACTTCATCAACTCACCTTCGTAAGCCACCAAAGAACTTCCCGAATTAGCTTCAATAGCTACGTTCATGGCGCTAATAAGACTATTGTAGTCGATAGTCCAGAATACTTGTTGCACAATACCTGCGCCAATGCCGGTTATCAGATAGAAGGTCAGGAATTTACGTGGTCCCCACAGGTTTTCGAGCGCGCTGCCAAACATATAAACGGCAAACATATTGAAAAAAACATGGTTGAAACCACCGTGCATAAAAATATAAGTTAGCAACTGAGCGGGGCTAAATTTTTCGGAAGCCCAATAATGCATTCCAAGAATATCAGTAAGGTCGACATCGATGCCCCAGCGGCGCAAAAAACCCGGAAGAACCATGGTTAATAGCCAAAGAATAATATTGATAGCCAACAAATTTTTAACTACGGGCGGAATGCTATCGAGAAACGAAGACCTATTGTACATGATACCGATTTTTTAAAGTTCTGAAATTGAGTGATAGAGCCTTAAACTATTTCATAATGAATAGAATAATGATACAAAAGTAATACAAATACAGCCAAAATTATGTTTTCTAACATATTTTTTGAGTTTTTGAAAAAAATATCAAAAAAAAGTACTTTTTTTGTTTGTCATTTATTATCAAAAGATTACATTTGCAAAATCAAATTGTAAGTATATTGTTTTAAACACTAATTATTCAAAAAAAAAGAATTATGAACAAAGCAGAATTAATCAATGCTATTGCTGCTGAAGCAGGCTTGAGCAAAGTTGATGCTAAAAAAGCACTCGATGCAGTTGTTAAAAGTGTATCAGATGCATTAGTTGCAGGCGACAAAGTTAGTTTAGTTGGTTTCGGTACTTTCTCTGTAGCAGCTCGTTCGGCTCGCTCTGGTATTAACCCCGCTACAAAACAAGCCATTAAAATCGAAGCTAAAAAAGTTGCTAAGTTTAAAGCCGGTGCCGATTTGGCCGCTGCTATCAACTAATTTTCAGTCGTTTCTACCATTAAATAAAAAAGGGATGCCGTTTCGCGGCGTTCCTTTTTTGTGTTTTCGAAAAAAAACTAGTATCTTTGTGCCACTTTTTTGCAAAAGAAAGTGTGATGGGAAATTAAGCGACTAATCACTTAATATCGAAACGCTTAAATTTTGAGTAACACAAACAATTTTTTATTAAAATGAAAACATTTGAATTAAAAGGTACTGTACGTACAGACCTGGGAAAAAAAGCGACGAAAGCGGAGCGCGTGTCTGAAAATGTACCTTGTGTACTTTATGGTGGTGCTGCAAACACTCACTTTACAACTACTGTAAGCGATTTGCGTAAATTGGTTTATTCGCCAGAAGTATTTGTTGTTGATTTGGACGTGGACGGAGCTAAATGCAAAGCCATTATGAAAGCCTTGCAATTTCACCCCGTAACGGACAAAGTATTGCACATCGACTTTTTGGAATTGAACGACAAAAAACCCGTAGTGGTTGAAATACCTGTAAAACTCGAAGGCTTAGCCGAAGGTGTGAAAGCTGGGGGTAAATTAGCGCTCGAAATGCGTAAACTAAAAGTAAAAGGTCTTTACACTCAAATACCTGAATGTATTGTTATTGATGTTGCTGCACTTGGTTTGGGTAAATCAATTCAGGTGGCTGCCGTATCGGCCGAAAATCTTGAAATATTGAATGCCAAAAATGCTGTTGTTTGTCAGGTTAAATTGACAAGAGCTGCTCGTGGTGCTGCTGCAGCTGCTGCAACAAAAAAATAATTGACAGATTCCTGAAATTAATAATTTAAAATTTGGAGATGTGAATTTTCAAATCTTCAAATTTTCAAATCTTCAAATTTCTTAGAATGAAATACTTGATTGTAGGATTGGGTAATATTGGTAACGAATACCACAATACCCGCCACAACATAGGATTTACGATATTGGACGCTTTCGCCGAAGCGTCCAATGTTTTTTTTGCAGATAACCGATATGGAGCTACGGCCGAAGTAAAGGTGAAAGGGCGCACGCTAATTTTGCTCAAACCTGCCACATTTATGAATCTGAGTGGAAATGCACTGAGGTATTGGATGCAAAAAGAAAACATTGCTATCGAAAATGTGTTAGTTATTGTCGACGACATTGCATTGCCTTTTGGTACGTTGCGATTAAAACCCAAAGGTTCGGATGCAGGACACAATGGACTGAAAAATATTCAGGAAATACTGGGACATTCGGATTATGCGCGGTTGCGGTTTGGCGTTGGTAGCGATTTTTCCAAAGGTCGACAAGTGGAATATGTGTTGGGTAAATGGACGGCCGAACAGCTTGCAAACCTGCCCGAACGTGCCGAAAAATGTGCCGAAATTATCAAAAGTTTTTGCTTGGCCGGCATGCAACTCACTATGACGCAATATAATGGAAAATAAATCAGTTCGTAAAGTTTATAAAGATCATAAGGTTTATAAAGTAAGAAATGAAATCGGAAGTTCGGATAGATAAATGGTTGTGGGCAGTTAGATTATTTAAAACCCGCACAATGGCTGCTGAGGCTTGTAAAAAAGGCAAGGTAATTATTGCTGGCGTGCAGGTAAAACCTTCGCGCAATGTTAAAGTAGCCGACGTAATTGGCATCAAACGCAATCCGGTACTATTCTCGTTTAAAGTGTTGGCCCTTGCCGAGAACCGCATGAATGCAAAACTCGTGTCGGGATTTCTGGAAAACGTTACTACACCCGACCAAATAGCACTTGTAGAAATAGCACGCATTGCAGCTCAAAATAATAGAGATAGAGGCACTGGCCGCCCAACAAAAAAAGAACGCCGCGATATGGATGATTTCTTTGAACCCGTATTTATGGACGAAAATGGGGATTGGAATTTTGAGGAGTAGATAATGTGAGATGATAATGTGTTGATTCGGAAATTGGATTAATTAACATTTTATACCCATCGGAAATGTGTATATTTGCACCTTTATAATTTTAATATTGATTTTTATAAAGTAATATGATGAAAACCGGACTTTTATTCGTTGTTTTAAGCTTTCTGTTAGTTGGTTGTAGCGACCACATTTCACCCGATTTTAGCTTTTCGCCCGCCATGCCTAAGTGTGGCCAAACCGTTACCTTTACCAACCTCACTACCGGCGACGCCGATTGGACTGCCGAAAGTTGGAATTGGGATTTTGGCGACAAAATCACCAGTACTTCAAAAGCACCCACACATATCTATCGAAAGGCAGGTATATATACCGTTTCACTTAAAGTAGATTCGAGTAAAAATGCGGTAAAAACTAAACTTATTACAGTATACGATAGCATACCGACAATTATTGCCAATGTCGATTCGGTAAAGTTTTTTCAGGATGTTACATTTAGTGCTTTGATTTACAACCCCACAGGAGCAACCATTACTTATGAATGGTCGTTTTCGGATAATGCAGTTAGCACTTCGCTTACTTCTGGAAAATCAACCGCAAGCACTGTTTTAGTTTTTTTCAATAAGTTTAATTTGGATGAAGAGGTAAGGCTAAAAGTTACTGTTGGCACCACAGTTTACGATAATATATCCTTTAAATTTCGTGTGCACGATTACAAAGCTAAAAGTGTGTTGATGGCAAAAAAAGATGGCAAAATCCTTCGCAAGCGTATTTTTATTAATGGTATGGAAGATGCTGTTGTACTACCGATGGATGCAGGCAAACATCCATTTAATATTGCTGCTATCAACGATAAGTTATATATTTTTGATGCCGGTAGTTCAGTTGATTATAAATCGGACTGGCGAACAGATACAAGCGGAGATGGTAGTATTAGGGTAGTGAACTTAAAAGATTTTGTAACTACCGAAATTGCAAATAACCGCAATACGAGTTCACATTTTGGTTTTTACAACGGGTATGTTGATAGCCAGAATATCTATTGGACAGATTACAGCGAATTTATTTACAGTATTCCAATTACGCAAACAGTTGGCAATTTTGATTGGATGGGAAGTGAAGATGCTCAAACTTCAGTCCCTTATTATAAAGTAAAAACAGATCGAATTGGATACTTTGGTAACGGATTGGCATCCAATCAGTTTAGTGGTGGAATTCGTTATTACGACAATGCTTATTATTGGGCAAAAGGTGGCTCTGGTCGTGGAATTTATCGCTTTCTACCATCCGATATTTTAACTGCAAACGCTACTTCGAGCACACCAATACCAACATTGGGAGCTATTTTAACTGATTTTGCAATTCGCGCTTTTGTGTTCGACGAAATACATGCAAAAATTTACTTCTCGGTAACTGCGCCTACCGATAAAATAGGTTTGTGGGTTTCGAATTTGAATGGCAACTACCCTCGACTTATTGAAGCAGCACCAATGGATAATGCTTCGTTATACATTACCGGAATTACTGTCGATAACGAATCGAATAGGCTATATTGGGCTTATCGAAGCCCTCAATCCAGTAGTAATTTAGTTTCACGCAAAGTATCGAAAAATAGTTATAGTAAAGCTGAAACTTCAATAAAATCGGGTGTTAAAATGATATCACTTGTAACCAGTGATATGAACTTGCGTAATGAAAAAGATTCGGTAAAGTTTTTCCTTCCGGACGAAGACGTTTACGGTATTGCAGTTGATAAAGTAAGAAGATAAAAAGTATGGCAAAAATTCTGATTATCGACGATGAGCGAAGTATTCGCAACACGTTGAAAGACATTTTGGAATTTGAAAAACATCAGGTAGTGCTTGCCGAAAACGGAAAAGTGGGACTCGATGCTGCACTATCAGCTTCGTTTGATGTGATTTTTTCGGATATAAAAATGCCCGAAATGGATGGAATTGAGCTACTTACTGCACTCAAAGAGCAAGAAGTGGAAGCGCCAGTGATTATGATTTCGGGGCATGGAAATATTGACACTGCTGTAGAATGTATCAAAAAAGGTGCTTTCGATTTTATTGAAAAACCTATCGATTTAAATAGGTTGCTTATTACTGTTCGCAATGCGCTCGATATTAACAGCTTGGTTGTAGAAACCAAGTCGTTAAAACGAAAAATTGCAAAACGTCACCAGATGATTGGCAATTCGCCTGCAATCGAAAAAGTGCGTATGATGATTGAACGTGTGGCACCTACCGATGCCCGAGTGCTGGTAACAGGCGAAAACGGTACCGGTAAAGAAGTGGTGGCACGATTACTTTTCGAACAAAGTAACCGTGTGAATGCGCCTTTTGTTGAAGTGAATTGTGCGGCTATTCCTACCGAATTAATTGAAAGTGAATTGTTTGGGCACGAAAAAGGTGCTTTTACATCGGCTATAAAACAACGAATAGGTAAATTTGAACAAGCCGATACGGGAACAATATTCTTAGACGAAATTGGCGATATGAGCCTTTCGGCGCAAACAAAAGTGCTTCGCGTACTGCAAGAAAGTGAGCTTACTCGAGTTGGTAGCGACAAAAGTATAAAAGTGAACGTGCGAGTGCTGGCTGCTACCAACAAAAATCTGAAAAAAGAAATTGAAGCCGGAAATTTCCGTGAAGATTTATTTCACCGCTTAAATGTTATTCCCATACACGTGCCGGCACTCGATGAGCGTAAAGATGATATTCCGCTGTTAATTAACCACTTCTGCGAACTTATTTGTAACGAACAAGGTACGCAAGTTAAGATGTTTGATGCACAGGCAATTGAAAAACTAAAAGCCCGTACGTGGACAGGAAATATCCGTGAACTCCGTAATGTGGTGGAGCGACTAATCATCCTTGGCGGACAATCCATTAGCGCCGATGATGTGGAAATGTTTGCATAGTTCTCAGATTTTGAACGTAAATAAACGCAAATTTACACAAATCAGAATTATTCTTATTTGATAATAATACGAAGATATGAATCCATTAAACACACTATCTATTGCCATTTGTGCCGACCATGCCGGTTTCGAATTAAAAGCAATATTAGTCGAGTATTTAAAATCGAAAAATATAAAATTACTCAAAGATTTTGGAACCTTCTCTGCCGAAAGTTGCGATTATGCCGATTTTGCACATCCAATGGCCTCAGCTATCGAAAGTGGTGAGTTTGATTTTGGAATTTCCATCTGTGGTAGCGGCAACGGTATAAGCATGACCGTAAATAAACATCAGGGAATACGTGCTGCACTTTGCTGGAACGAAGAAATTGTGGCGTTGGGCCGCTTGCACAACAACGCAAATGTATTATCGCTCCCTGCTCGTTTTGTGTCGGTAGAGCAAGCTTTAAAAATGGTAGATGTGTTTTTCGCAACCGATTTCGAAGGAGGCAGACATCAAGGCAGAATTGATAAGATACCGCAGTGTTGAAGAAAGACAGCGGACGACGGACGACAGATGTGTAAATGTGGTGATATGATGCCCCGATAGCTATCGGGGTGGTGATGAGATGAAGTACAGAAAATAATTATAAAATTGAGGCGTAGTAAAATAACGCTAAGCAACTATCGCACGAAGTGCCAAATAACGCCGAAGGCCATCTAACGCGAAGCAAACAACGCACGAAGTGCCTAATAACGGCGTAGCCCAATTTAACGCACGAAGTGCAAATAACTACTAATAACAGCGAAGCTAAAAAATGCAACGAACAGAAATAGCACAATACGGAGAATTTGGTTTAATAAAACATTTAACCGAAAAGTTTAAGATACAAAATGCTTCGACGCTAAAAGGAGTGGGAGATGATGCGGCTGTTCTCGATTATAAGGACAAACAAATACTCGTAACTACCGATTTATTGCTCGAAGGAGTACATTTCGATTTGGTGTATGTGCCTCTACGACATTTGGGATACAAGGCTGCTGTGGTAAATTTTTCGGATATTTATGCCATGAATGGTCAGCCCAAGCAAATTACTGTTTCGCTGGGCATTTCCAAGCGTTTTTCGGTAGAGGAATTAGAGGAGATTTATGCCGGACTCGAATTGGCTTGCAAGGTTTACGGTGTAGACTTAATCGGCGGCGACACCTCGGCATCGCTTACAGGCTTAGCTATTAGTATAACTTGCATTGGCGAAGCCGTAAAAGATAAAATTGTGTACCGTAACGGTGCCAACCCAAACGATTTGATCTGCGTAACGGGCGATTTAGGCTCTGCCTACATGGGACTGCAATTGCTTGAACGCGAGAAGATTGTGTTTTCGGCCAATAGCGATGCCCAACCCGATTTCGAAGATAAAGATTATATTCTGCAACGCCAGTTAAAGCCCGAAGCCCGCAAAGATGTTATTCAAGCCTTGGCCGATAAAGGAATTGTTCCAACTTCGATGATGGATATTTCGGACGGATTATCGTCGGAGCTTATCCATATTTGTACACAAAGCAATGTTGGTTGCCGTGTGTACGAAGATAAAATTCCTATTAATTATCAGGCAGTTGTAATGGCCGAAGAGCTTAATATGAGTATTGTAACCGCTGCGCTTAACGGTGGCGAAGATTACGAATTGCTTTTTACTGCACGCATCGAAGATTACGAAAAAATTCTGACACTAGATAATGTTGGTATCGTTGGTCATATTACCAAACCCGAACTCGGACTAAATCTCGTGGGTCGCGAAGGTAAGAAATTTCGTTGAAAGCACAAGGATGGAATTCGTTGAAATAGTGCGAGTAGCCTGCAGTTGGTAGTTGGATAAAAGATTATATTTACCTCATTTATTTCTGGCTTGTGCTTAAAATGGAGGGGCTATAAAAGACGAAAGGTAGCTTAGTCTCACGACTATCTACCAATCTTTTTGTTAACCTTAAATCTAATACTATGAAAAAATCACGATGCAAAGATAAGGCGTTTTTTTATTCCATGCAATAGTTTTCGATAATAAATCGTCAAAAAACGTGTTTTATAACATGATTTAAGACTTTAAGCATCGAAATTTGTAGTTAATGTCCCAAAAACTCAAAAAAGGAGACGATTTTAACATTTTTATTCCATCAATTCTTTCACTTTTTGAAATGCTTTCTCGAGTTTTAGCATTTCGTAGGACATAAACGTGTAAAATTCCATCCATTGTATGCGACGATGAATGTCGATACCCGTTTTGGAAGTATAAATACGGCAAACTTCGGTGCCACATTCGCGAACATAAGCAAAATTCCAAATAAGCCCATCGGGAAAGTTTTTTTCAATAAGCGATTTGTGCAATTCGAATTTTTCGTATAACTCAAACCGCTTTGCAGCATCGTGATGGTTAATTTCGAGAATTACGAATGCACCCTCGCGTGTAGCGTCAAACTTCAACTCCACACCTTTCATTTTGGTATTATAAAGCATAAACTTGCTTTTACGACGCTTCAATGCCGGAATCTGACTGCAATACACACCAAATCCTTCCCAAAATTCTTTTTTTAACTGCTTAACTTCTTCTTTTGTATACATTCTTATTCCCCTTTAGGGGTTAGGGGCTTATTTAATTATCTTATAAACACTTCCGGGCAAGCATTTCAAAATGCCTTTAAACTCCATTTCGAGGAGCATGGCCGAAATTTTACTTACCGGACTTTCGAGTTTTATAGCTATTTCGTTAAGTTGCAATCCGTCGTTGAATTGGCGCAACGTGCTTACAATATATTGTTCCTCATCGGTTAAATCCATAAACAAGGACGTTTGGATATTCGTCAATGATTTTACCTCCTGTTTTTCCCAATTCATAAAACGCATTAAATCGTCTGCCGATTCTATAAGCGATGCTTTATTGTTCTTAATCAGTGCATTACATCCTGCCGACCATTCGTCGCCCACGCGGCCGGGAAATGCAAAAACATCGCGATTATAGCTATTTGCCACATCAGCGGTAATGAGTGCACCACCGCGCTCAGCCGATTCGATAACTATAGTTGCGTCGCACAGTCCGGCAATAATGCGGTTGCGCTGTACAAAATTCTGACGGTCGGGGTTTGTGCCACTAAGGTACTCGGTGAGGAGCATCCCGTTTTCCACCATTTTTACAGCTGTAGGACGATGTACAGCAGGATAAATACGGTCGAGGCCATGCCCCACAACACCTATGGTAGGTAATCCGCAATCTATAGATGCTTTATGTGCACAAATATCCACACCATAAGCCAATCCGCTAACAATGAGCGTATTTGGTAATTTTTGCGCTAAGTCGTAAATGAGTTTTTTACAATTATCTTTTCCCGCCTCAGTGGCATTACGAGTACCTACAATGCCAATAAATTTGCCATCGTTTAGGTTGCAATTGCCTCGCGTATAAATCATTATAGGCGAATCTGCACATTCCTTAAGTCGGAATGGATATTCCCTATCGGTAAAATAATAAGGAATGATTTTGTTTTTTATAATAAATTCAATTTCCTGATCGGCACGTTTGAGAACATCGGCATTTACAATTTCGTTCGAAAGTACTTCGCCAATACCCGGAATTTTTGCCAGATTTTTTTGAGATTCGCTAAAAATGCCTTCTTCGGAGCCTACGTAAGCAATCAGATTTTTGGCTAAGTTATTTCCAATTCCTTTTATAAGCGTTATTCCCATTTTATAACGCAACGCACTGTTATTCATTGTTATTTGTGGTTATTCGTTGTTATTTGTGGTTATTCATTGTTATTCATTGTTATTCATTGTTATTGGTAGTTATTTGTGGTTATTCGTTGTTATTCATTGTTATTTGTGGTTATTCGTTGTATTTGTGGTTATACGTTGTTATTCATTGTTATTTGTGGTTATTCGTTGTTATTGGTAGTTATTTGTGGTTATTCATTGTTATTTGTGGTTATTCGTTGTTATTGGTAGTTATTTGTGGTTATTACCGGTTGTTAAAAATATTTGGTTCGGTTTTTCAAAAGAGACATCAATGCCCAAGCCGTGAAAATTCCAAAAATATCAGCCAGCCAATCAATCCATTCTGCAGCGCGTGGCTTAAAAAATGTTTCCTGCACAATTTCGATAACACCTCCCAGCATTATTGGAAAAAGTATGCAGTATAAAATAAATGCGAATGTGGAATAACTATTTTTGTTTTTTCGAAGAAAATCGAAAATAAGAATTACACCGTAGGCTACATAAATAAGGTAATGTGCTGTTTTATCTGTAAGGTTAATAACATTAATATCTTTAAATGATGCTGGTTTTGCAAACGACAGATAAAGAATAAGTAATGTAAATAGTATAGATTTCCAATAGTTTTTTAGTATGTTTGACATGTTTTTTTTCGGCAATTTTCTTATTTTCAAATTTTTTAATGTCTCTTTTTTTTACACAAAATATCAATCGAATAGGATAAAATCTGAAAAGAGTTTTTATCTTTGCAAAGATAATTTTTTAAATCAACATTTCAATATCCATTATTCAGCTGAATATGAAAAAGATAATATTTTTGTCGTTATTGGCAGTTTTTGTTAGTGCTTGCTCGAGTGTAGTGCTCACAGGTCGCAAGCAACTTTTATTGGTTTCGGACGCCGATGTGCTATCCATGAGTGCAACGGCATACAAGCAATTTGTAGATTCGGTTCCAGCATCTAAAAATGCAACTCAAACTGCATTAGTAAAAAAAGTAGGCGTAAACATTTCGCAAGCGGTAGAAAATTACCTTAAAACTAATGGATTGGAGTCAGAGGTGGCAAATTTGAAATGGGAATTTGCATTGGTAAAAGACACCTCAGTAAATGCATTTTGCATGCCGGGAGGTAAAGTAGTTTTTTTTGAAGGTATTTTGCCAATGACTAAAACGGAAGCTGGCATGGCGGTGGTTATGGGGCACGAAATAGCACACGCTGTAGCCAAACATGCCAACGAGCGTATGAGTCAGCAAATGGCAGCTCAGTTTGGTTCAGGCATTGCCGACATGCTTCTTTCAAATAAATCGGCTGCTACGCGTCAAACAATTAATATACTTTACGGAATTGGTGCCCAGGTGGGTGTAATTTTGCCCTACTCACGCAAACACGAATACGAAGCAGACCGTTTAGGATTGATTTTTATGGCCATGGCTGGTTACGACCCCAACGAAGCGGTTGCTTTTTGGGAACGCATGTCGGCCAATAGCAATGGTTCGAATTTTGAATTTATGAGTACGCACCCTTCGGACGATAAACGAATTGCAAATATGAAAGCGGTTTTGCCTGAGGCGCTTAAGTTTTTAAAGAAATAAAGTTTGTAAGGTTTATAAAGTTCGTAAGGTTATAAGGTTTGTAAAGATATAAAGAAAAAGGATTGAGTTTGAGGCCCAATCCTTTTTTTGTGTTCTTATGAAATTAATATCCAGATAGAAAGTCTTGTAACTATCTACTCGTAACTATCTATTTTTTACTGCGCTTTTCAACCATTATCGAAGCCAAAATTGAAATAGTAAGTGCTCCAATAATTACACCCAGCGATACGAAATTGCTGATATGGAAATCGTAGCTCATTTCTTTGGCCAACTCGTTGACACACATTTTTACACCAATAAATGAGAGAATAAATGCCAAAGCAAATTTCAAATAGCGGAAGAAACCCATAACGCCGCTTAATGCAAAATAAAGTGAACGTAAACCCAAAATAGCAAATATATTGGATGTAAATACGATAAACACATCGCTGGTAACCGAGAGAACGGCAGGTATGGAGTCGACAGCAAAAATCACATCCGAAGCTTCGATTAACAACAAAGCTATAAAAAGCGGAGTGGCATGTAAGATATTATTTTTACGTACAAAAAATTTATGTCCAACTATTTCGTCGGTAACGGGCATAATTTTACGAAATAAACGGATAACAATATTTTTATTCGGATCAAATTCGTTGTCTTCTTTTTCGAACAACATGTGAATTCCGGTATAAATAAGAAATGCTCCAAAAACAAACATAATCCAAGCAAACTGAGTAATAAGGGCTACGCCGGCAAAAATAAAGATAGCACGCATTACAAGTGCTCCTAATATACCCCAAAACAAAATGCGATGCTGAAGTTCGGGTTTAATTTTGAAAAAACCAAAAATGAGTATAAACACAAAAAGATTGTCGACACTTAGCGATTTTTCGAGCAAATAAGCTGTAAAAAAGTCGAAAGCAACCTGTTTGCCTGCATAAAAATAGATGCCTAAGTTGAAAATTAATGCCAACGCAATCCAAAAAGCACTCCAAAGCAACGCTTCTTTTACTTTAACAACCGAATCTTTTTTGTGAAACACAAACAAATCGAGTGCTAACATAACTAAGATAAAGGCAATAAAAGCTGCCCAGAAAAAACCATTTACTTCCATTGGAAACTGAATTTTATTAAATTATTTTAGAATGAGAGTGCAAAAATACTCAAATTAAAGCGATTAATTTGAATAATTTCAAAGCCATTTACCAATTAATAGCAAATTAGCTAAAGCAGAACTTTAATTTCGGTAAAAAAACACTACTTTTGCATCAAAATAACCTTCAATTTTGTACTTCTAATTGAACAGATTTTTCTATTTGATTGGAGAAAAACGAAATGCATCCTCTTTTTTAAAAAAAATAACAAAAAACTGCAATGCAAAATATACAAAAAAAAACATGGCTTTTTTATAGTATTACGGTAATAATTTTTATCGTTTTAAGTTTTTTGCTATTTGAAAGTGCTACAAAACTTCAATATCATAGTTCAAACACTGAGACAGTGGTTTCCGATTCAACATTTCAGCTATTTGTAAATTCGGTTATGCATAATGTGGCCGAACCGGCAGCTATGTTATTGTTACAGATATTGGCGGTATTGTTTGTCTCGCGCGTGTTTGGTTTTATATTTGTACGCTTGGGGCAACCTACTGTTATTGGCGAAATTTTAGCCGGAATAGTATTGGGTCCATCGCTGCTCGGCTATTTCTTTCCCGAAACTTATAGTTTTCTTTTCAGTGCCGATTCGCTATCGAACATATACATTATTAGTCAGGTTGGGTTAGTGCTTTTTATGTTTACAATAGGTATGGAGCTCGATTTAAGCATGCTTAAAAACAAAATGGGAGTTACTTTTGTCATAAGCAATACGAGTATTATTTTTCCATATTTGCTTGGAATGGTGTTGGCGTATTATCTCTATCCCACTTTTGCGGCAGGCTATACCGACTTTTTGCCCTTTGCGCTATTTATAGGTATATCAATGAGTATAACTGCTTTTCCGGTACTTGCTCGTATTGTGCAGGAAAAAGGATTATCAAAATCGCATCTTGGAACCATTTCCATTGCAAGTGCAGCTTTCAATGATGTAACGGCATGGTGTGTATTGGCGGCAGTTATTGCAGTATCCAAAACTGGAAGTTTCGAAAGTTCGTTGTATAATATTCTTTTTTCGGTGATTTATGTATTGGGAATGTTTTTTATTGTAAAGCCATTTTTGAAACGCATAAGTGCTATTTATAAAAATAGCGAGGTGGTAAATAAAAGCGTATTTGCCTTTTTTTTATTAGTATTAATAATATCGGCTTATACAACTCAATTAATTGGTATTCATGCACTTTTTGGTGCATTTCTGGCCGGAGTAATTATGCCGCCTTTGCCTTCGTTTCGTAAGCTAATTGTCGACCGCATCGAAGATGTCTCGCTAACGTTATTATTGCCCTTGTTTTTTGTATACACAGGTTTGCGAACCGAAATAGGCTTGGTAAATACGCCCTATTTGTGGTCCATTTGTGGTTTGATAATAGTCGTTGCAGTTATTGGGAAGTTTGTAGGTAGCGCTGTTGCAGCAAAAGTATTGGGCGAAAACTGGAAAGATAGTTTGAGCATTGGCATTTTGATGAATACGCGCGGGCTGATGGAGCTTATTGTACTGAATATAGGTTACGAAATGGGCGTGTTGCCTCCACCAATTTTCGTTATGTTGGTAATTATGGCGTTGGTAACTACTTTTATGACCACACCAATATTGACCTTAATCGAAAAGTTATTTCCCGAAAAACGAATTGCCGAAGAATTTGAACGACAACAAGCATTGGGCGTTTTCAAGGTGCTTGTTGCTTTAGGAAATCCCGAAAATGGAAAGACCTTGCTCAATATTGCAAAAACAGTATTGGAAGGTTCGAAAAATAGTTTGGCGGTAAATGTACTCCACATCACGCCAGGGACTGATGTTAACCCGCTTTATAGTGAGCAATATGCCACCGAGAGTTTTAAATTGATTTACGATGAGGCCGAAAAGTTGAATATACCAATTGAGACTGAATACAAAATTAACGATAATATAGAAAGTTGTATAGTACGAACTACAAATACTAATAATTTCGACTTCTTGTTGGTAGGGGCTGGCGTATCCCTTTCGGGTATTCCGTTTTTTAAAGGAGGAAAGTTTTTTACAAATCCCACTTTTATAAACAAAGTATTGAATAGAATATCAAAAACGCAGACAATATTTTATCCGGGCTCACTTATAAAAGACAAAACACGCTATTTTATCGAAAACAGTCGATGCAGTGTGGGTATTTTCGTGAATCGGGGTTATACAAAAATTAGCACTACCATGGTACTGTTGCAAAACGAAAACGATGGATTCCTTATTCGTTACGCCCGCAGGCTTATGCGCAATAATGCCGAAGTGAGCATTTTTGTGATTGATGTAAACAATGTTTTGCCTAAAAACGGAGATATTCGCTCTGATTTAGACGAACTACAAAAAAATTACATAAACCGTGTGAAAGTAATAAAAACCTCCAAAAACAATGCTTCCATCATTTCTCGCTTTAGCTTTATGCTTATAAGTTATCAGGCTTGGAATGCGCTTTCGAATTCCGAAAACAAAGAGCTAACAGCCATTCCTTCAACGCTTATTATTAATAAAAAAGCAAGTAGGTTTGGTAAGCAATCAAATATGATTTTGTTTGATGAAGATAATAATTAGTAGGAATTATTGAATCATTATTTTCGTTTTTTACTACTTCTACCTGCTATGTTAGCGTAAATTAAGCTTGAAAACTATACTTATCAGAACTGTTTAAATCCAATAATCTCACGCACTTCGCGAATAGTTTTAGCGGCACTTTCCTGTGCTTTTTCTTTCCCCATGCGGGCTACGCGCGAAATGTAGGCTTCGTCGGCCGAAATGGCTTTGATGCGTTCGCGCATAGGCTCGGTAAATGCTATCATATCCAAAGCCAATTGTTTTTTCATATCGCCATAGCGAATTTGGCAAGTGTTATATTGTTCGTCGAAAAAAGCCAGCGTATCGGGTGCCGAAACCACTTTCATCAACTGAAAAATATTCTGGATAGCATCGGGCTTTGCTTGGTTGGGTTCTGTAGGGCCGCTATCTGTAACGGCTTTCATCACTTTTTTGCGGATAGCTTCGGGCTCGTCGGCAAAATATATGGCATTGCCTTCGCCTTCCGATTTTCCCATTTTGCCACTACCGTTTAGTCCCGGAATTTTTACCAGCTCATTGCCAAAATTAAATGCTTGCGGCTCAGGGAAGTATTCGATATTATACATTCGGTTAAACCGATTACCAAACGTGCGGGTCATTTCGAGATGTTGTTCCTGGTCTTTTCCAACCGGAACTTTCGAGGCTTTATGAATCAAAATATCGGCCGCCATAAGCGTTGGGTACGTCAGTAAACCCGAGTTTACATTTTGTGGCTGCTGACGAATTTTATCTTTGAACGATGTACAGCGCTCCAATTCACCAATATAGGCATTCATATTCAGAAACAAATACAATTCGGCAACTTCGGGCACATCGCTTTGTATGTAAAGTGTTGCTTTTTCAGGGTCGAGGCCGGCAGCAAGGTATTCCACTAAAATTTGTTTTACGTTACCATGCAAATCCTGCGGTGTGGGATGTGTTGTGAGCGAGTGATAATCGGCTATAAAAAAATAGCAATTATGCTCGTTTTGCATGGTTAAAAAATTGCGCAAAGCGCCAAAATAATTTCCGAGATGTAAATTCCCGGTTGGGCGGATGCCGCTTACTACTGTTTCCATTATAAGTTAGAAATTAGTCCCGATAGCTCCCGATAGCTATCGAGGACGGGATAGAAAAATAAGAAATTAAATAACGGCGAAGCCCAACTATTCTATAGGAACTGTTCGTTTAATACGTTGGTCGAGCGAAGTGAGTGTTTCGGTTGACGCTACGCCCTGAATTTCCTGAATGTGCCCATTAAGCAATTCCATAAGGTGCTCATCGTTTTTGGCGTATAGTTTTATCAAAATGGTGTAATGACCTAATGTATATTGCGATTCCACAATTTCGGGTATTTGTTCCAATTGATTTACCACTTCTTTGTACATAGAGCCGCGCTCGAGTGTAATGCCCACATATACACACATTTGAAAACCCAACATTTTTGGATTTACATTGTAACCAGAGCCAGTAATCACATCTAAGTCGATTAATCGCTGCACACGTTGATGAATGGCAGCGCGCGAAACGCCACATTCCTCAGCCACATCCTTAAAAGGCATACGGGCATTTTGAGTAATAATCCGTAAAATTTTACGGTCGAGTTGATCAATTTTTTCCATATCGTTTTATTTATAAGTCGAAATTAAAAAGACAAATGACGAAAGACAATTGAAAAAATAAATTTCATAGTTCTATTCTTTAGTACTTAAACTCTTGACCTTTGTCATTTCTATCATTTAGGCAGCAAAAGTACAAAAAAATAATCAAAAGTAAAAGATTGTTTGCTAAATTAACACGTATTTTATTCAAAATGATAGTAAAATGCAAAATTCAATGTTTTTATTTGGTTTTTTATGACTATTTAAAACCAATAGCTTTGTTTTTTTATTAGTTAGCACATTCTATTCTGTAATTAATTATTCTTCAATGTCAGTTTTTTTACAAAATATCAAATATAAAATTCCGAATTACTGAATTAATCTACTAAAATATACGTCATATTAATTGTTACATTTACTCTATATCTTTGTAAATATGATTTCATTTCCTCTTTTTTATTCGAAAAGGATTATTTTAAAAAATAATTTAACAAAAAACTATTGTTATTTTGATTTAAAAAGTTATATTTGTTGTTTCAAATACTGCTATAAAAATTAGCAAGAAAAAATACGACATAAAAACCCTTGTTCTATTTAATATAGTGATATTTAAAGTTAACTGTTTGCGTTTTTTATGGATACTTTGTGCATTTTGTGTAATAGAATAAAAACGATAGCACTATCACGATAACTATCGGGACACAATGTTTTTACACAAAGACTTTATAAAGAATTTATGTAATTGAATATCAGACATATAGTATTGTTTTGGGTTGTATAATACACCAATAGTAAAACAAATAATTTTCTTATGACAGTTGAATAATTAAAAGTAAATAAACAATTTAAAAAAACAGGAGTATGAAAGCAGAAATCACTATTATTTTCATTTTATTTTTTATGGGAATTGGCAGTAATGCTCAGGACAAAAACGAAGTTAACATATCGTTGGGAACTGATATTGCCTCATCGTACTTGTGGCGTGGACTTCCACAAGGAACAATGCCTGCCCTGCAACCTTGGAGCGAACTTACATATAAAGGATTTTCGTTAGGAGCTTGGGGAAGTTACGAACTTGGCGGCACTTTTAAAGAAATTGATATTTACGCCAAATATACTTTAAACAGCTTTTCTTTGCAGTTTGTCGATTTATATTTTCCGGATTTTGCAGGATTAAATCCCGATTATTTTAATTATAAAAATTCCGAAACAGGTCATGCTGCTGAGCTTGCTTTAAGTTTCAATGGTACTTCTAAAATTCCGTTTACCGTGTATGGTGGCATGATAGTTTACGGAACTGCTATCGACCCAAAAGTTTCGGATGCGGTAAAGTTGAACAAATCAGCCTATTTTGAAGTTAATTATTTGGGAAGCGTAAAGGATGTAAATTACACAATATTTGCCGGACTAACTCCAACCGAAAGTGTACTTTATGGAACTTCGCAGTTTTCGTTTATAAATGTAGGCCTAAGTTTGAAGAAAGCTATAAAAATTACCGAACAGTTTTCGTTGCCGCTAAAATTAACTTTGGCTGCTAACCCCGAAAGCAATAAATTTTATATGGCAGCTATCGTATCACTTTAGTTTTTTTTTTTTTGAAAAACAATAATAAATAGATTGTTATGAAAAGAATTATTATTCAAATAGCAGTATTTATATCATTTATACTTGCTTTGATATCGTGTAAGAACGATTCGAGTGCGCAAAAGTTAGTGCAGCTAAATAGTAAAGCTGAGCAAATTAACAACGATTTTAAAAAAATTAGGATAGAAGTAGAAGAGCTAAGCACCGAAATAGCACTACTTTATGACAAGCAAAACGAGATTTTACCCACTATTGACACCAAAAAATACCAATTGGCAAGAAATGGCGTTTTTACTAAACCTGTTGACGATGGAGGTTCTGCCATTTTTGTTTCGGGAGTTCATCCTGTAGATGAAAAGATAAAAAAAATTGTTTATTTTACGGAGCCTATCGACTCAAATTTTAAGGCTTTGGTAGAAAAATATCCTGAGATTGTGCAATTGTATTTTAATGATAAGTACTCTTATAACCGTATTTATCCGTTTTTTGATGTACTTTCGCAGTACGAAGCCAAAATGGATATACCGAGCTTTAATTTTTATTATTTAGCTGATGCAAAACACAATCCTGATAAAAAGTCGGTTTGGGTAAATGAGCCTTATGTTGACCCTGCTGGCCGAGGATGGATGGTATCGGCTATTGCACCTGTCTATTTTGCCGATAGTTTGGTTGGAGTGCCCGGAATTGATGTAACTATTAATACGATTACAAAGCGCTATATACAGGATAGCATTGGGTCGATGACAGTGATAATTGATAATCATGGCGGCATAGTAGCTGCGCAGGAAGAGATAATTAACATGTTTTCGTTTCCTCCACTTTACGACCATAAGTATATTGAAACAATAAAACAAGATACTTATCGGAAAGAGCTTTATAACATAGCCTTAAGTAGAGATTCTAAGGTGAGGTTTATAGCCAATGAGGTATTGAAAAACAAAAAAAACAGTGTCGAGGTAGAGCTGAACGGTGAAAAGGTAACTGTAATAGCTGCTCCAATTCCTGAATTAAACTGGTATTTATTAGAAGTTCTTAAATGAAAAACAAGTTTTACATACCGCTTGCGCTTATAGCCATTTTTCTATCGCTATCTGTTTGGCAGTTTTTGCAGTTAAACAATAAGCAGCGTAAAGAAACTGCCGAATTTATAAATAAGCAAATTATACTTTGCGGTAAAAGTATCGAAAATGCAAGTGCCGATTTCGAAGAGTCGGTTAAGTTTGAATTTGCCAATCGTGAGTTTGAATACTTGTTGCGTGTTGATTCCAAACAACTATCGCCCGAAGTACGAAGCAAATATATCGATGATGAAATAAAACGAATACGAAGGTTTTATTCGCGCAACCAGGCATTAATCTCCGGCATTTCGGTTTATTCAGCATATACATATCGAAATTTTGTACGAAACACAGATAATTATTTTAATGTAACAGACCCAAAATCATTTTCGACGCCTCATGAGTTAGTTTTTCAACCGGCTTTGGTTCAAAAAAAAGATAGTATTTATTATATTCAGCCTGTTCGTAATTTCGAAGGTAAAACGATTGCAAATATTCGTTTCGATTTAAATATAAAAAAATTCTTAGCTTTAAACTTCGATAAATTTTATATCGGCAAAGACTCTTGGTATTGGGCAATAGATACTGTTGGCAACACCATTTTTGTAAAATACAGCGAACATGCTCACAATGCTGATATATCGTTTTTTAAACCAAACATAATACCAGCTTTTACTGCCAAACTCAACGAGAATCTTTCGGCTACAAAACAACATAATATTGAGTTTGGTGGCAGTGTAAACGCTTATTCAACTTTTTATCCAGTAAGTATTTTAGGCAAAAAAACAGGTATTGTATTTTCGATTAATACCGATACGCTTTGGGAAAATCAAAACAGATCGATAATTATTATTTTCATTAGTTTCTTGCTTATCACTTTCGGTCTTGTTTTCTTGTTTTCGATTATTATACGCAGAATGACAGTTGTGCAAAAACGCCTGAAGACATCAGATATCATGCTACGCACAGCTAATAAAGCATCGGAAGTGCTACTTACAACAAATCACGATTTTGATACTTCAATGCAGAGTTTTTTGGAAATTACTGCCAAAACATTACACTATCAACGGGCTTATTTACTGCGCTTTAAGCAAAATGAGCAAAATGATATTTTTACACTAAAATATGAATGGTATGATGCTACAATTTTAAAACCTATAGCTGAATTAGACCCCGAAGTTCTTTTGGGAAAAGAAACGGATATTTTTAGAAGTTTGTCGCAAGAATTGCTTCAAAATAAAATTGTTAAGAGAACATCAACCGAATTTAACTCAGATTATGCAGGGTTTTTAAAACTTATTTCATGCAAAACATTATTAAATATTCCTGTGTTTTTAGAGCAAAATTTGTATGGCATGCTCGGATTTGTTGATTGTAACGAAGATAGAATATTGGAAGATTTTGAAGATGCTTTGTTTGTTACTTTTGCAAATGCTGTAGGGGGAGCGCTTTCGATTCAACACAACAAAACAGAACTTATTCAAGCTAAAACAATTGCCGAAAAGGCAAATAAAGCAAAATCGGAGTTTTTGGCCAATATGAGCCACGAAATTAGAACACCACTCAATGGTGTAATTGGTTTTACCGATTTATTGCAGAGCACACCTCTCAATGCTGTTCAATATCAATATGTGAATAATGCAAACGCATCTGGTCGTAATTTGTTAGGCATAATCAACGACATTCTTGATTTCTCGAAAATTGAAGCAGGGATGATGGAGTTGGAAATTATTAAAACTGACATTGTTGAAATAATTAACCAAAGTGCCGATATTATTAAATTCTCGGCCGACAAAAAAAAATTGGAGCTTTTACTGGACGTTGCCCCCAATATACCTCGGTATGCATTTACCGATTCTGTTAGACTAAAGCAGGTATTGGCAAATCTATTGGGCAATGCTGTTAAGTTTACCCACAAAGGAGAGATTGAGTTAAAGGTTGATTTTTCGTTAGTAGATATTGAAACTGGTAAATTTACCTTTTCGGTGCGCGACACTGGAATTGGAATATCAACAGAGCAACAAACAAAACTATTCAAAGTTTTTAGTCAGGCAGATAGTTCGGTAACGCGTAAGTATGGCGGCACAGGCCTTGGGTTGGTTATTTCGCAAATGATAGCCAATAAGTTAAACAGCCATATTCAAATTGAAAGCACTCAAGGCAAAGGAACAGTATTTAGTTTTGAGATTGAAACCAAAATTGAATTTGGCGATCAACCCGACGCCATTGATGTAAAATCAATTAAACGCTGCTTGGTAGTGGACGATAATAAGAATAACCTTATGATATTGGAGCATACTTTAGCCTATTGGGGAATTGAAAGTGTGTGTGTGGAAAGTGGACAAAAAGCTTTGGAGCGGCTCAAAGATGACAACAAGTTTGATGTGTTCGTTTGCGATTACCATATTCCTGAGTTCGATGGCTTACAAACTATTGAATATGTTCGCAATATGCTTAATATTGGGCCGGATAGCTTACCTGTTGTTTTGCTTCATTCTTCGTCTGACGATGCCGAATTGCATAAAAAATGCGATGAGTTTGAAGTTCAGTTTATGCTTACCAAACCAGTAAAATCCGAAGAGTTATTTGATATTTTATGTAATATCAAAGCCCCAATTTCACGAACTGTAAAAGTAGAGGAAGAAGAAAAAATTGTCTTAAATAAAACGAAACCAATAAAAATTCTCATTGCCGAAGATGTGGCCATGAATATGCTATTAGTAAAATTTCTGATTACGAAACTAATTCCGCACGTTACCATTATTGAGGCCGAAAATGGAGTTGAAGCTGTCCGACTATGGCAAGAAAACCTTCCCGACCTTATTCTTATGGACATGCAAATGCCCGAAATGGATGGTATAGATGCAACTATTGCTATTCGAAAAATTGAAAAAGCAGGCAACTCTCATATCCCAATTATATCGCTTACAGCCGGTGCTCTACAAGAAGAACGCGACAAATGCCTTGCCAGTGGTATGGACGACTTTTTGACAAAACCTATTGAAAAAGAAAAACTACAAGAGGCTTTAAAACGTTACTTATAAAAAGGCTACTGCAAGTGAATCTGAAAATATAAAAACGCCTTTATAAAAACGTATGGCAAAACAACTCAGCACGAAAGAAAAATCGGTTCAAATAAACCTGCATTCGAACTATTACGGGTCGGTTGCCGAAATTGGTGGCGGACAGGAAACCGCTCGTCACTTATTTCAGGCTGGTGGAGCATCCAATACCATTGCCAAATCTGTTTCGGCTTACGATAAATCGTTTAGCGATTATTTTTACAACGATGGCACTCCTGCCCGCTATGTGGCGGAGGATAGATTGCGCAAAATGGTTGATTATGAATACAATGAGCTAATTACAATTTTAGATAAAAAAAACGACCAAAAGTTTTTTGCTTTTGCCAATACAGTTGAAACGCTGAATTTTGCCAAAACTAATCAAGGAAATGGCTGGTTGGGAATTGCTGTGGAAGGCTCCGACCGCTACCATCCGAACAGCATTTTTATACACGTAAAACTGCACGAAAACGACACACTTCTCCAACAATATACGCTTGGAGCTCTCGGAATTAATCTGATTCATGGCGGGCTGTTTCATTCGGAAGACCCCCGAAAAGTACTGCTCTCGCTGCTCGACAATCTGGATACCGAACGCGTGGAAGTAGATTATTTTTTTGTGGCAGGACCCGATTTCGGTTGGTGCGATAATCGCTTACTAAACCTAATGTTGGTTCGAAATAATATGACTCCGGCCATTATGTTCGA